>Ga0067045_1027731_pt1 | contig 66032 bp, 56 predicted proteins | sample TerdegcTABiofilm_FD_59184 | JGI IMG/M metagenome (GOLD analysis project Ga0067045, IMG submission 59184) | Combined Assembly of (Gp0054472, Gp0054536) Wastewater bioreactor microbial communities from Singapore -Terephthalate degrading...
CTGTATAATGCGGCCCTGTCTTCAGCCAGGAGTTAGCCCGCTTCGGGCCTCCTTGCACCTGTTTCCAGCCCTTCTGTAGCCCCAACATTCAGATAAAAGAGCCAAACTCCAGCGGCGGCTATGGAAAGCCGCCCTACGTGTCTACGGACAACAGGCCTCGGAGACCCTCGGAGTCTATTCGCTATTCGTGTAGATTCGTGTTATTCGTGGATAGCGCCCCTGCAACCGCGAATAGCGCGAATCCACGCGAATGGGGAACCGCCGTGCCCACGTTTATTCTCCATTCGTGTAGATTCGTGTTATTCGTGGATAGCGGGTTACGGCGTCCAGAGCGTGTCGGCGGAGACCCTGATCCAGTACCCCGCGCCGGGCTGGAGCGTGGCCAGGGCGTTGGCCCACGCCGGCGCAGCGGAATTGTACCGCAGCCAACCGTTGGGGCTGCCGGCGTCGGCGGCAAAGACCAGCGGCGACTGCGCCGCGATGGACGACAGCGCCTCGCCCACGGGCTTGGGCGACATGCGCGGGAACGCCACCAGGTTCCAGCCGGCGCGCAGCGGGATGGAGGCCGCCGAGGATGGAGCGGTGGTGCTCGTGAACCGCAACGTGCAGGCCGACGTAACCTCTACCCAGTACCCGTGCAGGCCGTCCACCATCGTGAGAGTGTTGCCGCTGGGGTTGCCCGGGACGTAATGGAGCCACGGGCCGCCTGGGGCCTGCGCATCGTAGGCATAGACCTGGGTGTAGGAGCCGTCAATGGACGCGAAGGCGTCGGCGACGGACACCGCCGTGGCCAGGTTGGAGAACGAAATCAGGTTCCAGCCGGGCGACAGGGGCTTCTCCAGCGTTACGCCCGAAGGCCACAGTCCCACCGACGGGTCGCCGTGCAGGGTCATCGCCATCAGGTTCTGGACGTCGCCCGTGAACCAGACGTAGGACTGGGCATAGGTGGCTTTGGCATCGGCCAGCGCCGCGCCGGCCGTATCGCGGTCGCCCGCCAAGTTCTGGCCGAACAGGTAGGCCATGGTGGCGTTGCCGCCGTCGGAGTAGGAGTCCCAGTACAGGTAGTACCAGGTCAGCGTTGTGCCGGCGACGGTGGCCACGGCCCCGCGCTTCAGCAGTTCGGAGGCCAGGTTCACATAGCCCACCTGCGCGTTCAGGCACGAGTTCTGGAACACGATGGACGGCTTGGAGTCGTCCAGGCCCGACAGGTTGTCGTAGGTGATGAACGGCGTGTCATAGGCGCTGCTGCCGTTCCACAGGCGACGGTAGGCTCCGTAGGCGTTGCCGTGCCCCCACCAGGTTACCAGGCCGTAGCCGCCCGCCCACGTGGACGTCATGTTGGAGAGGGTGAGCGCACGCTCGTGGGGGAGGGAGGTGGCGGGCGGGTTCTCCTCGTACAGGCGGTAGGTGGTGAAGCCCGCTGCCGTCAGATAGCGGTTGCGCATCTCCTCGCCCAGGTAGCCGCCGTCGGTCTGGATGGCCCCGCTGCTGGTGTAGCCCTGGATGGCCATGGCCAGGAGGGCCTTGCGCCGCCAGTCGCTGTCCGTGGTGGCATAGGTCATCGTCTTCTGCAAGATCGGCCCCACGACCGACTCGCTGTCAAAGGGGATGCGTCCCACCCACAGTTCGGCTGCGAAATCCGGCGCGTCTTCGCCCCGCTCGCCGAAGTAGCCATCGCCGTCGGCATCCCAGTTGCCGGTGAGGTCGGCGTAGTAGGCGTCGGTCGGCGTGGGCCAGTTGCCCCCGTGATCGGTGGGGCTGGGGTAGGTCGTCTTCATCGGCACGGTGGACGCGCTCCCGATGATGAGCAGGTAGCGCAGATTCCACGGGCCATAGCGGTTGATGAGGAAGTTGCGGATTTTGTCGGCGGATTCGGCGCCCGGGAAGCCCGACCAGTCCGACGGCGTGGCGATGTACACGGCGAAGCCGAGGCTGGCTTTGTGCGCGGCGAAGTTCTGCACCGCCTGCGAGGCGGCGAGGGTGGCGCTGGTGAGGATGAGGTATCCCTGTGCGGCTTGGGCTTCGGGGCCGTCGCCGTACCACTCGCGGGCCTGGTCGGCGTTGGCCAGGGGGAGCGACTCCCAGTCCCCGCGCCGCGTCGGCAGGGCGGGTCCCGATGCGCGCGTGTATCGCACGCTCACCGTAACGCGGCGGGTGAGCGTCAGCGCGCCGGTGCGCGGGTCGTAGCGGAACGGGAAGAAGTGCAGCCGCGCGAACACCACGCCGCCCACCGCGTGGGTGCCTTCCAGCACCACGGGCGCCTCGGGAAACGGCTGGGTCAGTTCCAGTTGCGCGATTCGGCCGTCGTCGGAGACCTGGGGCGGGACCCGCGACAGGTTCCAGTTCTCGCCCAGGGGTTCGCTTTGCGCCTCCTGCACCACAACGGACAGCGCGCGGGTTCCGGGCGGCAGGACCACATCCACGACACGCACGGGCAGCGCGGGGTAGCCGGGGATCAGCGCGGTCTGGAAGCCGTCCATGGCGAGGCGCACCGTACCATCGGCTTCGGGCAGGGCCTGGTAGGGGGCGCTATCCAGCGTGAGCGAAACGGAGGAGCCGCCGGCGGCATCCTGCGCGAAGACAGGCACGGCCAGCGTCAGGGCGAGCGCAACGACAGAGACCAACGAAACCGCACGAATAAGGACGCGCATCCTCTTCCCTCGGACGGGACTATACACCGCCATTGTACTCTGCGGCAAGTCCGAGGGCAATGGGAAAAGCGTACCATTGGGAACGGGGCGGGGAATCAATCTTTTCCCTCTACGCCTTTTGAGAGTATAATACTCCTGATACTCGCATCGGAGGAGTTCATGGCATCCAACACCGTGCGCGTCCGTTTCGCGCCAAGCCCAACGGGATACCTGCACGCCGGCGGCGCTCGCACCGCCCTCTTCAATTTCCTGTTCGCGCGCCATCACGGCGGCTCCTTCATCCTGCGCATTGAGGACACCGACCAGACGCGCTACGAACCCGACGCCCTCAACGACATCATGGACAGCCTGCGCTGGCTCGGCATCCTCTGGGATGAAGGCCCCGAGGTCGGCGGCCCCTACGGCCCTTATTTCCAGTCCCAGCGCCTGCACCTCTACAAGCACTACGCCGAGGAACTCGTCCGCATGGGCGCGGCCTATCGCTGCTACTGCTCGCCCGAACGCCTGGAGGCCATGCGCCAGGAGCAGGTCGCTCGCGGCGAGTCGCCCGGCTACGACCGCCACTGCCGCTACCTCACCGCCAAGCAGATCGCCGACTACGAGGCCCAGGGCATCGTGCCCGTCATCCGCCTCATGGCCCCGCTGGAGGGCGAAACGTCCTTCCACGATGTCATCCGCGGCACCATCACGGTGGACAACCGCACCCTGGACGACATGGTGCTCCTGAAATCCGACGGCTACCCCACCTACCACCTGGCCAACGTGGTGGACGATCACCTCATGGAGATCACCCACATCATGCGCGCCGACGAGTGGATTCCCTCCACGCCGCGCCATCAGATCATCTACAAGGCCCTGGGGTGGATGCCGCCCATCTACGCTCACCTGCCCGTCATCCTGGACCCCAGCGGCAAGGGCAAGATGAGCAAGCGCAAGAAGCGCACACCCGACGGGCGGGAGTTCCCCGTCCTCATTCGCGAGTTCCGCGCCGCGGGCTACCTGCCCGAAGCCATGTTCAACTTCCTGGCGCTCGTGGGCTGGTCCTACGACGACAAGACCGACATCCTGACGCCGGAGCAGATCATCGGCCGATTTGACCTTTCGGGCATCAACGCCGCCCCCGCCGCCTTCAGTTACGACAAGTTGGAATGGATGAACGGCGTGTACATCCGTGCGCTGCCCGCGGCCGACCTCGCCCGCCGCATCCAGCCCGTGCTGGCGCAGGCGGGCCACGAGGCCGACCTCGCCACGCTGGAGCGCATCGTGCCCCTCATCCAGGAGCGCATCAAGACGCTGAACGACGCGGTGGCCATGACCGACTTCTTCTTCGCCGACCCGCTCGGCTACGACCCGCAACTGCTCATCGGCAAGAAGATGTCGGCGGAAACCACCCTGGAAGCCCTGCGGCTTGCCGTTCGGGTGCTCCAGACCGCCGACTTCACCGAGGCGGGCCTGGAGGAATCGCTGCGCGCGGCGGCCGAGTCGCTGGGCCTGAAACCCGGCGACTTCTTCACCCCCATCCGAGTCGCCGTTACGGGAAAGACCGTGTCGCCGCCGCTGTTCGGGACGCTCGCCATCCTGGGCCGCGATCGCGTCCTGCGCAGGCTTGAGTACGCCCTGCGCGTGCTTTCCGAAGCAACCCGGGCCGCATCCGACTAACTTCGCGAAGGAGAGGGTTATGCAACTGAGTCGCAGAGCCGATTACGGAATCCGCCTGTTGCTGGAATTGGCCATGCTCCCCGAAGGAAGCCGCACGTCCACGGAGGAAATCGCCGTCAAGCAGCGCATCCCGGTTACCTTCCTCAGCAAAATCGCGCGGCAACTGGCCCAGGCCGGACTCGTCCGCGCCTACCCTGGGCTGGGCGGAGGGCTGGAACTGGGGCGCGATCCCCGCCAACTCACCATGCTGGACGCCCTCCAGGCGCTGGAGGGGCCTATCGCCATCGCCCGCTGCACGCTCCACCCGCACGAGTGCCCGCGCAGCCACTTCTGCCCCATGCACCAGGTCTGGAAGAAGATGGAGGCGCAGATGGTGGACGAACTCTCCAAGATCACCTTTGAGCAACTGGCGCAGTCGGAAACCCGTGCCATCGCCGGCTAGACGGGCCGACGGCTTTTCCCCGCCCCGTGTGCGGGCTTCTGACATGGAGGGAAGGACTATGGCGCAATCCAAACCGACGATCGGATTCATCGGGCTGGGCATCATGGGCAAGCCGATGGCGCGCAACCTCATGCGGGCCGGCTATCCGCTCATCGCGTACAATCGCAGCCGCGCGCCGATGGAGGAACTCGCCGCCGAGGGGGCGCTTCTGGGCGACTCGCCCGCCGACGTGGCGGCCCGCTCCGATGTCGTCATCCTCATGCTGCCCGACTCGCCCGACGTGGAGCAGGTCGTCTTCGGCCCCAACGGCGTGGCGTCGGGCATACGCCCCGGGGCGCTGCTGATAGACATGAGTTCCATCTCACCGGTTACGGCCGTGAGGGTGGCCGAGGAACTGGGCAAGAAGGGCGTGAAGGTGCTGGACGCGCCGGTGAGCGGCGGCGACGTGGGGGCGCGCCAGGCGACGCTGTCCATCATGGTCGGCGGCCCCGAGGACGTGTTCAACGAGGCCCTGCCCATTTTCCAGGCGCTGGGCAAGAACATCGTCCTGTGCGGCGGGCACGGCGCAGGCCAGATCACCAAACTGTGCAATCAGATTCTGGTCGCCATCCAACTGGAGGCCGTGGCCGAGGCGCTCGTGCTGGGGGCGAAGGCGGGCGTGGATCCCGCGAAGATCGTGCAGGTGCTGAGCGGCGGGCTGGCGCGGTGCGGCGTATTGGAGACGCGCGGCATGCGCATCGTGAACCGCGACTTCGCGCCGGGCTTCCGCGCCCGCCTGCACTACAAGGACCTGAACAACGCGCTGGCCGCCGCCAAAGCCTACGAGGTCCCGCTGCCCGTTACGGCCCTCGTCGCCGAGATGTTCAAGCGGCTGAAGGTGGCCGGGCGCGGCGACCTGGACCATTCGGCCATCACCACGCTGCTGGAGGACCTGGCCGGTACCGTCGTCCAGAAGCGCGAGGATTGACGCGGAGCCGCCCCATGTACGTCTTGGCATTCGCGGCCAGCCCCCGCCGAGGCGGTAACACCGACACGCTGCTGGATCACGTCCTGGCTGGCGCGCGGGCCGAAGGGGCCGACGTGGAGCGCATCGTCTTGCCCCAGTACCGCATTGCGCCCTGCGTGGAATGCAATGGCTGCTGGAAAGAGGGCTTCTGCGTCGTCCAGGACGATTTTCAACTCCTGTACCCCAAACTGGAGGTGGCCGAACGCATCATCCTGGCCACGCCCATGTTCTTCGGGCACGTCTCGGCCCAAGCCAAGCAACTCATAGACCGCTGCCAGTGCTTCTACGCCCGCAAGTACATCGTGCAGCGCCCCATGCCGCCCGTGCCGCACCCGCGCAAGGGGTATCTCGTGGCGGCGGCGGGCCACCCGCGCATCAAGTTTGACTGCATGGGTCTCACCATGCGCGTCTGGATGGACGCGCTGGACGCTACCTACGGCGGCGCGCTGACCTTCAACAACCTGGAGAACGCCCACGATGCGGCGTCCCGCCCCGACATCCTGGAGCAGGCCCAGCAATTCGGCAGGCAGGTCGTGCTCGGCTGACGCGCCGGCGCGGACAAATACACCGGCGCAAGTCCGATTTGACAACCCCTGCATTCTGTGGTATCATGCGTCCGAAGTAGGTTGCAGGAAGATGCTGTATCGGGATGACACAGATGAAGAAGACGCCGCCAAGTTTCGCCGTGGCGGCTTTTTGCTATCTGTGCTCCGGAGACGCAAGCCCTGTCCTACAGAATACCGCAGGAGGTTGATTTTCTGACCATGGGTGAACGAGTTACAGGTACAGTCAAGTGGTTCAATCGGGTGAAGGGCTACGGCTTCATCACCCAGCCGGATGGCGCGGACGTGTTCGTCCACTACTCGGCCATTCGTGGCGAGGGCTACCGCAACCTATACGAAGGCGAGAAGGTGGAGTTCACCGTCCAGAACACCGACAAGGGCCCCCAGGCCGCCGACGTGGTGAAACTGGAACAGTAGGCCCACGACGAAAAACTGAATACGCAAAGGCCCCGCCGCAAGACGGGGCCTTTTCTATTCCATGCGGCGACCGTCCTGCCCGGGCGCGGTCGCGCTTGCTCGCAGGGCGGAGTTCGTTCATAATACATGCCGTTCCCTCTCCCGCGGCGGGAGAGGGCTACGGTGAGGGGTGTTGGGCGCAGCCGCGCGGGGCTGAACCCACGCGCTACGAGAACGCAGCCCCTACGGGGCTACGGTCAGCCCGCAGGGCTTCGCCCGTTCAGCCCGATGCTTCAGCGTCGGGGGTAATACCCTTCGCGTAGATTCGTGTTATTCGTGGATGACCACGGCCCGTTCGGCCCGATGCTTCAGCGTCGGGCGGACATAGTGGAGCGAGTCCATTATCCTCTGCGGTCTCGGCGGTGAGACCCGGCGTCCCGACGCCGGCGAGGGTGAAGGATGCTGCTCCGCGCGACGGGAAGGCCGAACCGGGAACCCTTGCGGGCCGCAGGCCGTCTTTGACGGAGAGAACCTATCGGGAGGAGAGACATGTACCGACAGCCGCTCCCACCGGAGCCCGACCGAGCCAACCAGCGGCTTCTCATCGCCGCGCTCATCGTCGGCGCCGTTGCGCTGGCGTGCGCGGCCGCGGCGTTGGTCGGCGGCCTCATGCTGTTGCGGAACCGCCAGGCCGCCGCGCCGGCGCCCACCCCTGTGCCCGCCACCGCGACGCCCGCATTCAAAACCCAGATTCGCCTGGAACCGGAGACAGGGGCGTTGGGCACCCCTATCTTTGTCCGCGGGTCTGGTTGGGTGCCGGGCGAGGTGGTGGTCGTGTTCCTGCTGGCCCCCAGCGGCAACATCAACGAGTCCCTCACGGTGGCTGTGGCCGTAACCGACGAGCAGGGCGGGTTTGAGAAATCCTTCGCCGTCCCGAAAGGCCCGCCCTGGGACGGCATGACCGAACTGACCGTCCTGGCGCGATCCAACCGCACCGGCAACGAAGCGCGCGCCGCGTTTCGGGTCGTGCCGCCGACGAGCACGCCCACGGCCACCGCCACGCGCACCCTCACGGCGACGCCGACGCCCGGCACGCCCACGCCGACGCCCACCGTGGCCACGCCCACGCCCACGCGCACGCCGTTCGTCGCGACCGACTGGCTGGGCGAGTACTGGGCCAACCCCAACCTGTCGGGCGATCCCGCGCTCCAGCGCAACGATGTCCGCGTGGACTTCGCATGGGGGACTGCCGCGCCCGATCCCGCGCTCCCTGCGGACCGCTTCTCGGCCCGCTGGACCCGCGAACTCACCTTTGACGGAGGGGCCTACATCTTCCACGTGGCGGTGGATGACGGCGCGCGGCTGTGGGTGGATCAGCGCCTCATCATCAACGAGTGGCACGATTCGGGCCTCACCGAATACACCGCGCCGCTGTACCTCACGGCGGGTCGGCATTTCATCCGCATGGAGTACTACGACGCGGTGGACAATGCCGTCGCCAAACTGTGGTGGACGCCGCTCACGGAGTTCGCGGGATGGAAGGCTGAGTACTACGAGAACCGCGACCTGGCCGGAGCGCCGGTCCTGGTGCGCGACGAACCGCAGATAGACTTTGACTGGGGCGAGGGCGCGCCCGCCGGTCTGACCACGCCGGATCGCTTCTCGGTGCGGTGGACGCGCACGCTGACCCTGGCGGCAGGGGTGTACCGGTTCCGCACCCTGGCCGACGACGGCGTGCGCCTTTGGGTGGACGGCCAACTGCTGATTGACGAGTGGCACGATTCGCTGCGCCGCGTCTATGTGGGCGAGATCGTCCTGCAGGCCGGCGCCCACACGGTGCGCGTGGAGTACTACGAGAACGCCGGCGGGGCCGCGTGCAAGGTGTGGTGGGACGCGTCGCCGCTGCCCACGGCCACCGCGACGCCCCCGCCCACGTTCACCGCGACCGCGCAACCCCTCGCTTGCCGCGGTGCGCGCTGAGGCCACAGGGCCTGAACGCGGGTTCTCCGCTCGTGTTGGGCGGCGCCGCGCGAAAATCAAAAACGGGGACGAAGAGTTTCGTCCCCGTTCTTGTTTGGGGTGAGCGGCGGGATTCGAACCCGCGGTCTTCTGATCCACAGTCAGATGCCTTGACCGCTCGGCTACGCTCACCGCGCGCCATCATTTTACCATAAAGCCCCGGCCCGCGCAAATTCGCAGGCCCCGAAGCCCCCCAAGGGTCTCCTGGCCTCACCGAACTCCTGGGCGGGATGGGCGAGGTAGCGCTATCCACGAATAACGCGAATCCACACGAATGAGAATAAACATAGGCACGTAGGGCGGCTTCCCATAGCCGCCGACGCGCCATCCACGAATGGCGCGAATCCTCACGAATGGAGATTAAACATAGACACGTAGGGCGGCTTCCCATAGCCGCCGACGCGCCATCCACGAATAACGCGAATCCACACGAATGGAAAATAAACATAGGCACGTAGGGCGGCTTCCCATAGCCGCCGACCTGCTATCCACGAGTAACGCGAATCCACACAAATGGAGATAAACATAGACACGTAGGGCGGCTTCCCATAGCCGCCGACGCGCCATCCACGAATAACGCGAATCCACACGAATGGAGAATAAACATAGGCACGTAGGGCGGCTTTCCGTAGCCGCCGACGCGCCATCCACGAATGACGCGAATCCTCACGAATGGAGGATAAACATAGACACGTAGGGCCGCTTCCCATAGCCGCCGACCTGCTATCCACGAATAACGCGAATCCTCACGAATGGAGATAAATATAGGCACGTAGGGCGGCTTCCTATAGCCGCCGACGCGCCATCCACGAATGGCGCGAATCCTCACGAATGGAGAACAAACATAGACACGTAGGGCGGCTTCCCGTAGCCGCCGCATGGGTGCGATGCACTCCCGAAAGCGCGTTGCACCTTGGCCCACGGCGCGACCAACAAACTTCGGAACCGAATCTTCGGTTGCGCCATATTTGGCGCGACACGGGGGAGATGCTATAATCCCGACGCGCAGCAAACGTTCTGGAGGAGGTGTTTTTCTTGCTGACCTATCTGCATATTGCGCAAATCATCATCGCCATCGCGCTCATCGTTGCGGTGCTGTTCCAGGCCCGCGAGGCCGACCTGGGCGGGGTGTTCGGCGGCGGTTCGGCCGTGCAGCGCACCCGCCGCGGCGTGGAGAAGGTGCTCTACAATTCCACTATCGCCCTGGCGGCGGCTTTCCTGCTGATCTCCCTGATCATCGTCATGATCTCATAGCCTGCCCCCACCGCGCTGGCCCCCGATGGCACCAGGGAATCGTGGAGAGCGTATGCCGCGCAGTTCCCGTCTGGCAGCCGTGCTCACGATCTGCGGGATCGTGCTTATCGGCGTCGTGCTGGCGCGCCAGGTGGTTCACGTCAGCACCGTCCTGGTGCCCGCAGAGCGTGGCACGTACACCGAAGGGGTCGTCGGCGCGCCCCAGTGGCCCAATCCCGTCCTGGCCGCATTCAACGAGACCGACGAGGACCTCGCCCGCCTGTTGTTCCGCGGGCTGACCCGCGTGGACGAGCACTCGCGCATCGTGCCCGACCTGGCCGAATCATGGGAAGCATCGGGCGACGCGCTGGTCTACACCTTCACGCTCAAGGCGGGCCTGAAGTGGCAGGATGGCGCGCCCGTTACCGCCGATGACGCGGTGTACACCTTCCAACTCATGCAGTCGCCCGACTTCCCTGGCCCGCCCTACCTGGTAGAGTTATGGAAGACGGTGCGCGTGGAGAAGGTGGACCCCCTGCGCGTGCGGTTCACGTTGAGCGAGCCGTTCGCCCCGTTCCTGGACTACACGACGGTGGGGCTGCTGCCCGCCCACATCCTGGGCAACACGCTGCCCGCCGATCTGGTGAAGCACCCCTTCAACACCGCCCCCATCGGCAACGGCCCGTTCATCCTGGAGCGCGCCACGTCCGAGGAAGTCGTGCTGCGGCCCAACCCGCTGTGGGATGGGCCGAAGCCCTACCTGGAGCGGCTGGTGTTGCGCCTGTACCTCGACACCGACGCCGTCTTTGCGGCGTACCGTCGCGGCGAGGTGGACGGAATTCGGGCCATCCCCGCCGACCGCCTGGAAGACGCGGCGGGACTGCCCGCGCTGAATCTGTACTCCGCGCCAGTGGCCCAGGCCACCTGGCTGATTCTCAACACCCAGTCGCCGCCGCTGGACGAGACGGCGCTGCGGCGGGCCTTGACGCTTGCCACCGACCGCCAGCGCCTCATCGTGGACGCGCTCCACGGCCAGGCGCTTCCCCTCTACGGGCCGCTCCTGCCCACCTCGTGGGCCTACAGCCCCGCCGTGGAGCAGGCCGCCTACGATCCCGAACAGGCGCGGGCACTCCTGGCCGAGGCGGGCTGGGCGGATTCCGACGGCGACGGGACGCGCGACAAAGAAGGCAAGGCGCTTGCGGTGGAAATCGTCTGCCTGAACACCCCGCAGGACGTGCGGGTGGCCGAGGCCATCGCGGCCCAGTGGCAAGAGGTCGGCGTGCGGGCTACGGTGGCGCCGCTGTCGGCGGGGGAACTGGCCAACGACTACCTGCGGCCCCGCGCATTCCAGGCCGTGCTGTACCACTGGCTGGATGTTACGCCCGACCCCGACATGTACCCCTTCTGGCACTCCACCCAGGCCACCGACCCAGGCCAGAACTTCGCGCAGTTCCGGAACCGCGACGCCGACGAGATCATGGAGCAGGCCCGCCAGACGCCCGACACGGTACTGCGCCAGGAGTTGTACGCGCGCCTGCAGGAGATTCTCCGCGACGAAGCCCCCGCCATCTTCCTGTACCAGCCGGTGTACACCATGGGCGTGCGGGACACGGTGCAGGGCGTAACCCTGGGGCCGGTGTTCAGCGCCTCGGACCGCTTCCGGAGCATCGCGGGCTGGTACGTGCAGACGCGGCGAGTCGTGGCAAGCCAGGCGCGGCAGGGCCATTAGCACTGCGGCCCGCCCGCCGGCCAGCGCCTACACCCCGAACAAATCCCGCTTTTCCTGCTCCAACTTCTCATCAACCGGCAGCGAGCCGGTCGGCACCGAGACCTCTTTCCAGAATGCCTCGTCGTAGTTGCGCGGGCGCACCTGAATGGGCATGGGCACGGCGTGCCCCACGATGAGCATCTCCTGGCGGAGTTTCAGGCTGGCCAGGGCGTTGCGCAGGGCGCTGCGGTCGCTCACGCCCGTGAGCACGGCCTCAATGTCCCGCTCGTCGGCCAACTTGCCCGAGATGCGCGTGCCCAGTTGCGACAGCACCTCCGAGTCTATCCCCGACGGGCGCTGGTCTATCACCATCAGCGTAACGTGGAACTTGCGCATCTCGCGGGCGATGGTGCCGAAGATGGTCTGCGAGGCGATTTCGGGATTCAGGAACTTGTGCGCTTCCTCCACCGTGATCATGAGTGGCCGAGGACGATCTGCGTCCTTTTGAGACACGTCCCACTTCTCCGTCTGTTCTACCCACCGCTGGCGCACGCGTCGCGTTACCAGGTTGGACACCAGCATGTAATCCATCATGCTGTTATACTCGCCGAAGTGCAGGATGATGTGTTTGCCCTTCTCAAGGGCCAGTGTAATCTGATCCAACAGATTGGAATCCATCTCGGTGCGCACATATCTCTTCCGCGCCAGTTTCTTCAAATCACGTTGCAGCGCCTGCACCGAACCCTCGTGGGCGCCCGACTGCTCGCAGAACTCGCTCAGTTCGTCGGCCCCCATTTCAATGAGACGCGAGAGCCACTTCTCACCGTATTGGTCCACCAGCAAGCCGATCATCGTGCCTGCCTTGGCCGTCAGCCCCAGTTCTTGGGACATGAGGATCACATCCTCGGGTTCAATCTGATTCATCCCAATTTGCAGGACACCGTCGGCTGGGCGGCCAGGCTTATTGGCATCGGACGGGTCCAGGGTATACACCAGCACCTTTGAGCCGAACAGGTGCTTCAGCCCTTTCACACGCACTTTGGCCTCGCTCTCCTTGCCGTAGGCGTACTCACCGTGTACGTCAAAGATGAGGGTGGACCCCACGTCATGCTGGATGATGCCCGCCAGGATGAGGAGCGCGGTGAAACTCTTGCCGGTCCCCGTCTGGCCGAAGACGCCGCTGGACCGCTCCATGAACCGCGCCAAATCCAGGCAGATGGGCAAGTCCATCGTCAGCGGCTGGCCGATGACGAAATGGTTGGCCTTGTCCGCCGAGCCGAAGACGGTGGCGAAATCCATCTCGTTGGCCTCCACCAGTTCGGCATAGTGCATGGGGATGGTGCGCACGGACATGACGCCGCGCTCCTCGGGCGTGTTCCCGGCCAACTGCCGTGCCGGGTCGGCCACGTCCACGGTGGGCATCATGAGCATGGGCTTGACGACGGCCATGGCGTAGGTCGCCGAGCCGCTGAGCACCCGCGAGACGAACGGCGTGAACCCCTGGGGCGGCTTGGCGATGAGGCGCGCGTCCGAGGTGCGCAACTGCAAATCCGCCAGCATGCAGAAGTAGGTGTACTCGCGCCCCTGCACCACCATGAAACTCCCGATTTGCAAATCCTCGGTGCTACAGCCCGGGTCCAGCCGCACGGTCAACCCTGCCGTGAATGAGCCATCCACCACAACGCCCAATCGCTTTCGTTCCATCGTGCCTCCCTACAGAAACGGGTTCATTCACCGCGGAGCACGCAGAGAGAAGAAGCGGTCTCAGCGCCTCTGCGGTGAAACGTCATGCCTCTGGGTCCACGGCGTACAGCACGGCCAGCAGCCTCTCCACATCCTGTTGGAGCAGCCCGGCCACCTCCAGCGCGGCCTGCTCCAGCCACGCCTCGTCGCGCCCGCGCTGCTCGTAGGTCCACACCAGATGCGCCGCCAGGACATGTTCCAACGGCACCTGCACCTGTGCCGTCGCCAGGGTACGCAGGTAGAGCCGCCGCTCCGAGAACCGGCCCACCTCGTCCGCATCGCACGCGTACACCGAGTAGTGCATCGGCGGCGGCTGGGCCGGAAGCCGCTGGCTGATCCGTCCGCCCGCCAGCGACCCGACCGGAATGACCGTGAACTTGGTGTGCAGCAGGTGCTCCAGTTCGGGGTGGCTGGCATAGACCGCATCGTCGTAGGCGCCCGGTCGGCTGCGGCGCATCGCCCCGCGCGCGGGGTCCACCGACACCGTCTCGCCGAAGGCCACGACCCCATAGACCCACATGTCGCGCCCCGCCTGGGCCTTCACCAGGCTCCCCAGGGCCGGCGGACGGTTCAGCACGAAACTCTCGGCCACGAAGGTGAACGAGTCGGTCTCTATGATCTCGCCAATCCTTTCGGTCATACGCCTCGCCTCCTTTTGCTGCGGTCTTTGCCCGAGCGGATGTAGGGCAGGCCGCGCCGGGCGAATTCGCCCTCCACCAGTTCCTCCACCACCGCCCGCATCGTTATGTCAATCACCGCGGCCTCGTGCGCCTCCATGAGCGCCAGCGGATAGGGCGGCACGTCGCCGCTGAGCGCGCACTGATCCAGCACCACGCCCAGCCCCAGGTTCAGCGCCCCCTCATCCTCGGCCACCCACCGCGGCATCTCTACGCGGGCGATTTCGCCGCCCACATCCATGTAGCAGAAGATGATCTCATGGCCCCCATAGTACTTGACCACATCGGACACCGTGGCAAACAAATCGGTGCGCTCCGCGGGCTTCAGCACCCCCTGGAGCAGTTCTCGGTCGCGCAACTCGCCCAGGAATTCGCACAGTTCGCGCTCATCGCTCTTGCACGTCTTGCACTCTCTCGGATCGGTGTCGCACAGGGCCACCCGAAGGGCGTTGCACAGGTCGCGGGCGCTGGGAAAACTGATGTAACTCATCAGCGGAATCCGTTCGGCCAGGAAGCCATCCAGCGCCCTGCGGAACGGCGCGAGGAGCCGATTTCGGACGCCATCGGACGCGCTCTGGAGTCGCCACAGGATGAGCGTGCCGTCGTGCAGGGCCACGCGCGGAGCCGGCAGCGCCAGCGCCGTTTCCAGCAGCACCTCCAACTCGCGCACGGCCATCTTCGCCCCCAGCAACTCGCCCTTGAGCGGCTCGCCGTCCACGTAGAGGTCCTCGTCGCTGTACAGCATCTCGCTCACCGCGCCCAGCGACGCCGCCGGATTCTCCCCGTAGGCGAGCACGACCTTGCTCATGTTGAGGACACAGTACTGAACGGGGCTGTGCCGGTCGGGCGGGATGTTGGACCCGTCGCTGGCAGCCACCGAGTACCCGCCGCGCGGCAGCGGGGGAACGGGGAATGTATCGCCGAGGGACTTCAGGGGGTTCGCCACGAGCCAGGGATAGCGCTCCTGGCGCTTCTCCAACTTGTCGCTCACCTTGTCGGCATCGGCGCGCCGCAGCAGGTTCCGCGCCTCGCGCAGAAGCCGCTGCCGCCTCTCGGGGCGCTGCAAATCCACCAGGGCCTGTATGTGCGGGTGAATTGCCGAAAGGTCCAGCGGCATCTTCCCTGCCTCCATTCGCACATTTGGTCTAATCCTAGCACGACTGCGGAGTTTTCGCAAATGCGCCTGCTTGCCTTCTGTCGCGCACCTGCGCTACAATGGGCACACGATTGCGACTCGCCGCGGAGACCGAGAAGGCGCAGAGAAGGAGAGGGCAAGCCCGTGCGACCCTTGCCCCTGCGCACCGCGCCTCCGCGGGGATACGACGGACAGGAAGGTGCGACATGACGCTGGTTCTGGGAATTGAGACTTCGTGCGACGAGACGGGCGCCGCCGTCGTGGAGAACGGCCGCCGCATCCTCAGCAACGTGGTCGCCTCGCAGATTGACCTGCACCGGCAGTACGGCGGCGTCTTCCCCGAAATCGCGTCGCGCCAGCACATCCTCACCATCGTCCCCGTCGTGCAGCAGGCCATGCGCGACGCGGGCGTGGATTGGCGCGACCTGGACGCCATCGCCGTAACCTACGGGCCTGGCCTGGCGGGGTCGCTCCTGGTCGGGGTCAACGTGGCCAAGGCGCTGGCCTTCGCCCACAACCTCCCCCTGGTGGGTGTCAACCACATAGAGGCGCACATCTACGCCAACTGGCTCGTCCCCACCGCGCCCACAGACCTGGGCAGCGCGCCGGAGCGGCCCGCCCAGACGCCCGCTCCCGCGCCCGAGCCCCAGTTCCCCCTCGTCGCGCTCATCGTCTCCGGCGGCCACACCGAACTGCTGCTCATGACCGACCACGGCCAGTTCAGGCGGTTGGGCGCCACCATTGACGACGCGGCGGGCGAGGCGTTTGACAAAGTGGCGCGGCTCCTGGGGCTGGGATTCCCCGGCGGGCCTGCCATCCAGCAGGCCGCCTCGCGTGGCAGCGCCGAGGCGTTCCAGTTCCCGCGCGCGTGGCTCAAGGGGACGTATGACTTCTCGTTCAGCGGCCTGAAGACCGCCGTCCTGCGCACCGTGCGGAAGTACGAGGCCAGGGTTGGCGCCCCAAGCACGGAGCGCAAATCCAAACTCGTATCCTCGCAGACCCCGCCCATGATGCACCAGATACCGGTGCCCCATCTCGCGGCGAGTTTCCAGGCCGCGGTCGTGGACGTGCTGGTGGAGAAGACGCGGCAGGCCGCCGAGGCCACCAAGGCCCGGCAGGTGCTGCTGGCCGGCGGGGTCGCGGCCAATGCGCTGCTCCGCAAGGAGATGACCGCTCGGCTGGCTCCCGTGCCGGTGCTGGTGCCGCCGCCCGCCCTATGCACCGACAACGCCGCCCCCATCGCGAGCCTGGGCTACTTCCGCTTCATGCGGGGCGAGCGCGCTGGCCACGACCTGGACGTGAACCCCAACCTGCGGCTCGGCGTCGCGCCGACCCCCTAGAACCCAACTTGTCGGGTATGGAAACCCGACCTACGGCGAGAGGGCGACGAGTAGGGCGGCTATCCCTAGCCGCCGCAGCACCCCGTGAGACCTCTGGGGTCGGCGCCCGCCCTCGCCGCTAGGCAAAATTCTTGACAAAATCGCCCTTTCGTGCTATGATTTAGCACTCAAACAGCGAGAGTGCTAACAACGCCTTGCTGGAGGAGACGCTTATGGACCTGACCGAACGCCAGCGGATGATCCTGGGCCTGGTCATCCGCGAATACATACAGAACCCCGTGCCTGTGGCCTCCAAGGTGCTGGTGGAGAAGTATCCCTTGGGCATCAGCCCTGCCACGGCGCGCAACGAACTGGCCCTGCTGGAAGAGCGCGGCTACCTGACCCATCCCCACACATCGGCGGGCCGCATCCCGACCGAGAAGGGCTATCGCTACTTCGTGGAGTACCTGATGCAGCAGGTGGAACTGCCGCTGGAAGAACGGCTGACCATTCGCCACCAGTTCTATCAGGTGCACGCGGAGATGGACCAGATGATGCGGCTGTCGGCGTCGGTGTTGGCGCGGCAGACCCGCTCGGCGGCGCTGGTAACCCCGCCGCGCGCCCCCCAGAGCCGCTACAAGCACCTGGAACTCATCTCCCTGCGCGAGACCGTCGCCCTGCTCATCCTGGTGCTCCAGGGCGGGCTGGTCAAACAGCAGGTGCTGACCCTGGACGCGCCCTACACGCAGGAGACCCTGAGCGCCATCGCGGGGAAGTTGAACCACCTGTACGCGGGCCTCACCGTGGATCAAATCAGGCCCGACGTGGCGGGCGCCGAACCGCTGGAAGCCCGCGTCGCCCAGATTGTCCGCGACATCTTGGCGCACGAAGACCACCAGATGTCGCAGGAGATTTACCGCGATGGGCTGGGCTACATCCTGGAACTCCCCGAATTCCGCGAGGCCCGCTCGCTGAAACAGGTCGTGGATTTGCTGGAGCGCGGCATGTTCTTTGAGGAGATGCTGGCCGAGGTCATGGAGCGCGGCGGCGTCCAGGTGATTATCGGCGGCGAGGGGCGCTGGGATGAACTCAGCGACTGCAGCGTGGTCATGGCGCGCTACGGGGGCGAGTCCAGAGTCGGCGGGGCGCTGGGCGTCGTCGGCCCCACGCGCATGCCCTACGCCCATGCCATCTCGGTCGTGCGCTACGTGGCCGAACTCATGGGCGATTTGATGTACGAATGGTACGGATACTAGAGCCGCGGGCGACGGCCCGAACGGGCCATGCCCTGCGGCCTGCTCTCACCGCAGGAGCACAGCATGGGTGCCCCTGCGCAATGCAACACGGACGTGGAAGGGGTGAGAATCATGGCAGAAGACGCGAAGACCAACGAGACACAGCAACAGGCAGAGGAACACGCCGCTCCCGCGGTACAGGAGACCGCGCCGACGAGCGCGGCCGAGGCGGACGAGAAAGAATCGTTGCGCCAGGCGCTTGAGAAAGCGCAGGCCGAAGCGAAGGACTACCTGGATCAACTCATCCGCTCCCGCGCCGACTACGCCAACTACAAGCGCCGCGCGGAGCAGGAGAAGCAGGAACTGGTGCGCCGCGGCAACGCGAACCTGATTGTGCAGTTGTTGCCCGTGCTGGACGACTTTGAGCGGGCCTTCCAGTCGCTGCCGTCGGGCCTGGAAAAACTCACGTGGCTGGATGGCATTGCCCTGGTGTACCACAAACTGCAACGGATTCTGGAGAAAGAGGGTCTGCAACCCATCCAGCTCAGCAGCCGAAAGTTTGACCCGACGGAGCACGAGGCCATCGGCTACGAAGAGTGCGACGATTTGGACGACGGCATGATCGTGGCCGAGGTGCAGAAGGGCTACAAACTCGGCGACCGCGTCCTGCGCCCGACGCTGGTGCGCGTGGCCCGACGGCGCGTCCAGCCCGCCGCGGAGGCGCAGGCCAGCGCCGAAGGCCCATCGCAGGCGCAAGGCGCGGAGACCCCGCAGGAATAGCCCCGCGGCGGCATCCACGCGCCCCGTTGGGCTTCCGAGATACGTTTTTCAAGGAGAAAACATGGGCAAAATCATCGGCATTGATTTGGGCACCACCAACTCGGTTGTCGCCGTCATGGAAGGCGGCGAGCCGATTGTCATTCCCAACGCGGAGGGCAGCCGACTGACCCCCTCGGTGGTGGCCATCGCCAAGAACGGCGAAAGGCTGGTCGGCCAACTGGCGAAGCGCCAGGCCGTTACCAATCCAGAGAACACCATCTTCTCCATCAAGCGCTTCATGGGGCGCAAGTTCAGCGACCCCGAGGTGCAGCGCGCCATGAAGGTGGTGCCCTACAAGATCTCGGCCGCGCCCAACGGGGATGTCCGCGTCCACATGGGCGGCAAGGAGTACTCGCCGCCCGAAATCTCGGCCATGATCCTGCAGAAACTCAAGACCGACGCCGAAGCCTACCTGGGCGAGACCATCACCCAGGCCGTCATCACCGTGCCGGCGTACTTCAACGACGCCCAGCGCCAGGCCACCAAGGACGCGGGCACCATCGCCGGCCTGGAGGTGCTGCGCATCATCAACGAGCCGACCGCCTCGTCCCTCGCCTACGGCCTGGACAAGAAGAAGGACGAAAAAATCGCCGTTTACGACCTGGGCGGCGGGACGTTTGACATCTCCATCCTGGATCTGGGCGACGGCGTCTTTGAGGTGCGATCCACGAACGGCGACACCTTCCTGGGCGGCGACGACTTTGACCAGCGCATCATAGAGTGGGTGGTGCAGGAATTCCTGAAGGACACGGGGATTGACCTGCGGCAGGATCGCATGGCGCTGCAACGCCTGAAGGAAGCCGCCGAGAAGGCGAAGATAGAACTGTCCAGCACGCTCCAGACCGAAATCAACCTGCCGTTCATCACCGCCGACGCATCAGGCCCCAAGCACCTGGTGATGACCCTGTCGCGGGCGCGGCTGGAACAACTGACCGCCGACCTGATAGAGCGATCCATCGGGCCGGTGCGGCAGGCCCTGGCCGACGCCAAACTCCGCCCCGAAGACGTGGACGAGGTCGTGCTGGTGGGCGGCCAGACGCGCATGCCCGCCGTGCAGGAGGCGGTGCGCAAGATCTTCGGGCGCGAGCCGCACAAGGGCGTGAACCCCGACGAGGTGGTGGCCATCGGCGCCGCCATCCAGGCGGGCGTCCTGGGCGGCGAGGTCAAGGACGTGCTGCTCCTGGACGTTACGCCGCTCACCCTGGGCATTGAGACCCTGGGCGGCGTGGCGACCCCGCTCATTGAGCGCAACACCACGATCCCGACCAGGAAGAGCCAAATCTTCTCCACTGCATCCGACGGGCAGCGCAGCGTGGAGATCAAAGTCTTCCAGGGCGAGCGCCCCATGGCAGCCGACAACAAGTTCCTGGGCAGTTTCATCCTGGACGGCATCCCGCCGGCCCCCCGTGGCGTGCCGCAAATTGAGGTTACGTTTGACATTGACGCCAACGGCATCTTGAGCGTAACCGCGCTGGACAAGGCCACCGGTCGGCAGCAGAACATCCGCATTCAGCCTTCCAGCGGCCTGTCCAAAGAGGATATAGAGCGCATGGTTCGCGAGGCCGAACAGTCGGCCGAGCAGGACCGGCGCAAGAAGGAACTGGTGGAGGCGCGAAACCAGGCCGATTCGGCCATCTACTCCGCCGAGCGGCTGCTGCGCGACGCGGGCGACAAGGTTGCGCCCGTCGACAAGGCCGAGGTGGAGCGGCTTATGTCCACCCTGCGGGCCACCATGGCCGGCGAGGACATTCGCGCCATCCAGGCGCAGACGGCAGACCTGGCCCAGGCGCTCCAGCGGGTGGGCGCGGCCATGTACAGCCAGTCGGGCGGGACCCCGCCGCCGGAGGGCGGGCCTGGCGGAGACCAGGGCAAGGGCCCCGAGGACGTGGTGGACGGCGAATACCGCCAGGCGTGATGCGGGCACTGTCCCAGGCCAGGGTGAGGGCGCACGCCGCGCGGGGCGCGCACCACGTAGGGGCGACGCATGCGTCGCCCCTACACCCAGCCCGCAGGGCTTCGCTCCTTCAGCCCGATGCTTCAGCGTCGGGCGGCCCGGGCACTGTCCCCTCTCCCGCCGGGAGAGGGCCAGGGTGAGGGGCGCACCCCCGCGCGGGGCTGAACCCCCGCGCTACGGGGGCAAAGCCCCTTCGGGGCTATGCCTAGCCCGCAGGGCTTCGCTCCTTCAGCCCGATGCTTCAGCGTCGGGCGGCCCGGACACTGTCCCCTCTCCCGCTGGGAGAGGGCCAGGGTGAGGGGCACACCCCCGCGCGGGGCGCGCACCCCCGGCCTTCGGCCTCCCCCTCGCCGCCGGCGGCGAGGGGGACCGAGGGGGTGAGGTCTGCACAGCAGGCGCCGACCAGCAGCGTTTGGCCGGATGCCCGCTGCGGGTGTATACTGGAACTACAGCCACATGCTTCTTGCGTTCGGACATAGGAAATGGCCGACAAGCGCGACTACTACGAAGTGCTCGGCGTGAGCCGCAGCGCGACAAAAGAAGACATCAAGAAAGCCTACCGGCGACTGGCGCGCGAGTACCATCCTGACCTCAACAAGGCGCCCGACGCCGAGGCCCGCTTCAAGGAAATCAACGAGGCCTACGAGGTCCTGAGCGACGACGAGAAGCGGGCCGCCTACGACCGCTACGGTCATGCGGGCTTCCAGGGCGGGTTCGCCGACTTCGGCGGCTTCACCGACCCGTTTGACCTCTTTGAGAGTTTCTTCTCGGGCTTCACGCGAGGAACCGCCGGGCGTCGCTCGCCTCGGCGCGGCGCCGACCTGCGCTACGACCTCACCATCTCGTTTGAGGAAGCCGTGTTCGGCGCGGAGAAGGACCTGGAGGTGCCCCGCCTGGAGACCTGCAAGCGATGCGGCGGGAGCGGCGCGGAACCCGGCACGTCGCCCATCCGCTGCCCCGAGTGCGGCGGCTCCGGCGAGGTGCGGCGCGTGCAGCAGTCCATCCTCGGCTCCTTCGTGAGCGTGGTAACCTGCCCGCGCTGCGGGGGCGAGGGCGAAATCGTCAACACGCCGTGCGCCGAGTGCCACGGCCGGAAGCAGGTGCGGGTCGCGCGCAAGATTCACGTCAAGATTCCGGCGGGCGTGGACGAGGGAACCCAGATTCGCCTGGCCGGCGAGGGCGAGCCTGGCCAGTACGGCGGGCCGCCGGGCAACCTCTACGTCGTCATCGGCGTCAAGCCGCACCCCTTCTTCAAGCGGCGCGAGAACGACATCCTGCTGGACCTCTACATCAACGTGGCCCAGGCGGCGCTTGGCGACACGGTGCGCGTGCCGACGCTGGACGGCGACGAGACGCTGACCATCGCCCCGGGCACCCAGAACGGCAAGGTGTACCGCCTGCGCGGCAAGGGGGTCCCGTACCTGCGGCGCAACGGGCGGGGCGACCAACTCGTTACCATCCACGTCCTCATCCCGAAGGAACTCACGGCCGAGCAGCGCGCGCTGTTTGAGAAACTCGCCCAATCCCTGGGCCGCGAACAGGTGGCCACGGGCAACGGCAAGGGATTCTTTGAGAAGGTCCGCGATGCCTTTGAGGATGCGTTCGGGTCGGGCTAGGAGGGCGGCGTGGGTTGGCTTGAACTGACCCAGGAGGTGGACGAGGAATCCGCCGAGGCGGTCGTGGAACTGTTCAGCCGCTACTGCCGAGGCAGCGCCGTCGTGGAACAGCAGGTCGGCACCGAAGACGGCGGCGAACCCCTCCCCAACCCCGTAACGCGCATCCGCGCCTACCTTGCCCCCAGCGACGACCAGGTGGAAGTCCTCCTGCTGATCCAGCAGGGCCTGTGGCATCTTTCCCAAATCCACCCCCTGCCCGACCTCCAGATCGTGCGCCTGGAGGACAAGGACTGGGAACACGCTTGGCAGGATCACTATCACGTGCTCCGCATCGGTCGCCGCATTGTGATCCGCCCGTCGTGGCGCACCTACGAACCCCTCCCCGACGACATCGTCATCACGCTGGACCCGGGCATGGCCTTCGGCACGGGGCTGCACCCGTCCACGCAACTGTGCGTACAGGCGCTGGAGGATGCCGTCCGCCCGGGCATGTCGGTGCTGGACATGGGCACGGGTTCGGGCATACTGGCCATTGCGGCGGCGCTTCTCGGCGCGGCACGCGTAACCGCCATTGACAACGACCCCATCGCCGTGAAGGCCGCGACCGAAAACGTGCTGGCGAACGGCATGCGCAACCGCATTGATGTCAAACTTGGATCGGTGGAGGCGGTGTCGGGCGAGTTTGACCTCATCGTGGTCAACATCCTGGCCCACGTCATCCAGGAGATGCTGGCCCAAGATTTGGCGCGGCACCTGCGCCCGGGCGGTCTATTCATCGCCGCCGGCATCCTCCAAACCCAGGCCGACGACCTGGAGCGCTCGTTCGCTGTCCACTCCCTTCGTTTGGTGGAGAAGCGGCAGGACAAGGATTGGGTGCTCCTCTGGGCTGAGAAGGCCCGCGAATAGAAGCCGACCCGTACAGTCTGCCGGGGGTGCTGAATGCATCGCTTCTTTGTTCCGCAAGAGGTCATTGAGCGGGACGAGGTCTCGCTGCCCTCCGCTGTCGCGCACCAACTGCGCAACGTCCTCCGCATGGCTCCGGGGGCGCACATCGTCGTCCTGGACAATTCCGGCTGGGAGTACGAGGCGGAACTGACGGAGATCACCCCCCAGGAAGCGCGGGCGAAGATCGTCTCCCGCTCGCTCTGCGCCACGGAACCCCGCACCAAGATCACCCTCTACCAGTCGTTTCTCAAGGGGCAACGGTTTGAGTTCGTGCTCCAAAAGGGCACCGAACTTGGGATTGTGGAATTCGTGCCCGTCATCAGCGCGCGGTGCGTGGTGTCCAGCCTGGAACATGCGGCGCACAAGGCGGCCCGCTGGGAGAGGATCATCCGCGAGGCGGCGGAACAGTCGCGGCGCGGCAGGCTCCCCACGCTGGCGCCGGCGCTGTTCTTCCGCGAGGCCTGCCTTCGCGCGACCCGCGCGGGCCAGTTGGCGCTGATTCCGTGGGAGGAGGAGGCCACCACCAGCCTGCGGCAGGCGCTGGAGCGGCTCCCGCGGCCGTTTTCCGTGAGCCTGTTTGTGGGGCCAGAGGGCGGGTTTGACGAGTCGGAAATCGCCGTGGCCCGACAGGCCGGCGTCGTGCCGGTGCACCTGGGCCCGCGCATCCTTCGCGCCGAGACGGCCGGACTCGTCGCTGCGGCCGCGATTCTGTTTGCGTTCGGCGACCTGGGATAGTTGACAGGTGGACGCGTGTGGGTTATAATCGGATAGAACATAAGTTCTACACAGCCTGCTCTGCCGGGCCTCATCGCCGTCGCTTCCGCCAGCCCGGCGTCCGGCATAACAGAAGGAGGCGACCATGAAACGAGAAGAGTTGTTGGCTTTGTGCAAGAAGGCCCGCGATGTGGGCAAGGTGCGCCACGAGGATTTCGTGGACTATGTCATCGGCCTGGAGAAGAAGCGCCGCATCGGGGACGAGTGGGTTACCTCGGAGACGGCCTACATGTCGGTGGACGGCAAACTGGCCATGGCCAACGAAGACCACCGGCTCCAGGGCAAACGCCTGGATTTTGAGGATCCCGTCGTGCTGTTCAACAGCGATGAGCAGTTGACGCTCATGGTAACGGTGGTGAGCGAAATCTACGGGCGGAGGCACGGCATCGCCACGTCGCGCAAGGTCGGGGGCAGCCCCGTGGAACGCGAATTCCCCTGGGAGGTGGCCGAGACATCGGCCATCGGGCGCGCCCTGTCGGCCATGGGCTACGGCCTGCTGCCGGGCGCGGGGCTGGCTTCGGCCGAGGACATGGAGCGCGTGATGGCGCGCGAGCAGGTGCGCGAGGCCCCGCCCGTGGCTTACCCGCGGACGTCGTCCCCTCGCCGCGCGGGCACCCTCACCGACTTTCAGAAGGCCGAACTCGTGCGGCTCTATCGGGAGATGCACGGCGTTGCAGACGACGCCGCGGCGTTGGAAGGGGTGAAGGCGCGCTTCCAGGAGAAATTCGGCCACGACCTGGACGCGGCGACGTACCGCGAGGGCCAGGACATGATCCGCTTCCTCAACGAGGAGATGCGCACCCGCAAGCCCCCGCAGGCGTAGGAGATTCGCCCCCGACGCGCGGGGGATAGCGGAACGCGCGAACAAACCCCGGAGCACGCCGTCCGCGAAGCGTGCGGAAAGCACGAAACGCATTTTGCGGCTTCCGCGCAGTCCGCGGTTTTGGCGCTCCGGACGCCGCCCCTGTTACGCTACTTGCCGATGCAGAAATTGGAGAAGATGCTGTCCAGCAGGTCGGCGGTGATGGTCTGGCCGGTGATCTCGCCCAGCGCGTCCAGCGCGGCGCGCAGGTCTATCGCGACGAAGTCCGCCGGCAGGCCCTGGCGCAGGGTGGCCTGGGCCTTCTCCAGGTGATCCAGCGCGCGGGCCAGGGCGTCTTTGTGGCGCACGCTGCCCACCAAGATGCCCTCGCCGGCCATCACCTCGCCCCCGAGGGCCAGGTTCAGCATGGCGGCCCTCAAGTCGTCCAACCCCTCGCCGGTCAGCGCCGAGATGCGCACCCGTGGGGCGTCGGGCAGGAATCCCTCAAGGTCCGCGGCGGTCGGCAGGTCGCATTTGTTCACCACCACGATGCCCGCCCGGCCCTGGGTCAGTTCGGCGATGGCGGCGTCTTCAGGGCGAAGCGGCTCGCTCCCGTCCACGACCACCAGCACCAGGTCGGCCTGGCGCACGGCCCGGCGGCTCCGCTCAATCCCCAGTTGCTCCACCGGATCGGTCGTCGCGCCCACGATGCCGGCGGTGTCCACCAGGACGAAGGGCACGCCCTTCAGGTTCAGGGTCTCCTCCAGGGTATCCCGTGTCGTCCCCGGTATCGGAGTAACGATGGCGCGGTCCGTGCGCAGAAGGGCGTTGAGCAGGCTGGATTTGCCCACATTGGGCCGGCCCACGATGGCAGTGCGGATCCCGTGGCGGTAGATGATGCCCTGGTCCGCGCCGCGCAGCAGGTTGCGGAGCACGTCGGCACCGATGTTCAGCACGGGGCCAACATCCCGCGGGGGCACTTCGTCTTCCACGAAGTCAATGGTGGCCTCCAGGTAGGCCAGCACCGACAGAAGGCATGCGCGCACGCGCCGCACCTCTGAGGACAGCCGCCCCTCCAGTTGGCCGACGGCCAGGCGCAGCGCCGCGTCGGTGTGGGCGTTCACGATGTCCAGCACCGCCTCGGCCTGGGCCAGGTCAATGCGGCCGTTCACAAACGCGCGCAGGGTGAACTCCCCCGGCTCGGCCAGGCGCGCCCCCTCGCGGAGCGCCAGTTCCAAAATGCGGCGCAGGGCCACGATGCCGCCGTGGCCGTTGATCTCCACGATGTCCTGGCGCGTGTAGGTTCGGGGCGCGGGCATGTAGGCCACAAGCACCTCGTCCACGCGGGCGTCGGTGGCCGGGTCCACGATGAACCCGTGGCGCAGGCGGAAAGCAGGCCATCGCGCGGCGGCGCGGCGGCGCGAGGGCCGGAACAGCCGCCGCGCGATGGGCAGCGCGTCGGGGCCGCTCATGCGCACGATGCCGATCCCGCCGTGCCCAAGGGGGGTAGAAATCGCCGCAATCGTGTCGTCCAGGCTCTTCATGGCTCACCTCACGCCGCCTATTGTAGCCGTTCGCGCAGCGGCGCGCAACTGTGAGTGGCCGGCCGCCGACCACGGCTCACCGCGGAGCGCGCGGAGAACACCAGGCGCGACGCACTTTCGGAAGTGCGTCGCACCTGTACGGCGGCTATGCAAAGCCGGCCTGCGGCGTGGATTCGCGGTTCCTCGTCGCCCGACGCTGAAGCATCGGGCTGAAGGGGCGAAGCCCTGCGGGCTGGGGGGCAAATTCGCGTTCATTGGCGTGGATTCGCGGTTACCCGTCGCCCGACGCTGAAGCATCGGGCCGAAGGGGCGAAGCCCTGCGGGCTGGGGGGCAAATTCGCGTTCATTGGCGTGGATTCGCGGTTCCTCGTCGCCCGACGCTGAAGCATCGGGCTGAAGGGGCGAAGCCCTGCGGGCTCGAGGGCAAATTCGCGTTCATTGGCGTGGATTCGCGGTTACCCGTCGCCCGACGCTGAAGCATCGGGCTTGGGTCTAGCCCCGAAGGGGCTTCGCACCTGTAGCGCGGGGGTTCAGCCCCGCGCGGTCATGCGGACCTCACCCCCTCGTTCCCCCTCTCCGCGGGCGGAGAGGGGGAGGCCGAAGGCCGGGGGTGAGGTGCGGCCTAGCCCCGCGGCGAGGGGCTCGTCAACGGATTCGGCGGATAGTCCACGCGGCGGAATTCCGCGCGTTCCTCCGGCGTGCGCAACCTGCCGTCGGGGGTGCGCCACGGGATGGTGGCATCCAGCCCCATCTTGCTGGTGCGGGTCTTCTGGCCGGGCGCGTGGTGCGCCGAGGGGTCCAGCGAACTGCCGGGCGCGTCGGGCAGGACGACCAGGCCGCGCGCCGCCTGAAACCGCGTGGCGATGGCCCATTCCACCTGCGCGGGACTGTGGATGTCTATGTCCTCGTCCACGACGACCACGTGCTTGAGCGAACCGTGGCCCCGGAAGGCCGCCTCAATCGCCCTCCTGCCGTCATCCTCATGCCGCTTGCGAATCTGCACCACGGCGTGGAGCCACGACGTGCCGCCGGGGGTGATGAGCACGTCCACACATTCGGCGACTTTGCTCACCTCGGCGAAGATGGTAGGCTCGCGGGGCATCCCCATCAGCAGTTTGTGCTCGCTCTTGCCCGGCAGCAGCGCGTGGTAGATGGGGTTCCTGCGGTGGGTGATGCACTGAATCTCCACCACGGGCTGCTGGCGAACGATGTCCCAGGTCTCCGTCAGGTCTATGAACGGCCCCTCGGCCGCGTACTCGCCCGTGAAGCGGCCCTCAAGGACGTACTCGGCGTCGGCGGGGACCTCCAAGTCCACGGTCTTGCAGCGCACGACGGGTGTCGGGATGAGCGCGTTGGCGATGCCCAATTCGTCCACGCCCTTGGGCGGCGACATGGCGGCGGCCAACAGAACCGCAGGCGACACGCCGATGCAGATGGCCACATCCAGGCGGCCCCCCGTCTTGGCCAGGGCCGTCGCGGTGCCCCGCCCCTCCACCACGCGGGCAGCGAAGCGGTCGCGGCCGATCTGCATCAAGCGATGGAACGACACGTTGCGGCCGAAGTCGGGATCTCGGATGATGGCCACGCCCGACGTGATGTACGGCCCGCCATCGCCACGGATGTGCGTCAGGATGGGGATGGTGTCCAGGTTCACGGCGGGTTCCACCACCTCCTGGCAGGGCGCATGGGCGACGAGGGGCGGGGGCGCGGGATTCGCCAACGCGCCGGCGAGCGCCGCCAGCAGGTTGCGCCGCTCCACGCCCAGGCTTCGGGCGATCCAATCGCGGTCGCTGCACACGCCGACAAGGACGGGGACATCGTAGCCCTTCACGCGGCGGAAGAGCACCGTCTGCCCGTCCATGTCCGCCGCCACAGCCGCCAGTTCCAGGTGTCGGTCCACCTCGCTGTCCACGTAGGCGAGCCTGCCCGCCTGTTCGGCCAACCGAATGAAGTCGCGCAAACTCACGGTTCATCCTCCGACGGCGCTGGCCCCTCCCACCGCCGGTACAGGGCATGGGGCAGGTTCAGCGCGTCCAAAATCTTGCCCACCACGAAATCCACCATGTCGTCCAGGGTTTGCGGGCGGAAGTAGAACGCCATATTCGGCGGCAGGACGATGGCGCCGGCCATCTTCGCCAGGCGCATGTTCTCAATCGCCGCGAGCGAGAGGGGCGTCTCGCGCGGAACCAGCACCAACCGCCGCCCTGTGCGAAGCACGTTATCGGCAGCGCGGCCGATGAGGTTGGAACTGAGACCGTGCGCCACCATCGCCAGCGTCTTCATGGAGCACGGGACGATAACCATCCCGTCGGCCAGGAACGATGACGAGGCCAGCGGCGAACTCCACTCGTCCTCGCCGTAGCGGGCCGTGGCGGGCAGGTCCTCGCGGCCCAGTTCGTGCCGAAGCACCGCGCGGGCCGCATCCGAGACGATGAGGTGCGTTTCGTGGCCCGCCAGGTGCTCCAGCAAGCGGGCGGCCAGGACGGCCCCCGACGCGCCGGTAACCGCCACAATGAGCCTCATTCTACGAGACCTCCGTGATGATCACGCGCTTCGCGCCGGCGAGCCGCAGGAACAAGTCCACCCGCCCGCGCGTTTCGGGCGTAACCAGCGCGATGAGGTTGCCGCCCCTGCCTGCGCCCGAGAGTTTCGCGCCCAACGCGCCGCCGTCCAGCGCGGCCTGCGCCAGGCGATCCAGTTCCGGGCACGACACGCCCATGGCCTGCAGCAGCGCGTGGTTGCGCGTCATCAGTTCGCCCAGGCGCGGCAGGTCGCCCGTTTCTATCGCGCCGCGCCCCTGGTAGGCGATCTCGGCAATCTCGTCAAACAGGAACTCGTACTGGCCCAGGTTGGCCTCGTAGCGGCGGCGCACATCGGCGACAACGTCTTTCGTCTCGCTGGCGATGCCCGTGTCGGCGATGGCCAGCAGGAACGGCGTCTTCACCCAGAAGATCTCCAGCGTTCGCCCGCGGACGAAGTACACGGGCTTGCCAAAGGCGATGACGGTATTGTCCACCCCGCTGGGCGTGCCGTGGTACAGTTTCTCGGCCTCGTACACCAGGTCCGAGACCGCCCTGGACGTGAGGTGCTTGCCGAAATAGCGCGCGAGTGCGCGGACAATGGCAGTGGAGACGGCGGCCCCGCTGCCCAGTCCCCGCGCGATGGGGATGGTGGACTGCACCGAGATGAGGATGTCGGGCTGCGGCGGGATTTCCAGGTGGGCCAGGGTCTTCCAAACGACGGTCGCCAGCGGGTCATCGGCGCTCGCCGTTGACAGCGGGTAGCGCAACTCCAGGTCGCGGGCATCCAGGACGACGCCTTGCCCCGGCGCGCCCAGGCTGACTTCGGCCCGCGCCTGCACCTCAAAGACCGGCACCGCGATGGCGGGGCGGCCGTACACCACCGCGTGCTCGCCGAACAGAATCACCTTCCCCGGAGCCGTTCCCACGGCTTTGGCCTTGCTCCCAACGCTCATCACGCCCTCCCGATGGCGCGCCTGACAGTATAGCACGCCTCCCGCCCGCAAGCAAGGCACGCGCGGGGCGCCCCGTCTTGTGTTGGCGACCGAGGTGCGACGCACTTTTGGAAGTGCCTCGCACCTATGTACCGGCCTCCTGCCCGCCGGCGGCTATGGAAAGCCGCCCTACGTGCCTGCATGTATTCTCCATTCGTGTTCATTCGCGTTATTCGTGGATAGTCCCTGCCCGCTTGCGTTGGCGACCGAGGTGTATCGGCCTCCTGCCTCTACTACATGTATTCTCCATTCGTGTTCATTCGTGTTATTCGTGGATAGCGCCTGCCCGCTTGCGTTGGCGACCGAGGTGCGACGCACTTTCGGAAGTGCGTCGCACCTATGTACCGGCCTCCTGCCCGCCGGCGGCTATGGGAAGCCGCCCTACGTCCTACGTCCCTACATATATTCTCCATTCGTGTTCATTCGCGTTGTTCGTGGATAGTAGTACCCGGCGGCTATGGGAAGCCGCCCTACGTCCCTGCATGTATTCTCCATTCGTGTTCATTCGCGTTATTCGTGGATAGTCTCTGCCCGCCGCGGAATCGCACCCAATTTGACATGCCCTCCCTCCGGTGGTAGATTGAGCCAGGGCCGGCGTTTGCTGTGAGGCCCTGATTTTGTCTCCACAGGCGGTTATGAAGGTACACCTGGCGTCGCTTGGCTGCAAACTGAATCAGAGCGAGATGGAGTCGCTGCAGGCCCAACTGGAGGAGGCGGGCTGGGAGTTGGCATCGGCCCGCGAGGCCGATGTCATCGTGCTGAACACGTGCGCCGTTACGGCCGAGGCGGCCCGCAAGTCCCGCCAGGCTTTGCGCCGCCTGCGCGCCGAGGCCCCCAACGCCCACGTGGTGGCCACGGGCTGCTACGCCGAACTGTGGCCCCAGGAGGTGGCAGCCGCCGCGCACCCCGACGCCGTCATCGGCAACCGCGAGAAGGCGCGTCTGGCCGACCTGCTGCGGGCGCGGTTTCCTTCCCGCGTCGCGCCCGAGTGCCAGGGCCGCGCCACGACCCCCTGGCCGCGCACCCGCGCGTTCGTCAAGATTCAGGACGGCTGCGACAACGCCTGCGCCTACTGCGTGGTGCACGTCGCCCGCGGGCCGTCCAGGTCGCTGCCGGCGGACGACGTAGTCGCGCAAGTGCGCCGCGCCGCCGACGCGGGACGCAAGGAAGTCGTGCTGACGGGCGTGAACATCGGCGCCTACGGGCAGGACATCGGCGGCCCAGACCTGGGAGGTCTCCTGCGCCGCATCCTGTCGGAGACGGCCATCGCGCGCGTGCGCCTGTCGTCGGTGGAGCCGTGGAGTTTCCGCGACGAGTGGCTGGAACTGGGAGCCGATTCGCGCCTGTGCCCGCATTTCCACCTGCCCCTGCAGAGCGGGAGCGACGCCGTGCTTCGGCGCATGAACCGCCCGTACCGCGCGGGCGACTTCCTGCGCCTGGTGCGCGCCATACAGGCGGCCTTGCCCGACGCGGCCATCACCACGGATATCATCGTCGGCTTCCCAGGCGAAACCGAGGCCGACCATCGGGATACCCTTGCGCTGGTAGAAAGCGTCGGCTTTGCGCGGGTTCACGTATTCCCGTTTTCGGCGCGGCCAGGGACGCCCGCCGCGTCCATGCCCGACGCCGTGCCCCGCGATGACGTGCTGCGGCGGAGCGCCGAATTGCGGGCGTTGGGCGCGCGCCTCGCCACCGCCTACGCCCAGCGGTTCCTGGGCCGCACGATGGACGTGCTCTGGGAGCAATCGCCGCGCGGGGGCGTCTGGACTGGCCTCACCGCCAACTACCTGCGCGTCGTGGCGCAAGGCGAGGGCCTGGGCAACCGAATCCTGCCCACGCGCCTGCTCCGCATGGAGCAGGGCCGCATCCTGGGAGCCGTGGCGGCGATTGACACGCGCGCGGGACGGACGCTATAATTCCGCCAGATAGGCCCAGGCCACCCGTGAAAGGAAGAAAAGTATGACGCTGCAAGAAAAGATCATGAACGACATGAAGGATGCCCTCCGATCAGGGGACGAACTGCGCAAGTCCACCCTTCGCATGTTGCGGTCCGCCATCGGGTACAAAGAAGTGGAGGTACAGCATCCCCTGTCGGACGAAGAGGTGTTGGAAGTCATCGCCAAGCAGGTCAAACAGCGGCAGGATTCCATCGCCGAATATGCCAAGGGCGGCCGTCAGGACCTGGTAGACCAGGAAAGGGCCGAGATGGAAATCCTCATGGCCTACCTGCCGCAGCAATTGACGCGCGAGGAGATTGAATCCCTGGCGCGCCAGGCCATCCAGAAACTGGGCGTAACCGACATCAAGCAGCAGGGCCTGGTGATGAAGGAACTCATGCCCCAGGTCAAAGGGCGCGCCGACGGCAAGGTCGTCAACGAAGTCGTGCGCCAGTTGCTTGGCGGCTAGCGAGGGAGACGGTTGGCCCGCACATGACCACCCAGGCTACCGTTGCCGAAACCGCAAACGGTCGTTCGCACTCCCACCGCGGGACGCTTGTCCTGCGCGGTGTGGTTTGGGGAGTGATCTTCGGCATCTTGTTGAGCCTGCTCCTCATCTTTGAGTTGCTCCCTGTGGGGCAGGTGGAACTCCAGGCTGGGCAGGTCAGCCCCGCGGACATACGCGCGCCCAGGCAGATCACGTTCGTGAGCCAGGTGCTCACGGAGAAGGCACGCGCCCAGGCCGAGCAGGCGGTCCGAGACGTTTACGACCCGCCCGATCCCAAGATCGGCCGCCAACAGACCCTTCGCCTGCGCCAGATTCTGGACTTCATCGGATCGGTGCGCGCCGACCCCTACGCTTCCGACGCCGAGAAAATCCGCGCCCTCACCTCCATCTCCGACCTGGCCCTGTCCGAGGACCTGGCGAATCTCATCCTCTCGTTCTCCGATGCGGAGTGGGAGACGACGCAGGCCGAGGCCGAGAGGGTGCTGGACAGCGTCATGCGTGAGGCCATTCGCCCGTCGGATGTCAACGAGGTGAGAAACCGCATCCCAGCGCTGGTGCGGCTCACCCTCACCGAGACGCAGACGCAGGCGGTCGTGGCCTTTGTGCGGAACCTGGTCAAGGCGAACACGTTTCTCAATGCCCGCGAGACGCAGAACGCGCGCCTCCAGGCCCGCGAGAACGTGGAGCCCGTCGCCATGACCGTGGCCCAAGGGCAGACCATCGTGCGGGAAGGGGACCTCGTGGAGCCGCTGGACATGGAAATCCTGGAGGCGCTGGGCCTCTTGCGCCCGCAAATCAAGTGGCAGGACGTGCTGGGCAATGCGCTGCTGGCCGCGCTGACCACCGTCCTGCTGGGGTCGTATCTTTCGGTGCGCGCCCGCGACCTGTGGAACGAGCAACACTCCCTGCTGATAACCTCGGTGCTGTTCCTCGGCTTCACGGCGACCGCCCGCCTGATGGTTCCCGGGCACACCGTGCTCCCGTACCTATTCCCGGGCGCGGCGATGGGCCTCATCATCAGCACGCTGTTTGACACGCAGGCGGCGGTCTTCTCGTCCGTGCTGTTGAGCGTGCTGGTGGGCGCGATAAGCGGGGGGAACCTGGAACTCGCGGTGTACGTCTTCGCGGGGTCCGTGGCCGCCATCCTGGCCGTCCAGCGCGTGGAGCGCCTCAACGTCTTCGTCTTCGCGGGCATGTTGGCGACCCTGGCGAACTGGCTGACGATCCTGGCCTTTCGGCTGCCCGGCCAGCGGTACGACTGGGTCGGCCTGGCGACGCTTTTCGGCGCGGGGCTGCTGAACGGCGGGCTGGCCTCCATGATCGCGCTCCTGGGCTACCTGGCGCTGGGCAACCTGCTGGACATCCCGACGACCCTCCGACTTGTGGACCTGGCGCGCCCCACCCATCCCCTCATGCGCCAGTTGCTGCTCAAAGCGCCAGGGACGTACCATCACAGCATCCTGGTGAGCAACCTGGCCGAGGAAGCCGCCGAGCGCGTCGGCGCCGACCCGATCCTGGCGCGCGTCGGCGCGTACTACCACGACATCGGCAAGACCCTGCGGCCCTACTTCTTCGTGGACAATCAGACCGACGGCCAGAACATCCACGACCGCCTGGACCCCGAGACCAGCGCCCACATCATCGTGAGCCACGTCAAGGACGGGATAGACCTGGCCAGGAAGTACAATCTGCCCGGGCGCATCGTGGACTTCATCGCCGAGCATCACGGGACGATGCTGGCCACGTATTTCTACGAGCGCGCCCGAGAATCAGCGGGCGCCGACAACCCCAACCCCGACCCCGCGCGATTCCAGTACCCGGGGCCGAAGCCGCGCAGCAAGGAGACGGCCATCCTCATGCTCGCCGACGCCTGTGAGGCGACGGTGCGGAGCCTGCGGCCCGCAACGGCCGAGGAGATAGAAACCATCGTCCGCAAAATCATCGCCGAACGGATGGAGAGCGGCCAATTGGCCGACAGCGACCTCACGCTCCGCGACCTGAACGAGATCCAGAACGCCTTTACCACTACGTTGCAGGGCGTCTTCCATCCCCGCATCCGGTACCCCGGCCAAGAGCAGAAAGGCAGGAACGAGAATGACCATTGACGTACAAGTGGCGCCCGCGCTGCGCCGCAAGGTGCAAAAGGCCGAGATTCGCAGATGGGCCGAGGCCATCATGCGCGCCGAGGGGCTCACCGAATTGCCCGACATGGCCGTCGTCATCACCGACGACGAGAGCATCCAGGCGCTCAACCGCGACTTCCGGGGCCTGGACGAGCCGACGGACGTGCTGGCCTTCGGCGAGGAAAAGCCGGGGCCTTTCGTCCTGGCGCCGGGCGAGCCGGCCTACCTCGGCGACATCGTCATCTCGCTGGAACGCGCCGAGGCCCAGGCCCAGGAACGCAATGTGCCTGTCAAGACCGAACTCCAGTTGCTGCTGGTGCACGGGATTCTGCACCTGCTCGGCTACGACCACCACACCGAAGCGGCGCAACGCCAGATGTGGGCGCGGCAGGATGCAATCTTGGAGATGCTGAAAGGGTGAGGGCCGCGAATTGAAAAACCCGAACATGACACGCAGTTTCGCAAATGCCTTTGCCGGCCTCTGGGCCGTGTGGCGAACGCAGCGCAACGCCCGCATAGAGGCGGCCATCGCCCTGGCGGTGGTCGTGCTGGCTGTCGTGCTTCGCCTGCCGCTTTCGGACTGGGCCATCCTCGTCCTGACCATTGGGCTAGTCCTCGCGGCCGAGTGCTTCAACTCGGCGGTGGAGGCGCTGGTAGATTTGGCGCATCCGGGCTACCACGCACTGGCGAAACTGGCCAAGGACGCGTCGGCCGGGGCAGTTTTGCTCTTATCCATCATGTCGGTTATTATTGGGCTGCTGATCTTTGGGCCGCCGCTGCTGGAGCAGATTGCCCGGTAGGTTGTCGCGCGTGTTCGGCAAACAGCGGTGTCCGCGTGCCCTGCATTCCAGACTACCATTTCGCGTAAGGAGGTCTCCGTGAACATTGAGGTCAAGCGTGGAGCGATCCAGGAGGAACAGACCGAACTTATCGTGGTGAACTTGTTTGAGGGGGTGAGCGAACCGGCAGGCGCCACGGGCGCGGTGGACAAGGCGCTCGGCGGCCAGATCGCCGACCTCATCGCCTCGGGGGATTTCAAGGGCAAACTGAACGACACCGCGCTGCTGTACACGCGCGGGGCCATCCCCGCCAAGCGCGTCCTCATCGTCGGGCTTGGGAAGCGCGAAGAGTTTGACTTGGACAAAGTCCGACAGGTGGCCGCGACAGCCGCCCGCAAGGCGCACTCGCTGGGCATCACCCGCTATTCCACCATCTTGCACGGCGCGGGCGCGGCCGGCCTTGACACGGCCCAGGCGGCCCAGGCCGTGGCCGAGGGCACCATCCTGTCGCAGTACCGCTTCACCCAGCACATGACCGAGAAGAAGGACGCCGAGGATGAGCGCGAACTGGAGAAAGTCTCCATCGTCGTGATGGGCGAGGAGAGCGTCCAACCGGCCAAAGAGGGCGCGGCGGCCGGCGTGCAGGTGGCCGAGGCCGTCAACTGGGCGCGCGACCTGGTCAACCAGCCCGCCAACTACGCCACGCCGTCCATCCTGGCCGACGAAGCCCGCCGCATGGCCAAGACCTACGGCCTGAAGTTCCAGGCGCTGGGCCCGGCGGAGATGCGCACCCTGGGCATGGGCGCGCTGCTGGGCGTGGCGCAGGGCAGCGCGCAGGAGCCGCGCTTCATCATCCTGGAGCACAACGGCCGCAGCGACGACAACGCGCCGATCGTCCTCATCGGCAAGGGGCTGACCTTTGACAGCGGCGGCATCTCCATCAAGCCCAGCGACGGCATGGAGAAGATGAAGGGCGACATGGCCGGCGCGGCTGCCGTATTCGGTGCCCTGCGCGCCGCCGCCGCGCTGAAGATTCCCCGCCGCGTCATCGGCCTCGTGCCCGCCACCGAGAACCTGCCCAGCGGCACCGCCTACAAGCCCGGCGATGTGGTCAAAGCCATCACCGGCAAGACGATAGAGGTCATCAGCACCGACGCCGAGGGCCGCCTCATCCTGGCCGACGCCCTGGGCTATGCCCAGCGGTATCAGCCCGCGGGGGTGGTGGATTTGGCGACGCTCACCGGCTCGTGCGTCGTGGCGCTGGGAACCTTCGTCGCTGGATTGTTCTCCAACGACGATGCCCTCGCGGCCCGCATTGAGGCCGCGGCCAAGGCCACCAACGAGAAGGTCTGGCGCATGCCCCTGTGGGACGAGTACGCCGAGCAGATCAAGAGCGACGTGGCCGATGTGAAGAATACCGGCGGCCGCCCGGCAGGGTCCATCACTGCCGCCAAGTTCCTGGAGAAGTTCGCCGAGGGCATGCCCTGGGCGCACCTGGACATCGCGGGGCCGGCCTCCACCGAGAAGGACGCGCCCTACCAGCCCAAGGGCGGCACCGGCTTCGGCGTGCGCCTGCTGGTGCAGATGCTGCGGGACTGGAAATAGCCAGGCCCGCAGCGCCAGCCGAACGTGAGGACCGAGATTCGGCTCCATCCGATGTCGGCGACCTAGGTGCGACGCACTTTCGGAAATGCGCCGCACCTACGCATGGCGCGACCAACAAACTTTGGAACCGAGACAGGGCCGAACGCGAGAAGGAGCAGGACAGGCGCCCCGTCCTGCTCCTTTTGTTTCACAATCGCGCTTCTATTGCGGGCGTCGCAGCAGGCGCAGGAAGTATTGCCCGAGGAACGCGGCCAGCGCCAGGCCGGACGCCAACAACACCCAGACGTGCAGTCGCGGCCGAGGCCGCAGCCGCACTTCGCATGCCCCCGTCGCGGCCGCGGCCATCAGCACTTCACGTAGCCGCTCGCGGAACGCAGGCACGGGCTGCACCGGCGTCAGAAGGCGCTGAACGTCCTTTTCCATGTTCGCCAGAATACCACCGATCTCCGTTTGCTCGCGTGCTGTCATAGACTTTCACATCGCGCGACGGGGATGCCCCCACTACGCGCCATACGAGACGATGCCCAGAAGCCCCGGCCCGCCGTGCACCGCCAGAACGGTCGGAGCCTCCAGCAGGAAAGCCACTCTGTCCCCGATCAACTGCTCCAGGCGCTCCTTGACCTGGCGCGCCTCTTCCAGCGCGCCGGCGTGGATCACGGCGATCTGCCGGTCGCGCGCGTTCTGAAGCGCCGCCACGGTGGCCTGGATGATGGCGTCCAGCGAGCGAGCGCGCGTGCGCACCTTGGCCATCAGCCCCAGCGTGCCGTCGCGCACGCTCATGACGGGCTTGATGTCCAGAACCGTCGCCAGCGTGCCCGCGACCCAGCCCAGCCGCCCGCCCATCTGCAGGTACTTGACCGTGGACACGGTGCAGAAGGTGTGAATCTTCTCCTTCATATCGTTGATGGCGGCCAGAATCTCTTCCTTGCTCAAGCCCTGCTTGGCCATCTGGGCGGCCCGAATGACCAGGTAACCGGTGCCCAGCGAGATGCCCCTGGAGTCCACGATCTCAATGTCCATGTCGGGGAACATGGATGCGGCCAGCGCCGCCGACTGGCACGTGCCGCTGTGCTGGCTGGTGATGTGGATGGAGATGACCGACGACGCGATGCCGCGCAGGCGCTCGTACACCTCCGCGAAGCGCCCAGGCGCGGGCTGCGAAGTCCGCGCGACAATCCCCTGTCGCATTTTCTCATAGAGTTCATCGGGCGACAACTCGCCATCGTCCATGGTCCGGTCGCCCACGGTCAGGCTGATGGGCACGATCTCAATGTCCAGTTGCTTCGCCAATTCCGGCGGTATGGTGGACGCGCTATCCGTTACGATGCGAATTCCTTTGTTGCTCATTCGCGAGGAGACCTCCTGTTTCTAGTTCTTCATAAAGTTCTCGCAGTGAGAGAAGCGTCCGATGGTACAAGGACTTGATGGCCCCCTCGCTGCGTCCCATAATCTTGCCGATTTCGGCGTTGGAAAGATGCTCCACAAACTTGAGAATCAGCAGTTCCTGGCGCTCGGGCGGCAGGCTCCGTATCACACGGAGCAGCGTCTCCGTGCGCTCGTGTTTTTCCGCCATGCGCTCCGGCCCCTCGCCCACGGTCAGCGAGTACAGTTCGTCCAGCGAGACCATCTGGCGTTTGCCGCGGTCGCGGTGCCAGTTGGCCACCAGGTTGTGGGCGATGCGGTACAGCCACGCCGAAAACGGCAGCCCCCTCTCCTCGTAGTGGCGAATGTGCTGCATCGCCCGATAGAAGGTCCTGGCCGTCAGGTCTTCGGCGTCGGCCTGATTCCCTGTTCGGTAGTAAACGTACGAGTAGATGCGATCCACGTACCGTTCGTACAGAATCCCGAAGGCTTCCGGGTCAGTTTTTGCGCGCTCAATCAGGCAGGAATCGGATAGCGGCTCCGCCTGTTCGCCCTGATTCTCCGGCTGCCTGTTTCCACTCATGAGAACACTTTCTCCGAAGGTTGGTTGCGCGGTGTGTGCAGCGGCAGTATAGCACCAGGCGGCGCGAAAAGGCAAAAAGAAAAGCCGCCTGTCCCCAGGCGGCTTTCGGGTGCGCGAGTCCGGCGTTACGGCAGCGGGCAACCCGCGATGCCGACCACGCCCGGGCCGGTGTGCGTGCCGATGACGGGGCTGAGTTCCGCGATGAAACAATCCTTGCAGTTGAACCGGTCCAGCACCGCCTGTCGGACGCTCTCGGCCTCCTCTGCGGTCTCCAGTTGCGCGATGCCCGCGACCATGGGGCGCTCGGTGCCGATGGACTCCTGGATGTAGGCCAGGGTGCGCTCTATGCCCTTGCGCTTGGAGCGCGCTTTGTCCAGCGGCTCAATCGCGCCGCCGGTGAGGGTGAGCACCGGCTTCACGTTGAGGAGCGTGCCCATGAGCGCCGAGGCCCTGCCGATGCGCCCGCCCTTGTGCAGGTACTCCAGGGTATCCACCACAAACCCGATCTTTAACGCGTCGCGCATGACTTCCAGCACCTTGACCACTTCGGCGAGAGGCTCGCCCGCGTCCAGGGCCTTCACCGCCTGCTGGATCAGAAGGCCCAGGCCGATGGAGGTGGACAGGGAATCAAACACCGTGATCGGCGCGCCTCTCAACGTCTCCAGCGCCGCGTGGGCGGAACTGATGGTGCCGCTCAACTTGCTGGAGATGTGGATGGACAGGATCGCATCCGCGCCATCGTCCAACATCTGCCGGTACTTCTTCTCAAACTCTCCCGCCGAGGGCTGCGAGGTCGTGGGCAGCGTGGGAGAGTTCTTCAGCAAGTTCAGGAATTCGGGGGTGTCCAAATCTACGCGGTCCAGGTACGTGCGCTGGGGCGTAACCACCTTGAGCGGGATGGTGTCAATGCGAGGATGGCCGTGCAGCGCAGGGGGCAGGTCTGCTGTGCTGTCGGTAAGAATCTTGATCATCTCCGATACCTCCTCCTATTACGATTGCGTTCACAACATACAAACCCCGAAGCGGGCACGGAGTTGCGGGCGGGCGTGGCCTCGCTCGCGCGAAGGGACGCTTGCTCCCCAGGCCGCCGGTGGGCCTTGCGTTCGGCGCTCCGATGTGCTATGCTTCACCTGCCAGAGTTTGTTGCAGTGGCGGAGGGGGACATGAAAGCGACGATCCTGCGGCGGCTGCGCATCGCGGCCCGTTCCATCGTGATCGTATTGGCGCTGGTCTGGCTCTGGTTTGGCATCACCTCGGCATGGGAGGAGGGCACGGCGCTGTCCTGGATTCTCCACCTCCTGCTGCCGGGGGGCCTGCTGCTGCTTACGGTGGCGATCTCGCTGAGGTGGGAACGGACCGCCGCGCTCCTGCTCATCGCCGAGGGCGTGTTTTTCACCACATGGGTCGCCTGGAGCGCCAGCATCAGCGAGGTAACGGGATGGGGGCTGGCCGTGCTCCTGGGGCTTCTGGGCGGGCCGCTGCTCGTGGCCGGCGCGCTGCTCCTGACGGCTTCCCGATGGGCCAGCGCCCCCGACTCGGACGAGGTCAACACGGAGGAGTGATTTCGTTTCCAAACTATGTTGGCGACCAAGGTGCGACGCACTTTCGGAAGTGCGTCGCACCTATGCCCATGGCGCGACCAACAGACTTTGGAACCGAATGGAGGAGTAGGCCATGCACGAGTGCGTTTGCGAAACGCTCCAGTGCCCGGCGTGCGGCGGGGCGCTTCGGTGGAGCATCGGCGAACGCGAGGGGGACCACATTGAGACGGCGGATGTCCGCTGCGCCAACTGCGACGCTCCCTACTTCGTCCGCGAGGGCATCGGCGTCTTCCTCCCGCCGGACTTGCCGCGCAACGACCTGTGGGAGCAGTCGTCCACCGCCCTCGGCGCCTACCTCAAGGAGCACCCCGACGTGGAACGACGCCTGCTGCTCGCGCCGCTGGACAGTCTCTCGCCGGCGGATCGCTTCTACCGCGCCCTGGCGCTGGAGGAGCGGGGCGACTTCGCGCAGGCCAGGGCCGTCGCCGAGGCGGCGCTGCCCCACCTGTACACGCCGGAGTACCTCGCCTGCCACGAAAGCCAGAAGCGTTGGGTCATGGACCACATCAGGGATCGGCCCGGCCCCATCGTGGATTTGGCGTCGGGGCGCGGCGACCTGGTGGAGCGCATCGCCCGCGAGTTGCGCCGCCCCGTCGTCGCCACCGACTTCAGTCTGCGCGTCCTGCGCCGCGACCGCAAGGCGTTTCGGGCCGCCGGGCTCCACGAGCACGTGAGCCTGCTGGCGATGGACGCGCGCCGCACGCCGTTTCGGGATGGCGCCGTGTCCACCATGACCACCAACCTCGGCCTGCCCAACATTGAGGAGCCCGGCGCGTTGTTGGCCGAACTGCGGCGGGTGGTGTCGGGCGAGTTCCTGGCCATCACGCATTTCTACCCCGCCGACGACGAAGCCAACGTCGCCCTGCTCCGCCAGTTCGGCGTGGCCCCGCTCCTCGTGCGCGAGTCGCTGGTGGAGTTGATGACCCAGGCGGGCTGGCGTGTGGAGGTGGCGAACGCGCAGAGGGGCCGCGCGCTGCCCACGCCGCCGTCGGAACTGCTGGAAGGGGCGCGCGTGGACGGCCTTCCCGTCGCCGAGACGACCCTGGAATGGTGCGTGGTTCGCGCATGGTAACGGTGAGTTCGCAATGCCGCGAGGGTCCGCAATCCCATTCGCGTTGCGCCTCGCGGCCAACAACTGGCGGGCGCGTGAAAGCCGCGCCGGGGAGAAGCAAGATGAGCAAGAAGCGTATCTTGACTTTCGTCGGCCTCCTCGTCATCGTCGCACTGTTGGTATCCTGTGGGGGAGGCACCAAGAAACTGGACCTGAAACTGCGCCTGGAGCCTGGCAAATCCTACGGCGCGAAGATGATCGCCGACCAGACGATTACACAGACCCTGATGGGGCAGACGCAGACCATAACCCAGTCCATCGGCATGGGCTACACCTACCAGGTCCAGAGCGTTGACCCCGATGGCAGCATGTGGGTGAAGATCACCTACGACTGGGTGTCGTACAAGCAGGACAGCCCGATGGGCAAGGTATCCTACGATTCGGCCAACCCGCCCGCCACGGTGCCCGAGGCCGCGATCGGCTACGCCGCGCTCGTCGGGCGGGGATTCTCCGCCAAGATTACGCCGACCGGCGAAATGACCGACGTCCGCGGCGCGGACCAGATGGTGGCCGAGATACTGGGAGCCATGAACCTGCCCGCGGGGAGCGCCCGCGACCAGGTGGAGGCGCTCTTGCGGACGCAACTCAGCGACGAGGCGCTGAAGGACAGTTTTGAGAAGGCCGCCCTCTTCTACCCCGACAAGCCCATCGCCGTCGGCGACTCATGGAGCGGGCAGATCGCGTTGGCATCGGGCATGCCGATGATTCTGGACACCACATGGACGCTGAAAGCGCGCAAGAACGGCGTCGCGACGGTGGAGACCCGCTCCGACGCCCGCCCCAACCCCGGCGCCAAGCCCCTGGAACTGGCCGGCATGAGCATCTCCTACGAACTGTCGGGCGTGCAAAGCGGCAGCATGGACCTGGACGAGAAGACCGGTTGGCTGCTGGGCGGCACGCTGAAGCAGGACGTGTCGGGGAAGGTCTCGGCGATGGGCACGTCCTGGCCCATCACCATCGTCAGCAACATTCGCTTTGAGCCGTGGCAGAAGTAGCCGCCGAAAGAAACGACAAGCCCCGCCGTGCTGGGCGGGGCTTGCCTTGGCGCGCCTGGCGGGACTTGAACCCACAGCAGACGGTTTCGTAGACCGGCCCTCTATCCAATTGAGGTACAGGCGCGCGTGGTACCCCAGACAGGACTTGAACCTGTGGCCTCAGCGTCCGCAGCGCTGCGCTCTATCCCCTGAGCTACTGGGGCACAAGGCGGGGAGGCAGGGATTCGAACCCTGGGTACAGCTTTTAGGCCGTACAACCGCTTAGCAGGCGGCCCCGATCGTCCTCTCCGGCACCTCCCCGAGGGTGTATGCAATTCTCTGGCGGAGGGAGAGGGATTCGAACCCCCGGTGAGGTTGCCCCCACAACGGTTTTCAAGACCGCCGCAATCGTCCGCTCTGCCATCCCTCCAACGCGGATTCGGCGTGTGCCCTCCACCGCGAATACAGTATAACCCAGCGGCGCGTGCATGTCAAACTCGGCACTGCCTGGGCTTCTGGCGCTGCGCTAGGCGCCCGGCCTCGCCCCCAGGATGCGCGCCATCATCTGCGGGTCGTCGCGCAGAAGCCCCGCCGCCGGAAGGCGCTGAACCAGCAGCGCCAGGTTGGGGTCGCGGGCGAACACATCCCGGAAGATCGGCAGCGCCTGGTCCACCCGGCCCATGTCGGCCAGCGTTACCGCGTGCCAGAAGGGGAGTTCGGCGATGTCGGGCGCCATCTCGGCGGCGGCGCGGTATTCGGCCAGCGCCGCCTCCACCTCGCCCTTGCCCAGCAGTTCGTCGCCTCGGTTCATGCGGCGATAGGCCCTGTGCACAGTGAGCAGGCGGCGCAGTTCGGCGATGGGCGCGGGGTGGTCTTCCACCCGCAGATCCACAATCACATCCTCCCACGGCCTGTCGGTGGCCTGCGCGGGAACGACGAGCAGCGCGGCGCTCTGCTGGCCGCGCACGTCGCCGCCGGCCTGCTGCGCCGCTTCCAGCGCGCGGACGAGGCGCTCGGCCAGGTCGCCCTGCGCCGTGCGGTACGCCTCGTGCATGGCGGGCCACACGCGGTCGTTGAGCATCATGTTCGCCTGGACAGAGAACCCCTCGCCGACGAGGTGCCCCGCCTCGGCGATGCAGCGCGCGCCGGTGTGCGCCGCCACCCGCCCCTGCGCGTCCACCATCGCCACCTGGCGCAGTTCGCGGCCCTCGTCTTCGGCCAGGAGCGCCGCCAGGGCCTCGGGCGCCGGCTTCCCCTGCGCCATCAGCGCCAGGCCGCGCGGCCCGTAGGCGACCTCCACCAGCGCCTGGGTGGCCACGGCCCCCACGCCCGCCTTCGCCCAGGCCACAAGCCTGCCGACGCCGAACCAATGCGATTGCACCGCGACGCCCATCTCGCCGGTGGCGGCATCGCGGGCCACGATAGAGAACGTGTGTGCGCGTATGGTCATTGTGCACCTGCCTATCTGCGATTTGCCCCTATTGTACCATCCGCCCCGCGAGCGCGCAACGTTTCGCGTCGGGGCGCTGGTGTGATATAATCCGGCGCGAGTAGCCGTTAGCGTCTGGCCTTGAGGGCATCGTCTCCCCGCTGGGAGCGCATCGTAACCCCCGACGGCCAACGGCTAGCGGCCAACAGCCAGCGGCTAACGGCTAACGGCCAAAGGCCCATTCCAAGGAGTCCCATGTCATTCGCATTTGACCTGCAACACGAAGACACGAAAACCGCCGCGCGGCTGGGCCTGTTGCGCACGCCCCACGGCCACGTCCCCACGCCGGTCTTCGCGCCCGTGGGCACGCAGGCCACGGTGAAGACGCTGGCGCCACGCGACCTGGAAGCCCTGGGCGCCACGCTGATCCTCGCCAACACGTACCATCTCTACCTGCGCCCCGGCCCCGACGTCGTGGAGGAGATGGGCGGGCTGCACCGGTTCATGGGCTGGCGCGGCCCCATCCTGACAGATAGCGGCGGGTTCCAGGTGTTCAGCATGGAGGGCCTGCGCAAGGTTACCGAGGACGGCGTCGTGTTCCGGTCGCACGTGGATGGCTCCGAGCACATCTTCACGCCCGAGAAGGTCATGCGCATCCAGGAGCAACTGGGCGCCGACATCATCATGTGCTTTGACGAATGCGCCACGCCCACCGACTACGCGTACAGCAAAGCGGCCATGGAGCGCACCCACCGCTGGGCCGAGCGGTGCAAGGCGGCCCACACCCGCCCCGACCAGGCGCTGTTCGGCATCGTCCAGGGGGGCATCTTCCCCGACCTGCGGCGGCAGAGCGCCGAGTTCATCGCGGGCCTGGACTTCCCGGGCATCGCCATCGGCGGCCTGAGCGTGGGCGAGACCAAGCAGGAGATGTACCGCACGCTGGAGATGCTGGAGCCGTACTTGCCCCGGCACAAGCCCCGCTACCTGATGGGCGTCGGCTCGCCCGAGGATTTGCTGGAATGCGTCGCGCGCGGCATGGACATGTTTGACTGCGTCCTGCCCACGCGCCTGGCGCGCAACGGCGCGGTCTTCACGCGCGCGGGCCGCCTCAACCTGCGCAACGCCCAGTACACCCGCGACCCCCGGCCCATAGAGGACGGCTGCGGGTGCTACACCTGTCGGCACTTCTCGCGCGCCTACATGCGCCATCTGGTGATGAGCGATGAGATTCTCGGCCTGCACCTGGCCACCATCCACAACGTGCATTTCCTGCTGCAACTCATGCGGGACATCCGCAAGGCCATCGCCGAGGACCGGTTCTCGCTGTTCAAAGACGCCTTCCTGGCCGAATACCGCGTTACCGACGAGGAGGTTCGCGCCCAGAATCGCGCGGCGCGCGGCAATAAGCACAAGCAGAGCGCCGATGCTCCGCGCACGCGGCGAGGCAAGGGGACGTAGCGCGCCTCGCGTGCGCTTGGGCTCGGTTCATGCATTGGTGAGCAAGGCGCGACGCGATTCCGGGAGGGCGTCGCGCCTGTACCCATGCCGCGACCAACGGGGTCCGGAACCGAGTCTGCGCTCGCCATATCCCGATAAGGAGTAGTCTCATGAATTCATTGCAAGCGGTGATCTTGGGCATTGTGCAGGGGCTGACGGAGTTCCTGCCCGTGAGCAGTTCCGGGCACCTGGTGCTGGTGCCGTGGGCGCTTGGGTGGGGCGAGCCCGGGCTGCTGTTTGACACGGTGCTGCACTGGGGCACGCTCGTGGCCGTGGTCGTGTACTTCTGGGACGACCTGTGGAGCCTGATACGCGCCTGGGCGCGGAGCGTCGCCACCCGAAAGGTGGACACGCCGCAGGCGCGCCTGGCCTGGCTGATTCTCATCGCCACCATCCCCGCCGCGGTCATCGGCTACCTGCTGAGCGATTTCTTTGAGAGCCTCTTCTCCTCGCCTGCGGCGGTGGGTGGCTTTCTCATGGGGACGGCGCTGATCCTCGCCGCCGCCGAATGGGCCTATCCTCGGATTCGGAAGGTGGAGACGCTGCGCCTGGGCGATGCCCTCATCGTCGGCCTGGCCCAGGCGGCGGCCATCGCCCCCGGCCTGTCGCGCAGCGGGCTGACCATCTCGGCTGGCGTCCTGCGCGGCCTGGGACGCGAACCGGCGGCGCGGTTCAGTTTCCTCCTGTCGGTGCCCATCATCCTGGGCGCGGGGCTGACGCAGGTCGCCCACGCTCTCGGCAACCCCGGAAGCGCGGGGGCATTCCCGCTGGCCCTCGGCTTCGCCAGCGCCGCCATTTCCGGCTACCTGGCCATCCACTTCCTGCTCGGCTTCGTGCGAAGGCAGAGGCTCTGGCCGTTCGCCGCGTACTGCGGACTCGTCGGGCTGGTGGCGCTGGCCGTCAGCGTCCTCTAGTTGGCATCGCCCGCGCCGCCATCCGAAGGCGATGGCGGGACGGCGCGCGATCGGGCGGCTCGCCGCTCCACGCCGCGCAGAGCCGCCAGGGTGAGGATCGCCAGCAGCGTGCCCACGACCGCGATGAGGTACAGCCCGGCCGCGGCGGCCATGGCGATCGCGGCGACGGCCCACAGCCCGGCGGCGGTGGTGAGGCCGTGCACGTCGGTCTGGCGCTGGAAGATCGTGCCTGCGCCCAGGAAGCCCACGCCGGTTACCACCTGCGCGGCCACGCGCGCCGGGTCGCTGCCCGGGAAGGCGTAGAGGGAGACCAGCGTGAACATGGCGGCTCCCAACCCCACCATGATGTACGTGCGAAAGCCGGCGGGCCGACCGCGCCGCTCCCGCTCCCAGCCGAGCGCCGCCGCCAGCACCACCACCAGCAACAGCCGCCCCACGGGTTCCAACGTAGCGACCAGAGTTTCCGCGTTTGGCATTCTATCCTCCGCGAATACAAATCGGCAGGGGGTCAGCGCCCCCTGCCGATCGGTGTGTCCGTTCAGGCCGCGGGCAGCGAGTGCGCTACCGATCCCGCTCCAGGGTCATCTTTTCCTTCAGCGCCGCCTGGGCCGCCGCAAGGCGAGCCACCGGCACCCGGAACGGCGAGCAGGAGACGTAGTTCAGGCCCGCGCCGTGGCAGAACTCAATGGATGACGGGTCGCCGCCGTGCTCCCCGCAGATGCCCACTTCCAGGTCGGGGCGGGTCTGGCGGCCTTCGGTAACGGCGATGTGGATGAGCCGCCCCACGCCTGCCCGATCCAGCACCTGGAAGGGGTTCTCGGGCAGAATCTTGTCCTCCACGTACTTGAGCAGGAACTTGCCTTCCGCGTCGTCCCGCGAGTAGCCGAAGGTCGTCTGCGTCAGGTCGTTCGTGCCGAAGGAGAAGAACTCGGCGTACTGGGCGATTTCGCCCGCGGTCAGCGCCGCGCGCGGAATCTCAATCATCGTGCCGAACTTGTACTCCACGTGCACGCCCTTCTCCTCCATCACCTGCTTGGCGATGGGCTCCAGCATCTCGCGCACGACTTTCAGTTCGTTGTAGTGGCCGGTGAGGGGAATCATGACCTCCGGCTTGACCACGACGCCCTTCTTCGTCATGTTGCAGGCGGCCTCAAAGATGGCGCGCACCTGCATCTTGGTGATGCCCGGGAACGTGATGCCCAGGCGGATGCCGCGCAGCCCCAGCATGGGGTTCATCTCGCGCATCTTCTCCACGGCCTGGAGCATCTTGTTCTTTTCGGGGAGAACCGCCTGGATTCCCTTGGCCAAATCCCCGTTGCCCGCTTTCTTCACCTCTTCCAGCAGTTCCTCGTCCTCGCGGCTGGCCTTCTCCAGTTCCAGGAGTTCGGGCTTGTGCCGGGCCATCTGCAGGCGCGTAACGTCGCGCAGCAGCCCTTCGTAACTGGGCAGGAACTCGTGCAGCGGCGGGTCAATCAGGCGGATGATGACCGGGCAGCCATCCATCGCCTGGAAGATGCCCTCAAAGTCGCCGCGCTGCACCGGCAGCAGTTGCGCCAGGTACTTCTCGCGTTCCTCCTCGGATTCGGCGAGGATCATCTTCTGGACGATGGGCAGGCGGTCGGCCTCAAAGAACATGTGCTCGGTGCGGCACAGGCCGATGCCGGTGGCGCCGAACTCGCGGGCGCGTCGGGCGTCGCGCGGGTAGTCGGCATTGGCCCACACGCCCAGCCGCCGCACCTCGTCGGCCCACGACAGCAGCGTCGCCAAATCCTTCTCGTCGGCGAAATTGGCGTCTATGGTTTGCACCTGGCCCTCAAAGACCTCGCCGGTGCCGCCGTCAATGGAGATGACATCGCCTTCCTTGATGACCTTGCCGTTCACGGTGAACTGCTTCTTGTCCTCGTCCACGCGGATGGCCTCGCAGCCGGCCACACAGGGCAGGCCCAGGCCGCGGGCGACCACAGCCGCGTGGCTGGTCGCGCCGCCGCGCTGGGTGAGGATGCCCCGCGACGCGAGCATCCCGTGCACGTCGTCGGGCGACGTTTCGGGCCGCACCAGGATCACGCGCTTGCCCTCCTTGCCCCACTCCTCGGCGGTGTCCGCGTCAAAGGCGGCGAACCCGTAGGCCGCGCCCGGCGACGCATTGAGGCCCTTGGCCAGCAGGCGGCCGTTCCTCTCGGCCTCCTCTTTCGCCTTCACGTCAAAGCGGGGGAGCAGCAACTGGTTCACCTGGCTGGGCTCCACGCGCATCAGCGCCTCTTCCTTCGTGATGAGGCCCTCGTGCACCATGTCCACGGCGATCTTGACCGCGGCCGCGGCCGTGCGCTTGCCCGCGCGGGTCTGCAGCATCCACAGTTTGCCGCGCTCCACGGTGAACTCCATGTCCTGCATCTCGCGGTAGTGCTTCTCCAGTTTCTCCGCGACCTCGGCAAACTGCTTGTACACTTCGGGCATGTCCTGGGCGAGTTGGGCGATCTTCTTCGGGGTGCGGATGCCCGCGACCACGTCCTCGCCCTGGGCGTTCTGGAGATACTCGCCGTAGAGCACCTTCTCGCCCGTGGCGGGGTTGCGGGTGAAGGCCACGCCCGTGCCCGAGTCGTCGCCCATGTTGCCGAAGACCATGGTTACCACGTTGACCGCCGTGCCCCAGTCGTGCGGCAACTTGTAGAAGTTGCGGTAGTCCACCGCGCGCTTGCCCATCCACGAGCCGAACACCGCGCCGATGGCCAGTTCCAACTGCTTGTACGGATCGGTCGGGAACTCCTCGCCGATTTCCCGCTTGTACAGCGCCTTGAATTCGGCGACGACTTCCTTCATGGCCTCGGCATCCAGGTCGGTGTCCAGTTGCGCGCCGTGCTTGTGCTTGATCTCCTCCAGTTTCTCCTCAAACTTCCGCCCGTCAATCCCCATGACGATGCGCCCGAACATCTGGATGAAGCGCCGATAGGCATCGTAGGCGAAGCGCTCGTTGCGGGTCAGGGCGATGAGGCCCTGCACCGTGTCGGGGTTCAGGCCCAGGTTGAGGACGGTGTCCATCATGCCGGGCATGGACACCCGCGCGCCGGAACGCACGGACACCAGCAGAGGGTTCTTCGGATCGCCGAACTTCTTGCCGGTGGCCTTCTCCACTTCCTTCATCGCGGCAAGAACCTGCTCCCACATGCCTTCGGGGAACTTCTTGCCCGAGGCGTAGTAGGCGTTGCAGGCTTCGGTGGTGATGGTAAACCCGGGCGGGACGGGCAGCCCCGCGTTGGTCATTTCGGACAGCCCTGCCCCCTTGCCGCCGAGCAGGTCTTTCATGCCGGCGTTCCCTTCGTGGAACAAGTACACCCACTTCTTGGTCATCGCAAAAGCCTCCTCATGGTAATCGGATTGCACGCGTACAAAAGCAGCCGGGAGTGTCCCTCGGCTGCCTGTTTGCCATGTCAGTGCGGGCCGTGCTCCTGCCTGGTGCGGCCGGAAATGCACCCACGACGGCCTGGGACGCACCAACAAAAAAATTATAGCACCATCGCGCCTTTTTCCCAAATCGGCGCAGGCTGGGATAGCGCGTAGGGCGGCTATCCCGACGTGTCATCCGTGGATGGCCCTGGCCCGCGCCATGCGCAACGTGCGACGCACCCTTGTGGCGCGTCGAGGTGCTAACGTGCGACGCACCTGCGAGGTGCGTCGCACGTTGGAGGTGCATCGCACGTTGGAGGTGCGTCGCACGTTGGAGGTGCGTCGCACGTTGGAGGTGCGTCGCACGTTAGGCGTGATTCGTGGATAGCCCCAACCGGAACGGGAGAAGGTTGTCCCCTCCCCCTGCCCGCGCTCTCGGGTTACCCCGCCGCCGCCACCCCAGCCTTCGGCGCGTACAGGCGCTTCCGCAGCGCAAACGCCACGTTCACCAGCCCGATCATCACCGGCACTTCAATCAGCGGCCCGATGACAGCGGCAAACGCCGCGCCCGACTCAATCCCGAACACGGCCACCGCCACCGCGATGGCGAGTTCAAAGTTGTTGCTGGCAGCGGTGAAGGCCAGCGTCGTGGTCTTGCCGTAGTCCGCGCCGATCTTGTGCCCCATCCAGAAACTGACCAGGAACATGATCACGAAGTAGAACACCAGCGGGATGGCGATGCGCACCACATCCAGCGGGATGGTAACGATGAGGTTTCCCTTCAGGCTGAACATGACCACGATGGTGAACAGCAGCGCAGCCAGCGTGAGGGGGCTGATGCGCGGGACGAACTTCGTCTCGTACCATTCCCGGCCTTTGGCGCGCATGAGGATCAGTCGCGTGAAGAAGCCCGCCAGGAAGGGGATGCCCAGGTAGATGAACACGCTCTTGGCGATCTCGCCGATGGTAACGTGCACCACCGCGCCCTGCAGACCCAACCACGTGGGCAGCACGGTGATGAAGATGTAGGCGTACACGCTGTAGAAGAAGACCTGGAACAGGCTGTTGAACGCCACCAAGCCGGCCGCGTACTCCGTATCGCCACGCGCCAGTTCATTCCACACGATGACCATCGCGATGCAGCGCGCCAGCCCGATCATGATGAGGCCCGCCATGTACGCCGGATACGCGCGCAGAAACACGACGGCCAGGATGAACATCAGAATCGGGCCGATAACCCAGTTCTGCAACAGCGAGAACCCCAGGATTTTCCAGTTGCGGAACACGTCCCCGAGTTCCTCGTAGTGTACTTTTGCCAGCGGCGGGTACATCATGAGAATCAACCCGATGGCGATGGGAATGTTCGTTGTGCCCACCGACACGGCCTTGTTGAACGATTGCACCGCCGCCGGGAACAGATACCCCAATCCCACCCCCACCGCCATGGCGAGGAAAATCCACAGCGTCAGGAAGCGGTCCAACAGCGACAGTTGCCCCACGACCCGAGGCCGTTCTACCGGTACCGCGACGACTTTTTCCGACATCTTGCTCCACTCCTTTACGTTATTCTAGGCCGCCCGCGCTAGCCTTGGGCAGCCTTGAGCCAAGCGATGATCTCTTCCTTGCGGGGGATCCGCCCCGACGACTTGACCACGCCGTTGATCACAAGCCCCGGCGTCCCCAAGATGGGATACTTCATGATTTCCCCGATGTCCGTTACTTTTACGAATTCGGCCTGGATGCCGGCTTCTTGCGCGGCTTCACGCGCAATACGCTCCAGTCTCACACAGTTTGGGCAACCCGTGCCCAGAACTTTGATTTCCATGAATTGACCTCCGCGTGAAGATTGGGATGTAAACGTCTTGGGACTATTCGGTTCCGTGCGCCGGCGCCGTTGCGACGCGGCGGTTGCGCCGGTCTATCACCGTCAGGGCCACGGCCAATGCGCCGATGGCCGCCGCCAGGTATGCGAGCAGCACCCACGCGCTGGCGCCGTCCACCCACGCGCCGTAGATGAGCCCAGACAGCGTGCTGAACAGGGCCACCAGCGCCACATACGTCCACGCCTTCTTGTTGCCGATGATCTTCGCAGTAATGAGAATGCTCTGGAGCGAAAGTTCCGGGTCCGCCATCAGGTAGGCCAGAAGCGGCCCGCGGTGCATGCCCAGGTCCAGGAACATCTTGGCAATGGGCACTTCCACCAGCGTGGGGAAGTACATGAAGATGCCGAAGAAGACGCCCGCCAAGGCGCCCAGGAACGTGTTCCTTCCGGCCAGCGCCTGTATCCACTCTGGCTGGATGATGCGGCGCACCATGCCCACCACAAAGACCCCCACGATGAGCAACGGGAAAATCTGCCGCACAAACCGCCACGTCTCCCACAGCCATTCCTGGATGTCGTAGGGGTCAAACGCCTTCCACGCGACGAGGGCGATGGCGACCATGGTCAACCCGACGCCGAACATCTTGCCCGTCAGCAGGATGTCCAATCCCCCGGCGTGGGGCACCAGTCCAGCCGCCGCGGTGATGAACGTGAGGCCGATGAGGCCCAGCGACACCCACGTCCAGCGGTTGAACCCTTCGTCCACCTTGCCCAGGCCGCGCCAGGCTGCCAGCCCGATGAGCGCCAGCAAGCCGATGAGGATCGCCCCTTGCGCGGAGACCCCCTCCTCGCCCTTCGCCGCGTCAAACGGCACCAGTTGGTACAGAAAACTCTGGAACCGATCCATGCCGCTGATGGGGAGCGTGATGGTGGCGTAGGAATTGGTCAGCAGCCCCACCTTCAGCGTGCCGGCGATGAGCAGCGCAACCAGGAGCAACAGGAAGATGAGGGTCTTGCGGTGCAGCGTAGCCTTGGCGTCCATTCCGTTGGTTTCCAGGTCGTGCTGGACGTCATCTTTGCGGAAGATGAGCGCCATGATCATTCCGATGCCGATGCCGAAGGTAACGGACAGGATGATGCGGGCCAGGGCGATGTCGCCACCGAGGGCCACGCCCGTGTACGCGAGGGCCAGGATATTGCCCGCCGGCGCGAAGAAGAGGAACGTCATGGCAGGACCGAGCCCTGCGCCTTTTCGGTAGATGCCCGCAAACAGCGGCACGATGGTGCAGGAACAGACGGCCAGCACGCTGCCGGCCAGGGCGGCGGCGGGATACGAGATGTACTTGGGCGTGTTGCGGCCCAGGAAGCGCGTAATGGCTTCCTTCGGTACCAGGGCCGCCAGCGCGCCCGCGATGAAGAAGGCGGGCAACAGGCATAGGAGCACATGCGCGGCCAGGTAAGACGCCAGATTTCCCAGGCCGGACTGCAAAAGGTACACGATGTACTGCAACGCTTCAGACACGAAGGCCTCCTGATTTCTGCGAATGTTCCGACGATGGCACGGTGGCCGAGAAAACGGGCGCGTGGCCTGCGGGAATCATTCAATTTGCTGCATATTCTAGTCGCCGCGGCGGATTTGTCAAATTCAGCCTCCCGTCGTTGCCAGTTTCCGCAACCTGGTGTATACTGGGGATGCAACGACATGTACAGCATAAGGAGGGCGAGTCCATGAAAGTCTCCTGTCTTCAGGACAATCTCGCGAAGGGCCTTTCCATCGTGCAGCGCGCCGTCCCCAGTCGGTCTTCGCTCCCCATCCTGGGCACCATCCTGGTGGCGACCGACGGCCCCCGCCTGAAGTTGGCGGCCACGAATCTGGAGATCGGCATCAACTGCTGGATCGGCGCCAAGGTGGACGATGAGGGGGCAGTGGCCATTCCGGCGCGCCTCCTGGTGGATTTCGTCAACTCGCTGCCTCCCGAGCGCATAGAGATGGACCTGAACGTGCGGACGAACACGCTGCACCTGAAGTGCGCGCGGTTTGAAGCCAACATGAACGGCATGGACCCCTCGGACTTCCCGGTGATCCCGTCGCCGGACGAGAACAATCGGGTGTCCATCGGGGCGGACGTGCTCCGCGACGTGATACGCCAGGTTACCATCGCCGCCGCCACCGACGAGAGCCGCCCGGTGCTCACCGGCGTTTCGGTAACCTTTGAGGGCGACCGCGCCACCTTTGCCGCCGCCGACGGCTTCCGCCTCTCCGTCCGCAGCGCGCCGCTCAAGGAATCCGCGCCCGCGCCCATGACCTTCATCGTGCCGGCCCGCGCCCTGGACGAACTGGCGCGCATCGCCTCGGACGAGGATGAGACCGTGGAGATGTGCATCCCGGAAGGCCGCAACCAGATTCTGTTCCATCTCAGCAGCGTGGACATGGTCTCGCAACTGATAGAGGGCCGATTCCCCGACTACAAGCAGATCATCCCGCGCACCTTCACCACGCGCACCATCATGAACACCGGCGAACTCCTGCAAGCCGTGCGGACGACGAACATCTACGCGCGCGAGGCTTCCAATGTGGTGCGGCTGCGGATTGTCCCCGCCAGCGACCTGGCGCCAGCGCACGTGGAACTGAACGCGACCGCCGCCCAGGTGGGCGACAACGTGGGCGAGGTGGACGCGACCGTGGAGGGGGAGGGCCTGGAGATCGCCTTCAACTCGCGCTACCTGATAGACGTGTTGTCCGTCGTCTCGCAAGCCCAGGTGGCGCTGGAGACCACAACGCCTTCCAGCCCAGGCGTGATCCGCCCCGTGGGGTCCGACGACTTCGTCCACGTGATCATGCCCATGCACATCACACAATAGAGGGCACGCCGCGCCCTTTCGCCGCCCTTCACAAGCCGCGTGGCCCGCTCGGCTGCGCGGCTTTTGTTTTGTCGCCTCGCGGTGCTATAATCCGAACGGCAGAACAATTCGCGCGGAGACGACCTTTTGCGCCTGAAACGCCTGACGCTCATCAATTTCAGAAACTACAGCCGCCTGGAACTTGCCTTTGAGCGGCCGCTTGTGGTGCTGCAAGGAGACAACGCCCAGGGGAAAAGCAACCTCCTGGAAGCCATCTACATGCTGGCCACCAGCAAATCGCCGCGCACCAACAGCGACCGAGACCTGCTCAACTGGTTCGCGAACGACGACATCCAGCCCTACGCCCGCATTGACGCCGAGGTGGAGCGTGGCGAGCGCGCCGAACGCATTGAGATCACCATACTGAAGGCCAACGGCGGGGCCAACGGCTCCACGGTGCGCAAGCAGATTCGCATCAACGGCGTCAACCGTCGGGCGCTGGATTTGCTGGGCCACCTGAACGTGGTGCTTTTCGTCCCCCAGGATGTGGAACTGGTGGATGGAGCCCCTCCGGTGCGGCGGCGCTATCTGGATGTCATGCTGTGCCAGATCAACCCCCGCTACTGCCGCGTGTTGAGCGAGTACACGCACGCGGTGCTGCAGCGAGGCCACCTCCTGCGCCGACTGCGCGAACGGTCGGGCGACCCCGCGCAGTTGGCCTACTGGGACGATATGCTGATCACCCGCGGGGCCGAGGTGATGGCCTGGCGTCGCCGCGCCGTGGTTGCGCTGGATCAACTGGCGGGGGACATCCACCGCGAACTCACCAACGGCAGCGAACTCCTGCGCCTGAAGTACCAGCCCCGATTGTCGGTGCCCGAGGCATTCCAGCCGCCGCTGGGGCTGGAACTCGCCGTGGCGCAGGACGAAATCGCGGAGATTCAGGCGCTGTTCGCCGAACGGCTGGCCCGCCTTCGCCCCGCCGAGTTGCACCAGGGGGCCTGCCTTGTAGGCCCCCACAGGGACGACCTCCGCTTTCTGGTCAACGGGTGGGATCTCCAGACCTTCGGCTCGCGCGGCCAGCAGCGCACGGCGGCGCTCTCGCTCAAGATGGCCGAGACCCAACTCATGCGTCGGGAGACGGGCGAGCATCCCATCCTCTTGCTGGACGATGTCCTGTCGGAACTGGACACCAAGCGGCGCGAATGCCTCCTGGAGGCCGTGAACGGCGTGGAGCAGGCGATCCTCACCACCACCGATTTGGCGCTGTTCTCGCCCGAATTCCTCGCGCGCGCCGACCCGCTCCAGGTAACGGAAGGGCGCATCCAGCGCCTGCAAATCGGGAGCGGCCGCGATGGGTAACGGGAGCAACCGCACCGAAGCGCAGGACATCGCCCTGTTGCAAGAGATTCGCGCCTTTGCCCGCGGCCTGCGGCAGTCCGTGGCCCGCATTGCCCCGCCCGAGGCCGACCAGCGCCGCCGTGTCTCCGACGCGTCGGCCCGCGACCTGCTGGAGACAAGCCTCGCCTGGGTCAAGCGGTTCATGCTCGCCGAGGCCGAGGTTCGCCCCGCGTCGCCCGAAGAGACTGGACGCCAGGTCTATGCGCTCTGGCTGTTCGCGGCCTACATGGCGGCCCACCAGGGGCTGTCGGTGCTGGACGCCGACTTTGACGCGCTGTTTGAGTTCTTCTTCTGGTGGTACCCCCGCCAGTGCGCCGAGGCGAGCGCGGCGCTCACGGACACGTTGTTCGGGTCGCTCCAGGCTTTCTTCCGCTTCCTGGCCGAGCAGGGGGCGCTGCCAGGCACCGAGGCCGTGGACGACTTCTGGGGTTATAGGGCCGAGGCCCAACGCCTTCTGGCGCTGTACGAGCAACTGGATCCGGATTCGCCCTACTTTGAGGAGCAGTTTGAGGCGCTCTTCGGGCTGGACTGGGCGGAGTAGCGCGGGCCTATTTCAGCGGCCGCTTGGCGGGAATCCCCGGGCGGCGGGGGTACGCATCGGGGGTACACGCCGTCTTCTGCACCACGACCAGGCGGCGCTCCTCGGCCAGGCCGGGCAACGCCACCTTGATAATCTTCACCAACTCCCCGCCCAGGACGGTGAGCGCCCGGCCCGCCTGGGCCACCTCGGCCTCGGCGGTCTCGCCCTTCATGGCGATCACCCTGCCGCCAAGCCGCGCGAAGGGCAGGGTCAATTCGGCCAGGGCGGGCATCTCGGCGACGGCACGCGCCGCGACCCAATCGTACTGCTCGCGGTGCGCGGGATCTCTGGCCAAATCCTCGGCGCGCCCGTGGAGAATCTCCAGGTCGGCCAGCCCCAGCACCCCGCGCAGGTGCTCCAGAAACCGCACTTTCTTGCCCGTGGCTTCCAGCAGCGTTACCCGCCACCGAGGACAGACGATTTTCAGCGGGACGCCCGGGAACCCGGCGCCGCTGCCCACATCCAGGAAGCGCAGGCGCTCGCCCGCGCGACGCTCCGGCCCAGAAGCCCCGCCAACCTGCCGCATGGCCACCAGGCACGTGAGCGAATCCAGGAAGTGGCGAATCTCAATGTGCTCCTCCTGGGTGATGGCTGTGAGGTTGAACTTCTTGTTCCATTCCAGCAGTTCGCGCCGGTAGATGTGGAACGCCTGAATCTGCGCGGGCGAGAGGGGAATGCCCATCTCTTTCGCGTGGCGGGCCAGAAGTTCCATCGGCGGCCTCCTTGCCCCCGTGTCAGAGTTCCACCGTGTCCCCGGGCATGGGCACGTGCACCTCGGGGACGCCCATCTCCTTGAGCGCGGCGGCCAGCGATAGCGACGCGGCCTCTTCGCCGTGCACGATGAACACGCGGCGAAGCCCCGTCTGCCGGACGCGCCGCACGTAGTCCAGGAGTTCGTTGCGGTCGGCGTGGGCGCTGTACCCGTCTATCCGCTCCACCGCCGCGCGCACCGTGTACTCCTCGCCGAAGATGTTGACCTTCTTCCACCCGTCCACCAACTTGCGCCCCAGGGTTTGCTCGGCCTGGAATCCCACGAACAGGATGGTGTTGCGCGAATCCTCTATGTTGTTCTTCAAGTGGTGGAGGATGCGCCCCGCTTCGCACATGCCCGAAGCGCTGATGATGACAGCGGGCTGCTTCAGCGAGTTCAGCGCCTTGGATTCCTCCACGTCGCGGATGTACCTCAGGCGGCGGAAACCGAAAGCGTCCTCCACGTCGGCGCGCTCCATGAAGGCGTTGATTTCTCGGTCGTAGCATTCGGGGTGCAGGCGGAAGATCTCCGTTACGTTGACGGCCAGCGGGCTGTCCACGAATACGGGCAACTCGGGGATTTGCCGCGCCAGGGTCAGCCGATGCAGGGCATAGACCAACTCCTGGGTGCGGCCCACAGCGAAGGCGGGGATGATGATCTTGCCGCCCCTGTTGACCGTTTCCAGAATGACGCGCCGCAGTTGATCCTCCGCCTCCGGCGGCGAGTCATGGGTGCGGTCGCCGTAGGTGCTTTCCAGAATCAGCGTGTCCACATCCTGGACCACGTAGGGGTCGCGCAGGATGGGGAGGCCGGGCCGCCCCAGGTCGCCGCTGTACACCACCTTGAGGTTGCGGCCGTTCTCGCGCACGGCAATCTCTATCATCGCCGACCCCAGGATGTGGCCCGCGTCGCGGAATGTGGCCGTGGCTCCATCGGCCAGGGGGATGGGCCGATTGTAGCCGACGCCCAGGAACTGCTCCACCGCCACCAATGCATCGTCCAGCGAGTACAGGGGATGCACTGGCGGTTCGCCTTTGCGCGCCCGCTTCTTGTTGACATAGGCCACATCGGCGGCCAGGACGTGGGCCGAATCCCGCAGCATGGCGCTGCACAAATCCATCGTGGCGGGCGTGGCGTAGATGTGCCCCGCAAAGCCCTGGCGCACCAGGGTGGGGATGTTGCCGCTGTGGTCAATGTGGGCGTGGGACAGCAGCACCATGTCCACCGTGGTTGGGTCAAACTCAAAGCGTTGGTTGCGGTCAAAGAAGTCCTGGCGTCTTCCCTGGAACAGGCCGCAATCCAGGAGGATGGTCTTCCCCGCGATTTGCAGCCGATGCCTGCTTCCGGTTACGTTGCGTACTGCGCCCAGAAACTGTATCCTCACGAAGCCTCCTGCGCCCGCTTTTGTCCGTTCCGTGCGCGCTATTATCCCCGACAACGCCCTCGCCGTCAAGCCAGGCGCGACACGTTGTGCCCCACGGCGGGGGAACCCCCAACACGTTGTGCTTAACAATAATGAGTCTTAAAACTCGGTGGGGGCGCAGTTTTAACACGATTTGCCCTTCCTAAAATCGCGACTATCTGCTACAATAATAGGGCCGTAGAGATGGGCGGCAGGGGCCTTCCAGGGAGACGCTGGCGGGTCAGCGCGAAGCCCGCCGCAGGCACGCGCAAGCACAAGGCCAAGCACGGGTCTTCGCGTCCCCAAGAGCCGAAGGCGAGTTGCCGCTCTCCGTTACCTGGTTCAACTTCTTCACAACTCTTACCCGTGGTTTGCAGACAACCGACAGGCGTTCCAAGCCCCTCCGGGCCCATGGAATCATCAGCGGGCAGATCGGCTCGGCGGGATGCGATTTCCTGTACCTTTTGGCCGAAACACAATCTTGTCTCTTCCCAGCGCGTCCATTATGAACAACACAACCGACCGGCAGAACAAACTGACGCCCCTTGAGGCATGGCAGGCGACGCTCGGAGAACTGCAACTGCAGTTAGCGAAGTCAACCTTTGACGCATGGCTCAAAGACACCACCCTGGTGGCCGAAGAGGACGGCATCTTCACCATCGGTGCGCGAAACTCCTACGCGCGCGACTGGCTGGACAACCGCATGAGGGGGCTGATCAAGCGCACCCTCACCCGCATCACGGGCCGCCAGGTGGACGTCCGCTTCATCGTGGACGCCAGGCCGGTGGAGTCCCCCGACCCTAGAGACCTCATCGGATACGATCCGACCGATGAGACCCCCGCCCAGGGCAACAAATCCAACGGGCATGCGGGAGTCTTGAACCCGCGCTACACTTTTGAAACGTTCGTCGTGGGCAGCGGCAACCGCGTGCCCTACGAGATTGCCCGGGCCGTGAGCGAACGCCCCGGCGCAGCCTACAACCCGCTGTTCCTCTACGGCGGCGTGGGCCTGGGGAAAACGCACCTCCTTCAGGCCATCGGCATCCGCGCCGCCCAGCGCGGGCTCAAGGTGCTCTACGCGCCCTCCGAGCAGTTCACCAACGACCTAGTCTGCTCCATCCGCTCGCGCACGACCGAGGAGTTCCGCAACAAGTACCGCGACGTGGACGTCCTCCTGTTGGACGATGTCCAGTTCATCGCGGGCAAGGACACCACGCAGGAGGAATTCTTCCACACGTTCAATGCCCTGCACGGCGCCAACCGCCAAATCGTGGTGGCGTGCGACCGCCCCCCGCGCGACGTGCCAGGGCTGGACGAACGCCTGCGCTCGCGGTTTGAGGGCGGGCTTGTCGTGGAGATCGCCCCGCCCGACTTCGCGGCCCGCATGGCGATCCTTCTGGCCAAGGCCGCCGCCAGGGCCTGCGTCCTCCCCGCGCCCATCCTGGAACTCATCGCCCAGACGGTGGAGACCAACGTGCGCGAGTTGGAAGGCGCGCTCAACCGCGTCATCGCCCATTCCGAGGCGCTAAGGCAGCCCCCAACCGTAGAAGCCACGCAGGCCATCCTGCGGGACATGATGCCATCCAGAGGGCGGCCCTCGCCCGAGACCATCCTGGACGCCGTGGCCCAGTACTTCGGGATAGACCGGCAAGACCTCCTCGGATCGTCGCGCAAGAAACAGATCGCCGTGCCCCGCCAGGTCGCCATGTACCTGCTATGCACCGAGACCGACCTGTCGCTGGCGCAAATCGGCGCGTTCATGGGCAACCGCGACCACACCACCATCCTGCACGGCAGGGACAGGGTCCGCGAATGGGTGGAGACCGACCCGGCCATGCGGTTGCACGTGCAGACCATCCGAGAGCAAATGCGCCAGCCCGTCGCCGTCCGCTCGGCGGTCTAGCGGCTCACAGAATCAGCATCGCGTCGCCGAAACTGTAGAAGCGGTACCGCTCGCGGATGGCCTCCTGGTACGCCCGGTCTATCAGCGCCTTCCCCGCGAACGCCGACACCAGCAGCAGCAGCGTGGAGCGCGGCAGGTGAAAGTTGGTAATCATCACGTCCACGGCGCGGAAGGTGTACCCCGGATAGATGTACAGCCCCGTAGGCCCGGCAAAGGGCACGACTTCCCCCGACTGGGCGGCGCTCTCCAGGGCGCGCACCGCCGTGGTGCCGACGGCGATGACCCTGCGCCCCTCGCCTTTCGCCGCGCGAACCCGCTCGGCCACCTCGGGCCTGACCTCGCACCACTCCGTGTGGATGCGGTGCTCCTCAATGTGCTCCTCGCCGATGGGGCGGAAGGTGTCCATGCCGATGTGGAGCGTAACGAACGCCAACTCGCACCCCATCGCCAGGATCGCGTCCAGCAGCGCCGGCGTGAAATGCAGCCCTGCCGTGGGCGCGGCGACGGAGCCCTGCACCCGTGCGTACACCGTCTGGTAGCGGTCGGGGTCGCGCAAAGGCTCGTGGATGTACGGCGGGAGCGGAACCACGCCCAGCGATGGCAGGTGCGGCTCCACCGGCTCGGCGAACTCCAGAATGCGGCTGCCCGACTCGGTGATGGCGACCACCCGCGCCTCCAGCGCCTCGCCGAAGGCCAGGGTGCCGCCCTCGCGAATCCTGCGCCCGCGCACCAGCGCCTCCCACGTCCGCGGGCCGCGCTTGGCTACCAGCAGCACCTCCACTTTGCCGCCCGTGCCCGCCTTGCGCCCGAAGACGCGCGCGGGGATGACGCGGCTGTCGTTGCACACCAGCAGGTCGCCCGGCCGCAGATACCCGACGATGTCGCGGAATACGCGGTGCTCCAACTGCCCCGTGTCCCGATGCACCACGAGCAGGCGCGAGGCGTCGCGCGGCTCAACGGGCGTCTGCGCGATGAGTTCGGGGGGAAGGCGGTAGTCAAAGTCGGCAGTTTTCAATGACCAACCCACTCTCGCACCGCATCTATGTTCGCCTCGGGCGTGCCCAGGTGGATGACGCAGCCGGGGCCCAGGATGAATCGGTCGCCGCCCGTCTGCGCCACGGCATCGCGGGCCTCGGCGACAGCCTCCTCGGGCACGCCGCTGTGGAACGCGCCGCCCGGCGCATGGTTCAGCCCGCCGATGAGCACGCCCGCGAAGTGCGCCCGCGCCTCCGCCAGGCTTGGCCCGGTTGGGCTGCGGTCGTGCCAGTTGACCGCCTGCACGGGATAGTCCCGCGCCACCTCAAACCGCAGGTTGGGCCTGCACAGGTGCAGGATGTTGAACCACGTCCTCCCGGCGACCCGCTCCAACACGGGCAAATCGTACGCCAGGCCGAACTCCCGGAACGCGTCGGGCGGGAGCGCGTCGCGCGTGGCCCCCTGCACCGCCAGGAAGATGCCGTCGGCGCCCGCCTCCACGCAAGCCTGGGCGAAGTCCGCCGCGGTCTCGGTGATGACTTTCAGCCCCGCGTGCAGGTCGGGGCCGGCCGACAGGGCGTGCCGATACACCGCGTCGCCCGCCAGGTTCCGCGCGATGGTGAGCGGCGCGAACACCGTCGCCACGATGGGAATCCCTGGCCCGAACTCGTCGCGCATCATCCGCAGCGCCTTGATCTGATTGCCCAGCGCGCCCCGCAAGGCATCCAGCGGGCGCAGGCTCCGCCAGTCCGCGGGGGCTTTGACCACATGCTCGGCAACGGGCACATGCCCCTCGCTGCGGTCGTAGCCCGCGAAGCGGTTGCCCCAGTCTATCGTGAACGCCCAGTTGTTGAACATCGCCTTGACAAAGTCCAGATTCCAGCGACGGACGAAGCGCACAGTCGCCTTCACCAGACCTTCCGGTGTGGCATCTTCCGGCGGCAGGTGCCGCCAGATGGCAAACGGAATGCGATCTACCTTCTCGCCTCGGATGACTCGCCTGATTCGCTCGGACTTGTCCATCTCTCCAATCCTTTCATTCGTTTGTCGCCGGCGATTCCCGTCCTGGCAGCAGCAGGAGCAGCGGGAGCGCGGCGACCGTGGCCGCCGCCCCCATCAGGAACGCCGATCGCAGCCCAAGCCAATCGCCCAAAGCACCCGACAGGGCCACCGCCAGGGCGTAGATGATGAAGTTCATGGAACCGTACACGCCGTTGGCCAGGGCGCGGTGCTCCGGAAAACTCTCCTGGACAAACGCCGTGAGCACCGTCGGCACGCACAGCGAAGTGAACCCCACCAGGAGCAGCATGGCCACCTGCGCCAGGCCGTGCGTGGACAGGAACCCAACCATGCACAGCGGCGCTGCCACAAACAGGAGCGCCAACGTTCGCTTCCTTCCCAGCGAGTCGCTCACCGAGCCTGCCCCCAGCGCCCCCGCCACGCCCGCCGCCTGCAGGATGGACAGCGACGCGCCCGCAACCCAAAGGCTCACGCCGCTATCCCGCAGGAACACCGGCAGGAACGTGGTCAGCGCGGCCACCATCGGCGAGCGCAACAAGGTAATGCCGATGAGCGGGAGCAGCAGGGGCTTCATGGCCGGCAGAATCTCCCGCCAACTCCCCACGGACACGTTCGCCGTCGGCGCGGTCTGGGCCGCCGACAGGCGCGACGCCACGAACAGCGACGTGAGGACGCCGATGATCATCAGCCAGGGCAGCCCCCGAAGCCCGAGAACCTGGGTCGCGCTGACGAGGAGGATGGGGCCGATGGTGTACCCCAACTCGCCGCCCACCATCCAGATGCCGATGCCGCGCCCCAGCCGCCTGCCGGCCAGCCGCCCCGCCAGCGGCGGCGCAACCGAATGGAAGGCCGCCGAACTGAACCCCGCGATGGCCAGGAACAGCGCCAACACCCCATAGGTTGGGGCCACGCCCAGCAGGCTCATCAGGACGCCGGTTACCGCGGGGCCGAGGATGACCAGCGCGCGCAGGTTCACCTTGTCGGCCAGATGACCGATCACCGGCTGCAGCACCGAAGGCCCCTGCAGAAACACCATGAGCAACCCCGCCTCGGTCTTGGACAGAGCCAGGTTCGTGATGAACGTCGGCAACAGCGGGGCCAAAAAGGACGCGTACATGTCGTGCACGGTGTGCCCGACCGCAATCGTGATCACGCGGCTTGCCTGGAAATCCTGCGCCCCTTCCACAGGCGCAGCGGGTGGAATCTGCGTTTTGCTGGCGCTACCAATGGCTTTCATGGAGACCTCGTCGCAAGGGAATGATGGTGGCAGGGGGCATCGGCCTCACGGTCAAGGCGCGCCTCCCGGGGCCCCCTGGCGGGACAAGCGTTCGCTCCGTGCGGCAATCCACTCGTGCGTCTTCTGCCACACGAATTCCCGCTCGCTGTCCACCGTCAGGCAATGGCCCGAGTTGTGGAGCACGATCAGCGTCTTGTCGGCGGACGCCACTTCGTCGTGCACGATTCGCCCGCATTCGGGGCGGATGAGCGCGTCGCGGCTGCTCTGGAAGATGAGCACGGGCACGGTGATGGACGGCAGCAGGCGGCGCACCTCTTTCTGCAAGAGGGACACCTGATAGGCCGACTCCCCTGGAATCACGTCGTAACTCCACAGCATCTTGTGGGCTTCGGGGTCGGTCAGGTCGGCGTCCTGGGGTTCCTCCTTGCGGTTCCAGCGCATGATGTGGCGAAACGGCCGCACGAACTTCATGCGCCAGTCGCGGGCAATCAGCGCGGGCGAGTACAGGATGGCCCCCGCGATGGGGTGCAGCGCCGCCAGTCGGAGCGTCAGCAGCGACCCCAACGACAGCCCGCCGACGAACACCTGCGCGCACTCGCGCTGCAACGCCAGGAGCGCCTCCTCCGCGGACGCATACCAATCCCGCCACGTTGTCCCCGCCAGGTCGCGGTAGTCCGTCCCGTGGCCCGCCAGGAGCGGCGCGGAGACCGTGAGCCCCTGGCCGGCCAGGTACTCGCCCAGCGGCCGCATCTCCGGCGGCGATCCGGTGAACCCGTGGATCAGCAGGCAGCCGACCGGGCCGCCCGCAAAGTGAAACGGTTTGGGGTCAAGCCAGGGATGTTGGGTCATCTTGTCTCACCTCCAACCGCGCATCAAGGCCGCGTCGCCTCACGCTTCGGGTGGGCGCGCGCGACGCACGACGAGTTTCACGCCGTCCACGCCGGTAACCACCACCCGCTCGCCCGCGCGGATGGGCGGGTCCTCGGCCACCGCCGACCACGACTCGCTCCCCGCCAGCACAATGCCCGACGGGGCCATGTCCACCTGCACAATCCCCTCCACGCCCACAAGCGTCTGAATCCCCACCGGCACGCGCAGGCGCTGGGCGCGGAAGCCCGCCGAGAGCGCGAACAGGAACAGCGCCGCCGTGCCCGCCGTAACGCCCGCGATGAGCCATCGGTTCACGTTGAGGCGGGGAAGCGTGGGCGACGGCGGCGTGAGTGGGCTGAACAGGATGAGGGACCCCAGGACGAGGGCGATGACCCCGCCCACGCTGAGCGCAAACCCCGACACCTTGATGTCCAGCGCGAAGAAGATGAGCGCCAGCACGATGAGCGCGATCCCGCCCCAGTTCAGCGGCAGGCTCTCGGAGACGACAAAGGCCAGGATCAGGCAGATGGCGCCGGTGATGCCAGGGAGCACCGCGCCAGGATGGTAGAGTTCAATGATGATGGCCAGCATCCCGACGATCCACAGCACGTAGGCGATGTCGGGGTTGACCAGCGTGTGCAGAAAGGACTCAAACGGCGTCATCCGCATGTCCACGATGGTAGCGCCGCGGGTGGACAGGGTTACCTCGCCGTCCACAGTCTTGACCGTCCGCCCGTCCAGCGCCGCCACCAGGCCGGGCAGGTCGTCGGCCAGCAAGTCCACCACGTTGAGCCGCAGGGCTTCCTGCGACGTGATGGCGAGGCTCTTGACCACGGAGTCCTCGGCCCACTGCGCGTTGCGGCCGTAACGCTCCGCGAGCGAGCGGGCCAGGGCCGCCGCGTCCTGCGTAACCTTGTCGCCCAGGACGCCCGGGATGTCCTCGCCGGTGGATTCCACCGGGTGGGCCGCGCCGATGCTGGTGGAGGGGGCCATGGCCGCCACGTGCGCGGCCAGCGTGATGAACGTGCCGGCAGACCCCGCCCGCGCGCCTGGCGGAGACACGTACACGGCGACAGGAACGCGCGAACCCAGGATCACCTGCACGATGTCGCGCATGGACTGAAGCGAGCCGCCGGGCGTGTCCAGGACAATCACATACAGGGACGCCTGGGTCTGCTCCAGGGCGCGCTGCACGTAGCGGGTCGTTACGGGGTCAATGATGCCCTTGACGTACAGGACCCGCACCGTCGGCTGCGAAGCCTGCGCCGCCGCATTCCCCAGCGCCGAGGCCGCTACCAGAACCAACAACACCGCCGCCACAATCGCACGCTTCATCGGTCTCCACCCCATCGGCAACCCACGCGGACTCACGCCATCAGTATAGCCTGGGGCCAGCCCCGACGCAAGAACGGGGGCGGCATCTGCTATTGCGAGAGCGGCCGCCGCGCGGTAAGGGCGGGGGCGGGGGAAATGGCAGGGGCGACCCACGGGTCGTCCCTGCCGCCAGCCCGATGCTTCAGCGTCAGGCGGTGCGCACCCACCCCCGGCCTTCGGCGGGGAATGAGGGGGTGAGGTCGGCATGCCCGCGCCGAGCATAATACCCTTCGCGTGGATTCGCGTGCTTCGTGGATGCCGCGGCTAGCGCGGGGCTGAACCCCCGCGCTGACGGAAC
>Ga0067045_1027732_pt1 | contig 65858 bp, 57 predicted proteins | sample TerdegcTABiofilm_FD_59184 | JGI IMG/M metagenome (GOLD analysis project Ga0067045, IMG submission 59184) | Combined Assembly of (Gp0054472, Gp0054536) Wastewater bioreactor microbial communities from Singapore -Terephthalate degrading...
GCTGCTGTTGTGTTACCCAATGAATCAAGAGCATCTGTTCTTTCTCTAACTTCAGGACCAAGCCCAGCCATTTCAGCATTACCACCTGCGTTATCTGCAACAGGACCATAGGCGTCTGTTGCAAGCGTGATACCTAGTGTGCTTAACATTCCTAATGCGGCAATACCAACGCCATAAAGCCCCATAACTGGTTCATCAAATCCATTTGAGAAATAGAAGCTAAAAAATATACCCAAGCAAACCGCTATAACAGGGATAACGGTACTCATCATACCAACTGAAAGCCCACCGATAATAACTGTTGCGGGACCGGTTGCAGATTGACTTGCTATGAATTTTGTAGGCTTATATTTCGCTGATGTAAAGTATTCGGTGAAATATCCTATTACCAGACCAACTATTAAGCCTGTAACGATTGACCCCCAAATACCGATATGTTCCATTCCCATAACCATTCTGACAACAAAGAAAGATGCAATAACTATTAAAGCAGAACTAATATAAATACCGGTTCTTAATGCTCTAAGTAGAACACCCTGATCAGCTTTTTCACCAGAACGAACAAAGAAAGTTCCGATAATAGAGGCTATTACACCTATAGCTGCGATGAGTAATGGAACTGTAATACTCTGTAAGCTTAATCCAAACTTGCTAAAAGCTGCCGCACCAAGTGCCATCGTTGCAACAATAGAACCGACATAAGATTCGTAAAGATCAGCACCCATACCAGCAACGTCGCCAACGTTATCGCCAACATTGTCAGCTATAACAGCGGGATTACGTGGATCGTCTTCTGGGATACCAGCTTCGACTTTACCAACTAGGTCTGCACCAACATCTGCTGCTTTTGTAAAGATACCTCCACCGACACGAGCAAACAAAGCCATTGAGCTTGCACCCAATTCGAAGGTTAGCATTGCAGATGTGATAATTCTGATTTTGTCTGCCAATTCGTAACTTCTGTATATGTATTTTAAAATGTAATACCATATACTCAAATCAAGCAGACCAAGACCGACAACAACCAGCCCCATAATAGCACCGCTTGAAAAAGCAACACGCAAACCACCATTAAGGCTTTTGCTTGCAGCTTGGGCGGTTCTGGCACTTGAGTTAGTTGCCATCTTCATTCCAATAAAACCAGACAGACCAGAGAAGAAACCTCCTGTCAAAAACGCCAATGGAACAGGAGCTGCAAGATAACCTTTCCAAACTAAAAGCCAAAGAATGACAAAGGCAATACCAAAAAATATCGCTACAACGGTGTATTGACGCTTAAGATAAGCATTTGCACCTTCTCGGACAGCTGCAGCGATCTGTTTCATCAGGTCTGTCCCTTCGTCCTTCTTCATAATTGTAACCGCCAGATAGATACAGAACAGCAATGCGATAATAGAAGCAACCATAGCGACCCAAACAACATCTTTTGGTTCTGAAGCTTTGCCTGCTTCTTGTGCCATTGCCGAAGACGCCAATAAAATACCAATGATCATGACGGTTATGATTAATGGCATTTTTTTGAAACCAAATAATTTTTCCATGCTCCTTCCTTTCGTTAAGTTTTGTTAGAAAGAATGAAAGCCCATAAAACCATTTTAAGCCCAAAGTTCCGATCTTCCATTTTATTGTAACAAAAAAATACTAATTTATGCAACAAAAATCGAAGAAATACTGAAATTTTATTTTAACACAAAATCTTTTATTTATAGTCATTACTAGATTTATCTATTAAGCGAGAAGAAAAAAAGAAAAGAGAAACTCAGGGGAATTAACATATATTCTACCACATTTCAACCTGCATGATAATCCAATTGGTGGATTTCTGAAGGCACTAAAAAAGCGGAGACAAGTGTCTCCGCCTTTGGTATTATTATGATTAAGCTATTTCATATTGCCCCAAGTAGTTGTTATTTTTTCAGAAGGTTTGACACTTGATGGTCCTGCAAGGCCAAGAGCGTTAGCTAGACCATTTGTTGCAATAGTTTTGATATCTGCTTCGGATAGAGCAACGTTGAAGATAGCAACTTCGTCAATTAATCCTCTGAACCGAGAACCACCACCCCAATGACCAAATGTTACAGGATCATTATTAGCGGTTGGATTGCCATCTCTATCACTTTCGCCAGCTTTTGCTCCATCAACAAATACGGTCAATTTTTTTGTTGCGCTACTATAAGTTGCGGCGAAATGATACCATTTGTCTTTATCAGGAACGATCGCACTAGCACGTGGTTCCCAACCGCCGTTTAAATTAACAAATGATGATAATTTGCCACCTTCTCCCGGTGGATCGATACGGAGAAGATATTGATTATTTTTGGCGATAATTTGATGCCAATCGTTTAGAGTATTCGCATTAAAATATGCCATCAAAGTATATTGACCGCCATTGTTTAGCTTTGCAGTAGAAGCAACCTCAACCGCTGCATCTCCAGCAAATAAAAGAGCTTTACCGAATTTACCATTTGCCCATGTTGCGATTGTAATTGTTCCATCATGACCATTACCAGATGAATCGCCTGCTATTGATCCAGTGCCTTCATCAAATAACCATACACCGACAGCGGTTTTTGGATCAATTGCACCATAAGATATTAAAATTGGGATAAGAATAAAAGCCAGAATACAAGCAAATTTAGTTAAAGTGCGTGATTTCATTGTAATAATCCTCCCATTTAACAAAATTAAAAAATTAACGATACTTTACATCTCCCCATGTGCTTGCTAGTTTTCCAGCAGGTTGCACACTTTGTCCACCAGCAATCGCTTTTAACCCATTATCAGCAATATTTTTGATGTCTTGCTGTTCAAGCGCAACATTAAGGATAGCGACATCATCGATAATACCCTGGAACCTTGATCCACCGCCCCAATGACCAAATGTAACTGGTTCATTGTTTGCTGCTGGTTTGCCTGCTCTTGCACTTTGACCTTTTTTCTCACCATTAACATAAACAGTAAGAAATGTAGTTTTTGCGTCATATGTCGCTGCAAAGTGAATCCATGTTTTTGTATCAGGCACGCCTGCGCTAGCTCGTGGTTCCCAGGCTCCCGCAATCCAAACAAATGCAGACATATTTTTGCCTTCACCGGGTGGGTCAATACGCAATAAATATTCATTATTTTTTGCAATAATTTGATGCCAATCAACAAGGGCATTTGCATAAAAATATGCCATCATAGTAAACTTATCACCTAGATTGAGTTTTTCGGTAGAGTTAATTTTAACTTCACCAGCTCCCTCAAATAGCAAGGCTTTTCCAAACTTACCATCTGTCCACTTTGCTGACTGCATTTTTCCTTCATGACCGTTACCTGATGAATCTTCTACGATATCGCCTTTTCCTTCATCAAGAAACCAGATTCCAACGAAGTTCTCTGGCTTTACCGCAGCAGATGCAATCAGTGCAGGCACAAACAGAAAAATTAGGATCCATGTTAATTTTAACACATTACATCCCTCCTCACAAAATTTAAAAAAACATTATGAAGTATTATCCTGAAAGATTCTAACAGGATTTATTGGAAAAGTCTAAGTCGTATTATAAATGCTTATGATATTTATGTCAAGTATTTTAGTGATGTTCCAGAAATTTCGCAGATAAATTCTAGTTAGATTATATTTTATCTAACGACACAAAGCTAAAAAATCCAGTGTCTATTTAACTCCCGTATATTCTGATATTATATTATGTTCACATAAACAATTACTATTGATATATGTTTAGCACAGCAATGCGTTTCCCAGATTCTAAAAAAGGCTATCTACATTTTGAATAATCGTGGTATATTTTTTTGTGTCAAAACATTATGCTTGATACATTTTTATTTGCTTGATCTAATAGGTTTTACTATATATAATGGGCTGAGATTGTTGTTCAATAGGTTTCAATATAAAAAAGAAAAATGAAAAACTACAGATAAACATAGATCAATACTGCTCTTTGACAATAACTTTCATCATAAGGAGATAAATAAAATGAAATTGCTAATAACAGGTGGGGCGGGATTATGTGGCAGAGATATTGCCCCTTTATTTGCAAAACATTATAATTATGAGATTATAACCACAGATATAAAAAAACCTGATAATGACTTTCCCTATTTACCTTGTGATATTAGAAATTTAAATGAAGTTGATCGGATAATAAAAGCTAGTGGTGTTGATGCAATAATACATCTTGGAACACTTCAGCCCGGACTAGGTCCAGCAGATATGTCAATAGATATAAATGTTAAAGGTGTTTGTAATATTCTTGAATCAGCAAAAAATAACGGGGTAAAAAGAGTAGTCTTTACATCAAGCGTATGGGCGGCGTCAAGAGGACCAAATGCAGAATATCAGCCAATAGACGAGAGAATAAAGCCAACTTATGAAGATATGTATGATATAACAAAACATATGGGCGAGGAGTTATGTGCGTATTATCATAAAAAGTTTGGTCTGAATGCAATAGCTTTTCGATTCTGTGGATATGATCCAATAGAAGGATTTGATGATAATGGTGATATATTGTGGGAAAAAATAGATATACTCAAGCTTGTAGGACGTTATTGCGGGATTGGTCCTTCATACAAACTCACAAATGCATGGGATTTGACTCAGGCTTTCAAAATGGCAATCGAGAATGATAAATACACACATGGTCTTTATCTTATAGGCGTAGGGATGCCCTTCGTTAGCGAGGATGCAGAGGCTTTGAAAAATAATCCAATCACAGTTTATGAAAAGTATTATCCCGGTGTTTCTGAGTTTTTTAAGGAGATAGGATTTAATATCCCTAATATATCATTTTGGTATAATGCAAAAAAAGCAAAAAAGGAGCTTGGTTATTCACCAAAATTTACTTTGAAAGACATAATGTGTCAATATTATGACAATCAATGATCGGAATTTTCATCTTCTTGGTTTTTTGTTGACAAATAATCAGAAAAGTTTATAATTGTATCTATACTTTTGGTTTTGGCAGTTTTTTGTGTAAAGAAATGATCACTTGGAAAAGATTATATAATGTCCGCAATTCAGAACACAAAGGTTAAAAAAGTTGGTTCTCCACCTGGGACACTTATATATACAGGTAGAGCAGAGGCAAAATCTGTAAAAATATACTTAATGGACTATGATGAACATCATTTTCAAGAACACGAGATTCAAGATTGTGCAGAATGTCTTTCATATAAAAACAGTTCTACAATATCATGGATTGACATAAACAGCATACAAAATGCAGAAGTTATAGAGACTATTGGAAAATACTTCGATATACATCCACTTGTATTAGAAGATTTAATGAGTGTTAATCAGCGTCCTAAAATCGAATACTATGATAACTATTCCTTTATTGTGCTACGTATGTTTAAGATTGATGAAAACAATAACCAAATAAATGATGAGCAAGTAAGCCTGATAGTCGGAAATAACTTTGTTATATCTTTTCAGGAAGAAGAAGGCGATGTATTTAACCCAATACGCAATAGGATAAGAGAAAATAAAGGCATAATAAGGAAACAAAAGTCTGATTATCTGGCTTATGTATTAATAGACATAATAGTTGATAATTATTTTGTCATATTAGAAAAAATTGAGGACGACATAGAAAGGATAGAGGAAGATATTTCTCTTAGGGCTAGTAATAGAAGCCTTCAAGAGATCAATATGCTAAAAAGACAAGTCATATCTTTGCGCAAGGCTATATGGCCGTTAAGGGAGTTTATTGGTTCAATAAACAAAGAGGAATCTTCTATCTTTTCTAAAAATACAATAATATATATGCGTGATGTCTATGACCACACAATCAGGCTTATCGATATGGTAGATACATTGCGAGAAATAATATCAGATTTAACAAATTTGTATCTTTCATCAGTTAGTAATCGCATGAATGAGATAATGAAGGTTCTTACGATTATTTCAACAATCTTTATCCCATTGACCTTTTTGGCTGGTGTGTATGGTATGAATTTTGAATTCATGCCAGAACTTCATTATCGTTGGGGTTATCCTGCCACTTTACTTGTGATGCTAGGTATCGGAATTGTAATGCTGATTTACTTTAGGAAAAAACGTTGGCTATAAATATAAGAAAAGGCTTGAAAGTATTATATGTGTTAGTTTATAATAGAAACAATTTGATTGATTATTTGTAGGAGGGATTGTCATTGCCACTGAAAAAAAAGCCCAGTTCCATAGAAATAAAAGGGTTTGGAAGTGATATAAATATCATTCTGAGCAGTGAATCGCCTTTTCCAAATATAGAACGTGAACTGATCAGAAAATTAGAGAAATCACGAACTTATCTTGCTGGAACCGATATTGTATTAGATGCCAGAGATCGTGTACTCAGTGTTGAGGAATGTCAGAAATTAGATATGATCTTGCGAACTGTATTTGAATTACATGTCGCATACATAAAAACAGAATCAGAAGAGACAAAGCATTCAGCAAAGATCGTTGAATGGAAAACAGAAGAAGAGATATTAAAAGAAAAAGCAGAACAAGAGAAAGAAGGAGTTTATGAACCAGAAATAAAAGCTAAAACCGTTGAGATAGTAAGAAATACGATAAGGTCAGGACAAAAAGAATATTATTCTGGAAGCGTTGTGATAATAGGAGATATAAATCCTGGAGGTGAAGTCGAAGCTGGTGGGGATATTATCGTCTTTGGCAAGCTTCGTGGTATTGCTCATGCTGGTTCAAATGGAGATACATCAGCAACAATAACGGCTATCGGATTAAACCCTTTACAACTCAGGATTGCTGGCATATATAGACGGTCACCAGATAACGAATCAGAGCCTGAAAGCGTTCCAGAAGTAGCTAGAATAAAAGATGGAACTATAGTTATAGAAAGCATAGACAAATATAAAAGGGGGGATTAGTGATATGCCAAAAAAATCCTTTGTTGTAACATCTGGCAAAGGTGGGGTTGGAAAAACGACGATCACATCAAATCTAGGAACTGCTTTGGCTTTACTTGATAGAAAGGTCTGTGTTGTTGATGCAGACATAGGGCTTAGAAACCTCGATGTTGTTATGGGGTTGGAGAATCGGGTTGTATATGATCTAGTTCATGTTATAGAAGGAGAATGTAGGCTTAAACAAGCACTAATAAAGCATAAAAGGGCAGAAGGGCTTTATCTTCTTCCAGCATCACAAACAAGAAATAAAGAAGCTATTACGCCAGATCAAATGAGAGAGCTTATAAATAAATTAAAAGATGAAGAACAATTTGATTATATTCTGGTAGATTGCCCAGCAGGCATAGAACACGGTTTTAAGAATGCCATAGCAGGTGCGGATGAAGCACTTATTGTAACTACACCAGAAATATCGGCTATAAGAGATGCTGATAGGATAATCGGGTTGCTTCAAGCGGCAGAGATGTATGAACCCAAACTAATAATAAACCGCCTTTCACTTGATATGGTAAAAAAAGGCGATATGATGGATAAAGAAGATATAATAGATATTTTGGCAATAGAATTAATCGGAGTTGTGCCAGAAGACGAAAAAATAATTGTTTCTACAAATGAAGGTGAACCAATAGTATTTGATGATGATTCAAAGTCTGCTTCTGCATTTAGGAGAATAGCCAGAAGAATTGAAGGAGAGACCATTCCAATTTATGGTGAAACCGAACAAGAGAGTATTCTTATTCGATTGAAAAAACTATTTACACGCAATAATAGAAAGGAGCCGGAGAATGTTTGAAAATGTAATCCGGTGGCTTAGAGGTGGACAGGAAAGCAAAGATATCTGCAAAAGCAGATTAAAGCTAATCTTAGCCTATGATCGCACAGAAATATCACCTGAGATCCTTGATGCCTTAAAAGAAGATATGTTTCTTACCATATCAAAATACTTTGATATAAAAGAAGATGATGTGGTAATGAATATATCTAAAAATGAAGAAACTGTCGCACTAATGGCAAATATACCAATAATGGGTATGAAAAGACAAACAATATAGAAATTCCAAGATTAAAAGATTGGAAGATTTAAAGATCAAAGGAATTGTTTGACCACCCAATTTTCCAAATTATCAATCTTAAAATCTTTTAATCTTAGAATTCTTCTTCTATTCGTGATGTGCAAAATAGAAAGTCTGTAATGGTTCGTCTGTATCATTGATAAGCGAATGTCCCATTGAGGGTGCAACAGGGACCACGTCTCCCGCAACCTGACGACGTACTTCTCTATCAACCACGTGTAATCCGCTTCCCTTTAACATATACCAAATTTCATCGGTTCTATCATTGTGTCCATGAGTATCTGCAGTCTGCATTGCTTCTATCCCAACAATAAGCACACTATTTATTTTTGCCAAACCGTCGTTTCCATCAAATAACTTATGGACTAGATGATTCCAATGCCCTTGTCCTATAGGACTTTCACGATAATTTCGAAATAAAGGCTCTGTTCTTGTTTTAAATCCATCTGGAACGGACTCAACAAGTATCAAAAATTCTAAAGGCTCATTCATTTCATTATCCAAGATATGAGGTAAGCCCGGCGGTATTATGACCGCATCACCCTCGCTTACAAAGTTTTCTTCTCCGTCGATTATTAAACTTCCCTCTCCACTAACAATATAAAATATCTCCTGAATATTGTCATGAATTGTCTCGGTAGATTTGCTAAGAGGCTCAAGATAGGCTCTGCAAAAGCTATCAATATGCTTCATAACAGCACCTTCCTTGCTTGGATTTTCGAGATCAATCTTTGATAACATCTCTCGTTGAATAAAATAGCCATGAGAGATACTCGTTGGACAGTTTCGCCAATTTCTTATTATCATTTTTTTATATCTCCTTTTACGCATTACGTTTTTTACAAATCCGCTCAATCAATGTCCTATAAATATTTAATACGGTCAAGTACTATTTAAATCCGTAATAATCATCAACAATTTGAGAAATCATGGCAACACGATAAAAATCTGCATCAGCAGGAACATTATCTGCCATCCCAAGAACAAAGCCATTTGCTGGTTGAATATCATCTAGCAATCGGACTACATAGTTCCTAAAATCAGTATCATTGAGAACCTTGCGAAACATTATAACAGAAGGTATTCCACTCATTATAGATACCTTGCCCTCAAGCTTTTCTCGTGCTTCACGTATTGTCAAATCATTCATTGGTGTAGTTGGAAATGCCTCTATTGCATCTAATCCAGAATCTTTTAGCATAGGCAATAGATGTTTAACAAATCCACATGCATGACACTTAAATATCTTATTCTTTTTGTGTAAAATTTTAGCTATTTGCTGATAATATGGCAAACCGTAACGTTCAAATAGCTTTGGAGAGAAAGTCCTTTCATCAAGATTATCTCCAGTTTCAACAACTATAGCGGGAGAATCAGCGATTAACTCACAAGCCTCAATAGCTTTTTGTGTTATAATATCCGCTGTTTTTTCCATTTCCTTTGTGTGATCATATAACATATATAGACCATTGACCCAGCCAATATATGATTTCATTAATTGGATCATAGGGACACTTGGAACACCCATAAATAAAGCAATACCGTCATCTTTAACTTCTTCGTCAGCTTTGATAAAACTGTCATAGGCGGGATAATAGGTAGTGTTTTCTATTATAAATTGCAAAACTTTTAAGTCATCAACTTTTTTGACTAAGTGTTCTTTTAGAAATACTGCTTTTGTCCATTCCGAAGCGGTTTGGTGCATTGTTGAGACAGAACCAACAGGTGTTTCATAAATAGTATAAGTTTTATCGCCTTCAATATGAGATTTTGTCTTAACTTCAGGACTCCCATTTGAGCCAATAAGACCAGCCCTTGACCAAATAGAAGCCCCAACTTTACGGACAATATCGTTTCTGCTTAATCCTATATATTCATCAGGAATTGTTCCATTTCTTGAATTTATTGCAAGCCACCAATCGAAATTCGGCGCCCAAGCAATTCTATCTGGTTGTTTGCCACTAAGACCTAACAACATCCTTTCTCTATTTGTCATTTTTTTATATTCCAGTTAACATTCAATAAAGAATTCCTTTGAAACGCTATCAAAACTTAATCTACTACATTCGCCTATAATATCCATCCCAATTAAACCCATATTTGAGTCTGTAAGCAAGACTCCCCTTTCAGGATGATAGGTTTTCAATCTATCACTATTGGGATAACCCATTATTGCTATATTCATTCTATAAGTCCAAACTCTTGTTATCTTACCATCATGCCCCCTAACAGTTAAAGGGTTGCCAATAATCAATGGACCCAATTTATTTGCATATATTTTTGGTATGCAGGTAATATCTGCCCCGGTATCTATGCGAGCGTCAAACAATGCTTTTTCTTGGCTTGATCCATAAAGTGCTGATATAATAACGCTAACATAAGGAGCAAAACATGCTACACCACTTTTTTTTTCATAAGGTTTATTGCTTATAAGTGAATCTGACATTTTAATAGTTTCCAATCACAACTCCACAATATTGCCAACATAGGGCGGTATCTCAATTGGCTCTTTATTATCTTCCTCTATTTTTAAGATGAAAGCCTCAATATGACCACATTTATCATGGATAATCTTTGCTAACTTTTGCTCGTTTTCATTTATGCCAAGTATCTCACCTTTACAAATTGCAACAAACTCTCCTTTGTGGTCTTTGAGTAGCTCTTTTTGGCTTCGGAGATAAGTTTCCCAATTTTTCATACGGTCATCTAAAACAATACCATCGTTCATATTATAGCTATTCCCTGCCTTTTTTTTATTTGATGTTACTTTTTTTGAGAATATCTCTTTAAATCTAGAATCAGTCATTAACTTAATAGCATCATTAACTGCGTCAATAACTTTAATGAATTCTCGAATGGCTGATAATGCTTGTTCTCTAACATATTTATCTTCATCAAGCATCATATTTTCAACGATACTTATAAGATTAGGTCTTCGTGAACGAGAAATAGCATAGCATATTTCACCCCGTAAACGTGGGTCATCTTCAAGTGCTACCGCATTTGCCAACTCATACAGTTCCTCATCAGTTGTATCATCTATGAGTTGACTTATATTCCACAGATTACTGAGTCTTTCATCAGGGTCGTCACTTTCATGAAATCTCTGAAGAGAATCATTAACTATTTTACGTGGAGTATTCTCTGTTGACATTTTATTTTTCAAAATCCTCATCAGGAATTAATGGTTCTTGATTTAAGATTTTTCTTAGTACCTCGTCTATTTTACTTGGTAAAGCTGGTTTATTAATTATCTCATCTGCACCAGCATTTGTGATTCTATCTAAAATACCCGGATCACGAACAACAGAAAGAATAATTACAGGTAGATCAGGTTTTATGTTTTTTATACGTCTGCAAATTTCAATTCCAGTAGTTCTTCCATAGCCAATAAGCTCAGCATCAATATCATCTGGTGGAGGCATCATTATATCCAGAATTACAGCATCAAAATTCATCTTTTCTAATGCTTCCATCCCTTCAATCACAGATGAAGCAGGTATAATATCATAATGAGTTTTAAGGGCAATATGAAGCTGTTCAAGTAGAAATTTATCATCTTCAATGAAAAGTATTTGCTTCCTCATATTTTTTACCTTCCGGGCAGATATAAAGAAAATATATTCAAGAATCTGCCAAATCTAATTTCAGTGCTTCTAACATCAATATGCCCTTTATAATGATCAACAAAATCTTTAACCAAAACTAAACCAACTCCGCTTCCAGTTGGGTCGGTTTTTATGGCATTTTTTGCCCTATAATGTCTTTCAAATATACGGTCTTTTTCTTCATCTTGTATTTGAATTCCCTCATTTGCAAATGTAAGAACAATGCCAGAATTGATTGTATCTTTCCATCCACTAATCTCTATATTCGTTTTTGGAAAAGAATATTTTATGCCATTATGTATAAGATTCATAACAAGGAGAATAAATTTTTCTGGATCAAGTCTAACACTACGCCAAGTTTCTATATCTTTATCTATTCTAATCTCTATTGATTTTTCTGATGCTAGATCAGACATCATATCTCTACAATCTGATAAAATTTTATAGACATCAGTTAACTCATCATTATAAACTAAATCATTTTGTCTTATTTGCTCAAGCATCCAAGCCTTCTGAGCAAAGAGGTTTAGTCGCTCAAGCTGAGTAACTACTCCTGTTATTGTTTTTGAAGCATGTTCCGGAGACATACGGGCATTTCTAAGGTTATCAGCTGCAAGCATTATATTATAAATTGGAGTTTTTAAATCATGGGCAATAGATTCAATTAAGTTAGTTTGTTCTTCCTTTGTTTCATGTATCTTTCTAATTGAATGATACACATTTATAATTATATTTAATTCTCTAATAATTGTAATGAGATGTTGTTTATCATCGTTTTGTATCCAATCACATGATAGCAAATCTGTTTTATCCTTGTTAATAGTTCTTTGCTGTAATTCAGGATTTTTTTTGCCTAAAACAAAAAAACTCATTTCACCATTTAAAGAATTTGCAGAAACAACAATAGTTGGAAAACTGATTCCTTTGCCATATAAATTATATAGTGTGCCTAATATGGGTAAGTCTTTATATTGCATTAGATCTATTTGTTTAATGTGGTTATCATCGTCAATAATCTTGATAAAGTCGTTTAAATGTTCTGTAAAATAATTATATTGCATAATAGACAGCGATTCTTCTGGAAGCCCATAAGAACATCTGAATTTAAAAGAAGTTATATCCAAACTATTATAAGAAATAAGTAATATATAATCAATTCCTATTAGTTTTGCTAGATTACCAAGACACCATTGAATTTTATGCCAGAAACCATCTTCCAAAGATAATGAACTTCCCATCTCAGCACGAATCCAACCAATAATAGAATCTTTTTCTAATCTATATTTTTGGCTCAATATCTCGGTCAAATATTCGCTTGCTTGATTCAAATGCTTTATCAAAAAAGATTCAGCATATTCAGAGGTTATTTCCTTTATTTTATTTTCTTTTAGCTTTTTTTCTATAATATTTAATAATTCATTTGGTTTAATGTTAAGCATTTCTTCACATAATAATATTCTTCTTTTGCTTTCAGCCCATATATCAGAATTTTCTGCTGGTATATATTGGTAAATGGATTGCCATTCCATATCATTTATCTGTTCATCAAAATAATTTGATTGACAATTATACATTTGAATTAAACCATTTTTCCAATTATTAGCTTCTTTCGGTTTATAGCATTTAGTTAATAAAAAACCAATGATTCTATCAGAAACATATACAGGAACAGCAAAACTGATCATTCCCACACAACACATATAAGCCAATGCCTTCTTATTATTTTTTATATGCATGATTTTTTCAATACAGTCTTTACGACAGTCTTTGTTTGGTCTTGGTATATCATCATCAAGTGATTGTAACATTTCACATGACATAATAAAATCACGTAAATTGCAGGCTGTATTTTCTTGTAATTCATGGTTAATATTAGAGTAGTTATTCGTGATCGGAAAAAGATATAAAGGAATATTGTATGTCTTCGAAAAACCAGTTAAATATATGTTTATAATATCTTCGCCATTATTTCCAAGTAGGCTTTCATTTTCTTCGTTACAGAATATAGATGGCATATTTCCACTTTTATATTTATTTAGAAGCCTTTCCATTTCTGGTGGGTTTTCAAAAGATAGTGATGATAAAGCAGATTTTGCCATTATTTTGCCCCTCTTTTTACATTATTTTTTAACAAATTACTATAGTGTCAATTATATAATAAGATCAATATACTGTCAAGTATTGTCAGTATATTGTAGAAATTCCCCAAGTAGATTATCAGGCAGGTGAAAATGTGTTAGAATATGTATGAATCCCCTTGGGAGTTCTCTTTTCTTTTTTCTTTTCTCTTACTGGATAAAACCAATAATATCAAGGGTTTGTAAATACTCTCCCTTGCCTGTGTCGATGGTTCTTTGTTTGGTGAGTTTTATGGTTGTGTTCTGCAATCAGTGGGAGAAGCAAACCTTCTCATCGATATAGAACGGACTATTGGTAAAGGCAAAGAATTATCTACTACAAGGTCATTGCTTGATAGAGCTTTCAAGGAATATGGTGAGGGTTTTGTTGATATATTCTTGCTTGATGCCCTTTATGCAGGTTTTAATGTGGTGAAAAACCTTACATGATGAGTATGTCCTTTTAACCTTATCTTTTTGACTATACGTCTTTAGATATAATATAATCCAATCGGAATATATCTTGGGGAATTTCTGACAAAAAATTTTTGAGTTGACTTTATCAACTAATAGAGATATAATAATAAGTAGTTTAAATTTTTCTCATACCTTAATAACAAAGTATCACCTGAATAGAGAGGTGGGTCATTGAAAAAAACTGATGGCTTCATGGAAGCACAGATCCACAAGGCGGTTAATGAAAAGGGATACTTAACATTCCAAGATATACTATCTTTGTGTTCTGGCAAATTTCCCACAATCAGAGAGATTCGTCTTATATCGGCAATCATTGAGAAATCAGGATTTATCATTCATGTTCAACGTGATAATCTCAACAAATCTCAGTATTCCAAGTTTTGTAAATTATTCAATATAGATGCCAGTGAAGGTATCTCTGATGAAGTCTCAGGATTATACGATGAAATTGACGATGATTCAGAGATTCCTATTGATGATGACGATGATGATGAAGATATAGATGACATAGTATCCCAAGATGACAATAATGATTATGAATCAAGGCTATATTCTAAAGGTTCTAGTAGTATCGGTGATTCTGCAATACTCTATCTGCGCGAAATGGGCAAAGTATCTCTATTGACAAGAGAAGAAGAAGTTGTGCTTTCAAAGCAAATTGAAGACTGGCAAAAGGTTATTAGAGAAACAATTCTAGAAATACCATTTGCTCTTACAGAAATAAGAAAAATTTGCAATAAAAGTTTCGAAAAAGCTTTGAGCAGGCTTGCCCAAGAAGATAAAAGAGAATCTGAAACACTAGCAAATATTCGTAAATCTGGTCGACTATCATCTCTGCAAAGTGTTATAGAATCTCTACGTAATGCTGAAGGAGATATGAGGCATAGTCATGAAATGCTTAGTCATGGTTTAGAAACTTCTGAAGAAGAAGCGGCTATGTCTAATCATATTAAGAGCAAAAGACAAGAGCTGATGAAAAGCGTTTCAAAAATACGACTTTCACAAGACGATATTTGCAAAGTTGTGATAAGTATCAAAAATCTTTCCGAAGAGGCATGTTCACTTAGAGCAATGATTGATTCACTACTTCCAGAAGACGCAATTTATGACAAACAAGAGCAATCTACATTAATTAAAGATAACAAATCATTAGGAGAATTAGAGAAAAAGATTGATGCAGTTGAACATAAAATTGGTATGCCAACCGAAAGACTAGAAGCCATTATTTCAAGAATAGACATAGCAGAAGAACAGGCTCATCAGGCAAAAATGCGTATGGTTGAGGCAAATCTTCGGCTTGTTGTTAATATCGCTAAAAGATATATTGGTCGTGGATTATCGTTCCTTGATCTTGTTCAGGAAGGCAATATTGGGCTTATGAGGGCCGTTGATAAGTTCGATTATCGTAAGGGATATAAATTTAGCACTTATGCAACATGGTGGATCCGTCAGGCTGTAACAAGAGCAATAGCAGATCAAGGTAGAACCATAAGAATTCCTGTTCACATGATAGAGGCAATCAATAAAGCAACTGCTGCATCTAAGCGACTCATTCAAAAAACAGGCAGAGAACCTAGTTTTGAAGAAATTGCCCAAGAAATGGGCTTAACAGTTGAAAAAGTCCAACATATCTTTCAAATAGCCCAAAGACCAGTCTCACTTGAGGCTCCATTAGGCCTTGAAGATGATAATATGCTTGGCGATCTAATCGAAGATAAAGAGACAGAGGCTCCAGATATATCAACTGTATTGAATGTAGTCCGTGAACATGTAAAGTCTGCTTTAGATGTTCTTTCTGATCGTGAGGCAGAGATAATAAGGCTTCGATTCGGTATAGATGGAAATGAACCACAAACTCTCGAAGAAGTCGGCAAAAAATTCAATATAACTCGTGAAAGAGTTCGACAAATTGAGGCGGTTGCATTAAAAAAACTAGCTCATCCCGGTAGAAGTAAAATATTGAAAGACCTGCTTGAGATATAGTAAATATAAGATAAATTCTCTATAAACCCTCGCCTAAATGTCTTTTAAAGCCAAAGCCAAGTTTTGTATATTTTTCTTTCATTTGACGTATTTCTTCAATACTCCATTCGCGCCCTTTACCTATACCACGACACCAAAATGTGCCATTATCATAGACAAATTCTTGCTTCCACTGTTCATTATCGATATCAAAATGGTTCCATGGGAATATTTGACATAGGTCTGTTCTGCATGATCTATATATTGCACAGAAATTTCCAAAGTGGAATATACATCCATTTCTTGGATCATGAGAATTATTCGTTTTGAATGTCAATATATATGCGTCAAGATTCGGATCATAGATTTCTTGCAAATATCTTATAGCAAATGACCATTCTGACATTTGAAGAAACTTAGCAACTTCTTTTATGTTTTCCTCACTAGGCTGTATCAAGCCTTTATGAGAGCAGCATATACCACAATTCTGACATTCAAACCTTCTTTCCTTTAATGCGATTTTTTTGGCTTCTGAAAATTCCATTTTTTATCCCTCTTTGAATTTCCAATCTTTAATCCCTAATAAATTCAAGGCATTTCTGCTAAAAATATTTTCTTTATCCTCATCAGTCAGATTTAATTTCTTTATAGCATTTATATCTTTTTTTGCTAATGAGAATGGAAAATCACTTCCAAATAATATCTTTTTTATTCCATGAGATTTTATTATCTGCTCTGCATAGGCAGTGTTCATATGCCCAAAGATATAAGACGCATCGAAATATAATTCCCTTTCAAGAAGATATTCCTCAACATCATCCCAAACCATATATCCTCCAAGATGCCCTGCGACGAATTTCGCTGGATTTTTGGAAGAGTCATTGGGATCATTTATAACATAATGCTTGTATTCATCAAAAAGGCTTTTCATCGCATCAAGCACTCTGGATAGCCTTTGTGGTGTGGAATATACGATCTCTGCAGGATTGATCTCATCGCCTGCATGAAACATTATAATCATGCCTGCTTTTATTAACTCCTCATATATAGGAAACATTTTTTCATCATCGGGATAAAACTTCTGAAAAAATGGTTGGAATTTAACACCCTTTATTCCAAGTTCTTTCATTCTTGATATCTCATCACGGTAACCATCAAAGTTAGGGTGAATTGTTCCAAAGCCTATGATAGAGGGGATATTCAGGTTGGTATTTTCTCGTTTGATTTTGATAAGTTCAGATGACCAAGTATTTATAGATTCAACCTGACGTGGATCGGTTGATACTGGCTGAATTACTGAAACATCAACACCTGATTCAGCCATTTTTTCTAGAAGGCTTGTTATTGTTCCATCTGAAAAGCATTTTACTTTATAGACCATTTCAAAGGCTTCTATTGCCTTTTGTGCGACTTTATCTGGAAATGCGTGAACATGAAAATCAATTATCATTGGATAAAAATTCTCCTGAAATAACATTTACATAAAGCTGTTGCTTTTTTATCTCACCACAGCTTGTGGTAAGTTTGTTTTTTTATATCCTCCACTGCATTTGAACCATATTGCTCCATAATATTCATCATAAATTTCATACTAAAACATATCACTATGTCTCTTGCTTTGTCTGCTAAACCACTAATATAATTAATTATGCTAATGGAAAAATTTGCTTGCATTTTTTTCCTAATTTACTATCATATACATCAAAAAGGTAGTATGATTCTTTTAACAAAGAATTATTTGGTAACAATTTAATATTATCAAATTATGCAAAATAATCAAGAGAATAAAATAACCAGCATAGATATTGAAATCAAAAAAATCAAGACTTTCAATGACGAATCAGAGATAATAAATAAGATCATTGTTGGGGACTGTCTGGAAGTGATGAAGAAAATCAAAGATGAAACCTTTGATATGATCTTTGCTGACCCCCCCTATAACATGCAATTGCAGAATGAGTTATACAGACCAAATAATACAAAAGTTGATGCTGTTGATGATGAATGGGACCAATTTAATAGTTTTGAGCATTATGACGAATTCACAAAGGTATGGTTAAAAGAAGCAAAGAGGCTTCTAAAAAAAAACGGAACAATTTGGGTTATTGGCTCTTATCATAATATCTTTCGTGTGGGAAGCATTATGCAAGATATTGGTTATTGGATTCTAAACGATATTCACTGGATAAAGTCAAATCCAATGCCTAATTTCAAAGGCGTAAGATTTACAAATGCGACAGAGACTTTAATTTGGGCAGTCAAAGATAAAAAAGTAAAAGATTACACCTTCAATTATGAGGAAATGAAAAAACACAATAACGGCAAACAAATGAGGAACGATTGGTATTTTAGCATTTGCAATGGTTCTGAAAGGCTAAAAGATGAAAAAGGCATAAAAGTTCATTCAACTCAAAAGCCCCTTCCTTTGCTTGAGAGGATTATCCTTGCCTCAACTAATAGAGATGATTTAGTTTTTGATCCATTCGGTGGGACTTGCACGACTGCTGTTGCCTCATATAAACATGGAAGAAGATTCACAATGGTTGAAAAAGACGAAAACTATGTTGATTGGGCATTAAAGAGATTTGATAGTTTTCAAAACCAATTAATTTGACAGTTCATTATGGCTTTGCTATACTTTAGGTGATTTTTTATATTTTATTGACCGAATTTAAAGCAAAAAAATATGAGCAAAGACCATGAGAATCAATATAAAACCACGTGCCGAAGTCGCTGTTAGACCAGAACTCAAAGTATCTCGTCCTCCAGATGATTATATTGATATACTCACAAAAAGCGAAGCAGAATTACGAAAATATATTGCTGAAATTGAGTCTAGTCCGACATTTAATAAAATGCTTAGTAATGGCATAGTTAAGAAAGTCGGATTTAAAGGGCGAATACCTAGTCATATTTATCAAGAATTTCAAGATAGAGAATTTATGGAGTTTCTCAAAAAGTATGAAGTGTCAGATAAATTCGGATGGGAATCTGATTTCTTTGATAAAAAAGCAATTAGGAATATTGCTCAATTATCACAGAAATATGCTATTCCAAAGGGCGATCTTGCTAAAGCTTTGGAATATTGCAGAAACCTCCAATTATCTTGGCAAGGCATGGAAAAAGAAGATTTTACATCATTTATCAGCCTTGATGACACTGAAAGATTCCATCAGATCGAGGATACAAAAAGCGTCATAGAATCTGATAGAGCTGTATCGGAATTGGCAGATATTATTGAGAGATATAAAATATCTGAGCAAGATTTCATTGAATATTTTTTATCGGGAAGCGTTGAGCCTTTTGATATTGCACGTGATCTTGACCTCGATTTGAATCGCGTAGAAGAAATAATTGATCTTGTTGATCGGGTTAATATAATTAATTCAATGCAGGTAAATATAGTCGATAATAATCAGCCTGCAATAAAAAAAGAAACAAAGCCTATTGCTGTTATCAAAAGGCTAAATAATCCACCAAGAGCAGAAATACAAATAGATGCTGATGAAGAATATAGCTGTCGTTATAATATTGAGAAAAACAGTCATATCAGCGATGATGAGCAAGCTATAATTGATAAACTAAGAATGATCAATCAACGTCAATCATTGGTTTTTAAGATAATTCGCTTTATTTATAAATATCAATATATGTATTTTGTAAGTATGAATCCATGCTATCTTAAGCCACTTAACCAAGCCCAAATAGCAAGAGAAATGGGAGAACACGAGTCAACCATTAGTAGAATATTACGTCATAAATATATTGAAACTGATGAGGGAATTGTTTCATTTAAGTTTTTTTGTCAAAATAAAGGTGAGATTATCTCAAGAATAATCAATATTCGTGAAAAAAAAGCGATAGATTCTGGTGAGAGAAATAAGCCTTTTAGCGATGCAGAAATTGCAGATATGCTAGAGAAGGAATATGGCATAAAAATAAGCCGTAGAACGGTTACATATTATAGAAATAAGGCTAATAATTCACCAAAATATTATATGCGAAAAAAGCTGATTAAAAAGGAAAATAAAGGTAAATAAAGCCTATGAGAAGGCAAGATTTAAGAGATATAGAAACAACAGAGTCAAAAGAGATTCATGCTCAAGAAGGTAGATCAGGTAGTCCCGAAGCAAGAGATCAATGTCGGCTTGGTAATCTATATGCACAATCGATGGTCTATGAATATGCTATCGAGGCATATAGGCGCGCAATACAGCTTGATCCTGAATATTCTACTGCCTACCATAATTTGGGTGCGGTTTATTATAAGATGGGGCTTTTTGATGAGGCACAAAAAGAACTAGAAAAAGCAATCCAAATACGTCCAGATGTCCCTTTGTTTCATTATACACTTGGACTTGTGTTTAAAGATGATAAGAAGATAAATGATTGTATTGAAAGCTTTAATAAGGCGATTTCACTTGATCCAGATTATTTAGATGCTATTTACAGAAGAGGCGCATCTTATTTTTATCTTGGCGAATATGAAAAAGCATGTTCTGACCTTGAATATCTGATTAATATGGATCCATCATATCGTGACGCATTATACAATCTTGGTGTTGTTTATATATCATTAAAAAGATGGGAAGATGCACGCAGGACATTTGAACGTCAACTCGAAATCAATCCAAACGATTCCGATGCGATATATCATTTGGCATTGATCCATACAGAATTTGATGACGATAATGAACAGGCAATAAAGAGATTTCAAGAAGTATTAGAGATAACGCCTGATCATCTAAATGCCAAATTTCATCTTGCATTGATATATGCAAGAAAGAGATATAAAGAACCAGAATTACGTCAAAATGCAATAGCTCAATTGCTTGAACTTGTTGATATATATGAGGAATTTCAGGATTTTGACGATATACACAATGTATATTTTTTACTTGGTAGCATATATGATGATAATCCTGCGGATATAGAACTAGCAATTACTGCTTATGAAATGGGCTTGATTTTAGCTGATTGGTCTGCAGAAGCCCATAATAATCTAGGTGTGCTATATTCAGAGAAGCATTTGACAGATAAAGCGGTTAGAGAATTTAGAGAGGCAATAAAACTAGATCCAGATTATGCAAGTCCGTATTATAATCTAGCAAAGATATACTTTTATCAGAGAAATGAAGAAATATTAAGAGATTTTCAGCAATGGATAGAAGATGAATCAGGAGAATCTGCAAAAATATTGTTTAATTTATCAATAGCATTAATGGATATTGGACGCGCAGAGGCATGTGAAAGCATTTATTCAAAAGCCCACGCAATAAAAAATCTTATTGGTGTTGCAGGCTCAAAATTAAGGCGAGTATGTCGAGAATCGGATTTTGGTATATCAGAAAAGCTTCAGGAAGTTTTAACAGATCAGGAAAAATGCTATAACGAAATGGTTAATCTTCTTGGCGCGCTTCGTCATGAAAGCCTTGTTTTAGATCTAGTTGATGTCAATGTGATATTGATGTCTGTAGTTTCACAAATAGGTTTTAGGAATGATAATTCCCAAAATCAACTAAATTATGGTAATATTATTTGCTATACAGACCTAGATAGCAACTTACCAAAAGTTAAGGGTGATGCCCGAAGGCTTAAAGATGCTTTTAATAATATTGTAATTAATTCAATGGAAGCCATAAAAAACGAGGGAAGTATTTTCGTATCTACACGTTATCTTGATTCAACATCAGAAGCAGAGATCATATTTAAAGATACAGGTATTGGCATTGCCCATAAAGATATTGATAATATATTTAAACCCGGATATACGACAAAAGAACGTGGCAGTGGTTTTGGCCTAAGTATAGTAAATAGGATAATTAGAGACCATAAAGGTAATATACACGTATCCAGCCAAGAAAATGAAGGAACAGAGATTAGCATCCATATCCCTGTCAATCTTGAATTGGCGCCTATACAAACAAGCCTTCGTATGAGACCTGTCATATATGAAGACCCTAGCAAGCTAATCTCTACAGAAGTCGATCAAATAGTCGAGGCATAATACAATAGGAAATTTGATAAATGGTAAAAACATCATTTTGTATAGCTATTATTATATTATCACTTACGGCTTATTCATATTGCGCCCCCCCAAATCCAAAACTATTTTTCCATCAAACAGAAGATGGCAAGTTAGTTCCCAGAATGAGTATTGCAGAAATAAACGCAATGCAAATGTTTGATCCTGATATGATAAGAAAAGATTATGTTAGGCAAAATGACGGTATCGAATATATACTTGCCATCAGAATTGATTTTTCAGACCAGCCGGGGAAGAAACCTGCATCAGTGTTTAATCAAGCCTTGTTTGGCAAAGAGGGAACATCAATGTATCTTTATTTTAATGAAGTTTCCTATGGGCAGATGCAGATTCAATCAGGCTATCTTGGAGGTATTGTTCCAGATGGTGATCGCTGGTATCGCGCAAAAAACAAAATGACATATTATGGCGCTGGCAATATAATGGCCGAGAGATACAGGGAATTAGTCGAAGAAGCATGCACGATGGCAGATGCAGAAGTTGATTTTTCAAGATATGATAGAGATGGGGATGGTTATATTGATCATCTGATGATCATACATTCTGGAAATGATGAGGCTTCGACGGGTGTATCAGGTGATATATGGTCTGCGGCTGTTACTGGAATTAGTGGTGTATATGATGGAACAAAAATAATGTCTGCAATTATTGTCGCAGAGGATCCATCTGAGGAATATCTAAATATTGGTATATTCTGCCATGAATTTTTCCATGAGTTTGGTGCGCCCGATCTTTACGCATGGGATTATCCTGTTGGTTTTTGGTGTCTGATGGGTATGTTTGGACCTTATCTTGATAATGGACAGCACCCCAGCCATATATGTAGCTATCTAAAATGGGATTTTGATGCAGATAGATCAAATGGTATAAGAGGATGGCTCGAGCCTATTGAAATTAAAGAACAGGGAACATACTTCGTTGATAGCCTTGAGTTGCCTACAGGCAAAAGATCATATAAAATCGATATGCCCCATAAATTTGGCAGGGAATATTTTATTATAGAAAATAGAAATACAAAGGCTGGAACTATATATGATACATTTCTTCCCGAATCTGGAATAATAATATGGCATATAGACGAGAATCAACCCAACTCATTCAGTTATCCACATAGGGCTTGGGTAGAAGACCCAAACGACCCAGATCGATCATCTGCTAGAAAAGCGACCTCCGGGGCAGGATTTTCATTAGAAGATAAACAAACGTCATTTACTCCCGCAACATATCCAAATAGCAACGCTAATGATGGCTCATATAGTGGAATTATAATAACTGATATAGGTTCAATAGGTTTATCAATGCCATTTAGTCTGTTCTTTGATGATAGTTACGAGCCAAATAACAGTATTTCAGAAGCCTTTGGCCCTTTGGTGATTAAAAAGCAATATACGTCATTTCTAAAAGATCAAGAAGATATTGACTTCTATCTAATACAAACAAAACCACAAAATTTGATTACAATCTATCTTGATGGATTGGTGGATGTCCAAGAATATATAATATATGTCTTTGATGCTCATGGTGCGGTTGTGCAAATTAATCAAAAAACCTCTCAATCATCTATGGTTATTGATTTTAACAGCGAAAAAGGCGGAAATTATTATATCTCTATATCATCAAATAACTCTTACAGCTTTATTAAGCCGTATTCCATTATGTATGATTCGATAGCTTCTGATCTTGCCCCTGAAATGATAAGAATAACAAAAGTTTATCCCAATCCGGGTCCTGATAAAGATGGTTATATCAATATTGAATATAAACTTTTTTCATTAATAGATAAACTTACATTCAATCTTTATACAATAAATGGTAATTTGGTTTATAGCAATTTGATAGAGGTTGTTACATCCAGCGATAAAATATCATTGCCAATAAGAGAAATTAATTTAGCTAATGGTATATATATTTATGAGATAAGAACTGAGTTGGCAGATAAAAAAAGAATAAATACAGGCAAAATAGCTATAATACGTTAATGGTCACCGAATAAGTTTTCTTACATATTAATTGCTAGAAAATTTCTCTAAGTCCCCCTTTGGGGAAGGGAGACTTTATAGATTCCAGCTCCCAGTATTCGTTGAAAAGAGTTTTGTTGGAATGACGATAAAAGATATTATTTTTTCTTTACATCGAATTCACATTAAATATTTAATTTTATCAAACACCCTTTATCAAATAACAATAAGGAGAAAAACGAATGAGTTCACTTGATCCACTCGCAGTTGAATTAAATACAATAATAAAAAAGAACGATGAAAATCTTTTTAATATGCTTTCTAAATTTGGGCAGCGTATATTTTTTCCAAAGGGCATATTGAGTCAAAGTGCAGAGGCAAACGCACAAGCCAAAAAGACAAATGCAACAATAGGTATCGCTACTGAAAAGGGAACACCAATATATTTAGAGTCAATAAATAAGTATATAAGTGACTTACCACCAAAAGATTCGTATAATTACGCCCCTGCGCCCGGTAAACCTGAGCTAAGGACAGCGTGGAAGAAAAAGATTATGGACGATAATCCGTCTCTGATTGGTAAAAGCATAAGTAATCCTATTGTTACAAATGGCTTGACACATGGGTTAAATATAGTGGGGGACTTGTTTGTTGATCCTGATGATGTAGTCATTGTCGCTGATAAAGTCTGGGATAATTATCCTTTGATATTTGGAACTCGTTACGGTGCAGAACTTAGTATGTATTCGCTATACAATAACAACGGTGGATTCGATGTGGAAGACTTTCGAAACGTAATGCTAAATAATGCAAAATACAGAAATAAAATAATCACAATCCTGAATTTTCCGAATAATCCGACAGGCTATACTGTAACCAAAGAAGAAGCAATCAAGATCGCAGAAGTGATCAAAGAGACAGCAGAATCAGGATGTAATGTTATTGCTGTATGCGATGACGCATATTTTGGTTTATTTTATGATGATGAAACCATTAAAGAATCAATATCAGGTTATATAGCAGGTATTCACCCAAAAGTGTTGACAATAAAGATAGACGGGGCGTCAAAAGAACAATATGCTTGGGGTTTTAGAATAGGTTTTATATCATTTGCACTTGGTAATCCTATAAATGATGAGCAAATATATAATGCGCTTGAGAGAAAAGTAATGGGCTGTATTAGAAGCACTATATCAAATTGCTCGAATCTATCACAAACATTGGTAATAGAAGCTTTGAAATCGCCAAATTATGAAAAAGAAAGGGCAAATAAAGCAGAAATCCTCAAATCTCGTGCCATAAAAGTTCGTGAAGTGCTAAAAGATAGTAAATATAATGACGCATGGGATGTCCATCCATTCAATTCAGGATATTTCATGTGCTTGCAGATCAAATCCGTTGACCCAGAGGCATTAAGAGTCCATCTTCTTAAAAAATATGGTGTTGGTGTTATAGCTATCGGTGGACAAGATATTAGAGTAGCTTTTTCATCGGTTGAGGAAGGTGATATACTGGAGTTGTTCGATACAATATATAATGCGGTTAGGGATTTATCTTGACATATCAACGATTAGAGTGATATAATTGGGAATAGACATTAGAGATAAAATTTTATTGGTGACATGTTTTAAAAGGAGAATCAGTTAGATGAATTATTTGGCAGAAAGAATGAGCAGACTCGGAACAGAAACTGCTTTTGATGTTTTAGTTAAGGCAAGAGCTTTGGAAGCGCAAGGAAAAGACATCGCCCACATGGAAATTGGCGATCTAAGTTTTGATACACCGAAAAATATATGTGACGCTGCCTCAAAAGCTATATACGATGGTCATACGCATTATGGTCCCGCAGCTGGATACCCACAACTAAGAGAAGCTATCGCAAAATATATATCAAGCACAAGAAATATTGATGTAAATATCAATGAGATTGTTGTTACTCCGGGTGCAAAACCAATTATGTTCTTTGGCATTATGGCGGTTGTAAATGAAGGCGATGAAGTTATTTATCCCAACCCCGGATTTCCGATATATGAATCAGTAATAAACTTTGTTGGGGCAAAGCCTGTTCCTGTTCCACTTCTTGAATCGGTTGACTTTAGATTTGATATACAAAGGCTTGTTGATAGTGTAACTCCAAAAACAAGAATGATAATAATAAATTCACCACATAACCCAACTGGTGGAATGCTTCTGAAAAGCGATCTTGAGGTTATCGCTGAATTAGCAATAAAGAATAATATTATCGTGATGTCTGATGAAGTTTATAGCAAAATAATATATGGCGATGCAAAACATGAAAGCATTTCCTCAATACCCGGCATGAAAGAACGCACTATAATTATTGAAGGCTTCTCAAAAACCTATGCCATGACAGGCTGGAGACTAGGCTATGGTGTTATGCCTGAGGAATTGGCAGGACATATCACAAAGCTAATGGTTAACTCAAATTCATGCACAGCAGGTATAATTCAAATGGCTGGGCTTGAGGCACTGACAGGACCACAGGATAGCATCGGTAAAATGGTTGCAGAGCTAAAACTCAGAAGAGATACAATCGTTGACGGACTCAATGCTATTGAAGGTATCTCATGCAAAAGACCAAATGGTGCCTTCTATGTTTTCCCAAATGTCACACAAGTGCCGATGGATTTTGCCAAGATTCCAGATTATCTTTTATATGAGCATGGCGTTGCAACATTATCAGGAACTGCTTTTGGTGAATATGGCAAAGGCTATCTAAGGCTATCTTATGCAGGCTCTATGGAAAGCATAAAAAAGGCTCTTGAGCGTATAGATAAGGCAATAAAAGCCTTATAATAGCTAAATAATATTATTTATCACTAAGACACATCAAAAATGTGTCTTTATTTTTAACATATTCACAATGGAGTTGTGTATGGCTGGAGTGCGTGTGCGAGTTCCTGCGTCAACAACAAATCTTGGTCCAGGTTTTGATGTGTTAGGTATGGCGCTAAATTTATATAACGAATTTGAGCTTACCGAGTCTGATAGACTTAATATCGAGGTTCATGGGGAAGGAAATGAAGACTTAGCAAGAGATGATAGTAATCTTGTTTATCGTTCAGCAGAGGCACTTTATGATTATTTAGGCGAAAAATGTCCTTTTTTGAAAATAAAGATAACGAACAATATCCCACTGGCACGAGGTCTTGGTAGTAGCGGAACTGCAATAATTGGTGGTTTGATGGGAGCAAATGCCCTTTGTGGAAATCCCCTACCAATTCAGCAGATAATAAATATAGCAACAAAGATTGATGGTCATCCTGATAATGTCTCCTCATCAATATTGGGCGGTGTTGTGGTTTCATCATCAACAGAAGAAAACGTTGTATATATGAAAGTCATTCCGCCAAAGCCTTTGAGGGTTGTTGCTGTTGTTCCAGATTTTCATTTAATGACAAATGATGCACGCAGAATACTTCCAAAAACATTGGATTTATCCACCGCAGTCTTTAATATAGGTAGAAGTTCTCTTTTAGTCGGTGCTCTTATAAGTGGAAATTATGAATTGCTTAGAGTTGCGATGGAAGATAAACTTCACCAACCATATAGAGCAACACTTATTCCGGGTATTCATGAAGTTTTTTCTGAGGCTAAATCATTAGATAATGAGGTCGCAGTTGCAATAAGCGGGGCAGGTTCCGCTATAACTGCGTTTTGCCCAAACTGTAATTTCGAAGAAGTTGGCAAAAGAATGAAAAAGGCATTTGAAAGGCATAATATAAACAGCCAAGTTATGATACTTGATATTGATACAGAAGGTTCTATAGTTACTGATGAATGATGTTCAAAAAGAATCTGCAATACATGAGGTTGATATTGACAAAGTTGGTGTAAAAGGCGTTAGATACCCAATAGTTGTATTGGACAGACAGAATAAAACACAAAGCACTGTTGCTACAATAAATATGTATGTTGATCTTCCACTTAGCTTTCGTGGAACTCACATGAGTAGGTTTATTGAAATTCTGGATCGGCATAGAGGGCGTATGACTTTTCACAATATCAGCCCTATACTTGCTGAAATGAAGGAAAAACTTGATGCAAAAAGTGCGCATCTTGAGATAGCTTTTCCATATTTTATTGAGAAATACGCCCCTGTATCAGGGCAAAAAAGCCTTATGGTATATGACTGTAAATTTATTGCTTCACAAAGTGAAACTGATGAATTTATTGTGGAAATAAATGTCCCAGTGATGAGTTTATGTCCATGTTCAAAAGAAATTAGTGATCGAGGGGCGCATAATCAGAGAAGCATTATTACAGTCAGGTTTAAAACAAGTGGATTTGTTTGGATAGAGGATATAATAAAATTAATCGAAGATTCAGCAAGTTCAGATGTATATGCTCTATTGAAGCGTGAAGATGAGAAATTTATCACCGAGGAAGCTTTTGATAATCCTAGATTTGCAGAAGATATGGTCAGACAGATAGCAGTTGAGTTAGAAAAGATATATCAGATTGAATGGTTTATGGTAGAAACAGAAAATTATGAGAGTATTCATAATCATAATGCGTATGCTTCGATAAGTAGAACCATAAAACATTAAAATTATCCAATATTGCAGAAGGCGGGATATTTCACCAGATACAATTATAGCAATCAGATGATCAGGGGATTGAGAAATAAACAACAGGTTTGCTTTTTTATGTAACTCTATCCCGAATCTATGTGGCAAAAAGCCCACCTTTCGCTGCAACCAAATACTGCTAAGATACCGTAAAAATTTACGGACAATGGAAATCAAACATTTTGAGGGTAATTTTTATAATAAATCATCCTCTAATTGATCATCAAATTCATCCTCATTCCATCTTTTACCTCGCATCTGTCTCATGAGATCTTTGCTTTTTCTGGAAGCTTTGTCTCTGTCTTTAATGCGCTGTAAATCTTTAATTTCATCCGAGATTCTAGAGTTTTTCTTTTTGCCTTTATCGGGCCTTCTATGGCTGCCCTTAGCCATTAGCGATCCTCCTTGTTATGACCTAAGACTCTACAATTTTTCTGGGATTGGGCTAGAAATTGCCACCTAAATCCATTTGTGAGTCACCTTAAGCAGACCCTATTCTTTTAGGGCTCCAGCAACCTGTAGAATATGATTTACATTTACAAAATACCATAGAAATTCTAATTTGTCAAGAATAAATTGGTATATAACATCTATAAAATAAACAAAAACATAATAATAATGCAATTTTTGTTATATAATCGGAGGTGCAGTAATGCGTTTTCAGATATTCATAATAATCTGCACGGTTTTAATATTATCAATTTCATTTATAAATCCAGTTTATGCCCAAAAATTATTAATCCCTATGGATCAGGTGCAAAATGATCATCTAAGGGCTTATGGCTTAGTCTATTGGGCTTTACAGTCTCCAAGACAATATCATTCAGAATGGCTTTTAAATTATCGCGCTGGGTCGTTTATTATCGATGACCATCCTGACGTTAGGCAAAGAGCAGATATATTGGGTGTTACATACCAGCCTATTTCCTCTGCTGATGAGAATGCCATTTATCAAACAATAGAAGCTAACAATATGGAAGCAATTATGTTAGAAAAAGCCCCTAAAATAGCCATATACAAACCACCAGAGCATGATGATTCACCAAATATCAGCATGTTAAATGAGCCTTGGGATGATGCGGTTGTGCTTGCTCTAAATTATGCACAAATTCCTTTTGATAGCATTTGGGACGAAGATATTCTTGCCGGAAAGCTGATGCTATACGATTGGCTACACTGCCATCACGAAGATTTTACAGGGCAATATGGCAAATTTTATGGCTCATATCGCAACGCCCCTTGGTATCAAAAGCAAGTTGCCTCTTTTGAGGCATCTGCTAAGTCCGCAGGCTACAAGTCTGTTCAAGAGCATAAATGCGCTGTGGTTAAAGGAATAAAAGATTTTGTTCTTCAAGGTGGGTTCTTTTTTATGATGTGTAGTGTTGATACTGTTGACATCGCCCTTGCTTCAGAAGGAATTGATATAGTGCCTCCAGAAATTGATGGAACACCTATTGATCCAGATTTCCAATCAAAGCTGGATTTTACAAAGACCTTTGCTTTTCAAAACTTCATACTTGAGACAAGGGCAGAAGTCTATGAGTTTTCTGATATTGACAATCCAAATGTGAATCTTGATCCAACTGATGGAAAAGAAGATTTTGCCCTATTTGAATTTGCTGCCAAATATGATCCAATACCTGCAATGCTTACTCAAAATCATGTTGCGGTTGTAAAAGGCTTTCTTGGACAAACAACATCATTCAAAAAATCAACACTAAAAGATACTGTTGTAATTCTTGGCGATATTGAGGGCAGTGATTATGCAAAATACATTCATGGTGCAGTTGGGCAAGGAACATTCACTTTTCTTGGTGGGCATGATCCTGAGGATTATAGACATAAAGTTGGCGACCCTCCTACAAATGTGGAACTTCATAAAAACTCGCCGGGTTATCGGCTTATATTAAATAACGTCCTTTTTCCTGCTGCAAAGAAACAAAAGCGTAAAACATAATTTATCTTGATGACTTAAAATCATCTAAAATTAAAGTGAAGGTGAAAGAAATATGTCAAAAAATGGTTTTGGATTGATAGGAACAGGTCTTTGGGGAGAGATGCACGCAAACGTATATTCATCACATACAGAAGTAGATTTTAAGGCAGTTTGTGATCTCAGAGAAGATCGTGCAAAAGAGATTGCACAAAAATATAATGCTGAAAGCTATTATACAGACTATAACAAACTCCTTGAAAGAGATGATATACAGGCTGTATCAATAGCTACTCCCGATTTTGCTCATACAGAAATCGCTGTTTCCGCCCTCAAAGCGGGAAAGCATGTCTTGATTGAAAAACCCCTTGCCACATCTGTTGATGATTGCAAGAAGATTCTATCCGCAAAGGGCAATCAAAAACTGATGGTGGATTTTCATAATAGGTGGAATCCTCCTTTTGTGAGTGCAAAAAATTCCATATTAAATGGGGATCTCGGTAAACCAATGATTATGTATATAAGACTGAATGACACAATATTCGTCCCTACACAGATGTTAAAATGGGCTTCAAAATCGGAGGTTATATGGTTTGTTGGCAGTCATGTTATAGATTTAACTCGTTGGATTTTTAATGATGAGGTTTGTAAAGTTTATGCGGTATCAAGATCAGAGGTGCTAAAAGCAAAGGGTGTTGATACTCCCGATTTCTATCAAGCGATCTTGGAGTTTAAGAACGGCGGAGTCGCTACAATCGAAAATTGTTGGATTCTACCAGATTCATTGCCAACAATCATTGACTTTAAATGCGAAATAATCGGCAGTGAAGGGGCTGTTTATATAGATATAAGCGGACATAACGCCATAAAAACCTATACTGCCAATAAAGCAAGTAATCCTGATTTGTTTGTTGCCCCTGTAATTCATGGCAGACAGATGGGGTTTGCTATTGAGAGTATAAAACATTTTATTGATTGTGTTGTGAATGATAAAGAGTTGATGGTTACAGGCGAAGATGGGCTAGAAAATACAATGATTATTTCCGCTATACGTGAGTCCAGCCAAACAGGTAAACCTATTAACATAATGCGTGAAGCGTGAAACGTAATGCGTAAAATGTATTACACATAACGTATCACGCATATATAGAGGGTATTTATAATGTCTGAAAAGATGATTCAGAAAATACAAAAATTAAAAAAAGAACATGATGCGGTGATACTTGCGCATAATTACCAAATAGGCGAAGTGCAGGATATTGCAGACTTTACTGGCGATTCACTTGGCTTATCAATACAGGCGTCCAAGACAACTGCAAAGGTTATCGTATTCTGCGGAGTTTATTTCATGGCAGAGACTGCCAAAATAATATGCCCTGATAAGACTGTCTTAATACCAGATGAAAACGCTGGTTGTCCTATGGCTAATATGATAACTATTCGGCAACTCAGGGAATTAAAAAAACGCTATCCCGATGCAAAAGTTGTCTGCTATGTCAATTCTACCGCAGAGATAAAGGCGGAATCTGACATCTGTTGCACATCCGCCAACGCCGTCAAAGTTGTCAACTCAATCCCTGAAAATGAGCAGATTATATTCATTCCCGATCAAAGTCTCGGTGATTATGTCGCAAAACAGACAGGCAGAGAGATGATACTTTGGCAGGGATATTGCCCTACACATCATAGGATACTTGCACAGGATATAAAGAGCATGAGAAAAAAGCATCCATCGGCAAAGGTGATTGTCCATCCTGAATGCACCTCTGATGTGATCGAGCTTGCAGATGTTGCCCTAAGCACAAGTGGAATGCTTAAATTTGCAAGAGAATCTGACGCAAAGGAATTTATTGTCGGCACAGAGATCGGCTTGTTACATTCATTGAAAAAAGAAAATCCAGATAAGGTTTTTTATCCTGTATCTAAATTGGCTGATTGTCCTAACATGAAGCTAAATACGCTTGAAAAGATACTTTGGTCGCTTGAAGATATGGTCTATGAAGTGTTTGTTCCAGAAGACATAAGAATTAAAGCTTGGAATGCAATAGATAAGATGTTGAAATTATCATAGTGGTCTTAACCATTTCCCAAAGATATATTTAGAGAGATTTTGCAACAATATTATTACATTCAAGCGCAAATGCCTTGACTTTTTGAATGTCATCGATAGTTATTCCGTCTGGTCTGATTGGATATATGGAGTCATTATGTAAAAGCGGATCAGCGTTTGGATCAATTGCGCCTTGTTTAACTGCCTTTCGCCATTCTTCTGTTTGAGGTATCGGCGAATATACCGCTAATTTTGTGATTGCGCCACATTCGTAAACATATCTGACACTTTCTATCATCTCATCCAGCGATTGCCCCGGCAGGCATATTAAAATATAAACGCCAATATCTTTTCCTGAATAACCTGCCGATCTCAGATGATTTACTGCATCACGAAAAGCCTCTGGGGTGATTTTATTGCCCATAGCTTTTTGCCTGTCAATATTTGATGTTTCAAGGCTTATCCTTATAGTCTTAAATCCTGCCTTAAACATTAATCTTGCCAATTCAGCGTCAATATACCTAGCGTGCATGGCGTTGGGTGTATGAAAATTGCAATTGATCTCCCTTCTTATTATCTCTTGAAGGATTATTTTAATATGTCTTTCTGTATTTAATAACAAGGCATCATCATAAAAGGCAAAATGCTTTGTCCCATAGTTTTTATAATAAAATTCAATCTCATCAACGACTTTTATTGGATTTCTCTGTCGGAATTCACCAGCGACAAGATTTGAGGCGCAATAAGTGCATCCCATAGGACAGCCCCTTGATGTCATTGTTGCAAGGGATTCTTGGCTTGTTAAGAGATCATAGGCGGGATATGGAAGATCATCTAAATTCCCACTTTGGAAAAGGCTGTAGGGATTTAAACAAACTAAATTATTAACCAATTCAAGTGCTTTGTATTCACCTTCACCACAGATGACATAATCCGCACCAGAATATTTTACCGCATGGTCATAGCATAATGTTGCATAAGTTCCGCCAAGTATAATTGGAACGTTTGGAAATCTGCTTTTTGCCTGTTTGATAGCCTCAAAAACACCAAGATACCAGTATGTCATACCAGATGTAATGAGTATTGTGTCTGGTTTTTCGATCTTATTCAATTCATTCTGGAATATATGAATCGGTAATCCATATCTGCCGAATTTTCTCGGAACGTGGTCTAATACCGATGGTTTTTCGATTATCTCTTTATGAAATTTTCCGCACCCATATTCATTATTCTTTGGTTTGGTTAGATTTTGGTATTTCAACAGTTCGGAATGATACCTATCGAGGCAATTTATGAGGGATACATTATATCCATTGGCTCTTAACAATCCGCCTATGTATAATAAGCCAAGCGGTTTTGACCACATATCGTAGGCGGCGAAATCGTATATCCAGGGGTTGATGAGTAAAACATTTCTTTTTTTTGTAATCAATTCTTATGCTTCATCTAGGATAAACATCTATTTTTCTCTGGATATATCCTATTATTTCCGATGCTTGATCAAGATTAAATTTAATGTCCTCAAGGTCATATTCCAATAATGGTTTCGGCTGATAGCGATCTTCGAGATAATATCGGGAAGCTTTTTCGCATAAATCAAGAAAATTCAGAAAAGTATCATCAAAATCAGCAATTAAATCGACAAAAATATCTAGTTCATGAACATGTGGAATTTAAAACAAGATAGCCTTTTAAATATTTCTCAATAGCTTGCGGGCTATAAATCATCCAGTAATGAACAAGTTCTCCATTCTTTTCAAAAATCAGAGCTAATCAGCGTTACGCAGTCAGCGAAAATCAGCGGGCTATTCCTTTTCTGCAACATTAAATTTTCAATCTTATTTCCTGCTTTGTGTCTTGGTGGTAAATATAAATTCTTACGTCGAACTCACGTTAATTAATATCCAAATGCCTTAAACACAGCCTGATGTATTTTCATTATAGGCACATTATTTTCCTTTGATAAACGCTTACAATCATCATATTCGGGTAATATCTTCAATACTTCATCACCAGATTTTCCTAACTTTACGCTGACTTTGCCATATTCGGTTTCTATTTCAACCATCTCTCGTGATAACTTCTTCCTGCTTGTCTCATAAATCCTCACACCCATAGTTGTTGTTTCTGCTAATATACAACCACATATTGCTTGAAGCCTTGTTTGATCAACAAGAACCGTCAATTTAATCGCAGGTCTGCTCTTTTTCATAATTATTGGCGTCATATAGACATCGACAGCACCAAGGTTAAGCAATTTATCAATTAGGGAATCATATATTTGTGGTGACATATCGTCAATGTTTGTCTCTACAACATTTATAATATCTGTTTCATAAGACGCATCTTTTGTTTCACCAAGTATAATCCGTAATAGATTCGGCTGTTCAGCAAATTCCTTTGTCCCTGAACCGTATCCAATTTTTTCAACTATCATATCAGGCATAGAGCCAAAGCCATTTGATAATGTGCTTATTATCGCCGCCCCTGTTGGTGTAACGAGTTCCCCCTGAATTTCGCTTTTCTTGACTGGAATATTTTTTAACAATTCCGCAGTCGCAGGTGCGGGAATAGGAATAACGCCATGTGACGATTTAACAAATCCTTGTCCCAATGGCAATGCAGAGGAATATATCTTTTCAATACCCAGAAGTGAGATGCCGATAGCTGACCCGACAATATCAACTATTGAATCAACAGCACCTACCTCGTGAAAATGCACTTCTTCAATATCCACGCCATGAACTTTTGCCTCAGCTTCACCAAGTTTTGTGAAAATGCTTTTTGATTTTTCTTTTACATCATCATTTAAATCACTTTCAAAGATCATATTTAATATATCGCTTAGATGTCTTCCATGATGATGGTCATGTTCATCATGACCGTGATGGTGATGTAATTCAATATTAGCTTTTATAGCTGTTATACCATGTTTTTTGACTTTGCTGAAACTAATATGGTATTCATCTAGCTTAAGTTTTGTCAGTTCACTTTTGAGCAGATCAGGTTCCGCACCCAAATCAACTAAAGCGCCCAAAGTCATGTCACCACTAATACCAGAAAAACAATCAAAATAAGCAGTTTTCATATATTTTTATTACCTCTTTTTTATTTTACCTATCTTTTAATGGCTATTCAGTTAATTGAATACTGACTTTGCCAGACTTTTCTATCTTTGGCAATCTAACACTAAGCACACCATCTCTATATACTGCCTTAATATCATCTGTATTTACGGGCGCAGGTATAGCAACACGCTTCTCAAATTTACCATATTTACAACCGATACAGTGATAATTTTCATCCTCTCTATCTGATTCTCGCTTTCTATTACCGCTTATGTATAAAATATTACCACCTATTGTCAAATTGATCTCATTAGCACTCATTCCCGGTATATCAGCCTTGATTATAATATCATCTTTATCTTCTAGTATATCTACATCCGGAGACCATTCTGATTCTTCCAGAGATTCCACTGCGTCAAATAACCGATTCATCTTTTCCTTAAATTCAGTTATATTATCTTTATAATTATTCGATTCTAACATAAAAATTATCTCCCAAAACAATGCTATATAATGGATTAAGACATAATAATATATATTATATCTTAATCCTAGTAAATTTCTTTTACAAAGCTATTTTTTGGAATCTTCCATAAGCTTCCCCATTTTGATTAGGCTCAATGCCATCGATAATAAAGAACATGCAACGGATAACCATAGGAATCCCATTGGACTTGCATTTGAAACAATGGTATATGTGATCATATATACAAACTTATAAACTATGGCAACTATAAGGCTTAGTGACGCTAAAATACCTAGAACCCATTGAGTAACATTCATCGCTTTTTTCATTGATTACTCCCCCTATCTAATACGATTTAAGCGAATTTTGTTATATAACGCTATTGAAATGAGATATTAATTTAATATCTCAGATTTCATCTTTTTAGCATGTACTTTTACCTCTTGGATTAGGATATCCATTAACTTAGGTGTATATTCACCAAATAGATAGCATCTGATCTTGAGACTATTATCAATTATAAATATATTAGACTCTCCTTTTTTTGTTTTATATTGCTCACTGATTTTGCCTTTCCAATCAAGAAGTATTGTTATAGGAAGATTTTCCTTTTTTGTTCCCCATTTTACCATCGATTCTGTAACGAAGAATGGTAATCCTCTTAAATCAGCGATCATATACATAACAACATCGTTTCTGTCCTTATATATTTTATAAAGCTCTCTAGCCCATTTATTGCCATTTGCCCTTGTAGTATGATTACCTATTATCAGGATAACAACCTTTGGGTTATCTTTATCTTTTTCGAATATCTTTTCAAGATTGTATTCCTTATCATCAGCATCTCTCAATATAAACTTTGGCGCTTGACTACCTATCTTCAAGCCTTGCTGATCTGCATCTTTGCCAAAAGCTAAGGAAGCAAAAAGGCTTAATATAATGATGTAAAAAATCGAAACTTTAAACAAGAAATAACTCACAAACCTATTTATTAGACTTTACACTACCCCAAGTAGTAACTAAGTCTTGATTATAATTAACAGACAGAATTTTTCCATCCATCGTCTTCTTTATTTCATCTTCATTTAGGGCATGATTGAAAATATATATCTCATCAAGCCAACCAACAAGCTGACGACCACCACAGCAATCATTTGCAAATTTTAAAGGGGCATCTTCTGTAATATTTATATCACCCTCTTGTTTAGTACTGCCTGCTAATTTTGCATCAACATATACCTTAATCTCTTTGCCATCATAAACTCCTGCAAGGTGATGCCATTGCTTAAAGGCTATTGCATCACCAGTCTTTGTCGCAGGCCATGCAGCACCAATACTTATATAAAAACGGACTTCATATTTGTCTGCACCAAGTTTTGTAGGGTGAAAAACAAACGAACCAACAGGAAGATCATGACCTTTACCTGGAATACCAACGTGATCTTTCGGAAGATCCTCAATATTAGCCCATTGAGCAATTGTAAATTTATTTGTAAAGTTAAAATCTTTGTGTCCCGGAACCTCCATAAAGTTCCCCGCATCGAATCTCAACGCTCCTTTGACTTGCCCCTTATCGAACTTGTTACCATTAAGTATGCCATCATGTCCTCGTCCAGAACTATCTTTGGCAACATCACCTTTTCCATCTTCAAATTGCCATAATGCAACAAGTTCAGCTGAAATAGGTAAGGTAGGAACAATTAAAATGATTAATGCGACGATCATATAAATAGACCTAAATTTCATTTAATTACCACCTTTCGTTGATGTGTTTTGATAGTTAAGATTCTAATATCTACATTAACATTATAATTATAACCTTAATAAATTTATGAAGTCAATATAATTATACCATGTATCTGTCATAAATTATTGGGTAGTTATTTTGGTCAAATCACATGACACTCTAGCATTTGGACTTGACATTAATAACTTGCTAGTTTATTATTTCCAAAGATTTAGAAATACAGAAAAAGTCAAAAATTGGAGGATAGGCTATGTTTTGGGAAAAAGATATAGAGACAATGAGTATTTCTGAGATGAAGGAATTACAGCTTGATCGGTTAAGAACAACACTAATCAGAGCAAATTCTACCCCATATTATAAACAGATTTTCAAGGACATAGGCTTCAATCCATCAGACGTCAAAAACCTAGAAGATATAAAGGAACTCCCTTTTACTACAAAGAATGACTTGAGAGAGTATTACCCCTATGGCTTTCTTGCTGTTCCAAGAGATGAAATTGTAAGGATGCACTCATCATCAGGAACAACGGGGAGGGCAACCGTTGTTTTTCATACGATGAATGATATTAATAATTGGGCAAACCTTGTAGCTCGTTCTATGTATATGACAGGTGCAAGAAAAAGTGATGTATTCCAAAACACTATGGGCTATGGTCTTTTTACAGGAGGATTGGGATTTCACTATGGGGCAGAAAAGATCGGCATGATGGTTATCCCAAGCGGACCGGGCAATAGCCAACGCCAGATTGCGCTTATGAGGGAATTTGAGACAACAGCAGTTCATATTCTTCCCAGTTATGCCTTGCATTTATTGGATGTCTTTGAGGAAATGAATCTCGACCCAAAGAAAGATGTAAAACTACGCCTTGCTTTTATCGGTGCAGAACCTCATTCAGAAGAAATGAGAAAAAAGATTGAGGATAGCTATAATATAAAAGCTTTTAATTCCTATGGGCTTTCTGAAATGTGCGGTCCTGGAGTTGCGTTTGAATGTCCAGAAAAAAATGGTTTGCATGTCTGGGAAGATAGCTTTATTATAGAAATTATCGATCCAAAAACGCTTAAACCAATGCCAGATGGGGAAGAAGGCGAGATTGTTTTTACGACCATAAATCGTGAAGGTATGCCATTGCTTAGATATAGGACAAGGGATTTGGCAAGCATTTATACTGATTCTTGTCCCTGTGGACGAACACATCGACGAATCTCACGCATAAAAGGTCGTGACGATGATATGCTCATCATTAAAGGCGTAAATATGTTCCCAATACAGGTTGAAACAGTCTTGATGAAGTTCCCCGAAATTGGCAGAAATTATCAAATAATTTTGGAAACAAGAGAACACATGGACGATCTGACTGTTGAAGTAGAAGTCTTAACTCCTGCTGATGATATGAGAATATATGAGAATCTAAGGAAGCGTATCGCAGAAGCATTAAGGGATGAGATACTCTTTACACCAAGAGTCAATCTTGTTCAGCCCGGTGCGATAAAAAGGGCAGAAGGAAAAGCAGTTAGGGTCATTGATAAAAGAGAAAAGGCTTGATAGGAGGAATTAACATGTCAAATATACGTGTTGGTGTTGTCGGTATTGGCAGAGGGCTTTCATTTGCTAATGGTGCAAAATTTGTCGGGATGGAGTTAGTTGCGCTTTGCGATAATAGAGAAGCTAGACTTTTGGAGGTAGGTAAACAATATAATGTTGCTACTTATACTGATTATGATAAATTCCTTGAGCATGATTTGGATGCGGTAATACTAGCAAATTTTTTCCATCAGCACGCACCATTTGCAATAAAAGCATTAGAAGCTGGCAAGCATGTTATGAGCGAAACGATGGCTTGTAAAACTCCTGCGGAGGGCGTTGCGCTTGTTCGTGCTGTGGAAAAAAGTGGAAAAATATATGTTTTTGCGGAAAATTACCCTTATTTTGCGTATAATCAAGAGATGAGAAGGCTTTATCAGGCTGGAGAGATCGGTGAGATGCAATATGGCGAAGGTGAATATAATCATCCGATGGATGATAGAACTGTCAATGCAATTTCACCCGGAATGAATCATTGGCGAAACAGGATACCATCAACATATTATTGCTCACATGCACTAGCCCCGATTATGTTCGTTACAGATACACATCCCATTAATGTTAATGCTCTATCGATTCCGCCTTTTGAAGATGATAGAAAAAGGCTTACTGTTAAGATGGGAGACCCCGGCTCAGTGATTTTATGCAGGATGAATAATGAATCGGTTGTTCGTATTATGGGTATAGTAATGCGTGGGCATAGCGTCTGGTATCGTATTCATGGCACTAGAGGGCTTATGGAAAATCTCCGAACTGGCAATCATGGTGCATTGAGAATTGTCCATGAACCTTGGGAAACGAAAGAAGGAGAAACACCAGAGAAGATATACGCACCAGATTTTCCTTATCATGCAGAAGAAGCCAGACAGGCAGGACATGGCGGAGGTGATTTTTTCACTACATACCACTTCGCAGATGCAATACGCAAGAATGAGTATCCTTATTTTGACGTCTATCGTGGTGTTGAAATGGCGATGGTCGGTGTTCAAGCATGGCGCTCTTGTCTGAATAATGGGGCGCCATTTGAAATTCCAGATTTTCATAAAGATTCAAAACGTAAAGAATATGAAAATGACAATTGGTCACCTTTCCCAGAAGACTCAGCACCGAATCAGCCACCTCCAAGCATAAAAGGATGGGTAAAACCGAGTGATGAAGCTATCGCTTATGCACGTCAAGTATGGAAAGAAATCGGTTATGACGAGGATTAAGGATTAGGACGATTATGAAAATTAATTTTTTATTTTTATGTGTAGTAGTTTCAATATCAGTTGTTTTTTGTGGTTGTGCAGTTTTTAAGGACTTTGGGACAAGCTCTGGAATCAACTATGCCCTTGCAAAAAATGGTGCGACTGTAACTGCCTCAAATTATACTCCCGGGCGTAATCTCTACTCAGTAATTAATGGTGTTACCTCATCAGAAGGATGGGATAACGGCGAAGGTTGGGAGGCACGCTTTACAAGACGCAGACCTGATAACGTAGGTTGGAACAGGCTTGATCCTAGATCAAAAATGGAATATGGCTCTGAATGGCTAGAGGTTCAGTTTAATGGCGATAAAATAATTAATAGAATAGTTATTTATCCGTTGAACTCTAAAAAATATCCTGTATCAAGATATGGCATCAAAGAAGCATGGATACAGATATGGAAGGCAAATGGCTGGACAACAATAGGTGAGATTCAGGGGGGATTGATTGTGGCGATGAGAGGGCTTGAGCGCAAGCCTGCTGGTGAAAGAATTGAGTTTAAGTTTGAGCCAACAAAGACCGATAAAATTAGAGTAGTAGTATTCCAAAGTAATGATGTAGAGGCTGTTGGTGGAGGCTGGACTAGTGATATAAAAACAGAAAACAGCGTTGCTCGTATAGTAGAAATCGAAGCTTTGGGAACACAGAGCGCACCTAAAAAAGAACAAAAATTTGTAAAATCCGCCCCTGATTTCAATCTCCAAGATATTAATGGTCAATGGACTAAATTATCTAACTATAAAGGGAAAATCGTAATTGTAACTTTCTGGGCATCTTGGTCCCCAGAATCACAAAGTCAAGTCTATGATCTAAATGCCTTATATAATCAATATATCGACGGAAAAGTTGCGGTTATAGGAATATCAACCGATGAAGGAGGAGCAGAACGAATTAAAGACTTTGTTCAATCAAGCGGACTTCGTTATCCTATACTTATTGCAGATACTAGCGTAAAATCTGCTTATGGTGGTATCGGTAAACTGCCAACGACATTTGTGATTGATCAAAATGGAAATATTTTCAGTGAATACTATGGGTATCGTGGAAGTCATTTAATTGACTTAGATATAAAGAAGATTATGCAATCTGACAATAATAATGAATCAAAAAATTCTGAGTGATTATATTAGAACGCAATCAAGCAGGTTTTAAAAAGGTGGTTTTTATATGCAAAACATTATTATGGATGATCTTTTGAGAATAGCTGTTGCTAGGAATGCCTCTGACTTACATATTAAAGTTGGGCGTCCACCAATATTGAGGATCAATGGCAAACTCTATGATATGGATTATGATCCGCTTGATCCTAGAACTGCAAGGAATCTTGTCTATTCGCTTATTAGAGATGAACAGCAAGAGGAATTTGAGAATGTCTGGGAATTTGACTTTGCCTATGAATGTGAAGGTGCTGGGAGATTTCGTGTTAATCTTCACAAAGACAGAGGTTTTATCGGTGCATCTCTTAGGGTTATTTCGTCGAGAATACCATCCTTAAAAGAGCTAAATATGCCTGAAATATTTGGCGATCTTGCTTTACTTCCTTCAGGGCTAATTATACTCACAGGCCCAACTGGCTGTGGAAAATCTACAACACTCGCCGCAATGATCGATGTTGTCAATACACAAAGAGATTGCCATATAGTTACAATCGAAGACCCTGTCGAATACCTTCATACACACAAGAAAAGTATCGTAACTCAACGTGAAGTTGGTAACGATACAAAGAGTTTTGCAGATGCCTTAAAACGTGTTCTTCGTCAAGACCCTGATGTTATTCTGGTTGGTGAAATGAGAGACACTGAATCCGCTGGCATGGTAATCACAGCTGCGGAAACAGGGCATTTAGTGCTTACTACCTTACATACTGTTGATGCACCACAAACTATAGACAGAATTGTTGATATGTTCATGCCTAACCAACAGCCACAGATTCGTATGCAGTTAAGCGGAACTTTAAGGGCGGTTATCTCACAGAGGTTAATTCCAAGAATAGACATTGAAGGGCGAATCCCTGCACAAGAAATAATGCTTGGAACTCCTGCAATTAGGGCAAATATAAGAAGAGGCGAAACTCATTTATTATATTCGACTATCCAAACATCAAAGCAAACCGGTATGCAAACAATGAATCAGAGTCTTAGAGAGCTTATTAATTCGAGAAAAATATCAAGAGAAACCGCATTTGACTATACGCATAATCCTGATGACTTAAAACAATTATTGGGAATGTCCGCAGGCAATGATATTAGTAGTAGCAAAATTAAGTAACATTTTGAAATTGATGAAATACGCAATCAAAAGGATTAGAAATGAAAAAGTTTGGTTTATTTTCTATATTGTCAATTTTCATTTCAATAGCAATCTCAATATCAGCTAATGACTATGGTAAAATACTATTTACCAAATCAGAACTTACTAGGGAAGGTTTTGATGAGATGATGGGAGGCTCTGGCTCTAGTAAGCGTGGTTGGTGGGAACTGCGAAAACAGAATATTTGCACCATTAATCCTGATGGAACAAGTTTTCAACAACTTACTGACGATGGTTTAAGCTATCATGCAAGATGGTCGCCAAATGGTGAGAAAATTGCTTTTTTATCAGGTCCATTATCAGTAGTTAGCCTGAAAATCATGGAGGCAGACGGCTCAAATAAGATTGAACTTGTAAAAAATCAGGAGGATATAAACGATTTCAGATGGTCGCCAGATGGAACAAAAATTCTCGTCTTTCTTAAAACTAAAATGTCAAGAGACCCCGAAGAATCTTGGGTTGTCTCTATTAAAGATGGAAATATTCAACGCATGGGAAATAAGGAATGGGCAAAAGGATGGAATCGTTGGGCTTCTGAAGGCTCAACTATTGTTAATCCAAATAAACGGCTTATGTCTGGTTTGCCTGAGGGTATCCAATGGCCAGAATGGTCTTTCGATGGTAAATATATAGCATTCATCTATAACAGAAGATTAGTAATTGCAGATACAAACACTGTTGGACAACCAGAGGCTTGGAAACCAACAAAAACTGAACCACCATGCGATAGAATAGGAAATTGGTCTTGGTCGCCCGATAACAGCAAAATATTATTTCTTGCAAGAGGTAATGTATGCTCGATAAATCTCAATGGGACTGGTGTGCAGAATCTAAGTATGACTTCCGTTGGCGATGCCTGTTGGAGTCCTAATGGTTCAAAGATTGCCTATACTTCTTCAGATGGACGGAAGCGAAACTCCGAAATATTTATTATGAATTCTGATGGAACAAATCATATACAAATAACAAATACAAATTATTTTCATGAAGATATCGATTGGAAATAGGTGGTTATTATGAAAGAGGCAAGATGGTATAAAAAATTATCAGAAGGTAAAGTCAGATGTGATCTTTGTAATCACCGTTGCTTAATAGAAGATAACAAACGTGGTATCTGTGGAGTGCGTGAAAATCAAAAAGGAACTCTTTATAGCTTGGTATATGGAAAAATTATCGCTAGTCATATTGATCCAATTGAGAAAAAACCATTATTTCACTTTTATCCCGGCAGTTATTCATTTTCCATCGCAACAGTGGGATGCAATTTCAAATGCACACATTGCCAAAATTCCGATATTTCTCAGATGCCCATCGAAAACTATCAAATTATGGGTCAAGAGGTGTCTCCTGAAACCATTGTTCAATTAGCAGAACGAAACAAATGCGCTAGTATTTCTTATACATATACAGAACCAACGATATTTATGGAATATGCGGTTGATGTGGCAAAACTAGCCAAAGAGAAGGGCTTGAAAAATGTCTATGTAACGAATGGCTACATGACAGAAGAAGTCCTTAACGAAATCTATCCGTATATGGATTCCGCTAATGTTGATCTAAAAGGGTTTACAGAAGAGCATTATAAAAATATCTGCGGTGCAAGATTAAAGCCCGTCCTTGATTCAATAAGATTAATGAAAGAGCTTGGTATATGGATTGAGATAACCACTTTGCTTATACCTACTGTAAACGATTCTGATGACGATCTGAAAGGCATCGCTGAATTTATCCTTAGTGTCGGTGCAGAAACCCCTTGGCATATAAGCAGATTTCATCCAACATACAAGATGCTCAATATTCCGCCAACTCCTGTTCGATCTATAATAAAAGCACGTGAAATAGGGTTAAATGCAGGCTTGAGATATGTCTATACAGGTAATATACCGGGTGATAACGGTGAAAATACCTTCTGTTATAAGTGCGGAAAAATGTTGATCCAGCGATATGGATACAATATAGGAAATATAAATATAAAAGATTCAAAATGCCATTTTTGCAATGCTGATATTGATATTTTATTGTGAATGTCGGATTAGAAATTTAATCTTTCATATAAGGAGGCAATCTTAATGTCCAAAACAAAAAAGGCTATCATAGTCTCAAAAACCCATTGGGATAGAGAACATTCAAGACCTTTTGAGCAGTTTCGCTGGCATTTGGTTTATAATGTAATGGATAAGCTTCTTGATATATTTGAGAACATTCCAGAATATAAAAGCTATATGTTCGACGGACAATCATTAGGGATATTGGACTATTTGGATATCCGTCCTGAAATGGAAGACAGAATAAGGAAATATGTTCAAGAAGGCAAGCTATATTTAGGTCCTTTTTTTGTTGGTCCTGATGAATATATACCCGATGGTGAATCACTAATAAGAAACTTATTGCAGGGACACAAAATTGCAGAGAAATTCGGTAGTTCTATGAAAGTCGGCTACAATCCTGATGCCTTTGGACACATATCACAGATGCCTCAGATATTGAATGGATTTTCAATTAAATCTGCTGTATTTTCACGAGGGGTCGGCGAAGATGTCGGTAAACATGGCACAGATTTCATCTGGGAGTCTCCAGATGGTTCTTCTGTTGTTGCATCCCATATTTTCTATGGTAATGCCACTCATTTGCCAACAGACCTTGAATCTGCAATGGATAGGATAAAACAGGCTATAGATGCTATGAATCCAAAAACCTTGCCATATTTCCTGCTAATAAATGGTTCTGATGGTTCTGTTCCAGAGGCACATATCCCTGAGATCGTTAAATATGCAAATGAAAAATTAGAAGATACTGAGATCATTCATGGAACGATGGAACAGTATTGCGACCTTGTCCGTTCAGAAATGGATAAATTAAATGTCCATAAGGGCGAACTTCATTGGGGCAGATATAATCTAATACTTTATGGCGTTTATTCATCAAGGGTATATCTCAAGCAAGCTAACGCTAAAACACAAACATTGCTTGAAAAATATGCAGAGCCTTATGCCTCATTTGCTTGGGCGGTCTTTGGTGATGATTATCCTATGCCATTTTTTGATCGGGCATGGCGTTTGCTTCTACAAAACCATTTCCATGATACGATTTGCGCCTGCTCTCAGGATAAAGTCTATCATGATGCCATGCTAAGATATGCCCATAGTCAACAGATTGCAGAAAAATTACTTGAGCGCAGTTTCAAAGTCATCACAAGGGATATTAATACTGAATCGCCAAATATTCAGAATTCTACTGCATTGATTGTATTTAATCCACTAAGCCATGATCGTTCAGAAATTGCAACAAAGAAGATATACGAACCCGTTGAGGCTGATGGAAGGCTACAAAATTATATTATAAAGGACTCAGAAGGAAATATAATTCCATCTCAGATACGCAATCAGAGAATCAGAGAAGGTTTCCAGCCATTTTTCTGGGAAAAACACTTCCCCTATGGCAAACGTATAAGGGAGTTTGATATATCTTTCATGGCAGATTCTATCCCTGCTAATGGCTATAAAACTTATTATCTCTGCCCTGAATCATCAAAAAAGACACCAACGGATTTAATGATCGGCGATGCTTGGATGGAAAATTCGTTCCTTATAGTAAAGATAAATTCCAATGGAACGATTGATCTAATGGATAAGGAAACAGGCAAGGTTTATAATGGATTGCATTATTTTGAGGACGAGGAAAGCGCATGTGGCGAATATAATCACTACACAACCGTAAATCCTCAGATTATAAATACGCTTAGCAATAGTGCAAGTGTCTCAATTGTCGAAAATGGTCCCGTAAGTGGAACATTTAAGATCGATCTCGATATGATGTTGCCAGAAGGTCTAAGAGATGATCTTCAAACCAGAAGCGATAAACTCGTTTTATGCCCAATAACAACTTATGTTACGCTTAATGCAGGAAGTCGCTCTGTTAATTTCAGGACGGTATTGCAAAACAATGCAAAAGATCATAGATTAAGGGTCAGATTTCCAACTGGCATAAGTTCTGAATATGTCCATGCAGAAGGTCAATTTGATGTTATAGAGAGAAAGATTCAGCTTCCCAATGCTGAAGGGTGGGTCGAAAAGCCCTTGCCAGATAACGCAAATCAGACATTTGTGAACGTTACAGACTTAATAAATGGATTTACATTGATTAATAAGGGTCTAGTTGAATATTCAGCAGAAGAAAGCGAATATGGTGTTATACTATCTTTGACATTATTGAGGGCGGTTGGATGGATCGGCAGAGAATATTTTGTTACTGCAACATACAAAATCCCAACTCCTGACGCACAATGTCTTGGAGAGCATCAATTTGAATATTCTGTTTATACACATGAAAAAACTTGGGAAGATGCAAAGGCATGGCAGATCGCCCATAGCTTTAATGCGCCTTTTGAGGTTGTTGAAACTCCTATACATGCTGGTAAAATACCAAATACATTCAGCTTGTTTACTATTAATCCAGATGAGCTTGTTGTCTCTGCTGTAAAGAAGGCAGAAAAAGACGATGCCTTAATTATTCGGCTTTATAATATTTCAGATAGACAGGTTACAGGTAGTTTGTCAACATTTACATCATTGAAGGGCGTGTGGAAAGTCAATTTACTTGAGGAAACATTAGAAGAAATTGCATATTCAGATAATAGCTTCAATTTTGATGTCAGAGGATATGAGATATTAACACTAAAACTTAAATTGGACAAACTTATATAGATTTAGAGGGATTTATGGGATGCGGATTAATCGGATTTAGCAGATTAGCGCGGATAAAAAAATCATAAAATGTAGTGCGTGAAATGTAAAAAGAAAAGTATGATAAAGCAAAATTTTTGCGCATTACTCATCATGTTTTACGTATCACGAACTAAATCCTTTTCATCTGCAATAAAGTTTCTTTTTAGGAAAGAAGGTGTCATTTATGGCAACAAGATGGGGAGTAATAGGGGCAAGTGGAGTTGCAAACAGAAGGGCTATGCCCGCAATAAATCTAGCGGAAGGGAATGAATTACAAGCCCTTATGGTTCGTGATCTGGACAGAGCGAAGAAACTAGCTGACGAACACCACGCAAAATCATATTACAACTCAATAGAAGCCATTCTATCCGATCCAGACGTTGATGCCCTATACATTGCAACACCAGTTTACTTACATTGCGAGCATGTAATTCAATCCGCAGAACATGGTAAACATATCCTATGTGAAAAGCCAATGGCTATGAATATTGAGGAATGTAAACGCATGATTGATGCCTGTAAAGCAAATAATGTTCAACTACAAATATGCTTTTTGCTTCGTTTTCATCCCTGTTTTCAGGATGTAAAAAACATAATTTCAAATGGAGAGATAGGCGAAATTGTTGAGACAAGAGTTTCCCTTCTAAAGGCTTATGAGATAGAAGAAGGAAAATGGCGTAGAGAACCAGCCAAATCTGGCGGGGGCGTGCTTATGGATATGGGGGCGCATGGAATAGACCTAATTAGCTATATTTTGGGTGAGACATCTGAGATAGCAATGATGGCTGGGTTTCATATCAAAAATTGGGAAATTGAAGAAACAGCAACGGTTTTGATGAAAATGAAGAATGGTGCAAATGCAGTAATTGATGTAAGTTTTGTTGTTCCTCATAGCGAAACCACTATTGAAGTTTATGGCACAAAAGGCACAATTATTGCCTATAACGGTCAAGGTTATCAGGAATATTATCTCAAAATTTGTATAGATAACGATATAAGAGAAGAACACAAACCATCTGAGAATTTATACAAAAATCTCTTTGTGCATTACAACAGATGCCTAGAAGGTAAAGACAAGCCTATTGCATACGGTATCGCAGGATTCAATAATATAAATCTTATCAATTCTGCATATAAGTCTTTAACTACCAAAAGCTTCATCGCTATTTGATTTCTATAATTTAATACTTCGGTTGTTTAAATATATAGCATTATTTCTTATGACAAATTCCAAAAAACTTTCCTGTTTGAAAAAAACAGAGACTTTCACTACCTTCATGGTGAAATGTATCTGTCATTTAGGCGAAACTAAAAATCTTCTTAATTAAAAAAGTGTAAATTTTTTATGGAAATACTAATAACACAAACAAGGAGTTATCAATAATGCTCATAGCTTCAATTACCCTACAAAATTTGATTATAGCTTGTGTTTTTTCGGTTAATACTAATGTATCTATCAGCGGAACAAAATTTCTTATAAATGGAGATTTAACGTATAATGACCTTATGCCTGAGGCTCATGGAAGACTAATGAATGTTCGTATGGTAAATTCTGTTTTTGATGATGAGAATCCACAAACACGACCATCAGGCTTTGATCCAGATAGAAATACTGATAATTTCATAAATTCGATGGCTCAATATAAATCCAAAGGCATATTGGCTTTTACAATTAACCTTCAAGGTGGTTTCCCGGGATATGAAAAAGCAATTAATTCCGCTTTCAATCCAGATGGTAGCCTTAAAGAGAAATATATGAACCGTGTTAGCCGTGTTATAGAATCTGCAGATAAACAAGGCATGGTAATAATCATGGGGTTGTTTTATCAACGTCAGGATCAGGTTCTTTCAGATGAAAATGCTGTTCGAAATGGAACGAAAAATGCTGTTTTATGGGTCCAAAATAAAGGCTATAAGAATGTCATGATAGAAATAGCAAACGAATATCCACATGGAGGTTTTGATCATGATATTATAAGAAAACCAGAAGGTGAAGCTGAACTTATAAAGCTGGCAAAACAAACTGCTCCTGAACTGCTTGTATCAACCAGTGGAATCGGTGACGGGCTTTTCCATCCGATATTATGCGATGTTGCAGATTTTATTCTTATTCATGGCAACGGTTGTGAACCAGAGGAATATGAAAGCAAAGTTGGTAATCTCAAGAAATATGGAAAACCGATCGTCTTTAATGAGGATTGGTGTTTTTCTGATGACTCAAGAGGAAAAGCGGATGCTGTCCAGAAAGCCATTTCTGCATATAAAGCAGGTGCATCTTGGGGCATTATGAACGAGGAGCGCAACCAGCATTATCCTTTTATATTTGAGATAGGTTCTCCTGATGAAAAGGGAAATTCAAGGGAGGACTTTTTGGCATACGAGACAATCGCTAGTCTGCTTGGCATAAAAAAGGAAAATCAATGAATATAAAATATTATAAAAACAATAGAGTAAATATGCAAAAGATTTTTTTGAATACTATTTGTATATTTTTAGTATTGATTTTTGCGTTGCAATTAGCTGATAATGCAAAGGCTTTTAATAATATAAACCCTTTATCATATATAGATTTATATGGTGAAAGCAGATTTTTGGCAAGTTCAGCATCAACAAATCAAATAGAAAATCAAGAAGACCATAATGATTATAATGTTATGAATCATCAAAACAAGGCAATGAATGTCCTTCTTGGATGGAGTATAGCATCTATTGTAGTTGGAACACCATTAGCTTTTCAAAGTTCTATCGTCCTCAGAGATATTGGCATACAAAGTATAGCATGGGGGGCGATTGACGGTGCAATAGCTATTTTCGGCAAGAATTCTGCTAATAATAAAATAGAAAAGGGGTATTTAGCAGAAAAAGAAAAACAAAGTTTCCATAGGATATTGTTGATAAATACTTTGCTAGATATTGTATATATTGGTGTTGGAACTGCTCTTGTCGCTTCGGGCAAACAAAAACTCAAGGGGCATGGTTACGGAGTGATTATACAAGGGGCATTTCTCTTTATATTTGATGGGATCAATCTTTTATTAATCCCTTGAATCATATAACGACAGGGAGATAAAGTCTATGAGTATGGATCGTGAAATTATAAGAAATCTGGCTAATCGCTGGATTGAGATCGCAACACAACCGATAATGGAAGAACGCAAGCGTCAATGGACTGCACTCAAAGACCTAAGAGCAGAAAGACCTATGCTTTTATTTGAGACATGGACATTAGAAAACTATGTTGCGGAAAATGAGTTAAAGTGCGAAGATCAATCCTTTCGCAATATAGAAAGACACATGCGTTGGGTTATACGCCATGCGGAAGAAGTTGGCGATGATATTGTCCTTGAGCCATATTGGCGAATAGGATGGCATGTTAGCGGAACGGGATACGGTGTTGATATTCGATCACATCATGCGACAGATATTACAGGTGGAAGCACTGGATATGCCTTCGAAAATCCAATAAAAACTCCTGATGATATTGAAAAGCTAAAGCCAAGAAGTTGGACTGTCAATAGAGAAGCAACTCTCAAATGGAAAGAACGACTTGAGGATACCTTTGGTGATATAATTCCGATAATACTACATGGAACAACTGGGCTTCACGCAGGATTGACAGGCGATCTTTTTAGATTGATGGGTAACGACAGGCTGATGGTATGGGTTTATGACGAACCAGAAGCTATCCATAGGGTAATGGCTTATTTGAGGGATGACAGAATAAACTATTTGAACTTTCTGGAAAAAGAAGGCTTACTTGGTCTTAATAATAACTCAACGCTTGTTGGGTCTGGCAGTCCGGGATATACTACCGCCCTTCCACAAGCTGATTATAATGGCAAAGTGAGGTTAAAAGACCTTTGGATGTGGATGGAATCTCAAGAAACGACAGCTATATCACCTGCTATGTTTAATGAGTTCTTTTTGCCATATATGGCTGATGTTTCTCGTCCATTGGGGCTTATATATTATGGCTGTTGCGAGCCTGTCCATGATCGTTGGGATATGATTATTTCAAAAATACCACATGTTCGCGCTGTTTCAATTTCTCCTTGGTGCGACATGAATGATATTGCACAAAAATTAGGAAAAAGCTGTGTATTCTCTCGTAAGCCAATACCTGCGCCTATAAGTGGTGCTAATTTTGATGTTGAGGGCTTAAAGAAAGATATTGACGAAACTATAACCTCTGCAAAAGACTGCAACCTTGAGATAATCTACCGTGATGTCTATCGCATTAATAATGACAGATCAAGGCTAAAAACTTGGTCAGATTTGGTTCGTGCAAGGATCGGGCTATAATATATAATGGAAACAAAGATAATAACAGAAACAAGCCAAGTAGAAGATATTTTGTCCGAATTGGAGCAAATGCCTATAATTGCTGTTGATACCGAAACAAATGGGCTTGATCCATATACAAGCAATATCCTACTCTTCCAAATAGGCGATCTTGATAAACAATTTATCATAGACTGCCGAAAGGCAAGTATTGAGCCTTTGCGCAAGATTCTTGAAAGCGATAAACCAAAAGTGCTTCAAAATGCCAAGTTTGATTATAAGATGATCAAACATGCCTTCAAGATTGAAATAGAAAACATGGTTGATACTATGCTAATTGAGCAAGTGCTAACAAGTGGAATGTCTAATAAGAAATATGGGCTGGATAGCCTTGTTGAGACATATCTAGGTTTCAGACCTGATAAGGAGGAAAGGCAATCATTTATCAATCATGGTGGGGATTTTAGTGAAAATCAGCTGGAATATGCAAAAAATGATCTTTTATATGTCTTACAGGTCTTGAATAAACAAATAAATCCCTTGATCGATGCGGAATTGCAGGAAACCGCAAAACTTGAATGTCTTGCAATAAATGCCTTTGGTGATATTGAATATAATGGAATGTTGTTGGATAAAGAAAAATGGATTGAAATACTCAATGACGAAATAAGGAAAAAAAACGAAACAAAAGAGAAATTAGACAGCATATTCAAGCCACATTCCGATCTTGATCTCTTCGGATCAATTAATATCAACTATGACAGCGAGGAACAGCTAAAAGAGGCTTTGTTAAATATAGGCATTAGAGTTAATGACACTGGCAAATCAACTCTATCAAAAATCGATCATGAAGTAGGACAGACGATAATTGATTATAGAGAACATCAAAAGGTCGTTTCTTCCTATGGTCAAGGGTTTTTAGAGCATATCCACCCTATAACGGGAAGGATACATCCTTCTTTTCGTCAGTTGGGGGCATCCAGTGGAAGAACATCTTGCGCTGATCCTAATCTTCAGAATATAAAGGCAGATTCAAGATTTCGAAGCTGTTTTATCGCCCCAGAAGGTCGGAAATTAGTTGTCGCAGATTATAGCGGTTGCGAACTCAGGATTATTGCAGAACTCAGTGGAGACCCTGTTTTTTTGGAGACATTCATAAATGGAGGCGATCTTCATTCGATAGTTGCATCTGCGATATTCAAAAAGAATGTTAGCAAAGACGAAAATCCCGAACTACGACAAAGGGCAAAGGCGATAAATTTTGGGCTTGCTTATGGTATGGGGGCTTCTGGTTTGGCAGGAAATCTGGGAATCTCTGAAGATGAAGCCAATGAATTGCTTAACCAATATTTCAATAATTATCCAAGCGTAAAGAAATATCTTGATGAATCTGCTAATGAAGCGGTAAAAAAGGGTTATTCCCTTACTATTGGAAAACGCAGAAGGTATTATGAAATTAAAGATAAGAATGATCAAAAAGAGATAAACTCTATATTGCGTCAGGCAAAAAATGCACCAATACAAGGGACAAATGCGGATATGACAAAGCTAGCGTTGATATGGATACGTAATAAGCTAAAAGAAAGAAAAATAGACGCTAAATTAATAAATACAGTCCATGATGAAATCGTTACGGAATGTGATGAAAGCATTGCCGAAGAAGTAACCGAAGTTATCAAGGATTGTATGATAAAGGCAGGGGAATATTATCTCAAAAAAGTGCCAATAGAGGTTGAATGTGAAATATCGGATTGCTGGCAAAAATAAACAAATAACGGGAGGTTATTACAATGGAATTAAAATTAGGCGCAACAACTCGCCCATGGGATAAATGGTCGTTTGATAAGGCATGTCAGTCAATATCTAATGCAGGATATGAGGAAGTCTCTGTCTACTATAATGAAGGGCGTCCTGCGGTATCATCTGCTAGTTCTGATGAGGAGATCGCCAAAGCAGTTGATATAGTCAAGAAAAATAAACTTAATGCAACTATGCTTATAAGTAGCCCAAGACTAGATTTGGATGTTAAAGAAGCGGTTGAGGATTTTAAAAAATTGATTGACGCTAATGCGAAACTTGGCTGTAAATGGCTAATGAACGGTGGAACAGAGAATAAAGACCTGTATAATAAATATTTTGATATTATGCGGGAATGCGCCCCTTATGCAGAGGAAAAGGGCATAGAAATCCTGCTTAAACCTCATGGTGGACTAGGATTGACAGGTCGTGATCTTGCTCATGCCATTGAAATTGTAAGTAGTAATGCCTTCCGAATATGCTATGACCCCGGAAATATTATATATTATACAAAAGGCGAACTTAGACCAGAAAATGATGTTGACGATGTTGCAGATTTTGTAACATTTTGCATTATCAAAGATTGTATAATAAAGGATGATGGAAATCCTGATGTTTGGATTTTACCCGGAGAAGGATTAGTTGACTTTCCAGTTGTGCTTGGAAAACTCGTAAAAGCTGGTTTTTCAGGACCGCTTCATGTTGAATGTCTTGGAGGCTCTGAACTTGACGATATTAACGAAAGGGCATGGAAAACTAGGGAATGGCTTGAAAAGATAATAGAAAATTTATAACCTGCCGATAAAATCTGAAATATATTATTATCGTGGGAATATTCATATCTAATTTCCATGTTTTTAGTAGTAATTATTCATTGGAAATCATGACTCTAACTATGCAAAAAATAGGAGGTATTTAATGCGTTTTTATCGATTCTTAGGAAAAATAAAGAACATATCGGCAATATCCGCACTTTTGCTTGGAATCATATCTATATCTTATCAACCATTAATGGCAGATGACTGGAATCAGTGGCGAGGTGCTAATCGTGATGGTATATCAAAAGAAACTGGCTGGTCAACTTCTTGGTCATCAGAGGGGCCAAAACGGCTATGGAATATATCCGTTGGAGTTGGATATTCATCAATGGCTGTTGTCAAAAATCGTGTATATACACTTGGTAATATTGATAAAGAGGATACTATATATTGTCTTAATGCAAATGATGGCAATATTATATGGAAATATACATATCATTGCATTGGAGAAGGTGATGGCTATCCAGGCCCTGCATCGACTCCAGCGGTAGATGATGATAATGTATATACTTTAAGCAGAGAAGGTCATGTCTTTTGCTTGGATGCAAATACAGGAAAAGTTAAATGGTCAAAACATGTAGAATCCGATTTTGGTGTAAGAGCCCCTGATTGGCAGTTTTCATCTTCTCCTTTGATTATGGGTGATAAACTTATTCTGGCAGTTGGAAAAACTATTGCACTTGATAAGAAAAACGGAAACTTGATTTGGGAGACAAAAGACTATCACGGCGGGTATTCCTCAGCCATATCATTTAAGCATGGCAATAAGAATCTATTAGCAATTTTTAATACATTAGGACTTGTAATAAACGACGCTGAAACAGGGCAAGAGATCGCTAATGCAGAATGGAAAACAGATTATAATGTTAATGCAGTGACACCTATTGTTTATGGCGATAATATTTTCATTTCATCTGGATATAACACTGGCGGGGCATTATATCAATTTGATGGAAAGAAACTTACGCAGATATGGAAAAACAAAAACATGAGAAACCATTTCAATAGCAGTGTTTTATGGAATGGCTATCTATATGGTATTGATGAAAATCAGCTTAGATGTCTTGATTTTCAAACTGGTGCGGTAAAATGGACTGAAAGATGGACAGGAAAAGGCTCTCTTATGCTTGCTGATGGAAAACTCATAGTTTTGGGCGAAAAAGGCGATCTTGCTATTGTGGAGGCTATTCCTGATAAATATAATGAACTTGCAAAGGCAAAGGTTATCGATGGGCTTTGCTGGACTGTCCCTGTTCTTTCAAATGGTAAAATTTTCTGCAGAAGTCACGAAGGCAATCTGGTTTGTCTCGATGTAAAAGCAAAATAGATAAAAATGGGACATGATGTTTCATGTCCCAAACATAAACTTAGATCACTGTTCCATCATAGATCACTGCGTTTTTATGGACTACAACAATGCCATCTCTGATAGTGTAATCACTTGAATCTAGCTCTTTAATTCCCTGTTCGTTAATTATAACTACATTGCAGCCTATTCTTGCATTTTTATCAATTATTGCGTTTCTTATTATGCAGTTTTTCCCTATACCAATATACGGTTCAGGGTCACATCGATCTTTTAACTTGTCGTAGTAATCCGCTCCCATAATTATTGAACTCTCTATCTCAGAATCCTCATTAATTATGCTTCTAACTCCAATAATTGAATTGCTTATTGAACATTTAGTCATTATAGAACCCTCGCATAATATCGAAGATCGAACCGAACAGCTATTTATCTTTGAGCCGGGAAGAAAACGAGGGTGTGTATATATAGGTGCATTCTCATTATAAAAGTCAAATGGTGGAACAACCTTTGTTAGTTCAAGGTTTGTTTCATAAAATGACCTTATTGTTCCGACATCTTTCCAGTAGCCATCAAAATAATGTGCATAGACATTTCTATCCTTTATTGAATCAGGGATGACATGCTTTCCAAAATCCATTCTATCACCAAGCGTATCTGCCAAAACACCAGTATTAAATATATATATGCCCATCGAAGCTACATGAGATCGGTTGTTTGCTTTTATTCCATGATGTTCGAGTATTTCTGGATTTATTGCCATTTCAGATATATCCTCTTCTCGCTGAGGCTTTTCCATAAATTCAACAATCTTGCCATCTGACTCTGTCTTTAATATTCCAAAATCCTTTACTTGATCACGACCAACAGGGATAACCGCAATAGTTATATCCGCTTTATTAGCGATATGATTTTTTAGCATTTCCTTGTAATCCATTGCATATAATTGATCACCAGATAATATTAATATGTATTTAGGTTTTATCTCGAGAAATCTCTGAAGGTTCTGTCGAACAGCATCCGCAGTTCCCTGATACCAACCAGTATTTTCAAGGGTCTGTTGCGCTGCGAGTATTTGTATATACCCTCGTGAAAAAGTATCAAATCGATAAGTTTGAACTATGTGCCTATTAAGCGATGCAGAATTGAATTGAGTTAATACAAATATTTGGTTTATATCAGAATATATACAATTACTAACAGGAATATCCACTAACCTAAATTTTCCTGCGATTGGGACAGCGGGTTTTGCTCTTGCTTTCGTCAATGGGTATAGTCGTTCCCCCTTACCTCCACCAAGAATAACAGCAATAGTATCATCAAACTGCATTTTTTCCTCCTTTTGCTTAATAATAGGTCAATGCAACTACTGATTTAGATTTTCATTTTTTCTAAATAATATGAATAAAAAAGCACTTATAAAGCAAATCAAACACCATCCAGAGAGCATAATAGCTTTTCTGTATGTTGGCATAGCATCCCAGAGCATCTTTTTTTCTACACTTATATAATGTTTCCATTGGCTTAGATCGGGTAATCTCAAACGATATTTGCCATCGACTTTTCCAATAAAAGAGACATCATCATTTTCAGCAGAATTCTGCTTTTTATCTGCATATTCAACCCATATATGAACAAGCGAGGCTTTGAGGCTATAAGGAATACCTTTTGCAGAAAAAATGCTTGCAAGCACCATCGCCCTGCTTTCACAATCACCTTTTCCACGAAGTATTGCATCTTTTGGCTCTGGAACATACCACGGAACACCATAATTAATCCAGTCATATTCATATTTAATGATCTTATCTACAAATTTGTCTATCTGCTGTGGTTCTTCTGGAATAGGCTCATTAATTAGTTCAATAATCGAAGGATCAACGGGATAATTCAAATATCTGACAAAATTTCTAATAAAGATGTATGGATTTGGATAGCAAACCATCAGCGTCCAAAGAGCAAAAGCCATAATAGTTAACAAAGCTAATCGCAATCTGCTTTTAGGGATTTTTTTCATTACTTTCTAAGTGCCATCAATTTTTCAGGATAGTTAGATGTTATGCCATCGATGCCCATCCTTATAAGTTTCTTCATCTCTAATTCATCGTCAACAGTCCAAGCCCATATACTCATAGCCCTTTTATGGACCTCATTAATAAGCTTTTGAGTAACAATTCTGCTAGTAACATTAAGAGCAGTTGCACCTACCTCAAGAGTTTGTTGTATCAAAGACATTATACCTGACATTGTTCTTACGGGAAGTTGCCCCCCTATTAACAATGCTCTAGGAATTTTGGGGTTTATTTCCTGTATAGATTTTACAGTTTGCGCTGAAAATGACTGTAATATTACTTCATTAATAGCGTTCATTTTTTCTACTTCATTGATAACTTTTTCTGTTATATTTTCAGCTTTTATCTCTATTACATTAATTACATTGCCTTTCGTTAATGCCAGTAGTTCACTCAAAGTTGGTATTTGAGTTCCGTTAAATTTACTTGAGAACCATGAGCCTGCATCGGCCTTCTTTATTTCATCAAGATTCATATCAGCGACACTACCTTTGATGTTGGTTGTTCGGTTTAGAGTAGCATCATGTATAACTACAATCTGATTGTCCTTTGTGCAATGAACATCACACTCCACACAATCAACGCCTATGTCTATCGCTTCTTTGAATGCTGGCAAAGTATTTTCTGGCGAATGACCAAGCCCAGAAGCCCCACGATGAGCTATAAATACCACATTAGACATTTAATACTCCTTTTTTATAAGAACGATTTTTGATGTAATAATTGTAGTCAATATAAGGAAATCCTAACGAGCAATACATTTCACAAGTTACCCATCACTCGTTACATACTCAATCACATTATATCAAATGATCTGTAAATTTGAGAAGAGTTAATCGCCTTCTTGCATGAATCAACTTAATAGTTTATTATTATTTATTATAAGTGCGCTATTTTGTGTTTTTCGTTGTTTATTCTTTTACAATTATTAAACAGAGAGGATAAAAACATGTTTAAGGTTGGTATTATCGGTTGTGGTGGACGTGGGCGCAGTCATGCGCAAGGTTATGCTGCATCCAAAGATGTCAAAATTGTTGCTTGCGCCGATCCAAAGAAGGAAAATGCCGTTGAGATGGCAAAGGCGCATAATATTCCAGAATCAGGCATATATTCAGACTATAAAGAGATGCTTGCAAAAGAAAAACCAGATATAGTCAGTGTTTGTGTTTGGACGGGATTGCATTATGATATAATAATAGATGCAGTAAACGCAGGTGTCAAAGCAATACACGCAGAAAAACCAATGGCACCGACATGGGGGGAATCAAAACGAATCTATCAGGCATGTGTTGATAAAGGGGTTATGATTACATTTTGCCATCAAAGGAGATTCGGCGCACCTTTTGTAAAAGCAAAACAACTGGCAAATGATGGCACAATCGGTCAACTTCATCGTGTTGAGGGATATTGTCCTAACCTGTTTGACTGGGGAACACATTGGTTTGATATGTTCCACTTTTATAACAATGACGAACCTGCAGAATGGGTCATGGGGCAGATAAATTGGGAAGAAGAAAGAACAGCTTTTGCCATTCAGCTTGAAACTGACGGACTGTCTTATATAAAATGGAAAAATAATGTCTATGGATTGCTTGTTACTGGTCGCTCAACAGGTGGGGGGTGTAATAACAGGCTTATCGGAACAAAAGGCATGATCGAGGTTTATGTCAATAATGGCCCCGCAATAAGAGTCATGCACGAAGGCGCAAATGGCTGGCAGATTCCAAGCCTTGATGATGTTCCGAAAGGTGATGATACTGTTTTATCTGTTCTTAATCTTATCGATTGCCTAAAAACTGGTGAAGAACCAGAATTAAGCGGAAGAAAAGCTTTGCAAGCAACAGAGTTAATCTTTGCATCATACGAATCAAGCAGGAAACGTGCTAGGATATATCTTCCACTTAATATAGAAGATTCGCCATTACTTTCTATGATGGAAGAAGGCGTTATCGGTCCAAAACGTAAAGATTGAAAAATAATACAAAGTTATTTTTTTAAACACAGATAAACATTGATTTTATCGGATGTAGGGATAGGTTTTCAAACCTGTCCCTAACATAAAAATAAGCACAATAATTAATTCACTCAAACAATATTATTGACAGTCAAGATAAAAGCATTATAAGGAACGAACGACAAGATCAAGCGTAATAATTTTCTTTGGCGGAACATCAAGAGTAACAACACCGCCAATACATTCAATCTTTTTCTCTCGTTCTTCTGCCAAATTGCATAGATAAACTTCATCAACTGGCATAAGTATATCCATTGTTCCTAATATCATCTCATCATAAGGGTTATAGAATCTTACGATTAGGCTATCACGTCCTTCAGCTTTTTTGATAGATGAGATTACTAACTTTTGTGGTTGTAGGTCAATAAATGTGTTTTTTGTCGATAATTTTCCAGAACTTCCACTAATCAAAGTTGCTACCATTGGCGCATTGAAAGCCCTTGCATCAAGATCAGCAGTCGATAACTCAAGTTTATTTGCATGTGGAATTATCGCATATTCATAAACATGATGCCCAATACATTGCGCCTCTGGTGTCGGAAAAACTCCCCAATCGCCTAATTGATGTATTGAACGCAAAAGAGTAATAGCAATAGTATTCTTTCCGTCCCGTAAAATCTCATATTCAGGTAATCCACGATTAGCAATTGTCAGTCCTTTTTCGTCATCAGAAACATCAACAAAAGCCTGCTGCGGTTGACAATTTGATGGATTTTTCCAACCTTCCCATGTCGCTATTCTCCTTTTTACAACATCAAACTGACCATCTGCGGATGCGTATTCCGTATTAATATCGCTTGGGAAAAGAACTCTCAAACGATGATTTTTATGTTCATTTACAACCTCTGTCCTGATATATAATGCTCTGCTACCATCAGGTAATATAAGTGTAAATGAAATATCCATAGGCTTTCCTCTTAAACGAAGCTTTGTTTCAATAGTGCATTCAGAATATACACCGTTGTTAAATATTGGACCTATCTTTGTATCTGAGGCATAGGGCGTAATTATTTCGTCATCCTTCGGCGCTCTATAATTATATTCGTCTCCAATATCTATGCTATCCTGATATTGATTTAAGCCTTTGAAGGTAATACCTGTGGTTTTGTCCGTAATGTCCAATCTTCCATCATTAAGTATTTCAACACTCAGATATTCATTTTCTAATGTTTCAGTCTCATAAACCGAGCTTATTTCATCTTCTTCATCATCAACATCTACTGGGATCACTTGATAGGTTGTATACCCAATACCAGAAACTCTTGCGAGAAAAGCTACTTTTAGTCTTCGCACATTATACGGCACTCTGAAACCAACTTCAGGAAGCTTATAATCCCATACAATTCCCATATCTTCCAAAACAAAAGATGGCGCTATATCCCCATCACTATCAAGCACCATTAAATCGCATAAATCCTCATTTTCAGGAAAATCAACTGTTGTTATAACCATTTCTTTTCGAGGGACATTTATAGGATTAAAAACAACTACTTTTGCTGAATCCCCAATTAATCCACTAATATCAATATTTTCAGCAATTGTCTCAAGGGCATCTTTTGCTAGCTGTTCTGACAATATTTGGCATTTTTCAAATCTTGTATCCATTTCACGATGGACTTCATCACAACTGCATCCACATATACTATCATGAGGATGATTTTGCATTAGCGTTTTCCAAGCATACCAGATCATATCGTTGTCGTATTTTCCACCCATTATTGATGCAAAGGCGCTGAAAGGCTCAACCCATTTTTCAAGTAGTGTTTGGCATCTCCAGTTTGCTTGCTTTTGATAGATTCTACTGCTTAGAACATTAGTCAAAGTTCCCCAGCCATCTGTCCATTCACTTCTTAACTCACCAACTTTGACCTGTAAATTATTTGCTTCTGCTTTTACGCTTTTTATATAGTCAGTAAAGTTTGAATGGATCATTATCGCATCATCAAGTTTTTCATTAGCGAGTTTTATTGCTTTTGATACATCTGGTTGTGAAGGGGTATGATCACAGCCATTCATAAAAAGTAGATGCGATGTAGTTGCATATCGCATACATGCTTCACGCACACGATTTACATAATCCAAGACTTGATCTGGATCAGTAGGAATCATCATTGCGTTTGCATACCAATTAGCCATAAATATTCCAAGCACTTCTGAACCATCAGGGGCTTTCCAAATTAATTCAGATTTATATCCATCCGCCTCTGAATCGGACTTGCCATTCCAACGATTTATTCCACGCCCAAAGACCGCATTATCAATTCCAAATCCAGCCAATATCTGAGGCATCTGCGAAATATTACCAAAGCTGTCGGGAAGATAGCCTAATTTGATCGGTTCGCCATATTTTTTGGCAGACTTAATACCAAACATCATATTTCTGATATTCGCTTCCCCGCTTGTTAAAAACTCATCCTGCAAAACATACCAGGGACCTAATGACAGCTTTCCTTCTTTGGCTGATTGCTTTATTCTATCGACTTGATAAGGGCGAATCTCAAGATAATCTTCCAATGCTATCATTTGACCGTCCATGTGGAAATGCTTAAAATCAGGATCTTTATCCATAAGATCAAGCAAAGCATCCATAAGCATAACTAACCTTTTGCGATGCTTTTCAAATGGCATATACCATTCACGATCCCAATGTGTATGAGAAATTACATGAATTGTCTGTTTTGGCATAAAAAATCTCCTTATTTATAATCGTTAAAAAATATAAATATTTTAGTAAAAAACATCACCTTCGCCCTTTTAATAGGGTGGAATAAAATGTCGTCTTTCCTAATTCCCCCTTAAAAAAAGGGGGATAAAGGGGGTTGTCCAAAATGGCATTTTTAACGATTACTTATTTATAATTCAGCTAACGAAAAAATAGAACACTGATTAACGTGAAATGTAAAACGTAAGACATGTTACTTATCACTCATCACGCTTCATTAGTTTCTAATACGAAGTGTAAGTTTATCATTGGATATAATTTCATCAGTTTTGTTTATAAGATCATCAAAATCTTGCATAACAAGTATGTATCGCCCTGTCAATCTATCATACTTACCGCTGACAAGATGCAATATGGCTTCTGCGACTTTTTCTGGAGGAGCGTCATGACCATTCCTAAATATCTTATCAAATTCGGGTCGCCATTTTTTTCCACCTTCATCGAGCATAATAAATTTTGTCATATCAGTAAGCACTGCTGGCGGTGCAACAGCAAAGACCTTTATTCCATGTTCCTGAGTTTCCTTAGCTAAACCTTCTGTAAGTCGCATTAGACCTGTTTTTGAACTCGCATAGCTAGTTGAGTAGGCATGTGGGTCACCAACGCCCCCAGAGCTAACTATGTTAATCACATATCCACTTTTCTGCTTGACCATCTCATTAGTAAAGAAATGGCACATAAGAAAACTTCCGAAAAGATTCGTCTTTATATCTCTGAACCACATTTGTGGATCGACTTCCCAGACAGGACCTATTACTGAAAATGTCCCAGCATTATTTATAAGAATATCAATCTTACAAAATCTGCTTTTTACTTCATCAACAAGATATTTTACCTGATCTGAATCGGTAATATCAATGACAAATGGAAAAGCCTTTTCGCCTAATTCATTTGCGGTTTCTGTAAGTTCTTCTTTAAGTATATCTACAATGATAACATAAGCGCCTTGATCTGTAAAAGTCTTGGCTATTGTTTTCCCGATACCCCTTGCGCTACCAGTTACAACGACAACAGCATTTCCCAATTTCATATCGGCGACAAACCCTCCCAAATATCAATCATACGCATATAATTTTTATATTCCTGTTCAGTTATAACAGGTGAATGCGCCTCTATTTGAGTTAGAACAAAACTATATTTACCACCTTCAAAAGTCTATTCCCAACTTAGACATTAAAACTTTCATGCAATCAATTATATATTCTTTGCATATTTCCGTTAATTCTAGCATTAAGTCGTATTCTATATAGCATATCTCTTGGATTCAACAAAACTTGTTAAATAAACATAACAAAAAAACTCATAATAATCAATGCAATATTCGTTGACAATAAAAATATCAATATGAGATAATAGATTTGTTTATATTTGGTTTGGCGAATACCTACTAATTAAGGAAATTACAATGACTAATAGAGAAAGATTTTGGCGGACAGTAAGGTTTCAAGAAATAGATAGACTTCCATTTTGGTCTGATTGGATAGGTCCTTTTGATAGATGGAGAAAGGAAGGGATGCCTGCAGACGTTGATCCGTATAATTTCTTTGGATTCGAGGGTTTAATTTCTGCATTTTGGGGTAGGGACCGAGTTCCAGTAAACTTGGGCATGTATCCGGGATATAAGTATGAGTTATTAGAGGAAACAGAAGAATACCGTATATATCGTGCTGGTGATGGTGTAATTACAAAGGCTCAAAAGCAAGTTAAAGGATTTCCAACGTATCAATGGCTTGAATATCCGATTAAAAACAGGGATGATTGGGAAAAATTCAAGGAAGAACAGCTTAATCCTGATAGTTCGGGACGTTATCCAGAAGAATCCCAATGGGAAGCATTAAAGAACCAATGGAAAGATAGGGACTATCCCATAACCATTGACGGTGGTAGTTTTTATGGATTTCCAAGAAACTGGATCGGTGTTAATAATATAAGTTTGATGTTTTATGATGAACCTGATCTTATGCACGAGATAATAGATTATCTTGCTGACCTATTCATAAAAGTTCTGCATAGGGCATTACATGAGATTGACATTGACTTTGCTCTTTTTTGGGAGGATATGTGTTATAAATCAGGACCGTTAATATCACCTGCTATGTTTAAGGAATTCCTATTACCGAATTATAAGAAAGTTACTTCTTTCCTTGTTGAGCATGGTGTAGAGCTATCATGGGTAGATTGTGATGGTAATATTGAGGCTTTGCTTCCACTATGGATTGAGGGTGGAGTTCGTGGGCATTATCCGCTTGAAGTTGCTTCTGGTATGGACGCTGGCAAACTGCGTGAGGAATATGGACAAGAGATCGTTATGTGGGGAAACGTGGATAAAAGGGCATTAGCAAGAGGAAAAGAGGCTATCGATGCTGAGATAGATCGATTAGCCCCTGTTGTTGCAAAAGGCGGATTTATACCTTTAGTTGATCATGGCGTTCCCGATGATATTTCCTATGAAAACTATTGCTATTACCTTGAGAGGCGAAAAGAGATAACTGGATATAAATAAAGCATAATTGATTTATAGGCCAATTCTTCAGCTAGTGGTCAACCAAATTAGCTATTTATAACGTGAGTTAGGCGTAAGAGTTTATATTTACCACCAAGACACAAAGGCACAAAGCAGGAAATAAGATTGAAGCTTTTGTGTTGCAAAAAAAGGAATAGCCCGCTGATTTTCGCTGACTGCGTCACATAGATTATCACTGATACATTTGTGAAAAATGAAATATTAGAGATTTAATTTTTGACGTTGCATTTTTATAAAATAACAATCAGAAAACCCTTTATTTATAATATATTGTTATCTGATTTTATCTTTTTTAGAGATCAGAGTCAATCAGCATTACGCAGTCAGCGAAAATCAGCGGGCTATTCCTTTTCTGCAACGTTAAAGGATTTAATCTTTAATCCCTTGTGAAACTTTGTGTTTTAGTGTCTTTGTGGTTCATTCTTATATCGAACTGACGTTTA
>Ga0067045_1002613_pt1 | contig 65807 bp, 45 predicted proteins | sample TerdegcTABiofilm_FD_59184 | JGI IMG/M metagenome (GOLD analysis project Ga0067045, IMG submission 59184) | Combined Assembly of (Gp0054472, Gp0054536) Wastewater bioreactor microbial communities from Singapore -Terephthalate degrading...
GGTAAATACGTCGCAATCCCTTATTCATCAGGTCAGTTATTTCATCGTTTTTTTCAACATAGGCCTGCCCGCCTCTGAAGAGGGTCGCAATCCCTTATTCATCAGGTCAGTTATTTCATCAAAATGAAAGAAACGGTTGAGACAAAACGGACCGAAAAGTCGCAATCCCTTATTCATCAGGTCAGTTATTTCATCTTTTACAATCAAAAAAGGTTCGCCACCCCTTTTTTGAGTCGCAATCCCTTATTCATCAGGTCAGTTATTTCATCGAAAATCGGACCGAAAAATTGGTAAAAAGGCAGCTTTCGCAAGTCGCAATCCCTTATTCATCAGGTCAGTTATTTCATTTCTAACCGACCCAGAGATTGAGAAAAAAATCGTCGAGTCGCAATCCCTTATTCATCAGGTCAGTTATTTCATCTGAGCAATGTGTAATCATTTTTTATCACCTGTATTCACGATAGTCGCAATCCCTTATTCATCAGGTCAGTTATTTCATCATAAAGTAAATGAAGGTCTAGCAGCTAATATGTCTAATGTCGCAATCCCTTATTCATCAGGTCAGTTATTTCATCTTAAGAGTGCCTTGTTGTGTACTCAAACCTTCCATTAGAGTCGCAATCCCTTATTCATCAGGTCAGTTATTTCATCCATCTTTGACCCCACCGGGGCCCCGAAAAGGGCTATATTTGTGTCGCAATCCCTTATTCATCAGGTCAGTTATTTCATCGTAATAAAAAAGATCAGCCTGAAAACCAGCCTAAAAAAGAGTCGCAATCCCTTATTCATCAGGTCAGTTATTTCATCGAGAACCATGCACTGTTTGTTCTAGTAGACGGAGATTAGTCGCAATCCCTTATTCATCAGGTCAGTTATTTCATCTATATATTTTATTGTTTTTCAACCACCTTATAACATTATCGTCGCAATCCCTTATTCATCAGGTCAGTTATTTCATCCCGTTGGTTATCGCTCCGATGCTGACCTGGGAAATTTCATCGTCGCAATCCCTTATTCATCAGGTCAGTTATTTCATCCTAAAAAACGTTCCCTAAAAAAAAAACGGCCCCGACGCGTCGCAATCCCTTATTCATCAGGTCAGTTATTTCATCCAAAAATAGTCGCGGTATTATCGAGCCCGATTTTACCATGGTCGCAATCCCTTATTCATCAGGTCAGTTATTTCATCCCGTAAAACTTAGTCGCTTTTATGGTATCATTGGATAGTCGCAATCCCTTATTCATCAGGTCAGTTATTTCATCCCGTAAAACTTAGTCGCTTTTATGGTATCATTGGATAGTCGCAATCCCTTATTCATCAGGTCAGTTATTTCATCTGGGCCTTTCTGAGGCTGAGATCGAGGCGAAAATCGCCGAGTCGCAATCCCTTATTCATCAGGTCAGTTATTTCATCTTATCAGATGATTCGATTGTGTGAGTTCCCGTATTTCCATTTGGTCGCAATCCCTTATTCATCAGGTCAGTTATTTCATCTATAAGTCACACGTTTATAAAGTGATATATAATTCGAGGGTCGCAATCCCTTATTCATCAGGTCAGTTATTTCATCTGATATTGGTTATAGGTAGATCGTCGGTTTTAGGGCTAGTCGCAATCCCTTATTCATCAGGTCAGTTATTTCATCTTAATAGAATTTAAATTAAGACAACTTGCATTATTTAGTCGCAATCCCTTATTCATCAGGTCAGTTATTTCATCGGAATCAGGCGGGGGGTATACTAACACAGGAGAAGCAAAGTCGCAATCCCTTATTCATCAGGTCAGTTATTTCATCTCGCACCAAACGCCATTGTAAAAACCGCTTCCTATAAGTCGCAATCCCTTATTCATCAGGTCAGTTATTTCATCTTTTTTTTTAGATTTTTTTATCTATACAGTTATCTTTAGTCGCAATCCCTTATTCATCAGGTCAGTTATTTCATCGTTTTACCTGATTTGACAAGAATGATCGGTAAAAAGTTCGGTCGCAATCCCTTATTCATCAGGTCAGTTATTTCATCTGAATTTTTGAAGTTGACATTGTATCTCTCCTCGTTGAATAGTCGCAATCCCTTATTCATCAGGTCAGTTATTTCATCCCGATAAGGGTTGACGAAGATAAAATACCCCGAACATTCGGTCGCAATCCCTTATTCATCAGGTCAGTTATTTCATCTCAAACCCATTGAGGTTGCTATGGAAAAAGCAAAATATTATCAGTCGCAATCCCTTATTCATCAGGTCAGTTATTTCATCGGTATTGGAATCGGTGAAATTAGGTTTGAGTGTGGAAACAGGTCGCAATCCCTTATTCATCAGGTCAGTTATTTCATCTTAAAAAATGGATTAAAAAATGTAGTTTCTAAATTATTTAGTCGCAATCCCTTATTCATCAGGTCAGTTATTTCATCCCGAAAGTCGGTCCGAAAAGTTAAAAAGGCAGCTTTTGCAAGTCGCAATCCCTTATTCATCAGGTCAGTTATTTCATCCCGATTCTGTATTGAAGCAATATGACGACAATTCCAAAGTCGCAATCCCTTATTCATCAGGTCAGTTATTTCATCGAAAATAAGGAGGGAAAAAAATGTCTATTGTTTATTTTAGTCGCAATCCCTTATTCATCAGGTCAGTTATTTCATCGCATCAATGGGGCCAAGATACCCCATTGACCCCGTAAAGTCGCAATCCCTTATTCATCAGGTCAGTTATTTCATCCCAGAGATTGAGAAAAAAATTGTCGAGTTGCGTTCAGCGAGTCGCAATCCCTTATTCATCAGGTCAGTTATTTCATCCCAATAGTTTTAGGTGATAAGGAAGAACCGCCGGATTGGGTCGCAATCCCTTATTCATCAGGTCAGTTATTTCATCTCTTCAATCATCTGCGAAGATATTGCCATCGCTAACACGTCGCAATCCCTTATTCATCAGGTCAGTTATTTCATCTAGAAACAGGTGATCACGTCGTTACGGTATCCCGTCGTCGCAATCCCTTATTCATCAGGTCAGTTATTTCATCTTTAAATTGTTTAGATTATATTAGTACGTTACAGTATTTAGTCGCAATCCCTTATTCATCAGGTCAGTTATTTCATCTAAAGAAAACCTTGTTTTGACTGATCTAATAATGCTAGTCGCAATCCCTTATTCATCAGGTCAGTTATTTCATCTCCTGAAGATGAAAAATTTGCTCAGGATATGAATGATAAGTCGCAATCCCTTATTCATCAGGTCAGTTATTTCATCGCGAATACCTGTTCAGGTGGTAGATCGTTATTTGTTGTGTCGCAATCCCTTATTCATCAGGTCAGTTATTTCATCTTCTTTAAGAACCGTAAGTTTGACAAAGGTGCGATCGCGAGTCGCAATCCCTTATTCATCAGGTCAGTTATTTCATCGAAAAACAAATTGAACAGGCCGTAAAGGCCCAAAGACTCGTGTCGCAATCCCTTATTCATCAGGTCAGTTATTTCATCAAATTAAAAAACAAATTGAACAGGCGGAGGCCGCCCAAAGTCGCAATCCCTTATTCATCAGGTCAGTTATTTCATCTGCCGAATCGGCACCTTCGAGAAAGGGAAGCATTCTTTCGTCGCAATCCCTTATTCATCAGGTCAGTTATTTCATCGTTTATTTTTTGAACATCAAGAGCTGAACCATCCAAAGTCGCAATCCCTTATTCATCAGGTCAGTTATTTCATCTCAAATATCGATAAAAATATCGATAAAATATCTATAAAGTCGCAATCCCTTATTCATCAGGTCAGTTATTTCATCTCGAAAAATGAGAAAGCGTTCAAAAAACGAAAAAAACGCTGAGTCGCAATCCCTTATTCATCAGGTCAGTTATTTCATCGGAATTTTAACAAAGATGAAAATACCCCGACATACCAAAGTCGCAATCCCTTATTCATCAGGTCAGTTATTTCATCAAGGTAATACGTTATGGGTGAAGTTAGTGAAGTTACTTTGTCGCAATCCCTTATTCATCAGGTCAGTTATTTCATCTAAACTATCGTATCGCCCGAAAATAGAAACAGAAACATTTGGTCGCAATCCCTTATTCATCAGGTCAGTTATTTCATCGTTTGGTTACCTTCCTTGTGAAATGGAAAATGACTATCGTCGCAATCCCTTATTCATCAGGTCAGTTATTTCATCGAAGGATTCTCAGGTCCGAAACGGAGCAACCGGCAAAATAAAGTCGCAATCCCTTATTCATCAGGTCAGTTATTTCATCTTAATAAGAATTGAACAGAACAAGAAAGATTATTTGGGTCGCAATCCCTTATTCATCAGGTCAGTTATTTCATCAAAATATAAAATTCGTATTTACAGAGGATATTTTGTCAAGTCGCAATCCCTTATTCATCAGGTCAGTTATTTCATCTGCTCCTTATCTTTGCGATTGATAAAAAGCGAGTTAGAAATCGAATTTTAAACATGTATATATAAAAATAACCTGATAGTAACATTATAAAAACTCCTAATTTCAGAAGTTATTGTCAAAGAACAATTTAAAAAATTAAACATCTATAAGGTTTTTTTATGTTTTACAGATGTTTAACCAATTTCCTCATATTTTATCATAACCCATCCTAAAGGTACATAAAATTTTTCTTCTTTGTCATTTTTTTTCTTCCTGAACTCTATTAAGTTTCGTGTGCCGGGAAACCTGTTTTCCATACAACTGTACATTTTGGAATAACATCCCGTAAACCGCCCGATACAGATTGGGAACTCGTTATCTGCTTTCTTGGATATTGTTTTTTTGAGATAGTCAATCCAATTAAAGCCGCCTTTACATAAATTTTCCAGTTTTGGATCGGTTTGCAGTATTTGTTTATAGTAATCTGTGCACGCGTTACTGATATATTCCAGATTTATCTGCTGGTTTCCGATTTTTATATCGCCGGATAAGATAATATCGCCTTCAGCCAAATTGTATTTGTTATTATTAATCATTTCTGTATATTGAGGTATATCTTCGCCTTCTTCCGAACAATTCATAACATTGCGCAATAACATATCGACTTCGTAGACAAAAAAAGCGTCGGAAACTTTAATGTTTTTAAAAGGGTCATCAATCACATTGAAATAGTTTTTTTCTTTATCCCAGCAGTTGAGTAAAACCCCTTCGATTTCTCTTCTTTTGTCGTTTTTTTGGTTTGTTTTCGGATCGGGTTTGAGAGAATCCAATTTTGATTTCGCGGATGAGTTATCTTTGAGCAATTTATCAAGAATTGCGGTTCGTATAGCTCCTTTTACACTGCTTGCAGGCAGATACGGTTCACCGTCCCCGCCGGAACGGATGGTGGGTGTGATTTCCAGTTCGCTAGTATTTTTGGCTATTCTGTCGGCGTACCATTTTGCGATATCTGCATCGACAGGGTAACGATAGCTGTCGGCTGAAGGTTCATAGTTAGGCTGGTTGAAAATGGTTCTGATAAAATTGCGCTGTTTGGGCAGATTAACTTCTTTGGCAACCGCGATAAACTCTTTTCGTTTTTCTTCGCTGAGAGAAGATATCAGGTTTTCCAGGCGGAACCGGTGGAAAACATTTTTGCTGTCAATCACATACGAAAGCGGATTAATGGTTTCGCCGGTTCCGATATGAACAGGGGTCAACAGCCTGTATGTCAGGTTATATCGTTTCATTTTCATGCACGGCATAACAGTTCCTCCTCTGTAAATCGGATTGGATAAGCCATAGCCATCGCGTAATGTTTTATTTCCGGGCGGTTTTGGTGTACATTATCAAGTATCCTGCCGTAATATGGAAGTACGGGATCGGACAAGAAAACGGATCCGCGTTTGAGCATAGTAACCGCTCGTTTATAAGGTATTCCATATTTGGCGAAATCGCCGCCGAGCCTGCCGAATTTTACGGTTAAATCCCAGAATCCGTGGGTGGGGTCGGTTTTAGCGGGGCAAAAAGAGGACAAAGCCACAAACGCGTTATAATTATTCGATTTATCAAAGAACCCGTTGTCTTCTTTTGCGGTGATAGAAAAAACGCCTCGGCCGGTGGATTTGTTCTGTCCGTATCCTGATTGCTCAATAAAAACCAAAATGTTATCCAGTTCTTTTTTTGTTATCATATTTTCGTTTATAATAAAATAAACGTCCATTACATTTTGCTCATTACCGCAAAAAAACTCAGCTTCTTCCTGAAAAAAACCGCCCGGTTTTACAGCAGTGTTTGTAAACCGGTTGATGGTATTATGGGATATGATCTCATTTATGGGTTTGTTTTTTTTGTTTTTATTTTCCGCGTAAGTTAGTTCAAGCAGTTTAATCAATCCATCAGATTTAAAATCAAGCCGGATTTTTTTGAGGTCATCGGATTTTACAAATGATATTTTCGAGAGTTGTTTATTCTCCTGAGCTTTATTCCAATCGTCGGTATCAAACTGAAGCGGTATTAAAGGCACAGGCAGGTAACCTGCCGGCATACCGTCGGATATAATCAAAGGAGGTTCTTTTAAGTAAGAGTCGAGGAACTCTTTCAGTTTCTTTTCGCCGCTGATATATCTCATAGCCCAGCAGACATGCCCGAAAATAGTATCGGCTTGCAGAGGCGTTTCAAGCGCGGATAACAGTTTCCAAGTGGTTTTTATGTATCTCATTATACGGCGACCTCCTTGTCCAATATCTTATCTTTGTAATCTATATCAACTTTGCCGCATCCTCTGCTGATACTTCCGCCTAAACCATCGATAGAAACAAGATCCAGCGCTTTTTTGACGTATTCGATGAGTTCATGCCCGCATTTTTGTTCAAGTTCTGTATCGATGTCGAATCTGCGCAGTATAATATCGAGTGTGAATACAGCATCGGGCACAACTCGCTCTATTGGGCGGGGACTATCTGCTTTGCCGGAAGTACGTATTATCGTATTTTCGTATTTTACTTCTGTACCCGATATAGGGGCATTTTCCGGCATTGTTTGTATATAGCAATCTCTGACAATTAATCTTGTAGGCCCTATTTCTTCTTTTGTGGTAGAACCGAAAATATGGCATATCGGGCAGTCTTTTTCATTTTTGGAAGATATATGTTTATGTAATTTAGAATCTACAGTGCATATTTTGTCTAATCCGAGCGGAAGGTTAAGTTCAAGTAACGATCTCATTTTACCTTTAAGCGACGAGCCGGGAATATAAGGTTGTTTATTTACCGGATGCCGCATTACCGGATTATCGTTTCCGCCTATTTCGATATCATCTTTATTGCCTCCGATATGAAGCCCTGTCTTAACGGTTATTGTTCCTGTTATTTCAATATAGTTTTCAAGTTTCATAATTATATCTCCTTATATTATTTTGGGTTATAAAAACGATGGTAGCCGACTATAGCTTCAAAAAATGTTTTAACAGCGGAAAAGCTTTGTACGCCTGCGGATTGTGAATTAACGCTAACTGTATCCACAAGATAATCCATGAATTCTTTAAATTCCTCTAACCCCCTTTTAGTATTTTTATCTGCTTTGCCGACAGCATAAGCTACTTTTGACTTGAGCATTAATATAGAAGGATACAATTTAGTGAATTCATTACTTTTTTCAGATATTTGTTTTTCAAGACTTGATAAATCGGAATAAAATTTACGGAGCTGAGTTGAGGTCAATCCTTTCATTGCATTTGCATATTTATTTGCATAATTAGTGTTTGTTTCAAGGAGTATTGGATTAATAGATGTGCCATCGAAAATTTTAATTCCCTTATTTTTTAACTCCTCATTTAATTTTTTTACATCAAGTTCAGGTGCAGGATAATTATTTCTATTTCTATCATGTTGTGGCGGATATGCTTTGCGCTCATTCATTATCGGTCTCCTTTTGTTGAGGTTTTCTATTTTTATACAAAACTGTAAACAGCGGTATTTTGAGAAATTCAACATTTTCAGTATTGAAAAGTGATATGATAAAATCTATAAGTTCCTGATTTTCTTTTTTTGCCTTATCATTCATATCATCTTTATTAATTTTAATATTTCTTGCGACATCATAATAAAGATACGAATGCCACAATAGTTCACGCATATCTGAAGAGCATCCGTCGGATTTGGATTTTGATTTCAGCGCCATATCATGATAGTGCAGAAGCCGGTACAGCAACCCCATGGTGATTCCTTTGGATAATTCTTCCGTATTGGTTTTTTTAAGTTCATCATCCAATTTGTCCGCTTTATCAATCAGTTCTTTATATTTATCCCAAGGAGCAGTTGTCTTGAAACAGGTAATTTTGTTTTTTGCCGGTTTAGCCTGATTCGGTTCTTTTTTTGATTTTGATTCTTCAAGGTACTCATGGGCGATTTCTATTGCGCGCCGTATGGGGTATTTTTCATGAACGGTAGCTATTCCCGCAGACAAAGTTATTCCATTATTTCGGCACGTGAAATCTTTGAAGGATTCATAACTCTCTGTCGAAAATTTCATTATGCTTTTCCAATCGCCTACCAGCGTGAGATCGTCGCCTCCGGCAAAAATGGTATAGATATTGTTTTTATATTTTTTTTCGATAATTGCGGGTATTCTTGCGGTAAAGAAGAAATTCATCATCCTGCTTAATGTGATATACCGGGACAGAGAAAAATTTTTGCTGATTCCTTTGGAAAATATCCTTCCTAAGTTATCTACATCGGCTTTAAAAACACTTATCATTTTTGACCCTAAACGGGTTTCTTCATCCACAGATTTTTCTGCGATCTGTTCAAAACTCAGAATTTCGTTGTTTTTTCCTCTGGGAACCGTTCTTGCGGTGGGATATACCGGAATATTCCTGTTTTCTTGGGTATAGTTCAGTTTTTCCGCTCTTAGTATTTCATTTCCATAAAGTTGCGGAACCTTTTTTGTAAAATTCAGGTTTATTTCTAAAGGATATCCATCAAGTATGGGGAAACTGTATTCTGTATCGGAATCAGTTCCGTAAATTAAATATTTACAATCGGGTAAAAATTTACCTATTTCCCATTCCGCTTTGCATTGCTCGGATATATAAAGTTCTTTTTCGCTACCGAAATCGGTTTTTTCATCCGCCGGATATTTACCGGTAATGGCGCATATTTTTTCTCCTTCTCTATCGGGAAATTTCATATTGCTTGCGATAAATTTTTTTTCATCCCACAGATTATCAGTCATCAACGCAAAAGAGAGTTTTCTTTTTTTCGCTAAGTTTATCTTTTCATTAACTTTTTGAAGGATATTTTTCTGGAAATTTTCCTTTTTGAAATCATTTGCCGATAAACCATCTGATACGGCGATATTTAAAGTCAAATCACCGTAAAATTTTTTAAAAAACCATTTTTCAATATCTGATTGCGCTTTTTTAAGTTTTTCGTTTATCAGTTGAGTGTTTGGAGCTAATATCATAAATCTTCCGCCGGAATCCTGCAGGTTGCATACAGTCGGCAATCCAAGATCATTTAATAAGGAAAAAATAATTGCCCGAGTAGTTACCGAAAGGTAAAATGATCTTGCGCGGAGAATTTTACTTACGCCTTTAGACTGTTCTTTGGATAAATTGAAAATATGGTTTTGTATTCCGCTCAAATCCGCGACGATATAAAGGAACTTTTTTTCATCCTGATTCATAATTGCCGCTTCGTTATCTAAAGAACCTGTTTCGGAATGAAATTTATACAAACAAGCCGCGAAAGCCGCAGTTGTTTTCATGTGATCGTACAGCGATACATAAGGGTAATCTTCTTTTGTGTTAGCGGGAATACACCATGTGTATTGTTCCAAAAGCGAATCCATAAAACTCAAAAAATGCCGAAACGGCAAATGCGGTTCTATTTTATTTGCATCTTTAAGGAATTGATCCCATAGTTTTTTGTAAGTATCTTTGTTATGAGTTTTACCGTTTACATCAACCGGATATGTACATTCTGAATCGGGGTTTAAGACGTTCAGGTTATAACCTTTGGACAGTTCGCTTTTATTCTCCCCATTTAAATTAATATTCTGGAAAATGGAATACAGGTATTTATATTTGTCTCCTCTTTTTTGATTATCTTCCGGCCTATCCATTCCAGCGGATAACCAATCGGCTTGTCGGATGATATACTGGAGCGGCTCTTGCGGATTGTGATGATGGCCGGCTAAATCCCTGCACAGGTTGTGATTAAAATCATCGGGCCAATTTGAGATTAGCGGTTTATCGAAGAAATGATAAGTGTAGTCCGAATGTTCATAGCCAAATCGGCCTTTCATCCCGCCAATTCCGGTAGTATCTACCTCAGCTCTCTGCATAAACTTCCCAATATCGTGGAGGAATGCCGCCAGTACAACGGAGTTAAATTCTTTATCGTTCATTTAAACCCCCTTTTATATATTATTCTGAATTTATTCTAAATTCTCCTAACCCGAACGAAGTCCCTTTGCCGGCATGCAGAAGTTCACCCCACAATAAAACAGGCAGAAACGGTTTTATGTCGCCTTCATAGATTGCTGATCCGACAACGCCTCCCATCTTCATATTCTGTTTCTGACGGGTGGAATACCGGCTGAAATCAATCCATTTGAAATCGCGGGATATCATTTTTATATCTAATGCCTTGCTGATCAATGCGTTATAATCAATATCCAATTGTTTATCGCAAAAGAAATAAGATAATTCCCCAAAGCGGCGCAATAGAGATCTGATCAGCACATGAAATTCAATCCGATCTATAAAATGCTCGTTGAATTTTATGCGGCAAGGAGTCAGAAAATCGATTTTTACATTACGTGATACATCCAACACTGATTGTTTTTCGATAAATGTGTCGGAATCTATCAGCGGATATTTTTGCGGATTGAGCCATTTGCCGTCATTGAAGAAAATTGTGCCGTATTCATCACGGACTCTTGAAATTTTAAACGGGATTCTGTTTTTCCCAAAACCGTTATTGCCAAATTCTTTCATAGCGTAAATGAAATACGGTATGTAGTCGATGGCTTTCCCTACAACCAGTATTTTGACAATTTTATTTGAGGTAGTTTTTGAAGCTGGGCTTAAGTCATCTGTGTATGAGAATACAAACGGATGAGGAGAATACTGATATTTGCGCATTATTGCAGAATCGGATGAAACCGGACTCTCGAAAATTATAGAATATACGCATTTTCCGCAAAGAATACATTCTCTGCAATTGTTTTTGTTTTTTATTCCGCATGCGATTTTGCGGAAAGCATAGCCAAATCCGCCCCTAAGCGTAGAACCGATAAATCCAATTTGACCGATCGGTTTGGAAAATACCAAATCAAAGTAGAGTTGTACTGCCTTGATAGTATTATTAATCACAATGAACCGTTAATTTGTTTATAGTGTAATTACATGAAAATTTTAAAACAAATATATTTTTCAAATTACTATAAAAACCTAATATATCAAAAATGTATCTTTTGTCAAATGATTTTTATAACAATTTTTTAATCATTTTGATAATAATGATATTTCAATATTTTGTTACAAAATAATATTTTTGGTGTTGTAATTATTTGTAATCTAAAGTAATACATCATGCCGAACAAAATGTTCTGTTTTTTAGTTTTATTTTCTTCATCTGGGAATGTAATTCAATTTCATTTGCGCAAAAGTGCAAATTCAGAAACTTGGCTACACTTAGTGTGAAATACAAATAATGCTAATGTGTAAACATTAAATACATCATTATAATAAATAATCAGATTATTTAAACCGCGAACAAAAAAGTTAATCTATGTTTTAATGATCTTTTGCAGTCACAAAAGAACAATAAAAACCCGGAGGAGGATATGACAAAATATTATCTGTCGATATTATTAACTGCGATGTTAAGTATGATACCTTATAAAGCAAAAGCTTTTTATTTAGATACTTCGCCTGAACTTCAATATTTTAACCTGACAGTTATGGACAATAATATGTATGTTTCGCCGCAACCTTTTATCAGCGTTTATGGGAAAGCATTATTTAAAGATCCTTTATTTGCCGCGCAAACCGGTATAAAAACCGATAAAACAACCGGTGATGAGAATAATTATAAAGTAATCTTAAGATTATTCGATGTCGGGTATTTTGATACATTTATGTAATTTATCTCCTTCCTATTGAAGGCTTTGTTTAAAGGGTAGCTTGTTTTTAAAATTGCTGATACTTTTTATTGTTACTTAATTTTTTTTACGGGACATGAATGTGGTTTTATTCTTCATCAAATTGCCTTGAGCCATTTACAAAACCGGAAATAAAGTATAAAATATTAAGTAGGAGATTAATTGAATTTTTAGTCTCACATGTGCACAATTACCTGTTTTGTATCAAAAAATAAAAGCAGAGCGTTTGGAAATTATAAAAAGGAGGTCCCGCATGAAAAGAATAATTCCAGTTCTGATTCTTATATTCATATCTTCAAAAATTTTCGCCGCTGTATCCGGCGAAGGAAGTCTGGAATTTGTTTTTACTGAAGGCACACTGATAAAAAGCATTTCTTATGATTATTCAGATAGATATTTCGGTACGTTTTCGCGGTATGACAGTTTTTCAAATATATGGAGTTACCCATGGAGTCCCTTTGGCGATGTTTATCTTGACCAGGACTATCAGGGCACTGCCTCCGATATATCGAGCATGCTAAATGCAAGCTGGAATTCCGGTAACGGATCGGCTGAATTGAGTTTCATTGCCGATTCTATTGATCCGGGAAACCTAAATGAAGATATTTTCGCAGATTTATCCGGCGTAATACTGCTCGGCTCATATATAACTCTTCCTTCATTTTTATATTATTATAATTTTTTAGGACAGATTGACTCTGCCGAAGACACCATTCATTTTTCAGTACAAACGGAAATCGGTTACGGAGCTACTATTTTTTATACCGATTACGACAAAAACCATCCGTCATACCGCACAAACTGGGTTTGTCTGGATACAACAGATTCAAACGGTACAATAAACGAGGACGGATATATTTATTTCCCTTCTTTTGTTTCCGCAGACGGCTTACCGAAAGACTGGTTTATCCGGTATAACTTTACTGCCGGCGGATACGATTCCGCAGGCGCTCCGGTGCCTGAACCATCGTTATTAATTCTTTATGTTTTGGGGATTGTTACAGGGGTGGCAAAACTTAAAACGGCAACAAAAGTTTAGTCCGGTTAAAAATTTGCGTTTTAATTATAATTAACCGTAATACAATACATTGCGAGAAAAGGTTTTCTCTTTTTAAAAAGAGGGAACCTTTTTATTACTGTTGCTAAAATCAACATTAATATTAATAATAGCCGCCGCTAAATCAAAAAGATTGTGGTGAAAAAAAGGTATAGCTTAGGATCGCTGAAAAAGTATTTTTTATTGTCATTGCGAAGCTCCGAAGGAGCTGTGGCAATCTCAGCTCTGATGATTTTGAGATCACCACGTCGTTTTGCTTTCGCAAAACTTCTCGTGATGACAGAGAAATTTAAGGTTTTTCAGCAATCTCAATATATATATATAGAGAGATCTATTCGATTTAAAGCTGAATAAAACCGTTAAAAATGTGTAAAAAAAAAATAAATAAAACCGATGAATATAATAATTAATAATGACATATCAAGACGGGAGAATTTCAAACATGGCAAAACAAAATTATAACAATGACGATGATTACAAGGAAGAATACATCGGGTCAGTACACAGCGAATTTATGCGAAAAATTTTATCTGACGGAAGTTTTACACCTAAAGACGAAAACAAGCCGAAAAAATCAAAAAGTATTTTTCAACGCAAAAAATAAAATTAACGTTTGCTGAACTGAAATCTTTTTCTTGCCCCGGCCTGTCCGTATTTTTTACGTTCTTTCATGCGCGGATCGCGTGTAAGCATTTCTGCGGATTTTAAAACGGTTTTCAGGTTTTCATCGTATTTGACCAGCGCTCTGGCTATTCCATGGCGCAAAGCTCCTGCCTGGCCGGCTATACCGCCGCCGGAAACTGTGGCATATATATTTATTTTATTGGAATTCTGAGTTATGGTTAAAGGAGATTTAAACATTGCCTGAAGCGCCGGAGTGGTAAAATATTCTTCGTATTTTCTGCCGTTTACGGTTATTTCGCCTTTACCTGTGCTAACCCAGACTCTCGCGATTGCTGTTTTGCGTCTACCTGTAGCATAATATTTTACTTCTTTAGTCACGTTTTCACTCCTTATAACATTGCTGTTACAGCTTTATTTCTTCCGGTTTCTGAGATACGTGCGGATGATCCGCGCCGGCATACACTTTTAGTTTCTTGAACATCTCTCTGCCCAGCCTGTTTTTAGGCATCATTCCGGCTACGGCGTGCTCAATTATATATTCCGGCTTTTTCGCTTTCATGTTTTTATACGATACTATCGTAAGACCGTCGGGATAACCCGAATACCTTTTGTATGCGATCTCCTCGGATTTTTTACCGGTAACTTTGACTTTTTCGGCATTGATTACAACAACATAATCGCCGGTATCCATAGATGTCGTGTAAATAGGTTTTTCTTTGCCGCAAATAATATTGGCGGCTTTGCTAGCAAGCCTCCCTAATACCTGATCGGCTGCATCGATTATAAACCATTTGCGCTGGATGTCAGTTGGTTTTGCTGAATATGTTTTCATACGTTATCCTTCCCGTAACATTATTATAATGAGCAAAGAGATTACCACACCATATCCGGTAAAGTCAACAATAAAATAATAAAATAAAAATTATTTTTGGCTTGCCTTAAATATATGGCTGAACTTTTTTATTAATTTGCCTACCATAAAAACACAACCGTTTCGATTTTTCAATAAAAATTTGTGGTTTTTAATAAAATTTATGGATTATATTTTAATTTTTACATATTATTATTAATCTTAAACCTGAGTCCCCATGCAATCGGCGGATCGGGTTTATATTATATAATAGGTTTATAGAAAGGAATTTATGAGAATTTTACTGGTTAATCCCAAACGAGTCGGTAGAGGACAATCATCAATAAAATATATGAATTCAACTCCTCTATCTTTACCGATACTTAAAGCGCTTACCCCTGATGATATTGAAGTGAGAATAGTCGATGAGAACTATGAGCAGATCCCTTATGACGAACACTGGGATCTGGTAGGCATAACGGTGATGCTTCATGTGTCGCCTGTGGCTATACAAATATCGGAAAATTTCCGTAAACGTGGGATTACCACTGCTTTCGGCGGATTTTTCCCCACTCTGTGGCCTGAAGAAGCGAAAGACCATGTCGACGTGATTGTTGCCGGCGAAGCGGAATATATCTGGAAAGACGTTATAGACGATTTGCGCAAAAAACAGCTTAAACCTTTTTATAAAGCAGAAAAGCTAATTGATCTTAAGGAAATACCTTTTATAAAAAAGGAATATTTTTCCAAAGACGACGAGTTTTACCATCTGGAAACAACGCGCGGGTGCCCTTACAACTGTGATTTTTGTTCGGTTACGGCATTTTACGGCGCACAGTTCAGACACAGACCGATCGAGCATGTCATTCGTCAGCTTGAGGAACTCAAAGGCAGGCAAATCTTTTTTGTGGACGACAATATCACCGGAAATCCCAAATACGCCAGGGAACTTTTTAAGGCCATGATACCGCTTAAAATAAAATGGAGCGGCCAGTTTTCGCTCAATAACGCCGAGAGGACGGATGTAATGGAACTTGCCGCGGAAAGCGGATGCCAGTTCCTGTTCACGGGAATAGAATCCATATCTCAGGAAAACCTTGAGGCAGTTAACAAAAACTGGGCAAAAACCGAAAAGTATGCTCAGTGGATACGCCAGACCCATGATGTGGGTATCGCCGTTTACGGATCGTTTATTTTCGGATTCGACGGGGATAAACCCGATATTTTCCAGAGGACTCTCGATTTCTGCGAAGCGAACGAAATTGAACTTGCCCTGTTTTCCATTCTGTTTCCGATAAAAGGGTCGAAACTATATTACCAGCTCTTAAAAGAAGGCAGGATTTTTGAAACTGACGCTACAAGGTTTAATGGACAATTCGCTACGTTTTATCCGAAAAACATGACTGTTGAGCAACTTGACGAAGGCACCCGTTGGATCTGGCGCAACTTTTATTCCAAACGAAGCATAAAAACTCGCCTGAAAAGCATGGCGAAATGGCCCAGAGACAAATCCAACGGATACTTCTCCACCTATGAAGTATTAGCCGGCCTGAATATGGCGTTTAAAGTTGCTGTGGGAGATTTTTAGAAAATTGCGCAAATTCAGGCTGACTGTTTTAATATGCGGTTTGTTGTTCTGCCTGACTTATTTTTTCCACAGGTTTGAGAATGCGCCTAATCCTAACGAATACAGCAGAATTTATCAACTGCGCGCTGTAGTTGAACAAAAGACCCTTGCCATCGATTCCATGATCGCCCGCTACAAACATCTTATGGATAAATCCAGATTCAATGGAAAATATTATTCCGATAAATCTTTCGGCATGACTTTAATCGCGATTCCATTTTATTATTCGTATTATCTGCTTTTCGGTGTATGCACAGATAATGAATGGATGAAATATTTTCTCAGGATTTTTTGCGTAACCATACCTCATATTATATTTATAATCATGCTTTATTTGAATTATGTTTACGCTATGCCTCACAAAAGAGTCAGGGAATTCGTGTGGCTCGGCTACTCGCTTGGAACTATTATCTTTACTTATAGCGGTTTGTTTTACAGCCATGTTACCGGGGCATCTCTGGCAGGAATATCGTTTATTCTCATTGACAAAAAAAGAGAAAATTTCTCAATCGTTCTTTCTGCGCTTACCGGATTTCTTTTAGGGCTTGCGGTTATTGTGGAATACCCGTTTGCGATTATCGCGTTCTGGCTGTTACTGCTTATGGCAATTAATCTTACCGGTCAAAAAAAAATCACGATTATGGTTGTGGCTCTTGGCTCTTTTCTTATTCCGGTAAGCGTTCAACTGATTGTGAATTATTTGAGTTTCGGCGATATTTTTAGCACCGGTTATGCCCATAAAACTTCGGTTTCGCAGGTTTATTATCATTCTACGGGGTTTTTCGGAGTGAGCTTGCCTAAAACCGAATCTTTGATGGGTATTCTGATTTCTCCATCTCGCGGGTTATATTATTTTTCGCCATTTCTGCTTATAGCTTATCCGGTAATGATAAGAAACCTTTTCAAAAAAAATAGAAAATATCCGGCGCAGACGGTAATATTGTTTTGCATAATTCTCAGTTTTACTATGTTTGCCGCTTCGGTAGTCGACTGGCAAGGGGGATGGACAGTCGGCCCGAGGTATTATATAGGAGCCATACCGTTTCTTGTGATCGCTATATTAAAAATAGGGATTCCCGCAATCAGATCAAAACCTGCAGGAAATTTCTTGTACGCCCTGATTATCGGTTCAGTTTTATGGGGGATAATCCATTGCGTCTATAACAGCGCGGGATTTCCATTTATTCCAGAATCTTTTGCGGTTCCGCTATGGGGATTCTCTGCGGTTCTGATTTCCAAAGGATATGTGTCGCCAAATATGGGCAATTTAGCGGGATTGACAGGCGCGTTGTCGCTGTTTCCTCTTTTTTTTGTTATAGTTGTTCTTTGCGAAATACCTTTCTTTTTAAGAATCCGCAATTTACGTAATATTTTATACAGCAGGTATTTTATTTTAATCTTAATAACCGCTTGCGCCACAGTTTTTGCTACAAAGTTTATCCCCGAAGGAGATAAACAACTCAATCACCGTCATTTTGCCTATATTTACAAGTACCTTGATAAACCCGCAGATTATATAGAGCAGTTATATATTATCAGACGGATGGATAAAACCGATATCACAGCCGGTTTTGACCTGGCGGAACAACTGAGGAAAAAAGGGTTTTATTCGCTTGCAAAAACTCATTTTGAAAAAATTTTAACTGCCAACCCTTCGCATAAAAAAGCCGAAGATAATGTCAGGATTATAACATCGAGCCTAAATAACGAATCTGAACTATACAAAAAGATCAAATCCCAACCCGGCTATGAAACGGATCCTATGAAAAAGGCGGTTTTGTGCGTACGGTTCGGCGATTACAATTGTGCAAAAAAATATCTGTCGGCTGTTTCTGGAGATAAAAAACGCGCAAATGACGCCCATATTCTGATTGATATAATCGATACGGTTGAAAAATATGAGGTGATACCCGAATGAAAATCATGCAGTTGGGAAAAGCGGCGGCGGTGCCTGTTTTTGGCGAATATAACGTGTGTTATCTTATATCTTGTTCGGATAAGCTTATTCTGCTGGAAACGCCTCCGTCGATACTGAACCAGCTGAATTCAGCGAAAATCGATGCCGGTAAACCGCGGTGGATATTTATATCGCATATTCACGGCGACCACTCCATAGGATTACCGATGTTTCTTCTGGCTGGTTACCTCAAAAAAAGTTCGGGAATGTATAATATAATATGCCGAAACGATGTGGAATTTAAACTCAGGCAAACCGCTTCAATATTTTTTCCCGAACTGGAGGAATATATAAATTCAAATGTACGGTTTTATACAATGGAGTCGGATAAAAAATTTAATCTGAAAATCGCCGGAGACTGCCTGATATCGTGCGATTACGGTATTCACGGCATGCCTTCTGCGGGAATACGGGTCGATTGCGCAGGCAAATCGGTGGTTTATTCGGGAGATACCGCTTATTGCGAAAATATTGCACTGCTTGCCCGCAACACCGATATCCTTATTCACGAAATGGGCGGGCTTGATCAGGATATGAGCGAAAAACAAAAAACAAACCATTCTTCGGCTCAAGATGCCGCAATAACTGCACAAAAATCAGGCTGTAAAGAACTATGGTTTACTCATCTGCGAACTGTTGAGATGGAATATAACCGGCAGTGTATCGAACAGGCTTGCGCATACTGCAACTGCGCGAAAATAAAAATCGCGCCGGATTTTAAATGGATCGAGGTTTGAGATGAGTATGCGTTTTGCCTTAAAATTCATATTGAAAAAGATAAAAAGATTGAGATTGCTGAAAAACCTTAAATTTCTATGTCATCACGAGAAGTTTTGCGAAAGCAAAACGACGTGGTGATCTCAAAATCATCAGAGCTACGATTGCCACAGTTCCTTCGGAGCTTTGCAATGACAATAAAAAATACTTTTTCAGCGATCTTAGATTCTCTTCTTTTTAAAAAAGAAACAAACTTTTCCGCAATGCAACTTATTGCGGTATGTTAAATATAATATGCGTATTTGAGAATTTCATGCCAAAAACAAGACGTTGTACAGGAAGGGAAGTTATCTTGATTGAAAAAATCAGGCATTTATTATATAATTAAGTTAATAAAAATCAAAGATAAACGATTAAATAAAATTATGAAAGGAGATAATATAAACAATGAAACCGAACGCGCTCAAAACAAAAATCGGGAAAATAGCGGTTTCCCTTTTGTGCATAGAATCGATGTTTTTGGGAAACACAGGATACTATCTGATGGCGGCAAAAAAATCCGATATGGCTGTGGAATCAGGTTCAGATTTGTCTAAAATAATTATCCCTAATGATTTCGGTAAAGTTGACGAATCATTTGAAGGGCTTGAGGATTCGCTCGTAATCCACATTCAGGACGTTCACTGCAACTATGAAGCACAGAAAAACATATCTGAAATTCTTAAAGTCCTTATTAATAAAAACAAAATCGAACTGATCGCCCTTGAAGGCGCCCACGGCGATTTTATGGCAGACAAATTTCAGGTTTTCAAAAATCAGTCTGTGAGAGAAAAAGTGGCGGATCATTTTATGAAAACCGGTCAATTAACAGGATCAGAGTATCTTGTGTTTTCGCAAAAGGTGCCTGTAATACTTAGAGGCGTTGAGGAAAAAGAATCATATATGCTAAACCATGACGCCTTTTTAAAACCGCTTGAGTTTAAAGATGATTTTGAAAAATATTATGACGGGATAAAATCGGCCTCGGAAAAAATTAAGGCGAAAATATATTCCTCAGACCTCATCAAACTCGATAAAAAATCGCAGGAACTTGAAGATGCCAAAATTACGCTTGTCGATTTCTGTAATTTTCTGATGAAAATGCTTATAGATAAAGGAATTGTCCTTAAAGAATACAAAAATTTCGCAAGGGTAATCAAATTGAAACACCTTGAAAGCCAGATAAATTTCGAGAACATAAATAAAGAACAGATCGGCCTTATCAACGCCATCGGGCCTAAATTATCAAAAGACGAGATAACCGATATCCGTAAAGTCAGCATAGATTATAAAAACGAAAAACTGACGACAGAAGACTTTTTCAAGTACCTCAAAAGGTTATCCGATGCCAAAGAGATTGATATTGCGCGCTTTCCAAACATTGCATTTTATTTCAATTACCTTCAGATGTATTCGGAGCTCGATTTGACGGAACTGATGAAAGAGAAATACAAACTGCTGTCTTTGCTGAAAGAAAAACTTTTTCAGAATGACGATCAGCGCACTATCAGCGAGATATCCGATAATATGGAACTGCTGAAAAAGCTGTTTTCGCTTCGGGTATCTAACGAAGAATTTGGGATATACACAAAAATAAAGGATAAAATGGTATCCGGTTGGGTTAGCGATTCCATATCGTCTGTCGCTAAGAAAAACGGGATTGCTGTTGAGCTTCCGCCGGTATTTAAATTCGAGGATAAATACGCCGAGATGGACGGTTTTTATAAACTCGCCAAACAAAGGGATATTAACCTGCTTGAAAATACCCTGAGCTTTATGCGGGAAGAAGATTCCAACACAGCCGTGCTTATATCCGGCGGGTTTCATACTCAGGGCATGCTGGAAATGCTCAGGAAAAAAGATTATTCTTACGCGGTTATTTCGCCGAGCATAACCAAAGAACACGATTACAATCTATATATACAGAATATGACCGGAAATAAAGATGTAGTCGAAAAACTGATGTCTTTGCAGTTGCCGGGCGAATCGGTTATACCGCCTCCGCTGGCTACTTCGGACCAACCGTTTGACCCTGCGAGGCATAACCTGCTGGTTCATTCGGCGATTTTGTATTCCATAGCTCTTGAACTTGCCGGCCTGATTGATTCCAATATCAAACTTGCAGGCAAAACCAGCCTTACTCCCGAAGAGCAAAGCAAAATTTTCACGATGTTTGGCTCCAATGAGTATATTAAGAATATTTCACAGACACTCGGAGTGCCTAATATTTCTGTCGATATCGCCAACATAGCTGTTGAGGGCGGAAATAACGGCATTATTGTTATACCCATAAAACTGTTCGATCTTCAGTTTAATGCGGTTGTGGTTCACCCGCAATATGATTTAAAAGCCAGTCCGTCAAAACTGATGGCGCAACTTGAGCAAAAAGGGCTCGCAAAACGCGAAGTTTCCGATTTAAACATAACTATCTATTTCGACAGCGCATCGAATCCGGATAAAGAACTGATCAAACAGGACCCGTATATTCAGGTTTTAAGAGATAACCTTGTTTCACCCGGTGCTCCCGAATTTATAAAAAATCCGGTTTTTGCTATTCAGCAATTAACCGATTCGGGAATTTCACCTATCGAACTAGGGCCTAAAATCATAGTCGATCCCGAAGGTATACCCGCTCCCGGTATTCAGGCTTATCCTCAGCCGGGCAAAGGCGATTCGCTGGTAATTTATAATGTCGACGGTGCGGATATTCTCGGTTTAACCGACGCTTTGGGCAATCCGGATTTCAAAGGGTTTCCGCCCGCAGGCGGGCTTCAACTGAACCTGTTCACCATGACCGAGTTTGCGCCGGATATCAAAGCCAAACCGGCATATCCGAAAGTCAAAAACGAAAATTCGCTCGGCAAAACCTTGTTTGATGCGGGAATATCTCAGTCCAGAATTGCCAGCTCTGACAGATTAGCCGTAGTTACGTCTGCATTTGACGGTAATGTTGATCCCGGTTATACTTCCGACAAATTTAAACTGGTTGAGGTTCCTGCACCGCCGGTTTCTACGCTTGCCGAAAAACCGGATTACAACAGCGCTGACATAGCCGATCAGGCAATAAGAAGAATCGCCGATTCGCAGGATCAGGTAGTAATGGCCGCTTTTTCCGCGCCGGATATGCTCGGCGAATCCGGAGACATAATCAATGCCGCGCGCGGGTTGGAAGAAATCGACCGGCAGATAGCTAAAGTAGTGGAAGAAGCTCAAAAAGCAGGTATGACAATACTTATATCCGCTACACACGGCAATATAGAATCTATGCTCGATGAAACAGGAGCCCCGATAAAAGGAAGATACAATACATATACTTCTAATCAGGTGCCTTTCATATTTATCGATCCCAGAGACGACCGGCTCAAAACAAATAAGGATGTCCTTCAAACAAACCTGAGTTTAGGGTCGGTTGCACCGACACTCCTTGATATTCTTGGAATTGCTAAACCCGAAACAATGACTGCTCCTTCGCTGTTTAAAGATTTTACTCCCATGAAAAATAACAGGGTTTTGCTCATAACAATAGACGGGCTCGGTACTTCTACGGAAATAAAGGGCAACGCCCTAAATCTTGCCAGAGAACAACTTGCCCAGCAGAATAAACAGCTAAACCTCGATAAATGGCAAATTCAGTATCCGGCAGTTGATCTTGACGCTTCAGGAACAAGCGTAGGACTGCGCCCTGATACCGCAGGGTATCCGCGGGCAAATTATTTCGCTATGGGATCGGGGCTTGCTCCGGCGGATATAAAACTTGATATGGTGAAAATCGATGATGCTATTGCCGATGAATCTTTCTATAAGAATCCCGCGTTTCTGGACGCTGTCGACAACGCCTTAAGAAATGGAACGAAACTGCATATTTTAGGACTGGTATCCGATGCAGAAGTGGATTCGTCAATAAAACATCTCGAAGCGCTTCTTAATCTCGCTAAACAAAAAGGAATGAAAAAAGAAGACGTCATTATCCATACTATAACCGATGGGCTTGACGAAGCGCCGTCTGCAATGATCGACGATATTAAAAAAGTAATGAAACTTATTGATGAAATTGGTGTGGGAACTTTAGCGACTGTCGGCGGAAGATACTGGTTTATGAACCAGAAACAGGAAAACAGCAAAATACAAAAAGCCTACAATTCACTTATTGAAGAAAGAATTAAACAGGATACCGGAAAAATTACCGGCGTTGTTCTTTTGCCGGACGACATGATTAACAATTCGCTCGGATTGCGCGAAGCGTTGACAGTGGTGCGCCAGCAATACGGTTCGAAAATCAAAATCGGCGTGTTGACGCCTCGCACGCAAACCGGTATGGAGAGGGTATTACGGGTAAATAATATTTCCGATCAGGTCGATTTTATAATTCCCGAACAGGCATTGGGAACAATAAAACCCGAAATCGGTATGATTGACCCGATACTCGGGTTTATCAGAAACAAGTATCCCGATATTACCGATCCGCTCAAACAGGTTGCGGTAATTACCCTTGAACTGGAAAAACTCGGCCCTGATGCCCCTAAAAAAGCGCAGGTTTTTGTGCAGGAAAAACCACAGTCCGAAAACGAAGTGTTTTCTGTGGCAAACGGATTGTTCGCGGCTGTAATGACCGTTGACGGGCATGAAAGCGAACTGGCAAACTATCAGGGGTTTGTTGAAGGTAAACCGAGAACTTTGCGCACTATATCTGTGGAACGCAATTTCCTCGATCAGCTTAACCGTCAGCGCCAGATTAACCAGATGTTCGAGACGGCGGCATAAACGATTTTATTGGCAACATAATATATCTGAATATCAGAAGGAATTTGTTATGATATGGAGTTTGGTTGGTATTTTTGCCGCTCTGTTTACAATGTTCGGGTTTGTGCCTCAGATAATTAAAATAATAAAGACAAAATCCGGCAATGATATAAGCAGAATAACATTACTGCAGTTTTTTACCGGTACGTTAATGTGGATTTTATACGGGGTTCATCTCGGGAACAAAATCATAATTTTTGCAAACGTTATAACTCTGTGCAGTGTGGTTGCGGCTTTTGTTCTTATTGTGTATTATTCTTGCGCAAATACGGCGGAAATAAAAAAATGATGGCAGTATTATCTTTAAATTAATAAGCCGGAATGCAAAGCATTCCGAAAAAATTTTTGGTTCTTTTTTTAAAAAGAACGAAGTTTTTTTATTTGTTTGTAAAATTACATAAATATCCTCATTGCTTCTCTGTTTTCAGTTTTTAGATAAATTACCGGTTTTGTCCTATGATTCCTGCCGTTCATCCAATGTGTGAGATTGCTGAAAAAGGCTTAAATTAGAATGTCATCACGAAAAGTTTTGCGAAAGCAAACTGCGTGGTGATCTCAAAACCATCAGCGCTGAGATTGCCACAGCTACTTGTTAGCTTCGCAATGACAATAAAAAAGACTTTTTCAGCGCTCTCATTTTATAAAAATATTTTAAAATTTTGGGCAAATGCTGAATTGGAGTTAAAGCAGAAGTTACAAAATATTATTTTTCATAAAGGTGTTTATTTCAATAAAAACAGGTTATTAAACCGTAGAAATTTCTGAGGTATCGTAACTTAAGCAAAATATTTCTTCAAATTCAAATTTGGTAGCCCCTAGGGGAATTGAACCCCTGTTTGATGGCTGAGAACCACCCGTCCTAGGCCACTAGACGAAGGGGCCACCTCAAAAAAAGATAAGGTTCGCAACGCCATCTGGACTGGCGCCGCTATAAGAAAAGCAACTGCCGAGGAAGGATTCGAACCCTCGCAAACGGATCCAGAGTCCGCTGTCCTACCACTAGACGACTCGGCATTGTAAAGTTTATCTGTTGTACTACAGGTTGATACTGCTGAAAAAGGCTTAAATTAGAATGTCATCACGAGGAGTTTTGCGAAAGCAAAACGACGTGGTGATCTCAAACCCATCAGAACTGAGATTGCCACAGCTCCTTCGGAGCTTCGCAATGACAATAAAAATACGACAATAAAAAATACTTTTTCAGCGCTCTCAGTTAAGTATTATCTTCATTATTGATTTAAAGTCAATTAAAAAAACAAAAAACCCCCGCCTTTTTAAGGGCGGGGGTTGTATATCCAAACTTAAAGTTTCTATTTAGAAACTAACCAATATCTCGCCGCGAATTTCGATACGTTCTTCGTCGGCGATGGATATGTCTTTAATGGCTTTATCCATTTGGTTCCTCCACTAAAACCAAAAATATCATTAATATCAAAGATCTTATAAAAACTTGAAAGAACCCTGGTTCCTCAAGCTGTCTATCTAAATAATCATTTTTTATATATATTTGAACATCATATCGGTAATTCCCGGCAAAAAAATAATTTTAGCGCATGCCCCCTTTCCTGCCGTCCATTAAAATTACCTACGATGTATGTTTTCGATTGTAATCCGGTAAAAACAAGACAAAACCTGATGATGAGCTATTTTTGTTAAATATTATTAGACTACTTTTTCATAATGTCAATAAAAAAATCACATTTTTCTTTTTATTTCAGGCACTAACTTTTTTACTTCTTCTGTAAATAAACTGTTAGGTTCCTTGTCTATCATGTAGCGGGCGGTCTCGTCCGCTTTCTCATTATCTCCAAGCTGAATTAGCGACCTTACAAGATTCAGCCTCGCGTCGTTTATGAACTCGCTTTTTGAATAATCGGTAATCAATTTATTGAACGTATTTTTCGCGTTCTCATAATCGTTTAGCGCCATGTAACAGTATCCGAGGCTCAGGATTGCGTCATCGGCTATCGGGTGTTTCGGGTATTTTCCAATAATTGTCTGGTAACTTTCTATGGACGCTTTATAATTCTTCTCATTGTACAACGCGTTTCCTTTTGAGAAAAGAACAAGCGGAACGTATTTGCTTGAACCGTACTTTTCCAGAAATTCGTTATACGCGGGTACAGTTGATGCCGTTTCAAAAGCCCTGAGCGCTTTTTTTGATTGGCCGGCATAATACTGGCTTATAAGCAGAAAAACCAGTACCGCCCCGGCAACCGCTATAGCCGCCCACTGAATAGCCGATTTGTGTTTGCTGTACATTTGCACGAGAGAACCGACGGTATCGATAAACTGGTCGTGTTTTAGTTCGTCCTGGGATATTTTATCTTTTGCCACGTTGAATTATCCTCCAAATAATTATTATTTATCTTAATATTTTTGAAATCAACTCTTCGCTGTTAGCTATTATCTGTTTTAGGTCGTCGCTGTCTAATCCGGCGCCGAGTATTACTGCGTTTCTGAACGAATCGCCAATTAAATCTGACGGCGAATGCGAATCGGTATTCAAAATAAGTTTCGCGCCATACTTTTTCGCCAGTTTTGCCACATGACCGTTAGTCAGCGAATGGCCTCGCCGTGTGGTAAGTTCAAGATAAACCCCTTTTTGAGCCGCTAATTTTACGTCTTCTTCACTGATTAAACCCGGATGCGCCAAAAAATCAGCACCGGCTTCTATTGCCGCTCGGTTTGTACCTGCCGGAACCGGCTCGACAAGAGTTTCGCCGTGAACTCCTACGACTTTTGCGCCAAACCTTCTGCTTTCCTGAACGCAAACTGAGATTAAAGACGGTATAACATGCGTGATTTCAACCCCCGGTAACAAGGTTATATCGGCATAATCATTGTTAACCTTAATAAAATCAGCATATTTTGACAAAAGGCACCCGATATTTGAGCTGTCTGCATGGTCGGTTATAGCCAGCGCGGTATAACCTGCGGTTTTCGCTCTCTGCATAAGTTCCGACGGTATAAGTTCGCCGTCGCTGAAAAATGTATGCGTATGAAAGTCTATCATCGGATTCACAGCCTTGCAATAAATTATTATACGCCCGGCGGGAGTCGAACCCACGACCCCAGGATTAGGAATCCTGTGCTCTATCCTGCTGAGCTACGGGCGCAAAATTTCATTATTAAAGAATTTATAATTATATAAAATTTTCTGCGGTGCGCAACAAATTAAAATTTTTTTTTATCTTATTGCGTTTATTAGAAACTAAATGAACTCCGGCAAGTAATGAATCAATATCCTTTTCGCGTCCATACAAATCCTCACGAATGGTAATAACCAGTTGACGTAATAAGTGATCATGTTTTTCCGACCATTCTCTTGAATTACGTGGAATTTCAGTATTTTCTGTTTTTATAAAATTGTGAAATTCCATTAACCGGTAAACAACTTTTGGAGCCGCAATTATTATTAAGCTATTGAAACTTTCTGCGATACGTTTTTGCGCATCGTAATCTGAATTATCTATAGCTACATCGTTTAAGGCTTTTATGAAATTTCTATAATATAAGATCGCTGAAAAAGTCTTTTTTAGTGTCATTGCGAAATAAAGAAGGAACTATGGCAATCTTAGCGCTTATGGTTTTGAGATCACCACGTCGTTTTGCTTTCGCAAAACTTCTCGTGATGACATAGAAATTCAAGGTTTTTCAGCAATCCCAATATTCTTGGCGTAATTTACGGCATTGCGATTCACGCTGTTGTTTTTTTGTGAAATAATAAGTCAGTGTTGAACCAAATAAACCTAATATTGCAATTACAACGGGAATCATAACAATCAATCTCATTTAGTCTCATTTAGTCGGAGATTCAGTATATTTTTGCGAAAAAATCCACAAAAACGGCTTGGATGGTAGGCAAACCATACAACCAGTTGAATCAACCCTATTTATAAAGCTATACCGCAAATGCAGTATGGGGGCTTTGATATCTTTAGGGGAACCAATCGACACGACTTTGCCATATCAAAAGGGAATTTTATCAAAATATACTCAAAAAACCAACCACAATCCAGTTGTGCCGGTTTAAATGCTCATATTTTGGCTCTTTCTAATCAATATGCGCGGAATCGTGTTCTGCTTGAGACCACAAATGCCCCTCAACCGTATTAGATGGTGGAGGGGCACCAGTGTGGCTTTACTACTAAAACTCTCTTGATGCACAGTTCAACGAAGAAGAACGAAATTCTATTTTTTTAATATTCAACTTGTCTTTCAACAATTCGTAGAATACTGTACAGAACCATTCGCAGGTAGATGGACCTTTGCTGACAGCGACTCTGCTTTCAGGAAACGATTTTACCAGCTCATGGTTGAGAGCTTTTGCAGGCGTTCCGAATCTATTGGTTGTACCTTTCATTCCAGCTTTTTCATATCCTTGCAACACTAAATCAAGCAAAGGGTCGCCTTCTTGAAAAATTGTTGCATGCATGAAGTTGTCGGCCACTTCCCACGCTAATTTTTGCGCCTCTTTTATCGGGTAAGCATAATTATGTTTGTTTAACTCTCCTTCAATTTCGATCGTTAGCAATCCAGAGTGTCCATGAAGATAGCTTGCCTCTCCTGGATAATTCATAAACCTGTGTGCATACTGGAAGTCAAGTTTTACGATTGATCTGTACTTTGAGTTTGACATAATAATCTCCTCTTTTTGGTTGATATACACATTATTGCATTGTGCTAATCACTCTTTACTGTCTCAATTAACCACCTCCTTTAATTTACATTTGCTTACTAAATAGTAATCATTACTGATCAATAGACAAAAAAAACAAACTAATATTTATTTGTCATTACACTTTGAACAAATACCTTCCAATACTACCCTCTTATTGATAATGACTCCTTGTTTCTGCACTGATTCCGGTACGGCAATATCGTTATAGGCATCGTTTTCGAAATCATAAATAGTATAACACTTGATACATCTAAAATGATGATGCTGATGCAGGTTCGGTTCAAATCGTTTCTGCTCGCCTGTTCCTTCCACGAGATTAATTATGCCTATTTTTGTGAATGATAACAAGGTCCGGTAAACGGTATCAAAAGAAATATTCGATAAGCTCTTGCGCACACGCTTGTATATAGCGTCAGCAGTGGGATGATCCGTTGACTTGGAGACTTCATCAAAAATAAGCGAACGTTGCGGGGTGATCTTAAGCCCCTTCTCGGCGCACTTATCGAAAAACATTTTTTTTAATTCTTTATGATCAAATTTCATAAATTTACTATATAGTAACTATTCCTATTTGTCAATATTCTTTTTGCATTTGTTATACACCCTAATCGAGAATTTTCGAATCTACTTCTACTCAAGCTGGCCTTGCGCATAGTTTTCGTCGGATGATTTACCCAAAATATAACGGAGAGGGAGGGATTTGAACCCTCGGTAGGAGTCTGAACTCCTACGACGGATTAGCAATCCGTTGCCTTCAGCCACTCAGCCACCTCTCCGTATCATACACGGGACAAATAAAGCAGTATTTACCAACCCCGATTTCGCGGGAATACAATCAGTAAATATCTAACTAAAATACAATTTTTAACACAAAAAAAGATTTCATACTGATTTGAGTTTATCTAACAATATACCGAAATGCAATATATTCCGAAAAAGTTTTTGATTCTCTTTTAAAAAAGAAGCAAACTTTTTTGTTTTTGTATTATCGTAAATTCAAATGAATCTTAATATTAATCCTCCGATACTACGACGGAGGGGGTGGGATTCGAACCCACGGTGCCTGCAAAGGCACGCCAGTTTTCAAGACTGGTGCAATCAACCAGCTCTACCACCCCTCCTAAACCTACTCAGAATACCAAAATCCCTTTTTTCCAGTCAACAAATTTTAACCGGATTATTGATCAGGTCTTAAAATGAATAAAAATCCGGCCGAAATTTTTGCTGTCTTTTTCTATTCGGTGATAAAGCTGTTTTATCTCTTTTTTCTCTAAAAACCGCAAAACGTGTTTCTTTAACTGGCCGCTACCTTTGCCGGGAATAATTTCCACAAGAGGTATCCTTTTCTCCACAGCTTCTTTTACTACTCTGTCCAGCTCATCATCGATCTGTTTGCCTTTATTGAAAATATCATGCAAATCAAGTTTCAGTTTTGCCATAGACATACCTTTGCCGGAAAAAATTTTTTTAACGATACTACTTTTATTTTCGGCAATATTAAAGATAAATTTTGCGAATATGGCATACCGGAAGTTTAACGGAAAATATTACGTATAACCTCAACTAAATCTGATTTGCATTATAAACTTTTGTGTCGACAACGAAACTAAATTTGTAACAATATTTTTATTTATTGTCATTATATAAATTATCCTTTAGAGCTTATGTCATTGCGAGCAAACGAAGTTTGCACGGCAATCTAAGCTCGATTAACTTTGAGATTGCTTCGACGCTATGTTCCTGGCAATGGCAGTTTTAAATTTTTCAGAGGTTACTTAATTAAACGGCTATTTTGCGGTTAGCTTGACTGATAAACCGGATGTTTTGTAATCAAAGCAGATATTGAAGCGAATACGCACATTACGCCCGCCGGAATAAAAGCGTAAAGGTAACTTCCGGTCAAATCGAACATTTTACCTCCGAGAATAGGCCCTATTATTCCCGCAATTCCGTAAGCGCTGAATACAAAAGCGTAATTTATACCCAGATTTTTTGTTCCGAAAAAGTCGGCTGTCGCCGCAGGAAACAATGCGAAAATACCGCCGAAATTAAACCCGATAGACGATGCCGCTATGGAAAGGTGTAAAGGTTTATATCCCATTGCTGCCAGCGAAAACATCATTATTGCCTGAAACGCGAACATAAAGCACATAGCGTTTGTGCGCCCTATCTTATCTGAAATAGTGCCCCATGCGATTCTGCCGAACCCGTTAAATATAGCCAGTATACCCACCGCCGATCCTGCCGCCGCCGCAGAAATACCGTTGCTTAAACCAAACGGTTTAAGATTGCCGATAACAAGAAGGCCTGCGCCTGCGCCCGCAATAAACATCATCCACAACAACCAGAAAGAATAAGTGGCGGTCATTTCCCTCCAGCTAAATTCGCGCGAAAGTTTTAGACTCTGCTTTTTTTCAGGTAACCAGCCTGCCGGAACCCATCCGTCCGGCGGATTGGAAAGCAGAAAGGAAGACGGTATACATGAAACAAGAAAAATTATGCCAAGATACAAAAAAGCTCTCATTACGCCGGCAGAATCTATAAAGTAATAAACCAGTTTGACGAATAATCCCGCTCCCGCGCCGAATCCGGCTACCCCAAGCCCCGTGATCAACCCGCGCATATCAGGAAACCATTTAATCAAAGCCGATATCGGGCAAACATAACAAAACCCTATTCCCGAACCGGCGATAATTCCGATTGTAACCAAAATACCTGTATATGAACCGCCGGTATAACTGCAAAGAATATATCCCGAAGCGAATAAAATCGATCCGATCAAGGCGGTTTTGCGCGGTCCTATTTTATCCTGAAGCCTTCCGGCGAATATCATGGAAATTGCGTAAGAAGCAAGGCTGAGGGAAAAAATAGACTGCGTTTGCGTAGTAGTGTATCCATACTGATGTTTAAGCGGATTGACAAATATGCTCCATGCGTAAAGAGAACCCAGACAAAGCTGAATTACAAGGCTTCCCGCGACTATAAACCACCGGTTGGTTGTTTTGTTAAATATCATAAAACAATATCCTTATATTTTTGCATTGCCGTATTTTTTTGTTTAACGCAAATGCCTGCCATGCATTTTATATATTAAAAAATCAAGTTTGAAAAGTTTTTTCTGTTCGGATTTTAAAAAAATTTTTCGGTATGTTGTGATTTTCTAATACGAATATGCTTTTTACTTTAGAATTTTGGAGCGCTGAAAAAGTCTTTTTAATTGTCATTGCGAAGTTCCAAAGGAACTGTGGCAATCTCAGCTCCGATGATTTTGAGATCACCACGTCGTTTTGCTTACGCAAAACTCCTCGTGATGACATTCTAATTTAAGCCTTTTTCAGCAATCCCAATTTACAATGTAAAAGCTGTAATGATTCTCTTCTTCTTCTTGAAAAAAAACAAAATTTTTTTCGCAATGCTTTTGCATTGCGGCGCAATAATAGTATAAAACGCTAATTAGTATAAGATCAGGGTTATTTCGATTTTCGCCCGTTAAGATTTCATAAGGGGTTACGCCGGTGTGGTTTTATATCTGGATTGAATTGCGGAAGGATAAAACCGATCTGTTCTTTTTTGAAAAATAAACAAGTCTTTTTTAGCAACGCCCTGAATTACAGGTGTATTAAAAAGCTATTATGCATTTTGTGCATAAAACATATCCCTGAGGCCTGTTTTCCGTTTCCATTTCCCATAGATTCTTAAACACTAAAGATATGTTTTTATGATTCATTTTTACGGCAGGGCCCATGGCAAAGGTACGTCCCTGCATATTGCGAACCCGTCTGCCGTCGATTTTGTCGTCAGTTGTCTGCTGATAGAAATATCCATTGACGCCTCCCGTAATCCAGCTTGCGAAATTATAACCGACAGCGTAATCGAAATGGAATTCCTGTCCCGGAGAAAGTTTCTTCTCTCTGGATACAAGATCCATCCTGTTCAGGTTGATTCCTTCATAATCGTTGACAATATGATCGTTATTTTTTGAGCTGAAATCGTACATGAATTTCGACGATATGTCCAGCGGTCCCAGCAAAACGGTAACCGCTGTCGCCAGTTCCACCGTCCACACTTTTGAGCTCAGGTTGACCATATCGGACTCATGATCAAACCTGCCTGTAGGCATATAAATATCCGGGCCGAACGCTACATGAACATTTTGGAAATGCCAAGCAAGAAGCATTGGGCATACTATTATATCGCCCAGCCCGCCTTTTTCATCATCGAACGAATTGAACTCGTGCCCGAAATCATATTCTTTATATAAAACCGGAATCAAAGTATGCGCTCCGATATCCGCACCGAACAATTTAAAATTGCTCACATAAATAAAACGCATAGCGTTGGCGGTTACGTTTATACGCATATCCGACAATGGGCCGAAATTGTAATCATGCCCCTGATTATTTTTAAATCCATTGGAATGATAATGATATAAATAGTGAATATAGTAAAAACCAGGAGGCGGCACAGCACCGGACATAAAATCTTCCGATCCATGCGGGTAAGATGTAGCTCCACCGGCAACAACGGTTTTTGAAAAATTAAAAATCAAAACAACTATAAGCGATACAAAAAAAAGCCTCATAACCCTATACCTTTTTTAAGTATGTTGATGATTGATGAATAAAAATTTAAATTGTATTTTTATACCGGTTTGTGTTTCGTTTTAGAATTTAAAGCTAAAAAGATTCTCTTCTTTTTGAAAAAAGAAGCAAAAACTTTTTCGGAATGCTCCGCATTCCGGCATATTATTATTGATATGAAGCGACAGACATAACCCATTTTGCAATAATGCGTTTACCGGATTAATATTAGGATAATAAACAGGCAAAGGTCAATTTATATTCATAAAAAAAATCAAACTTTTTCTGACATTTCACCGTTATGTCACAAGAAGGTCAGATTACCTGGATATCAGAAAACGTATTTGCGAAGAAGGCTGTTGATTACGATTTTGTTTTCCGCATGGATTTTTTCGACGATATCGTAAATATTGCCGTAATTTTTCCCGATAAGATCGTTTATGAGGAATACCGCATAATCTAACCGCAGGCTGTTTATTTCTTCTATGGTATCTTTCATAAGGTTGGCATCGAATAAATCCGATTCGCCGTAAACGAACGTTTTGCGAATATTTCTTTTGCAATACAGATTCTTATGTTCATCCCTGCACAATACATAAATATTCGGCGATTTGAAATGCCAGCGGATATCGTCTACGGCATAATCGAAGAGAGTTTCCCTGCCGGAACGGATTATTAAAAACGATGGGGAATCGCTGTTATTTTTATTCCATTCAAATTGTCGTGTAATAAAGTTTGTTTCGATATTTTTTCTCGTATCCGGAAACTTTTTTATGAATTCCTTGCTGATCACCGACCGGTAAAGAGATTCGTAATGCATGATCATTGTTTCGATATTGTAGTTTTTTGTTACGTGATCGCGGGCGTTATTGCCCAAAACTTTGCGCAGTTGCGGATTTTTTATAAGTTCCACAAGCTTTTTCCTGAAAGAAAAGAGGTCGTTTATGGTTACTAAAAATCCGGTTTGGCCGTCGTAAACCAGAGAAGAGGTTTCTCCGGAATCTGTGGCAACTACCGGAATACCCATAGCCATCATTTCCATAATGGAGTTCGGCAATCCTTCTTGGGTAGTTTTCATTTCGCCGGATTTGTCTTTATAGCTCCCTGAACATAAAACGCCTATATCAAAGATGCGCATTATGTCCTGAGGCGTTTCGCTGGGTTGCAGGAAGATAACGTTTTTTTCCAGCGGAGCGGTGATGGTTTTGAGGTATTCCAGATAACCGTCGTGGTGGTGGTTGCCCATAATGATAAGTTTCACCGACTGGATTTTGTTATCATTGATGATTTTATATATGGTATATACAAGTTTGTCGAGGCACTTTTCTCTGGATATTCTACCGCAATATCCTATTACCGTATCGCCGTCGTTGATGCCCAGAGCCCGTTTTTTTGCCGTATCCGAGTCGGCCGGCGCAAAGACAGCTGTATCGACTCCGTTATAAATCAGCTCAACTTTTTTGTGCGGGTACTCTATTTTTGTTTTTTCGTAAACTGAATTGGTAGAAGATATTATACAGTCTACCGGTGTTTTGTCGAACGAAAAAGCCGATGTCATGCCGTCCTGCCGTTCGATTATTCTCGGTACACCGGCAATCATGGCCAGATAGTTGCCGTCATCGCAGTTGATTGTCTGAACGATATCTATTTTGTTTGAGGACAGGTAGCTCAAAATATCGCGCGGGTCGGTAGAATAAAAGCATCTGCCGGTTTCGAGAAATTTATGCTGGAATTCATCGCTTCCCGGACTGATAAAATGGAATTCAAACCCGTTTGAGCTGAGGTTTTCTGCGATATTTAAAAAAGTTTTCGGAACACCTCCGATTCCGAAAAAATTCGATATAAACGCCAGGCGGATATTGTCTTTCATTTTACAAATTTGTCTCAACGCAATTGTGATTTGTCCATAAATATTTTTTCATAAGGCAATTAACAACTATTTTCGTCTGCGCTGTTATTGCTCCGGCAATATTTTTTATATTGGCATACTCAAAATCCGGCGCGAAAAAATCGTTTAAGATGAAATACAAAACGTTATAGTTGTTCTTATTTATTATATCGACAAAATCACCCATTAGGTTCAGTTCAAAATTGTTGCTGAGGGTATATATGTAGAAATCGTTGATTTCAGGGTACCCTATAACCTGATCGAAATTTTTTGCGTGGCATAATACGGCTATATCAGGTTTTAAAAAGTTTTTGCGGATATCGCCCATTATATAGTCAAACAGATGTTTGCTACCTGACCGGAAAACGAGTATTTTTTTTGATTCTTCAGATCGGGCGCTCCATTGAACCGGATTGGCGAGAAAATGCGCCTGCACTTGCGCTCGTGCACGCGGATAAATATCTGCGAATTCATCGGACAGAACAAACCTGTAAATCCGCTCGTATTGTGCCGACATTTTTTCTTTGTTGAATTCAGATAATATTATTTCACGCGCATTTTTTCCTAAATTGCGCCTAAGGTGTATATCGGATATAAGCGTTTGAAGCCTGAGGCGAACTTCGTTCATATCGTCTATTGCGGTGAGAAATCCGTTTTCGCCGTCCCGCACGAGAGTCGATGTCTCTCCGGAATCCGTGGCGACAACCGGTATCCCCGAAGAAAGTATTTCCATAACTGCGTTGGATAAGCCTTCTCGCGTGATTTTTTCCGAACCGTCGGCGGCAATATGCGTGCCGGAACAGTTTATGCCGATATCAAACAGATTGATTATCTCATGCGGGTATTCGGTTTCTCCGGCGAATATTACCGATTCGCGAAAGTTATATTCGCTTAAAACGGCATTTATTATATCTTGGTAATCGGGATACATTTTACCCACAAGAATCAGTTTAATATTACGGTTTTCAGGCAACAAGCTGTAAAAAACCTCAAGCAATTTATCGATACATTTTTCACGCGATATTCTTCCGCAGTACCCGATTACGGTATCGGTAGTTTTTAGCCCAAACTTTTTCATCAGTTGCGCGTTTTTTTCTCGAGGTTTAAACAGGTTAGTATCCGTGCCGTTGAAGACAAGTTCAATATGTTTGTGCGGGTATTCTTTTTTTGAGAATTCGTATCCCATTTTTGTAGAAGCAATAACGCAATCGACCGGTTTTCGGTCAAACATTAGAGCCGTGTTCATGCCGGCAAGCCGTTCTATTATGCGGGGTACTCCCGCAAGGTAAGCGAGGTAGCTTCCCCTGTCGCAGTTATTTGTATGGGCGATTTGTATTTTATGTTCGCGAAGGTAGTCGATAGTATCCTGTGCATGAGGAAGGTACACGCATTTTCCGCAATCGCGGAACCTTTGCTGGAAATCGTTTTTCTGAATATTGATTATATGAAACTCAAATCCTCTGTCTTTTAGCCCTTCGGCAACGGACAAATACGAGCGCGGCACGCCGCCCGTACAGAAAAATTTTGATATGAACGCTACTTTGATATTCTCTTTCATGGATAATCCTGATTAATTTGAGTTTAATATTATATAATAAGGAATCTCTGAAAAATTAAATTTGTCATTGCGAGAAGCATAGCGACAAAGCAATCTCACAGTTAATCGAGCTTAGATTGCCGCGCAAACTTCGTTTGCTCGCAATGACACAAGCCTATAGGATAATTTTTCAGAACTTCATTAAGGTATTATTCCGCAATGCAAAACATTGCGAACAAGTTTAAGACCGCTGAAAAAGTATTTTTCATTGTCATTGCGAAGACCGAAGGAGCTGTGGCAATCTTAAGCTACGATGGTTTTGAGATCACCACGTCGTTTTGCTTTCGCAAAACTCCTCGTGATGACATTCTAATTTAAGCCTTTTTCAGCAATCTCATTTTTCTCTTATTTCAAAAAGAAGAGAATCTTTTTAATTTTTTACAATTGGATTATATAGCACGTTTTGTTCCAAACAAAAAAATATTTCTGCCGGTAAACTGGGGGGCTAATATATGTCATAAACTATGGGGCTTCTCGCATTTCTCATGCATGCGATCAGATTATTTTTGTTTATCGCTATTACCGAAGGAGTGAAGCTGTCTTCATCGAATTCAAAGTCTTTTGTGAAAATCAGGTTTGAGTTCAGATCGTATTTGCGTATACATTTTTCTATCAGTCCCGAAGATACAAAAAAAGTTCCGGTTTCGGAACTGAAGCAGATAGATTCGCCGGTAATACCGGTTGGATAAAAAGTATTGTCTTTAAAAATGGATACGTTATGCCCTTGTTTGAGGTTAAGTGTTTTAAAAAGGTCGGTGATATACAGTTTGCCGTCGAAATACGATATCTGGAACGGCATTTTAAAATCGCTCTGAAAAGATGATACCTGCCCGTTGTTGTTCATATAATGCAGAACGCCTGTATGCGGTTCGCAGAAATACATTCCGCCTTTATCGTCTTTTTGAGCGGATATTATCTGTTTATCTTTGAAAAAAGGAATCATATCGGGCAGTTCACATAAAAAATTAAAATCTGAGGCAAAGATTTTCGGATAAAATGTCAAGACATCGCCTGTTACACCGCAAACTATATAATATTCATTGTATGAGGTAATACAGTTTATTTCCCACGGATAATTTTTGCTCGTGTCGTATCTGTTTAAAATATTATATTCCCTATCCGTAACGACAACTTCTTTTTGTTTTTTATCTGGCGAGCTGTTGCTAAAAAAAATTTTATTTTCATTAAATGAAATAGTTCTGAAATTCAAGTTCGATATTTGCGATAATTTTAAAGAGACAAATTCATTATATTCAAAATAATATTTTTCTCTGATAGACTGCGCTTTCAGGGCGATTTTATTTTTATAATCCTGATTATTCATAACCATAATGTATTGAAATTTATGTTGTTGTAGTAATCTTAAACATATAACTGAAACACTAACACAATTCGATATCAAATTAAACATTAAAAATCAGGTGTATTTAAAAAAGCGCAAAACTCCTTTTATGACGGTTTGCAAAAGAAATTACACGATAGTTTCCAAAATGAAATCCATTTACTGTTAATGGCATGATAAATGCTTCAATATTTCACAATTTTCTTTTTAATAAACGATAACTTTTTAAATTTCAAAATATAAATATCCAAAAGAGGCTTAAATGAAAAATTCATCAACTGAAATAAAGAATGCAAAAGCATTAAAGCTGAATGAATACGAAAAAAAGTTCAAAATGGATTTATCGGGCTGGATGCGGTATCATCATTCCGAAATAGTTATGAAAAACTGTACTTACAGGGGAATAAAAACTTTCAAAAACCCTCTGGATATGTGGATATATCAGGAAATTGTCAATGAGATAAAACCCGATATTATTATAGAAATCGGCAGTATGTATGGAGGAAGCACGCTTTTCTTTGCCGATCTTCTCGAATCCATCGGTAAAGGGAATGTAATTTCTATTGATATTCAAAGGCATTATTATAAAGCTAAACATAGCAGGATTATCGAGCTTACTGGCGACAGTGCCTCGCAAGAAATTGTTAAACAGGTTTATTCAATATGCAAAGACAAATCCGTATTGATAATTCACGATGGCGAACATTCAAAAGTTCAGGTTCTTAAGGATATTAAAGCTTATGCGGATTTAGTAAGCCTCAACAGCTATTTTATTGTCGAAGATACCGCAAACGAGTTTATGAGCAACAACCCATTATATGAAGGCCCCTTTGAAGCCGTAGAAGAATTTCTAAAAAATAATACCGATTTTATTGTCGATAATACCAGAGAACGGTATATCCTTACATACAGCATGAACGGTTTTCTAAAGAGAATAAAAACCGGAGTTCGGAAAAATGATGATACGATTACCGCAAAAGATAATTTCACGGTTCATAAAAACGACATAGAACCCTATTTGGTTGCGCAGAATAAAATGATTATGCTTTCAAACTATGTAAAAGCCAATGCCGGCAACCTTGATTACGAATGTGAAGAAACAATGTATAAAGTCGGCTTGAATTTGTATAATTTATTTAAAGATACGATCAGGTTTTATGCCGGCAGATTAAACCTTAAGGGAAATACCGCTGTTTACGGCACGGGAGATTTTTGCGAAGTCCTGATAGCGGTTTTAAAAGATTTTGCGGGTATAGAACTGAAAGCCGTAGTTGAAAAAAATGAAACGATGTGGGGCAATTCATATCTTGGACTGCCGGTTATATCGATTGATGAACTGCAAGATTATAAAATAAATAATATCGTAATAGCATCTTTATCTCATGGCAAAGAAATCTATCACCGGCTTCAAAATATAAAAAACGTCAATATATTTAAATTTCCGCATGAACGGTTGGAAATCCCAAAAATTACAGATCAATTATTGAACGCTTACCCTATAAACTCCCAGATAATGATGGGTAAACCTCAATTGTATGTAATTCTTGCCAAACTTGAAGAAATTTTACAGCAAGACATTGAAGGCGAAATAGTTGAATTAGGGTGCAATGCCGGTTCCACATCGCTTTTTATAAGAAGAATGCTTAATATTTATAAAAGCCCAAAACAATTTCATGTTTATGACTCGTTTGAAGGGTTGCCTGAACATACCGAAAATGATATCGGGAAAATTCAGCGGTATAAAGGCGAATGCAAAACAACGAGAGAGACCTTTATCAGGAATTTCCGCGAAGCAAATCTCCTGTGTCCGGTTATCAATGAAGGATGGTTTAAGGAAATACCGGATGAAAAGTATCCCGCTAAAATAGCGTTTGCGTTTTTCGACGGCGATTTTTATACATCTATTATCGACAGTTTCAACAAAGTATACCACAAACTTACAAAGAACGCCGTTGTATGTTTCCACGATTACAGCAACGAAAATTTACCCGGTGTAAAAAAAGCCTGCGATGACTTTTTGAAGGATAAACCGGAAAAGGTATTTGAATTAAACGGAATCGGTTACATGGTAAAACACTAAAATATTTTTGATTTATCCTACGATAATACATTGTTTCTGGGTGCTTTAGTTTGAATCTCGCATCGACCGGATACGGTTGCTAAACCCGCAAATTTTTCGCCATCAAGTACTTCTATATAAAATTCAAACTGGCAAACTTGGGATTGCTGAAAATCCTTAAATTTCTATGTCATCACTGTAAGTTTTGCGAAAGCAAAACGACGTGGTGATCGCAAAATCAAAAGAGATAAGATTGCCACGGCTCCTTCGGAACTTCAAAATGACAATAAAAAAGACTTTTTCAGCGATCCTAACTTACAAATATCCGTTAAAAAACCAGCTTTTTTCAAAGTTTCAACAGTTAAAAACACTTTTATTTTATCGCGTATCTCTTTTATTATTGTTGATTTATACTGCCATTGCAAAAAACATGCGGTTTTTTTAAAAAATAATCATGTTTATATATTGACATTTATTTTATTTTATGTTATAAAATTATTGAATATTCGGAAAAATTATGTTTAAAAACTATTTCATGTATTGTTGCTGATCTGAACAATACATTTTTAATACAGAGGGGGGGAAATAATATTTCCCCCCCTATTTTTATTTGTTTTTCTTTGGGACAACAATCAAAAACTTGCGTTTGGGGCAGGTTAAATAATTTGAAACGCAAATTATTTAATATCTTTCCAACTTAAGGAGCAACGAATCATGAAGAAACAAACTTTTGTCAAAAGCCTGATTTTTGTAATCAATTCCTTATTCATAATTAATGCCGCTTTTGCCGGATTAGAAGGATATTGGGATTTTAACGAGAGTTTATCCAGCCAGACTTACGACGATTCTTCACCAAATAATTATGATTTGACTCGCGGTTCAACTTTATCATCCGACGCAAACGACCCTTCATTTTCAAGCGATACCCCTCATCATACAAGTTCAAGTGATTATTCGGCGGACTTTGACGGGATAAACGATTATGCATGGATTACAAATTATTCACAACTAAAACCGGCAACAGCATTCACATTGAGCACATGGGTAAAATTTGACAGTTTGGATTTCGGTTCACCCGGAAGCACGGATGCTCAAGACGTAATGATATCGAATATCGGTGCCTACAACGCAAGCGGCGGTTATCAGCTTTTATTTGCGGATGCCACAAATCCATGCGTCGCATTTATGTACCGCCCGAAAGTCGGCTCGAGTTATCCCGACAGAGGCATAAGTTATTCGCTTACCGATTTAGGCTGGCAAACCGACACGTGGTATCATGTTGCCGCAACATATACTCAAAGCGGAAGCAACGCGATACTCAAACTCTATTTAGACGGCAAACTTGTAACTTCAAACACTCTTTCTGGCATAATATCTTATGACAACACCCCTAAATTTTATCTTGGAACTAATTATGACGGTGTTGGCAACCTGAATACGAATGAGAGGGAACTTGACGGACATCTTGACGAAACGAGAGTATACAGCGATGCAAAAAGCGACAGTTATATTAGAGAAACCCTTGCCGCAATTGATATTGAATGGGCTTCTGCAGTAAGCGATTCCGCTTCCAATAAATCCAGATGGTTTGTACAAAAAATACCGGGATATTCAGCCAATGCCATATTGCCAAATTATGGAACTCCGTATACCGTTACTTTAGACGCGAATTGGGAAATAGATGACCTCCATGTTGAACAAAATGCAAAAGCATATCTTGGAAATTACAATCTGACAGTTCACGACGGAGGCAACATTAATGGAACATTGGAACTTGCAGGTTCAACTTATTCCGGCAGTTCAAACATATCTACTGGATCGAATTCTCTTGTAATCGGATACGGTACGATAAATCCGTCATTCTCAAATAATCAGGGTACAATCAAAGCTCAGGGAACCGGACAACAGCTTTCCATAGATCTGGAAGGCAATGACAGCGAAGGGACATTAAGCGCCGATTTGGGCGCAACTCTTTATATCCGAAACGCGCATGATATTGCCAACCGTGAAACAATCTCATTAACCGGAGGCACATTAAAAGGAAACTCCGGCATTTACAATTTAATAAATGCGGCCGAAGGAGACTCCATCTCAGGATATGGCATAATAGACGATTTTAGAGTCAATATCGGGCCCGGGTCGCTGACAGCAAGCGGAAATGGAAAAACATTAACTTTTAACGAAGGGTTTACTAACAGCCAGGCTACAGGAACAATTAATATAGAGTCAGGCGCTACTCTTAACATTCCTCTGGCGTGGACAAACTACGCCACAATAAATATGACAGGCGGATCTATTACCGGAAATACCATGGGACAGGGTAACGGAAACACAGGATTAAACATATTGTCAGGAATAAACAATATCCAGAATATTAACTTCTTTTCAGGCAGTAAAAATACCATAAGCAATTCAGCTACATTAAATATTACAGGAACCGGCACATTATCGGGAGCGACAATAAGCGCAAGCGGATTGGGAGGTACTTTTAAAGTAGATGCAGGCGCAACCGTTCAAGGGTACGGCACAATATATCCCGATGTAATCGATAACGGATCTTTAATCGCAAATGCCAGCGGATATGCTTTAACTGTAAACGGAACTTTAAACGTAGGATCGGGGCGTTCCGCTTATTCCTCAAACGCGGCAACTCTTACTGCCGTAAATACAGTAACTAATCAGGGAAACATTTATGCGAATTCCAACAGTATAGTAAATATAAACAACACCCTGACAAACAGCGGTAATGTATATTCCAACGGCGGAACGGTGAACTTGAGCTCATCCATATTCAACAGAAGCAATATTTATGTTAATTCAGGAACAATGAATATATCGGGGTCTATCAAGGCCGGAACTTCGGAAACAGGAGAATTTTATGTAAATAGCGGTCAAATGAATATTAGCGCAACGATTGAATCCGGGTCGCGAAACATTTTTACCGCCAATAGTTCAGGCACAATAACAATGCCGGACGGATTCTCAACGGGATTGTTGTATTTATCTGATGGGTTAAGGCCGAGAGGAGGCTTAATCACGCTAAATAATAATCAAACTTTAACCAACGATTCCGGAAAATCAATTAAAGGATACGGCACACTGCTAAATTCTTCCTGCAGTTTAACTAATTTCGGCAATATCGAAGGCGATACCGGCATATTGAATATATTCGGCAATATCTTGAATAACGGAAATATATTCGCAAATGGTTTTTCCGATTCCGTCAATATTCAAAACCGGCTGGAAATAGGCAGTTCAGGATCGGTTTATGCTTCTACCGGAGGCCGTGTGAATATCAGCGATATCCTTACAAATAATGGTTCTGTTTATACATCCGGTGCAAATTCCGAAATATTCGTTAGCGATACTAATCCTACCGGTAACGGGACATTTACTGCTTATGGCGGCACAATTTATTTTACGGAAAACTTTTCCAATGAAACTTTGGCAAGAGATAATGCGTTGCAAGTTGCCGGAGGAAGAATAACCGTAGGAAAAGGAACCATGACAAATGCTTATAACAAAACAATTTCCGGCTACGGATATTTGCTTGGAGGAGCCGGATTGGAAAAAACAATTCAAAATTATGGAACAATCGAAACTCGCAACGGAAATTTAGTTATTGAAGGAAATGTAATCAATTTCGGATCAGTTAATGCATACGGAACAGACATTTTGCAAATTAATAGCGTTTTTACAAACAATACCGGCGGGCTTATCAGCAGTAATAACGGCGCGTCGATAAGCATCGGCACATTGATAAATAACGGTACTGTGGAAATCTCTAATGGAAACGGTTCAGGATCAATATATCTGGGACAAGCATCCGGCAACGGTAATTATTCCATTGAAAACGGTATACTTAAATTTACCAATTTATCAATGTCAGACAAATCATATATTAATGATAACAACACAAACTCCATTGTAGAAATTCATGGTAATGTCTCTAAAGAACAAGGTTCACAGTCTTCATTTGATATGGATAATATCAGGATGAGTATATTCAATCCGCATTCAATTTCACCGGATAAGCATAACATTAATTGGGAAGCGCAAGATATGGGTATCGATGTAAAAGGCCTTATAGACAACCTTGCCGTCGGGCAATTGATTTTTGGCGATAATCTTGGTAATCCGGGTTCAGACTTGTTTCTGTTTGATCCAAACAGTATAATATACTGTTACGGTTTAGGAATTATGAGCGATGCGGATATCGATCTTCAGGGAAGCACCATTTATTATTTAAGAGACGGCGACGAAGTAAATGGGATTATAGGAACCGGATTTAAAAATTCAGGCGTTTATTACAACGGCAAAATTCTGGAGATAAGTGTGTCTCCAGTGCCTGAACCTAATATTGTATTTTTATTTATGTCTGGAATATTTTTTCTATTCAGGCAGGTAAAAAACCGCTTAATAAAATAATATCGTGTTTTTTCCGTTTGTCTGGTTAAGATTGGGATTGCTAAAAACCTTAAATTTCTATGTCATCACTGTAAGTTTTGCGAAAGCAAAACGGCGTGGTGGTCGCAAAACCGCCAGCGCTGAGATTGACACAGCTCATTCGGAGCTTCGCAATGACAATAAAAAAGGATTATTCAGCGATCCTAAGTATATCAGATTAAATCACGACAACCCAAACTACCAAGATTACAGGGCAAACCGCAAATTATTAATCGAAAAACGATTTCGCGATATCCACAGCCTCAACCGAATCTTTAGCGTAACCGTCCGCTCCGATTTTTTTAGCGTACTCGGCGGTAATTACCGCTCCGCCTACCATAAATTTAATGTCAAGGCCGGCAGATCGCGCGTCTTTGATAACGGTTTCCATTTCTGTCATGGTTGTGGTCATTAAAGCGCTCAATCCGATAACATTGATTTTTTCTTTTTGGGCAGTACTCAATATAGTATCTGCAGATACGTCTTTGCCAAGGTCGATAACTTCGATTCCATGATTCCTGAGCATAAGAGTTACCATATTTTTGCCGATATCATGGATATCGCCTTTGACTGTCGCCATAATCATGCGCCCGATACTATGAGAACTGCCTTTGCCAAGATAAGGTTTAAGGTACGCGAAAGCGTCCTGCATCGCTTCGGCGGATAACATTAATTGGGGCAGGAAATATTCTTTGCGGTTAAACTTAATGCCTACTTCCTGCATTGCCGGCACTAACGACTCGTTAATGATCGATAACGGTTCTCTGCCGGAACGTAATTCTTCTTCAAGGCGGGCTAAAAGCGTATCTTTATCGCCCTGAATCAGGGCTTGCCGGCAATCAAGCCGAACCGGCCGAACTGTTTTAACCTCTTTTTTTTCTACTGTACCCTGCTGAAACCTTTTTATATAGCTAAGAGCGTTTTTATCCCTGCCGGCAAGCACGCATGACGCGCTTAAAATGTTCATTGTCTGCTCGTCACACGGATTAAGTATCGCGCTACTTAACCCGTGTGATACAGCCATAGCCAGAAACGCGTTGTTTACCCATTTCCGTTCAGGAAGTCCGAAAGAGACATTGCTCAGCCCTGCGGTAGTAAGTAATTTTTTGCCCGTGCAGTACTTTATGGTTTTAAGCGTCTCTTCGGGAGCCTGAGGCATAGAAGAAACCGTCATTGTTATTCCATCCACAACGGCTCTTCGGGCCGGTATGCCGTTTAATTCTAATATCGCGATAGTTTTTTCTATAATTTCTATCCGTTCTGCGGCTGTTTCCGGCACTCCTTTATCGTCAACGGGCAGTAACACAAACATTGCCCCGTATTTTTTCAGTACCGGTATCAGTTTATTTATTTTTTCGGATTCCGCAGACAGCGAATTCACAAGAGCCCTGCCCGGGTAATGTTTGAGGGCTTCTTCGATAACCTCTGCGTTTGACGAATCAATGCACAACGGCAAATCGGTATACCCAGTCAAACTGAAAACCGCCTCGCGCATAGTTTTTTTCTCGTCTATTGAAGGAACACCCACATTGACATCGAGAATTTGGGCGCCGGCCTGCGCCTGTTCTCCAGCAAGGCGTTTTAATTCGGTCATTTTCCCGTTTATAAGTTCTTCGGACAATACTTTTTTGCCTGTGGGGTTAATCCGTTCGCCTATGATTGCCAGAGGTTTGCCGGTTTCAAAAAAAACAGTTTTAGACCGTGAACTTATCCCTTCTACAGTGCATTGTACACTGAATTTATCGGGATTTTTATCTTTAAAATTCCGGTGTATCATTGCCACATATTCCGGCGATGTACCGCAACATCCGCCCATAAACCTGATTCCGCACTCAATAAATTCCGGCACAAATTCGCTGAATTCGCAGGGGGTCATATTATATGCAGTTTCCCCGTTTCTTAAAACAGGCAGACCCGCATTCGGTTTGGCCATAAGGGGTATTTGCGCGTAAGGTACCATGAGTTTTATGATATCGAGCATTTTATCCGGCCCGAACCCGCAGTTTGTGCCCACAACATCGGCTCCTAAAGACTGAAGCGTTATCAAAGCGCTTACAGGATCGGTTCCTGTTAAAGTCCGGTTGTCTTGCGCAAACGTCATAGAAACCATAACCGCAAGCCCGCAGGTTTGTTTTGCGGCAATAAGAGCGGCGCGCGCTTCCTGAATATCCATCATGGTCTCTATTACAAGCAGATCTGCTCCGGCGTCTGCCATACCTTTGATCTGCCGGGCAAATACGTCAACGGCTTCATCGAACGGCAAATCGCCTACAGGTTCGATGAATTTTCCGGTCGGTCCTATTGAACCCGCTACAAACACGTTTTCGCCTGCGGTTTCTTTAGCGAGCCGTACCAATTTATAATTTATCTCCTCGACCCTGTTTTCAAGCCCATATGTTTTTAGTTTAATTCTGTTTGCCCCGAACGTGCAGGTGTATATTATATCCGATCCCGCGCCGGCATATGCGCTATGTATTTTTTTTGTTACAGCGGGGTTTTCTATTGCCCACATTTCAGGACATGCGCCCGCAGGCATACCTTCTTTCTGCAGAAACGTGCCTGTAGCGCCATCCAGCACAACGTATTTTTTATTTATCAAATCCATCAATTCTTTCTTATTCATATGTTTTTTTCCCATCCGGCGATTGCGGTTATAGATTTTTCCGGTTTAAGCATATAACTGGGTGTTATTTGCACTCCAATCCGGTTCAGATCCAGTATCTTATCGAATACAAGCTGGTTATGCAGACCAAAATCTTTGTAGCCGGGACTGTAGCGTATAGTTGTTCTGTATCCTTTTTGCAAACCTATATTTTTTATCATGTTATGGAGTTTTTCCATAGCTGATTCTGCAAGTTCCGAAGCCGATGCGTCGAGCACAACCCCTTTTGACGGTTCGGCACTCATATAGTTTTCTATTTTCGCGCAAATATCATTGCCGACAGTAACTGCCATAAAAACGGCTATATTACAATTTTTCAGCAGATTTCGCAAATAAATGCTTTCGAGCATAAAACCGTTTGCTTTTACCGAATCCCGGCCCGGCGCGATTTCGCAAATCCGGTATAATCCGCGAGGTTCAATTATTGTCAGCGATTCATCGGCGACACTTTTTATAAACAAGCCGGTTTTTTTATCGGGTTCGGCTAATCCGGCATAACCAAGCCGCCTCAAGGTATCTTTATAAGGAAAACTCAAATTGAAATTTGATATTAATGTCGATTCGGTCATATTCTGTATAATTTATAAAAGGTTGTGCATAAAAAATACGGGATTGCTGAAAAACCTTAATTTTCTATGTCATCACGAGAAGTTTTGCGAAAACAAAACGACGTGGTGATCTCAAAATCATCAGAGCTGAGATTGCCACAGCTCATTCTTAGCTTCGCAATGACAATAAAAAAGACTTTTTCAACGATCCTAATGTTTAAGCAAATAATATTACACCAACTCAAAATTAACTTTAAGGAAAAAAATATTATTAATCAAATATTTACGCGTAAGAACAAACCGGAAAAGAATTTGCCGGAATGAGAGCTAAGGTAGGTAACGCAAAACAAACAACCTCAATTAACCGGCGTTTTTCTTATGTACCCGCCGCAAAAATAAAAAATCGGGGCGAGAGGATTCGAACCTCCGACTCCCTGCTCCCAAGGCAGGTGCGCTAACCGGACTGCGCTACGCCCCGTATAACTTAATTCAACGAAAAACATCATATAATAGAAAAGATTCATTTTTAAGTCAATTATTTTGTTTGGCGTGAAGTATAGAACAAAGACAGCCAGCGCGATAATTTAATTACTCATTACCGTAAAACAGTAAATGATATTCCTTTATCTGGAATTTAGTATTGCGAAATATAAAATACCTTTCCGAAGACAATTATTTAATAAGATTATTTATTTTTATACCGATAATATAAGAAAAATTGATAATTATACCCTTACGGAGTTATGCAGATGTTGAAAATGGATAAAATAACCCCTAAATTTGCAAATATGAAATTCCCGTGGGGAAAATCCGACAGGCGTATCCATGTTTTTGCCACCATGTTAGGATTATTTTCCGTATTGTGCGCTCTTATTGTGGGGTTTGTATCTTATAAATATTCCATAATGCTGACCGACTATCAGTTTAAAAATTATTACCTGAATAAAGTAACTATGATTCTGCATGCGGCAAAATCGCAAACCACCGACTCGACAGACGAAGATTTCCTAAACCAAATCGAATCGTTTTATGTATCTTTAAAGGATAACCCGCCGGACGAATATATAACCGTAATGGATAACGACGGCAATATTTTGCTTCATACGCTGTACCCGGACGCCGCAGGCAAAAATGTGGGTAACAATTGTCTGCATGATATTGACAATAAACAGTACATCAAACTTAAAGAAATTATCGCGCAAAACAAGAGTTTTGTCGGCGATTATACCTCGCTTAAAGGCCAGTCCCAGATAGCCGCGTTTGTTCCGGTTAAACCCTACTCCATGCTGTTCGGTATTCACAGGCAGAAATCGTCCTTTAAAAAAACGATTTATGCGGGATTAGACCTGATGATGGCGGTTTTTATTTTTCTGTGCGGGGTGCTAATGCCTGCATCACTGCTGATTTTGTTCTATAAAGTCAGGTTGAGCGATAAAAAAAATAAGGAAATAGAGCGGATGCGCAGGTTTATGGAATTTTCCATAGACCATGCCACCATAGCTACTCTTTTTATAACAGCCGATGGAGGAATTGCTTACGCTAATCGAGCCGCATGCGGGTTGTTCGGATACTCAAAAGAAGAAATTATTGACAAAAAAATTACTGATTTGAATACAAATTATAATGAGGATATATGGAAAAAGCATTTCGACGACATAAGAGAACAGAAATCAATGGTATTTGAGACGCAAAACCGTGACAGAACCGGAAAAATCATACCCGTTGAAGTTTGCGCCAACTACCTGCTGTTTGACGGGCAGGAATTCAACATAGCGTTTGTCCAGAATATATCCGAGCGCAAAAAGAAAGATATGGAAATCGCCCGAATTCAGCAGTTGCATAGGGCTATTTTAGATAACATACCCGATATTACATGGCTCAAAGATACCGAAGGGCGGTTTATGGCGGTAAACGAAGCGTTCTCCCAAGCCTGCGGAGTACCCGTAGAGGAAATCATCGGTAAAACGGATATGGACTTTTTCCCGCCGGATTTGGCAAAACGGTATATGGATGACGATAAAGAAATCATGCGCTTGAAAATACGCAAGTTTGTTGACGAACCATTTGTAAATAAAGGCGGAGAAAAAAAGTTTATCGCCACATTCAAGACACCTGTATTTAATGAAAACGGCGAAGTTTTCGGCACAACCGGTATAGCCAGGGATATCACCGACCGCAAACGGATGGAACAAGCTCTAATCTTTGAACGCGATTATTCCGCAAACATAATATGCCAAACGCCGGCGATAATATGCAGTCTCAAAACGGACGGTTCAATAAATTTTATCAACCCCGCCGGCGAGGAAATAATAGGATATAAATCGGCGGAATTAGTGGGAAAAAACTGGTGGGAAATTTTTTATCCGCAGGATGAAAGCAATGTGATTGAAAATTACCGCAAACAGCTGATATACAATGATATAAGAGACGCGGAAATGACGCTTTGCGCACGAAACGGGCAGAAAAAAACCATCTTATGGAGTTTTATCAGAAGATTCGATTCATCGGGGTTTATTACCGAAATAATAGGGTTTGGAAACGATATAACTAACCGCATTCACATGGAAGAAGAACTGTTTAAAGCGAAAAAACTCGATTCGCTCTCTATTCTTGCTGGCGGAATTGCCCATGATTTCAATAATTTTTTAACCACGATACTTGGCAACATATCTTTAGCAAGAATGGATGCCGATTCCGATATCCTGCGCAGAGCCGAACACGGCGCATTGCGCGCAAAAGAACTTAGCAAACAGCTTTTGACTTTCTCCAAAGGAGGAATACCCGTAAAAAAAGCGTCGTCAATAGTAGATCTGGTTAAAGAAACGGCGAATTTCATTCTGCGCGGATCTCGGGTAAAATGCTCGTTCTCCGAAACCGGCAATATTTCGCATGTGGAAATAGACGAAGGCCAGATCTGTCAGGTTATCAATAACCTGCTGATAAACAGCATACAGGCAATGCCCGAAGGCGGAACTGTCAACATATCTTTTGAAAACACCTCGCTTGATAAATCTGCGTATCCCGATATTACCCAGAACGATTTTGTAAAGATTACAATTCAGGATCACGGAAAAGGCATACCGAAAGACCATATCCATAAAATTTTCGACCCGTTTTTCACCACAAAAGAAGAAGGTAGCGGATTAGGGTTGTCTATATGTTATTCCATTGTAAAAAAACACAACGGTGTGATAAAAGTCGAGTCGGAACAAAACAAATGGACAAAATTTGAGGTTTACCTGCCAAGCTCTCTAAACACAAAAACCGATTCCCGCCAGCATACCGCTGGTAAAATTGAAGTCAAACCGGGCGCAAAAAAGAAAAAAATACTGATTATGGATGACGATGAATCCATCAGAGTTCTTCTCTCAACCGCTCTGGAAAAACTTGGATACGAAACGCAGACCGCAAAAGACGGTGCCGATTTAATTAAAAAATATAAACAATCCGTTCTGCACGCTCAAACTTATGACGCCGTTATAATGGACCTGACAGTTCCCGGCGCTATGGGCGGCAAAGACGCTATGCGCAAACTTCTGGAAATAGACCCGAACATAAAAGCTATCGTTTCCAGCGGATACTCAAACGATCCGGTAATTTCATTGTACGAAAAATACGGGTTCAAAAGCGTTATCCCCAAACCGTATGAGATCAGCGAAATAAACGAAGTCCTTACCAAAGTTATCGGATAATACCTTAAAAATTTACAAACCAGCAAAATGCCTTGAAATCGTAAGAACCAAACAGGCTAATTTTTACGCATTATTTTACCGCTAACCGAATTTTTATTTTCAAAAAAATTATTTTTTCTGATATCATTTGGTTTAAAAGGTGTTATACTTATTAATAAGAGAATATTCACTGCAAAAATGAGGTATAAGTTTATGAAAAGATATATTTTTATTTTTTTTATTTTTTTATTGAGTTCACCGGTTTATTCAGAAATAAAATGGTGGGAATTTACGTTCAGCGGTGAAGATTTGATGAATTATACAATCTTTGACGGCGCAGACGGAAGCAAACCTGTTGAACTCGGCATTTTTAGCGGTGCCATGACTTATGTGCCCGTTAATACAGGTACACCCATAAGAAGTTATCAGGCATCAACCAACGATGCTTTTGAAACTTGGGCAACAACCAGCGGCGACAAGGTATGGCGGATAAATTTATGGGGTTACAATGGGGCAGCGGCAAGTTACGGCGAATCTTATAAAGTATGGGGCTGGAATTGCGAAGGGTCGGCTGTGCCGGGCTGGTCTTCGGATTCAAATTGGGTTGGCGAAATCGGCGACTGGTCGCCCGCATGGGGGCAGACTCCGGCAAACAATAACGGTAAAATTATCCGATGGATTAATCTTAGCGGTTATGATAGCGTTTTCGGGTTCGGAGACGATCAGTATCCGACATTTACTTTCCGGTTAGGATTGGATGAAGACGACCCGTTTTTCGGTTCGGGAGGATGGTATGAAGGACAGGAAGGTAAACTTGTTTTCTGGTTCGGGAGTCAGATGTTTAATAGTTCGCAAGAATATACAGGGAGTTATCAGGGTAACTTTATACTTCAGGGCATTCCTTCAGAGCCTGTACCTGAACCTTCATCCGTGATATTATACTTATTTGGTTTTTTTCTGATACCGAACATTATGAGAAAAATAAGAACTCAAATAAATTGAGTTTTACCTGATATTTTATAGGGCAGAGAAAAAATCCACAGGGGGATGTGTTTATTTTTCTGCCTTATATATTAAAATGTTGGTTTAGTTTGTATTTATCGAGGAAAATACAAGATTTTGTTCCGGTTATATTTCTTCTTTATTCCTAAATCTATACATAAATCCATATATGAATTTTGCATAGAAATTTATAAAATTGCCGCTTTTCTGGCGTGGCATTTGCTCTCTTATGATTATCTATTTTTTTTTGATCACTGAAAGGAGTATTAAATGTCTGAATTGTTTAAAAAATGCACCTGCGCAACTGGAGAAGAAGATGCTCAGCTTCTAAAAGAGTTTAACGAAATATTAGAAACATACCGCGACAAACCCGGCGGGCTGATACCCGCATTGCAGGTCGCGCAGAATATGTTCGGCTACCTGCCTGAAAATGTACTCAAACAAGTTTGCAGGGTGATGAACAAATCTTACAGCGAAGTGGCGGGAATAGCGGGTTTCTATTCGTTTTTTTCAACTATGCCCCGGGGCAAACATATAATAAGGGTCTGTCTCGGAACGGCATGTTATGTGCGGGGCGGAAAACAGATTCTTGAGACGCTTCGGCAGGAACTGAAGATCGATGTAGGCGAAACTACTCAGGACAAAATGTTCACACTGGAAGTAGCGCGGTGTTTCGGAGCGTGCGGGCTTGCGCCCGTGATTACCATAGACGACAATATTCACCAGAGAGTAAAGATAACAAAATTGAGAGAAATTATGGATAAATACAGAAAAAACTCTCCTGATAAAAAGGAGATATGAATATGACTCGAAAAATTCAATCTTTTAGCGAATTGACTGATCTGAAAAACGAGTTCTCGGCTAAAGGGCACGGCAAAATCGATATTCTGGTTTGCGCAGGCGGTGGATGCCTCGCTTCAGGATCGCTTAACGTCAGCGCCGCATTCCGCAAAGCATGCGAAAAACATAAGCTCGAAGGTAGAGTAAGGGTTATAGAAACCGGATGTCAGGGGTTATGTGTCGCCGGCCCTGTGGTTACAATTTCGCCTGATAACATTTTTTACCAGAACGTCAGACCTGAAGACGCAATAACTATTGTTGAAGAACATGTTATGAACAACAAAATTGTAACTTCCCTGCTCTATACGGATAAAGGTTCCGGTGCGAAAGTCGCTAAAAAAGACGAGATCGATTTCTTCAGCAAACAGAAAAAAATTGTTCTTCGCAATTGCGGAATAATTGATCCGCTTAGCATTGAAGACTATATCTCCAGAGACGGTTATCAGGGATTTGCAAAAACATTGTTTGAGATGAATCAGGATCAGATAATCGAAGAACTTAATAAATCGGGATTGCGCGGACGCGGAGGCGCAGGGTTTCCTACGGGATTAAAATGGAAGTTTGCCAAACAAACTCCCGGTGATACGAAATATGTGCTTTGCAACGCCGATGAAGGCGATCCGGGCGCATTTATGGACAGAAGCGTTCTTGAGGGTGACCCGCACAGCGTAATTGAAGGCATGGCAATAGCGGGCGTAGCTATAGGCGCCAGTCAGGGATACGTTTATGTAAGGGCTGAGTACCCTCTGGCGGTAGAGAGGTTGGGAACCGCCATAAAACAGGCCAGAGATTGGGGATTGCTCGGAGACAATATTCTCGGCTCGAAATTCAAATTCGATCTGGATATCCGCATGGGATCCGGTGCATTTGTATGCGGTGAGGAAACGGCTCTAATCGCATCTATAGAGGGGCACAGGGGCGAACCGCGCCCTCGTCCGCCTTTTCCTGCGGATAAAGGGTTGTGGCAATGCCCGAGCCTTCTGAATAATGTTGAGACTTTCGCCAATGTATCGGCGATATTTCTATACGGAGCACAGTGGTATGCTTCTTTCGGAACGGAAAAAAGCAAAGGCACAAAGGTATTCGCGCTGGCAGGCGCTGTGAATAACACCGGTCTTGTTGAAATTCCCATCGGCACACCTCTCGGCGACCTGATTTACGATATTGGAGGCGGTATAAGCGACGGCGCAACATTCAAAGCCGCCCAAATCGGAGGCCCTTCCGGCGGATGTGTTCCGCGCCAGCATCTGAATGTACCTCTGGATTACGAATCGCTAACCGAACTGGGAGCAATAATGGGATCCGGCGGGCTGGTAGTTATGAACTCGGAAAGCTGTATGGTAGATGTAGCCCGATTCTTCCTTGAATTCGTTCAGGAAGAATCGTGCGGGAAATGCACCCCTTGCAGGGTCGGTACGAAAAGAATGCTGGAAATACTCACAAGAATCTGCGAAGGAGAAGGGACTCAGGAAGATATTGATACTTTAATCGAGTTAGGCAACATGATCAAAGATACAGCTTTGTGCGGATTGGGGCAAACCGCGCCGAATCCTGTACTGTCAACGCTTAAACATTTTATCCACGAGTATACACAGCATATACGCGACAGGCATTGCGAAGCAAGCGTGTGCCCTACGCTGGTCAGGGCATCATGCCAAAACGCCTGTCCCGCTAAAGTCGATATTCCCGGATTTGTATCTTTAATAAAAGAAAAACGTTACGCTGAAGCTCTTAAACTTCATCGTGAACGGAACCCTTTCGCGGCTGTATGCGCGAGAGTCTGTTTTCATACCTGCGAAGACAGATGCAAAAGGTCAAGCATTGACGAACCGGTATCTATACGTGCGCTGAAACGGTTTCTTGTGGAACAGGAAGTAATAATCCAGCTTCCTGAAATAAGGGAAAACGAACGTAACGCCAAACGCAAGATAGCCATAATCGGCGCAGGCCCTGCAGGATTGTCATGCGCGTATTTTTTAGCAAGATTAGGATATCGCCCTGTGGTGCTTGAGGCGGAACAACGGCCCGGCGGAATGCTTGTGCAGATGATACCGGCATACAGACTCCCCCGCGAACAAGTCGCGCGAGAAGTGCGAATGATTGAGAATATGGGCGTAACTATAGAAACCGGAGTACGGCTTGGTAAAGATATTACCCTAAAAGGTTTGCGCGATGAAGGATACGAAGCGGTATTTATCGGCATCGGAGCTCCTGCTGGAGCGAAACTGGGCATACCCGGCGAAGATTCGCACGGTGTAATCGACGCGATGCGGTTTTTGCGCGAATACAATATACGCGGGTCGGTTAAAGTCGGCTCGAAAGTGGTTATTATCGGCGGAGGAAACGCCGCAGTCGACGCTTCGCGTACCGCATTAAGGCTTGGAGCCGAATCTGTTACAGTATTTTACCGCAGAACGAGAAGCGAGATGACAGCTTATGCGGAAGAAGTACAGTGCGCTGAAGAAGAAGGCGTAAAGTTTGTGTTTCTCGCAGCGCCTGTTGAAATAATCAGCGAAAACGGATCCGTTGCCGGAATAAAATATAAAAGAATGTCTTTAGGCGAATTTGACAGGTCAGGAAGAAGAAAACCTAAAGCCAGCGGAATAGAAGACGCCTATATTGAGGCGGATCAAGTTATTACCGCTATCGGGCAGGCAATGGATACGGAAATGGTTTTTGACGTGGACCTGAAATTCTCGGAATCAGGGTTTATTCAGGTCAACCCCGTCAACGGCCAGTCTTCAATAGAATGGATATTTTCCGGAGGCGACAGCGCGTTCGGCGCATCGTCTGTAGTTGAAGCGGTAGCCGGCGGGGAAAAAGCCGCTGTGGGTATAGATACTTATCTCACAGGCGCCGATCACGCGTTCTGGAGAGAAGAAAAAGAATCCGATACCTTCTTTGACCCTGAAGCGGACCCTGTCGATTACGGCAGGGCGAAAGTTCAGCTTATTCCCGTTATCAAACGCAGAAACAATTTCGACGAGGTGGAATTGCCATGGAGAGAAAATATAGCGGTATCTGAATCAAAAAGATGCCTGCGTTGCGATTACGGCAAAAATAAATCGAATAGGAGATAAGTATTATGCCAGCTTTAACTATAAATGGTGTTAATGTAGAGGTAGATAACGAAGCTACAATCCTGCATGCGGCACGCAAAGCGGGGTTTAATATACCTACATTATGCGCACTTGAAGATCTTCAGGCAATAGGCGCTTGCAGAATATGCGTCGTGGAAGTCGAAGGAGCAAAAACACTTCTTCCTTCATGTGTTACCCCTGTAAAAGATGGGATGAAAGTGTTTACAAACACTCCGAAAGTAAGAAAATATAGAAAAATGATGGTTCAGCTCCTTCTATCCGAACACGATGGAAATTGCCAAACATGCAACCGGTTTGACGATTGCCAACTCAGAAAACTCGCCAACGAATTGAGTATTCAGGATGTATTTTATTCCGGCGCAAAGAAAGCCAGAAATACCGACGACAGTACTCCAGGCCTTCAACGCGACAACTCAAAATGTATTTTATGCAGACGATGTGTAACCGTTTGCAACCAGATACAAGGTGTTGCGGCTCTGTTTCCCCAGAAACGAGGATTCGATACCATGATCGGCCCCGCTTTCGGCGACAACCTGCGCAATGTGTTCTGTGTTCAATGCGGACAATGCGCGGCTGTATGCCCTGTGGGAGCAATCTCCGAAAAAAATGAAATCGGCAAAGTTTGGGAAGCGCTGGATAACCATGATAAATTTGTTATCGTACAGACTGCGCCTGCCATAAGAGCTTCTTTAGGAGAATGTTTCGGATATGATCCGGGCACTCTTGTTACGGGCAAAATGGTATCGCTTCTCAGACGGTTAGGATTTGATGCTGTTTTCGATACCAATTTCGCGGCGGACTTGACTATAATGGAAGAAGGCACCGAGTTCCTGCTCCGTTTACAGAAAATTTTTGTGGATAAGCAGGATTCTCACCTGCCAATGTTTACAAGCTGTTGTCCTGCATGGATAAAATACGCCGAATTCAATTATCCCGACCTTTTACCCAATATTTCGTCCTGCAAATCTCCCCAGCAGATGTTCGGCGCAATAGCAAAATCGTTTTACGCGCAAAGGCTTGGCAAAAGAAGAGAAGATATATTTGTGGTATCCGTTATGCCGTGTATCGCTAAAAAATCCGAAGCGCAAAGATCAGAAATGGGCAAAGACGGAATACCGGATGTGGATGTCGTATTAACCACGCGCGAATTAGGGCTTATGGTAAAAGAATCCGGCATTGACTTTATGTCATTGCCTGAAGACAAAGCCGACAGCGCGCTTGGCGCTTCATCCGGCGCGGCGGATATTTTCGCCAATACCGGCGGCGTTATGGAAGCGGCTTTAAGAACCGCATACGAAATCATTACGGGAAGAGAACTTCCTTTTAAAAACCTTCATGTAGAACCTATTGAAGGGCTTGAAGGGATCAAAAAGGCTTCCTTAAAGATAGAAGGCGTTCTAAACCAGTGGTCGTTTCTTGAAGGATTGACTTTAAAAGTTGTCGTTGTGCACGGGCTTGAAAATGCGCGCAAATTTATTGAAAAACTGAAATCCGGCGAAGAAGAATGCCATTTTATTGAAGTGATGACTTGCCAGGGCGGATGTATCGGCGGAGGTGGCCAGCCGAGATTAACTACCGATGAAGTCCGAAAAAAACGGATGGGAGTTATATATGTGGAAGACGAAAATAAAAAAGTGCGCAAATCCCATGAAAACGAGGAAGTGAAAAAACTTTACGAAGAGTTCCTTTTAAAACCGCTTGGCGAAATGTCGCATAAGATACTTCACACAAAGTATACTCCGGGCGATAAGTTTGATTTGAAATGAGGTTTGTTTATACTAAACAATAATAAGGCGCAATGCTTAAGCATTGCGAAAAAGGATTTGGTTCTTTTTTTCAAAAAGAACAAAGTATTTTATTATATATTGCGTTTTCAATTACAAAAAGAAACGCAAGACGTTTGTATAGGCGCAAAAATAATCGGCGTATAAAGATAAAAGCCCTGCATATTGCAGGGCTTTTGCGTTGGTTTTACAGTTTAAAAAGCGGCTTCCTGATAAATTTCAAGGTTAAGCGGTTTGAAACACATAAACCAGTCGTGGCATCTTAATCCTTGTTCGCAGGCGTTATCAACACGGTCTTTAGCCGTACCGCAACTGCCGGGCGGCGGAACAATAACATCTTCGCCGGGTTGCCAGTCTGCGGGAGTTGCGACCTGATATTTATCTGCGGTTTGTAAAGCTATAAGAAGCCGTTTCAGTTCCTGAAAGTTCCGTCCTGTGGACAGCGGATAATACATCAAAGCACGGATTATTCCTTTCTCGTCAATGATAAAAACCGCTCTTACGGCGTTTACATCACTTTCTGCAGGCTGAATCATGCCGAATTTTTTTGCCACATCCATTTTTAGGTCGGCAATCACAGGAAAATTCACCTCCACATTCCTCATCCCTTTATATTCAATTTTCTCCTTGATTGTCCTCAACCACGCGATATGGCTGAAGTTGCTGTCGATGGATAATCCGATAAGTTTGCAGTTTAGCCTTTCGAATTCGCCCTGCATACACGCGAAAGTCATGAATTCAGTCGTGCAGACGGGCGTAAAATCGGCCGGATGGCTGAACAGTATTACCCAGCTATCTTTAAAATCATCGGGAAATTTTATGAAACCCTGTGTAGTGTTCGCCTCAAATGCCGGCGCCGGTTCGCCTATAACAGGCAGATGCGTTTTTTCACAATACTGATCCATATAAATCCTCCTTTCAATATTAATATAATATGAATTTGTAGCTAAAAAGAAAATCCCGCCGGAATAATGAGACTTAATATATTTTGATATTTATTCATTACAAACAATTAACATCTTGTATTATTAGATAACGTTTGCCCTAAATGGTAGAAAAATTTTTTTTCTTACAAACCAGCTAATCAAAAAAACAAGATTTTTTGCGCAATTGAAGCTCCATATTGAGACCGCTGAAAAAGTATTTTTTATTGTCATTGCGAAGCTCCTAAGGAGCTGTGGCAATCTTAAGCTATGATGGTTTTGAGATCACCACGTCGTTTTGCTTTTGCAAAACTCCTCGTGATGACATTTTAATTTAAGACTTTTTCAGCAATCTCATATTGCTCCGAAACCACAAATCACCGTTAATACTTCGCCAATATTTTTAATTTTATTGTTAATAAAATATTAGAATTGATATATAATAGCTCTTTGTTTTAAATTAGAATTAGGTTGGATTTGCGAGAATATATTATAATTGAGGCTATGATAATAAGAATATCAAATTTAACAGAAACAAGGCGTTACCAAAATATTTTACGAAGTTTATGCAACTGGACGCGGCAGAAGATAAAGATCCGGTCCCCGAATTTTTAACCGAAAAATCAGATCTAATGCAGGCGGTACATTTTTTAAGCCACCTCATTAGTTTATTTGTAATAAACACGCCGCAATATAATAAAGGTTAGCCTCAAACATAGACATTCTAACATCTCAATTATAAATGGATTAATTATGCGCAGAAAAGTTTTGATTACAGGGGCAACAGGCCTTATAGGTGGCTATTTTTTATCAAGATTGATTAAATACAGCGAAACCGATATTTATCTTTTAATCCGCGATAACAAAAAAATCTCCGCTAAAGGGCGGTTAACCAACTTATTCAAGTATTTCCAGATAGATCCGCCATTTTGCCGTATAACTATTTATGAAGGCGATTTAACAAAACATAAATTCGGCCTTTCTGAAAACGATTACCGCAAACTCCAAAATGAAACTACGGATATTTTCCATTGCGCGGCGGATATATCTTTTGAAACTGCCGACGACAGAATATCCCGTACAAATATTTTAGGAACCCGCAATATCCTTAATCTTGCGGATGATAAAAAACGGTTTTATTACGTAAGCACAAGCTACGTATGCGGACAGACGGCGGATACCTTTTCCGAATCGGATCTTGATAAAGGCCAATCGTTTAATAATGAATACGAGAGAACAAAATTTATTGCGGAATCTATCGTGCACGATCATTTTAAAGGATACGGGCAAAACCTCACCGTACTGAGACCTTCAATAGTAATCGGCGACTATTTAAGCGGAAAAACATTTCAGTTCAGCGGATTTTATAAGTTTATGAAAATTTTTTATATTCTTTCAAAAAAACGGAAAGATACAACTATTTACCTGAATTTTATGCCCGACTGCACAAAAAACTATATTCCCATAAATTACCTTACCGACATGATCGAGGAAATATTTTTTTCGCCTCAGTTGTGCGGAAAAACATACAATCTTGTCAACGATAATCCGGTAAAAAATTCGGAAATGGCAATGTTTATAAAAAACGTATTCGGAATAACCATTGAAAACGGTTTAAAACAAGGTATGGCTGAACAGTCGGTTATAAATAAAACAAAAATATATATGCCGTATTTGATCAATGAACCGGTTTTTATTTGCGATAACAAAAAAACGCTCAAAAGCGCAAACACAGATATGCGTTTTACCGAACAATACCTCAGGCGGCTACTCAAATACTGCATAGACACACGCTGGGGGCGCGAACTTATATTCAGCAGATAATCCATGATCGCTGAAAAAGTATTTTTTATTGTCATTGCGAAGCTCCGAAGGAACTGTGGCAGTCTCAGCTCTGATGATTTTGAGATCACCCCATCGTTTTGCTTTCTCAAAACTTCTCGTGATGACATAGAAATTTAAGGTTTTTATGCAATCCCAATCTGTAATGGATTATGCGCGAATCTGGTTCGCAATGATTTTCAGTCCGGTTCAATATAAGTCAAAACGCGAATAAATATTATATATCGGCATTTATTTCCGGCACGAATTGGGTATTTGAGATTTTGAGCATAAAATCCCATTTTTGGTTATTGTTGAACAGGTATTTGAATTGCGCGACAGCCTTAGCGGGATTTTTTGCGTAAGCGGCCTGAAAATTCTGTGCCTCTTTGGCGGCACTCAGCATAGAGCTGTTAGCGCTAAGACGCGAAAATTTCTGAAAAAATTCGTCGTTGCTGTTGAGATACTCCTCAAGAACCGATTTGTCGTTAATAGATCCTTTTACTTTAATTTTTCCGGCACTGTCTTTGTACAATGATATTTCCGATTGCGGATCGATTCCTAATATCCCGGCAAGTTCGCTAAACATGGTTTTTACGTCCGCGAGATCGGAATCCGTCAGTTTCTGGATTTCATCCAATGTGATTTTCCCGTCTTTGCCGGCATTGCCGAACAACTTATCGAGTTTCAGTTTTTTATCGGTTATTTCAACTTTATCTGATGGCGAAAATATGTTTTTTGAGTTTGATGCCGGTGTCGGATTGGCATTTTGCCCGATATTTTTAATTTTTGATGAGTACGAATAATTTGTTACCGCGCCGATTTGCATTTTCCGCTCCTTTTTTAAAAGCCTGTTTCTTACATATAATACTAATTATGTGTTTCATTTTCGAAGATAATACTTAAAAACTAAAAAGATGAAAAGATTTCATTCTTTTTAATACCGAAAATTTTTTTGCAATGCTCAACATTCCGACGCAATATTATGCGCTGTTATGCATAAAAGCATTTTTAATACCATATTATTCTGAGCTTTGATTAATCAAAAGAATAGGAAAATGTTGCCCGAAACAGGCAATAAATTCGGCTGGCAGGAATTTTATTTTACAAAATCGAGTATTTTCACTCTGTTGCGGATAAACCTCAAATATCGGTCATCGGGAGGTGCATACCTGATGTATTGTTTGTAAGCTTGCGCTGCTTCATGGGGGCGTTTGAGTTTCTCAAACATCAGGGCTTTGTTGTAATAAGCGTCCAGATAAAAAGGGTTTATCTCTATGGCGCAATTTAAATCCTTAAGGGCGCAATCATAAAAACCGAGTTTCTGATAAGCGTTAGCGCGATTAACATAAGCGGTATCGAATTTCGGGACGATTTCTATCGCTTTGGAATAGTCTTCAACCGCTTTTTCATAGTTACCCTGATAAAGATATACGTTAGCGCGGTTATTGTACGCGTGATAGAGTCGAGGATTGATCTGTATGGCACGGGTATAATACTCTATGGCTGTTTCAAGTTCGAGTTTGCCGAAATAACGGTTGGCGTTGTTATAAACCTCAACCGCTTTTTTTTCCGATTCGGAATCGGGTTTGTTTTCTTGATCGGATTGAGCCGGACGTACAGGGTTTCTCTCGAATTTCAGGCCGGATTTATCTCTGCATAACAATACTGCCAGTTCTTTTATTGACTCAGCGATATTGTTTTCAGATAACCTGACCGTTTCTGAGTTTACCATTATTCCGGTCTTATTATCTATAAATTCGCCGGTTAAATTTTCTCCAGTTGATCTGATTACAAAAAAATACCGGGCGTTTCCCGCCTTATCGGATTCGGAATCTGTAAAATTAAATTTATCTTTCAATTCATCGATAAAAAAGTTTTTTATCTTCGTTTGCCGGCCTGCGAGTACAGAATCATTATCGATGATAATCTCTTTCAAAAAAACCGTTTCTTTTTGGTTTTGCCCCGTTGCCGAATGCAAATTAAGAACCAGCGCAAAAAAAACAGTAAACCATATTTTTATTATTTTCTTCATTAAATATGAAAACTCCAATTATAACCCAATCATAGTACATCGGAATTGATCAGCACAAGAATTATTCTTTTATTATATAAATAAAACGAAAATGCTTTTTAAAACACAAACACTTTTTCGCAATAATAATGAGATTGCTGAAAAACCTTAAATTTCCATGTCATCACGAGAAGTTTTGCGAAAGCAAAACGATGGGGTGATCTCAAAATCATCATAACATTGCTACAGCTCCTTAGGAGCTTCGCAATGACACTAATAAGACAGCGATCTTATAATATAAAATGCGAGTTTGTATGAGCAAAAAAAAGCGCTGTAACAGAAAACAGCGCCTTTTTTTGGTAAACAAATTTCGTTATTTCGATAAACTCGGGCGGTAAGTCATCTTGTCGTATTCAAAAACTGTGGGAGGTTCAACCATTCTTTTTGTATCGGGATGCAGTAATGCCGCCGGCGACGATATAATGTTCCATCCGCTTCCCGCAAGACGTACCAGCATTGCCCATACGCCTTCGCCGGTACCCTGAACGGCTCCAAATCCGCTTTTGGTTTCATCGGCTTTTTGCTGAGCCTTCATGGGAACTTCAACCGGTGAAGTTACAATATTTAAAGACGCTAAACCCAGTTTATCGAGAAACGTGTTTCCTTTTTTCTCGGGCTGGACAAGCCGGATCAGTTCTTTAGGCCTGTGAGCTTTTAATGCCTCGCCTTTTTTGCCAATCGGATACAGGTTGTCTTTCCATTCTTTTATTCCCCCTTTATATTCATATACCTGCGTATAACCTTTGTCTACCAGCAATCTGGCAAGATTTTCCGATCCCTGATCGCTTGGGCCTGAACCGTAAGTAACTATGATGTCGTCTTTAAGCAAATCCTTCACACGGAACCAGTATTTTTCCGTGTTGTTTATAGGCAGATTCATAGAACCCGGTATGCGGTTTTTTTTATGGGCGGCGGTAGATGACGCATTAACAAAGAACGCTTTATCGCCTCTCCATAACTGAAAAGCCGTAACTGAATCTATCTGCGGAACAATCGCCGGCACAGCTTTTTCCTCTTCGGTAGCTCCTTTTCGCGCTTCTCTCGTACCCCATCCTTTGTCTATGGGGAACGAATTCGCTTTCCACTCGTCTAAACCGCCTTTAAATACATAAACCTGAGTAAACCCTTTAGCAAGGAGCACTTCCGCCAGATTATCCGCAAGAAGGGCATCTGAACTATCGGAATAGGTAACTACGATATCGTTTCTTAAGGTATCGTTAAGCAGCCGCCAATCTCTGGTGATATGTTTTGCAGGCAGGTTTACCGCTCCGGGTATATGATCGAACATATATTTCCTGTCGTGGCGCGCGTCAAGGAAAAACGCTTTATGTCCGTTCCACAATTGATAAGCGGTTTTTATGTCGATAACAGGCACTGTTATCGGAAACTCAGCCCGGATTTCTGTATCAGGCCCTTTTTTCTGCTCGAACAGTTCTATTGAAAACGAGTTCTGGACAATCAAAAGAGCAAAGACTCCCATAACGGATAATGTAAGTAATTTTGCAGTTAAGTATTTCATCTCTTTGCCTCCTCTTTTGGGATGAATTTGATTACTTTTGTGCTCAAATTAATATTTGAACTATAATTTAGATTACATTTATATATATATGTTGAATTTTTTTTATTATGTAAGTAAAATATTTATCCGTTTTAAATATTTTATAACGATTCTTCCCCGATCCGGTATCCCATAGTGTAAAATCATCGGATGTATATCGGAGAATCTTTTGAGGAAATTGTTCATCAAATTGACATTGAAAAACAACAAACCCTGCCCGGTTCTACCGGACAGGGTTCGCCTGATCGTCAAAAAACGGAGAGGGTGGGATTCGAACCCACGGAACCCTTTTGGAGTTCAAACGATTTCCAGTCGTTTTCCTTCGGCCTCTCGGACACCTCTCCTGCAAAATTTTTGTTTGTTTATATAAAAAATACATCCATAAGTCAATATATACTTCGCAACAAGCTCCAAAAATAATTTTTTTAAGAAACATTCCGAATCTTTTTTACCGATACTTTTCATCAGGCGGTTTTATTATATCATACCGGATACGAGATTCGTTTTTAAAACTATAACCGTAGCACACCCATGTTATGGCTTTCAAAAAACGGCAGTACCCGATCGTTCAGCAGATCAGCGCCGGTAATCGGGGTTTTCATAGTATAGAGTTTGGCGAACGCGACTTTTGAATATGTATCGATAAACGTCTGTTGATAGATTCGTCCCACACCTTTGAGCGTTCCAACCTCTCCGGGTCGACGTCTGAGCGAACACCTCTAACCATACAATCATCGGCTAAAATATATAGAATAACCCATAATCAATCAATTCTCGAACCCTCATTTCAAACAAAAAAACATACCTCCATCAATTCTTCAGCAAAACCAAACACAAAAATTTTTGCATAACAAAAATTGCCCAAAATACAGCTTTTTTTGCGACCAAAATTTTGCCCAAAAATTGACTGAATTTTTTGAAAAGTTGCTTTCTCGAAATTTTTGCCTGCTTGTTCAGGGGAGTACAGTAATTATGCGACCTGATTTTAAGGTGAAAATACTAATATTCGTATACCACACGATAGTATATGTGCATAACTCCATCGTTATCAGGATCAGATAAAGCAGGAGTCTGCGAGCCGTCGTCTATCCACGATGTTGTGCCGTCTTGTCCCTCAATGCCGGGCGTGATTCGCGTCCATTCCACACCTTTTTCGTTCTCGATACTGTCCCTGTTGAACCGTCGATCACTTCGACACAGGTAATAGAAACACTGGAATGGCTTTTTTTGACTCGTGGCGTACCTGATTATATTCGCAGTGACAATGGTCCCGAATTTATAGCGGACGTATTAAAGAAATGGCTTGCTAAAAATAATTGTAAGACTATATTTATAACTCCCGGAAGTCCATGGGAGAACCCGTATATAGAAAGTTTTAATGGCAGGTTTCGAGATGAATGTCTGAATTGTGAATTATTTAAAAACGGCAGAGATGCGCAAATTATTGTAGAAAATTGGCGGATTGAATATAATACTTATC
>Ga0067045_1002603_pt1:0-7500 | contig 65799 bp, 62 predicted proteins | sample TerdegcTABiofilm_FD_59184 | JGI IMG/M metagenome (GOLD analysis project Ga0067045, IMG submission 59184) | Combined Assembly of (Gp0054472, Gp0054536) Wastewater bioreactor microbial communities from Singapore -Terephthalate degrading...
AAATGCAAAACTTTCCCATATTGACATATTTTTCGTTTATGGCGTCACCTTTGCCTGGCATGAATATATAGGGTTTATAAAGGGTTTAAGCTTTGCGGTTCATTTTAGCTCAATTATTCAACAAAGCATCTTAGGTCTATAGAAAGTTTTAAGTATAATAAGTTAAGTTAATTCTCAATGGACGTATCGAATTATACTATCGCCACACTTGGAAGTCATTCTGCCCTTCAGATATTAAAAGGGGCAAAGGATGAAGGATTTAAAACCCTCTGTATAGCAAAAAAAGGTTCTGAAAAAGTATACAAGAGTTTTGGTGTAGCAGACGAAATAATTTCTGTCAATAATTTTTCAGAGCTATTTTCCTTACAGGACGAACTTGTAAAAAGAAATACTATATTAATACCACATGGTTCTTTTATTGCTTACATGAAAATTGAAGATTTCAAGGATATGAAAGTAATGTACTTTGGCAATAAGGATGTTCTAGAATGGGAATCAGCTAGGGATCTTGAGAGACAATGGTTAACAGAAGCAAATATAAAAATTCCTAGAATATTCAATACGCCTGAAGAAATTGATAGACCAGTAATTGTAAAGTTTTACGGTGCAAAAGGAGGTATGGGATATTTCCTCGCAAAAGATACAAAAGATTTCAATGAAAAAATTGCAGACCATATAAACGAAAAATATGTTATCCAAGAGTATATTATCGGAGTTCCAGCGTATTTCCACTATTTCTACAGTTTACTTAATAATGAACTTGAAATTATGAGCTTTGATAAAAGATATGAAAGCAATGTGGATTCTATAGGGAGAATTTCTGCAAGGGACCAATTCGCTTTGAAGAAGATAGATCCAAGCTACGTTGTCGTTGGCAATATTCCCATCACAGTAAGAGAGTCACTCTTACCTGAGATATTTGATATGGGAGAACGAGTCGTTGAAAAGTCCAAACAGCTAATTTCTGGAAGGGGTTTATTTGGTCCATTCTGCTTAGAAGGGGTTATTACCCCTGAATCCGAAATATACATATTTGAAATTTCTGCTAGAATTGTCGCTGGTACCAATCTCTTTGCACCTTATTCGCCATATACTTATATTAAATATGGAGAGCCGATGTCAACAGGAAGAAGAATTGCTCTTGAAATAAAAAATGCCATAAAAGAAAATAAGCTTAAAGAAATAGTTTGCTAAAGGCCTGTTGGTATATCTATAAATTCTGTCTTTACACTAAATTTCTCTTCAATTTTTTTACCCAATGCCATAACTCCTAGTTTTTCAGTTGCATAGTGACCAGCAAATATCAAATTAATACCTGCTTCTTTTGCTATATGATATATAGAATGTGACGGTTCTCCTGTAATAAAAAGATCAATTTTTTCTTTGATGCAGTCTTCAAAGGTTGAACCACCACCGCCACTTACAATCCCGACTGATTTAATCTTATTCATACCAAATTGAAATGATTCAATTTTTGTTGAAAGGGATTTTTCAAGAATACTGGAAATCTCTTTAACTGTCTTAGGAGACTCATACTGTCCTTTAAATCCTATCTTTAATCCATGATAAGCTCCAAAAGGTTCAGGATTTGAAAGATTTAATATTTTTATTAGCTCTATGTTATTCCCAATTTCTGGATGCATATCCAAAGGCAGATGTGCAGCATATAGTGAAATTCCATTTTCAAATAAGGTAAATATTCTTTCTTTCATAAGACCTCTAATATTCTTTAGTCCCTCCCATATTAAGCCATGGTGAACTAAAATCAAATCAGCATTAATTTTAGAAGCTTCTTTAAACATCTCAAGGGATCCATCTACTCCTAAACAAATCTTTTCTACCTCTTTTTTCCCTTCTATTTGCAATCCATTTGCAGACACATCTTCAATTTCATTGATTTTTAGATAATCATCCATATATTTAACAAGCTCATAAAGTTCCATGAAGGTGAATTCAAAAAGGCATTTAAATAACTTATACTTACTTCGAATTGCATGGAAGTAGAACTCATTTGGGATCTTGACTCATTTATAAAAAGACTTGATTCACTTAGGGAAAAAGGAGTAGTATTTGGGATATACAAGAATATCCTCCATGTAGAGGAATTATCCGCTTTGAAAGAATTGGAAAAGGAAAGAAAGAAACCTCTTTTGATCGCTGAAGATAGCGAAGATAATTATTATGAAAAAGTCAAGATATGCAAAATGATTCTATTGGATATAAAAAACGGCGGTACCTTCTACGAAAAATTAATAAAAATAATGCCCGAACTTGAATCGATTAAATATGATGAAATAAAGAAAATTGGCTTTGATGACAATAATAATTTGTTTTATGTAAGAACTAAAGATGGCAAAGAAATTAAACTTGATGAAGAAGATCTTTCAATTGTCTATGATAAATTTTATCGATCTCCCGACCTCTTTGATTTCGAAACTATTTACTATGGTGATAAAATATTTTCATGTCATAAATATAACGACATTGATTGCACTAAAGTATTTGAAGTTAAGGAAGAGACTTAGTTTACTTTTCTATTCTGTTTAAATATTTAGTTAATTCTTTTCTGATGAATGACTGGGAGTACGAGTACGACGGACTCAACAGGCTAGTGGCAGCGACATCAGTATTCGAGCTTGACTACATATACGATGCACTTGGAAACAGGGCCCAGCAAACAGAAAATACAGTCACCCCCTCATACACTTATAACAATATGATGAGGCTAACTTCAAAGACTGTTGCGGAGTATTAGAATATATTTTTACAATAAAAAAATCGCCCTAATAAACTATTTAAAACGATTCGATTCTTTTTGTATGTGGGAGATTTCAAACTTATTTCTGAATTTAAACCAAACGGAGATCAACCCAAGGCAATATCTGAGCTATATGAAGGAATAAAAAAAGGGTATAAATATCAAACACTTCTTGGCGTTACCGGTTCAGGTAAAACTTATACCGTTGCTAATATAATCGAAAAATATAATAGGCCTACTTTAGTCATTTCTCCAAATAAAACTTTGGCTGCCCAACTGTACTCCGAATTCAAATCTTTTTTTCCAGAAAATGCTGTCGAATATTTTGTAAGTTATTATGACTATTATCAACCCGAAGCATATCTGCCACACACAGATACCTATATTGAAAAAGATGTTTCTATAAACGATGAATTGACAAGAATGAGGCATTCTGCTACAGCGTCTCTTCTTTCAAGAAACGACTGTATAGTTGTCGCAAGTGTTTCTTGTATATATGGCCTGGGGTCGCCTGAAACTTATAAAAAAATGGGGACTTTCATAAGAAAAAAAGAGCAGATAGATAGGGATGATTTCTTAAGAAAATTAGTATCGATGCAGTATGAAAGGGATGATTCAGACTTTAAAAGTGGAACATTCAGGGCAAGAGGTGATGTGGTAGAACTCTTTCCTCTATTTACAGATTATGTTGTCAGGGTAGAATTCTTTGGAGATGAAATAACTAGAATTGCAAAAATTCATCCAATCAACTTCTCAAATATGGGTGAAATTGATAACATATATATTTACCCTGCAACACATTACCTTATCCCTGAAGATACTCTTAGTAATGTTATAAACGAAATTAAAAATGAACTTCAAGTAGTACTAGAAGATTTGAATTCTAAAGGCAAATTCATTGAAGCACACAGAATCGAAACTAGAACAAAGTACGATATAGAAATGATGCAAGAAATGGGGTACTGCAAGGGGATTGAGAACTATTCAAGATACTTTTCAGGTAGGAAAAAAGGAGAGCAACCTGATACTCTCATTAACTATTTCCCAAAAGATTTTCTCCTGATAATTGATGAATCTCATATAACTGTTCCCCAAATAAGAGGTATGTATGAAGGAGATAGATCTAGAAAAGAAACACTTGTGAATTACGGATTTAGGCTACCTTCAGCTCTTGACAATAGGCCATTAAAATTTAATGAATTTGAGAATCTTCTAAATCAAGTCATATTTGTTTCAGCTACACCTGCAGATTATGAGCTAGGCAACTCCGATAGAATTGTCGAACAGATAGTTAGGCCTACTGGATTAATTGATCCTGTCATTGTTATCCGGAAAAGAGAAGGGCAGATCGATGATCTTAGCTCTGAAATTAAGAAGAGAATTGAAAATAAAGAAAGAACTTTAGTTCTGACTCTAACTAAAAGAATGGCAGAAGACCTAACTGATTACTTACTTGAACTGGGTATCAATGCAAGATATCTTCATTCAGAAGTTGACACATTGCAGCGAGTAGAATTATTGCGTGAATTAAGAGAAGGAACTTATGATTGCCTTGTTGGAATTAACTTGTTAAGGGAAGGTCTAGACTTACCTGAAGTTTCTTTGATAGCAATATTAGACGCAGACAAAGAAGGTTACCTTAGATCAACGACCTCTCTGATTCAAATTATGGGAAGAGTTGCAAGAAATATATCTGGTACAGTCATAATGTATGCAGACACAACTACCTCTTCAATGAAAAGAGCTATTGAAGAAACTGAAAGAAGAAGAAGGATACAATCTGAATATAATAAGCTGCACAATATAATTCCTCAAACTATAAAGAAAAAGATTGAGGCTTCACAAAAAATTGATCAGGAATTTGATATCTTAAAGAAGGAGGATCCTAAGGAGTACTTATCCTACCTTCATGACGAGATGATTAAAGCAGCAAATAATCTAGACTTTGAAAAGGCTGCATATCTTAGGGATAGAATCAAGGAATTATCAATATTTTTAGATTAATTATTTAAACTAATACTTTCAAGTGTCTTAGGTGATAGCGTGATAATTACAACTACGGACTATATACCAGGAAAAGAAATCGAAAAAATAATCGGTATTGTATCCGGTAATTCAATAAGAGCAAAGCATATAGGAAAAGACATTGTAGCTGGCCTTAGAACTATTGTTGGCGGAGAAATTTCTGAGTACACAGAAATGCTAACGGAATCGAGAAGAGAGGCATTGAAAAGAATGATGGAAGACGCACAAAGTATTGGGGCCGATGCCGTCATTAATATCCGATACTCAACTAGTGCTGTTATGACAGGGGCAGCTGAAATGCTTGCATATGGAACAGCTGTAAAATTGAAATGATGGTAAATTTTATATACCAAAATTCAAAAACGATGATTGAGGTTATCATATGCCAAAGGTAACAGTAAACGATGACTGTACAGGATGCGGTGTTTGCGTATCAACATGTCCAGTAGCTGTATTTGAAATGCAGGGAGATAAAGCAGTTCCTATAAATGAAAAAGACTGTATAGCATGTCTCCTTTGTACGACAGAATGTCCAGTAAACGCAATTACTGTAGAGGAGGATTAGAAATGTCAGATGAAAATGTAGTGTTTGTCGGTAGTAAACCAGTAATGAACTATGTTCTAGCTGTAGTAACACAGCTAAACAAAAAGGAAACAGAAAATGTTGTAGTTAAAGCAAGAGGAAGAGCTATTTCTAGAGCAGTCGACGTTGCAGAAATTGTAAAGAACAAATTTGTTCAGGATGTCAGTGTAAAGAAAATAACTACCTCAACTGAAACTATAACTAGAGATGACAATTCAAGTGCAAATGTTTCAGCAATTGAAATCACTCTTGCAAGATAAATAAAAAAATTTTTATTATTTTTAATTTAAATTACTATGGGTCTATCTAAATATTCTTTTAATAACTTCTAGGCTTATATCATAGGTCTTGTCATTAGTCTTACCGAGTTTTTGTCCAGCCTTGGATTGATCAATTTCCATAACATCTGCACCTACTATCTCTATCTTTTTTTCATTTGCATATTTGACAATTCCGTCAATGATTTTATAGATTTCAGATTCTTCAAGCCCAAGATAATCTAGGAACCTAGCTCCATTTAAAGCCTGTCTTGATCCTATATCTATATCAACAGAGATATATAAGTAAGGAGTTTTAATCTTCTCAAATACTTTTTTCAGTGACATTTCAAAGTTAGCCTTTAATCTATTCTTTGGGAGTATAGTGACACCGTCTTCCTCAAACTTTTTGTAAAATTCATAATACTCTCTTATCCTCGGATCCCTTGCATCTTTTGCTGAATTTGGCGGGTAATCAGAAACTCCTAGAACAAAGAGATTTTTTGGTAGAATTATCTTTTCATTTAATAAAAAGTAAAGAAATGAATCTGCATTATAGCTGTCTATTCTATTATAGAGATAAGGATCATCTTTGGAAAATTTAGTATTCGGATTAAATTCAATATCATGCTGTATAAGCTTTAATCTCTGAGTTGGAAGGATACCATCAAAATGACTGTCTAGCATAACGACTGATAAATTATTCTTTCCATATTTCTCAGATAATGCTTCAATGCAACCTCCAGTTCCAGAATGATCGACTCCAATCATTAAAGGCGTATCGGGTAAAACATTATTTTTTACAAATTCTTTTACTTTCACAGCATATTCTCTACACCCATCTGAATCAATAAAAGCGACAAGATTATCAACACTAACCATGAACATATCTTCTTTCTTTGGTTTCGGTATCAACCAAGATTCAACTGGTATTTTTCCGATTTTATTAAATTTTATTTCTTGGCTATCTTTTAATTTCGTTGAAACTGTATCATATGGATCATCATTACTTGTTTCAGAATTTATATTAGAAAATTTAGAAAAGATTGATTCTTCTCTCTCGTCAGGATCTAAGCTTAAACCAAATACCTTTACATTTTTCATTTTTTCACAAAGGTATTTTTTTAAATCTCCTTTTAACCTTTACTCCAAAGACTTAAATATTTATACTACTTAATAATATTGTTAATGTAGGTGTTTTGGATGCTCGATGTACCCCTGTCAAAGGTAATAAAACGTGATATAATCCTAATGAAACCAACAGACTCTGTTTCTAAAGCAGCAAAAGTAATGAGCAAGGACAATGCTAACGCAGTAGTAGTTGTAGATGAAGATGAACCTATTGGTATAGTCTCCGAAAGAGATATATTAAAGGAGGTTGTATCAAAAAAGAAAAAACCAACTGATGTAACATTGGAGTCAATAATGACATCACCAGTTGTTACTATCAGCGCCGGTAAAATGGTTAGTGATGCTTCAGAAATAATAACAAAAGAAAAAATTAGAAACTTAGTTGTAGTAGATGAAGGAGTTCCAGTAGCGATAATTACTCCAAGGGATATCTTGTCCATTACTTTTGAAGAGTGGAGATATGAATCCAATGAAGGCGTATTAGATACACCTCACCCCGAAGGGGGAATATGTGAAATCTGTGGTACTTATACTTCTGCATTAAAACTTGTCAATGGACAGTTTGTATGTGATGACTGCAAAGAAATTATGGAAGAAGAGACTTATTAGTCATATTTTGGTAAGGTGATAAAACGATTTCCTTTGCCAGAATAGACATTAAGAACTATTTTGTTATTTTTATTTTATTATTAATCAATATAAGGTGGTGGTTTAATGGAAGTAAAAGAAATAATGAAACGCCCAAT
>Ga0067045_1002603_pt1:12500-65799 | contig 65799 bp, 62 predicted proteins | sample TerdegcTABiofilm_FD_59184 | JGI IMG/M metagenome (GOLD analysis project Ga0067045, IMG submission 59184) | Combined Assembly of (Gp0054472, Gp0054536) Wastewater bioreactor microbial communities from Singapore -Terephthalate degrading...
CGGTAGGTGGGCAGTTTGGCTGGGGCGGTACGCCCTCGAGAAGATATCGAGGGCGCCCTAAGGTTGACTCAGGTGGGTCAGGAATCCACCGTAGAGGGCAAGGCCAAAAGTCAGCCTGACTGGATATTACACCACAAGATATCCAGAGGCGAAAGCCGGGCCTAGCGAACTCCAATGCCTCCTTGATGGGGGCTTGGACTAACAGAAAAACTACCCTGGGGATAACTGAGTCGTCCGGGGCAAGAGCCCACATCGACCCCCGGGCTTGCTACCTCGCTGTCGGTTCTTTCCATCCTGGGTCTGCAGCAGGACCCAAGGGTGGGGTTGTTCGCCCATTAAAGGAGAACGTGAGCTGGGTTTAGACCGTCGTGAGACAGGTTAGTTGCTATCTATCGGGGGTGTTGGTCGTCTGAAGGGAAGGTAGTCCCAGTACGAGAGGAACAGACTGCCGTGGCCTCTGGTGTGCCGGTTGTCTGATAAGGCATCGCCGGGTAGCTACGCCATAGTTAATAAGGGCTGAAAGCATCTAAGCCCGAAATAATCCCTGAAAATAGACAACCACTCTCTAATAGAAGAAGGGGATAGGTGACTATAACTTTAGTTAGAGACGAAGACACGGATAGAAGATCCGGTTGATAGGTCGGTAGTGTAAGTACCAAGCCTTCGGGCGAGGTATTCAGCTTACCGATACTAATAGTCTAAGGTTCATAACTCTGAAATAGTTCGAGGTCAAACGATAGGATTTGGTGAAGTTTGCTATGCACTCTCTTTTATTAAATATTATTAAATTGTCAATATATTATGATGGAAATTAAAATTTATTCAAGTTAATTCATTAACTTTATATATTCACTTTTCTAATAATTTAATTGGAGATATTATGGCCCAGAAGACCAGAACTCAGAATTTAACTGATATATTAAAGGAACTTGAGGCAACTACACCAGATGTTGAAGCTTCTGCTGTTGTTTCGATTGATGGACTCATAATTGCTAGTGCACTCCCGCAAGATGTTGAGGAGGATAGAGTCGCTGCAATGTCCGCTGCAATGCTATCTTTAGGAGAGAGAACTTCCCAAGAGTTAAAAAGAGGTTCCTTGGAACAAGTTTTTGTTAAAGGTGTTAATGGATATATTATCATGATGGGTGCCGGACAAGAAGCAGTATTGACAGCACTTGCTAGAAAAGATGCTAAACTAGGTTTAGTTTTCCTTGACATGAAAAGAACTGCAGATGAAATTGGCAAAATAATTTAATTTGTTTTTAACATTAATTTTATTATTAATAATTTAACAGAACTCAGATACAGATAACTGCTTGTGTTTCTCTCTAAAGTTCATTTTTATTTCTGAATCCGCTAGATTTATTTCTTGGCAAGTGTATTCTTTGACTTTATATTTTGTAACTATATCTAAGCTTAGTTTCAAGTATTTTTCAATTGAACCTTTAGTAACTGTTAATACAAGTTTATTGCTACATTTAGAGCATTTGCCTGAAAGTGGAACTCTTCTAAAGGTGGTATTACACTTTGTGCATCTGACACTTTGTTTTGCATATGATCTAATATTTCCTTTAATATCGGGAATAAAATGAGTTTTTAATACCCTTTCAGCTACATCATTCTCATCAACAGCTCTTATTTTTTTTGCGACATCAAATTGCGACATTAATTTATCTTCCATAGAATTTAAAGTGGTATAACTACTTGCTTTTGGACCATTTGATATATCTGACGTATGATGGGTAAATTTAATATCTGAATATACTCTATCAGTTCCTAATCTATTTTCAACTCTTTCTATTTTAAGTTCTTTGGGATGTATATATTTTAATGTAGCTTCATAGAATTCTAGAGGGTATCTCTCTGTGATATCCATATTATGAACTTCCTTGTCAACTTCGCGAGGATCTATTCTAGTTGTTAATACTAAAGGGGCATCCATTTGTCCGCCTCTCTTCTGTGGCAAGTAATATTTTGAAAAATTAAGCAATGCATCCATCAATAACATTATTGAATCCTCATCGCCATCACAATTTCTTCTCTTTGCAGCATGGAAATAAGGATGTGCGTAGACTACCTTTGTATCTGTAAATCCTACTATTCTGCCAATTGTACCTGCAGATGTATGAGGGGCTAAACCAACTACTAGTTGACCTATAAGATCTTCTTTCTTCTCAATATTATAATATGAATTTAATCCATAGATTTTTTCTAACTCACAATCTATAAATTTTGAAACATTCAATAGATAATTTGCTGAGTCGCTGGGTATAATAATATCTTGAACCTTTAATTCAAGTATTTGATTTTCGTTACTAAGTTCATTTCCCAAATAATCTTTTAGATACCCAATACTTCTTAATTTATCAACACTGACATTAACTTCTTTTGGGATAAAATGTGTAAGGGGGGCATCAGTTGCATCATATCTACATGTTCCATCCTTGAAAACAAAGATATTATTTGATGCTCTTATTATTCCTTTCTCAAGTATTTCTGGAATTTTATATTCCGAGCTCATACCCTGAACTCCTTTTACTTCTTTGGGCAAATCCCCTCCGATATTTACTAGAGCAAGTTCCAAATCCTCTTTAAGATTTAATTTTTTCTTTGAATAGACAACAAGATGTGATCCACACTCGGGACATTTTTCACTAACGCCGCTAGATGTTTCATAGGTACAGTTTTGTTTCGAGCAACTCATATATAACTTTGTCATACTACCGCAGTTAGGACATTTTGTCATGTAGGTCTTTGTATTACATTTGGGGCATCTCTTATTAACAGATTCAACTTCTATATAATTTTTTTGAGACGCTTTAATGATACTTCTGGTGGAGCCACCATTCATACCAATAGGAAACAATGCATGTACAGGTGGGCTCATCTTTCTTTCCTTTGCTTTTTCAGGTCTTCCCATTCTGCATCCAACAGTTGTATTCACGATACTCTTGACTTGGATTCCTAGTAAATTAGAAACTCTGTCAAATATAGTTTCTCCATAAACTTGTTTGCCTGAAAGAATTAAAGATAAAATATGGGATTCAATAGTTACAGTATCATTTATGACTTTATGTGGTATACATAAATCTTCAATAATTTTTTTAATCCTTGATCCATCTTCAAGGTCAAATACTATTTTATCATTATTTATTGAAAATCCTTTAAAATTAATTAAATAGTCTAAATCTTCTAAAGTTATGTAGTTCCACAAAAACGTATATTTAGGATAAAGCGGTATATTATATTTTTTAGATATTTCAAGAGCTTCTTTTTCATTGGGAATTCTAGAACCTTTTATAATGTCTTCATAAGAGTCTAATTCTCCTTTTTCTTTCAAGGCCTTTTCTAGATCTTGTATCCACCACTCTTCAACGTATCCTGATGGGAGCAATATATGATTGTTTTCAACAAAATCACCATATGCAATTAAAACATCACCTAAAAAAATTACTTCATCTATATCTTCAGATTTTATATTTTCATATGAATATAACCAGTCACAACTTTGGTCTTTAAATCTAACATAAGGAGGCAAAATTGAATCCACTGGCATAGCAACAGTTGCCTTTCCGGGTCTTTCAGTTTTCAGTTGAGTACCTACAGCTATGAATCTATTCACAACTTCCATTACTGATGGATGATAGCCCCATGCTGCAAATCCAGTATTCCTACTCCTACCATATCTTATTCTAAACCCACCTTTGCTTCCTGGATGAGAAATAACAGGTCTTCCTGCAAGTAAATCAGATAGGTACTTCCAATTGGGTTTAATTTTATCAGTATCACTGTCTGTTTCCTTCTTTTCTTCTTTTTTCATTTCTTTTAAAAATTCCCAACCTTCTAATTCGAATACTTTTAAGACTTTTTCAATTTTTTTTGATTTTTGGATTACTCCTTCAGCCAGAGCAAGAAGAGCTCCTCCTCTAACTTTGTTAGTTTCTATTCTCGGTAGATTTCTATACCCTGAAACTTCAAAATCTTCAGTACTTTCTCCTGTTATTTCAATAGGGATATTTGAAAGTGCAATAATTACTTCTTTGTTTGAAGGTTTATATTGGAGATTAGTCTTTCCTCTCTCATAAAGTTCGATTTCTTCAATAAATCTCTGAATCTCCTCCTCAGTTGCTTTATATTTTGATAGCCCTAGTCTTTTCCTAACATAATCTCCTAAAAGAACTGAAAGAGCCGCTGCAGTACCACCTGCAGACCTTATTGGGCCAGCAAAATACAATGCTAAATAATCAGTTCCATCAAAATTTGATTTAATCTTAACATCTGAAATACCCTCAAGTGGAGCTGATACAATACCTTCTGTTAAAATAGCTAATCCAGTTCTTATTGCCTGCTCAGCAAGCTTCTCCTTTGAATTCTTTTTGGAGTATTTCTCAGATATAATTTCATCTGCAATTATAATCGCTATCTTCTCTCTTGGGTGACCTTGCATATCAAGTTCTTTTATTTTCTTTGCTACGCCCTTTGGCCCTACTATTCCTTCTATTCTACCTGCCATATCCGCTGCTAAGGGTATCTCTACTGAAGGTGAGGGGTCCAATCCCTTTTTTCTTGCCTCTTGTGCAATATCGTATGCTTTTTTAGCCTCACTTTCTAGGGATTCAAAATATGCCTCAATCAACTAAAATCCCCCGACATCCTCACAAAATCCCATTATAGAGAGCTTATGAGTTTTAAGATTAAATATTGGAACTCTACCTGGCGTGGGCATTATATTTCTCATTTTCTGATAGTCAGTTTGGGCTTGCCAACCACCAGAATTAATCATTGAAGTTCCACGATAGTTTCCATATCCGTTTACATGAATATGTCCAGTATGGAATATTTCAGGATAACTATCTATTAATAAATAATCTTTATCTTCAGGAGATATTGGAGTTTTTCCACCATATACGGGTGCAAGATGTCTTTTTCTTAACATCTCCTTCATTGCAGGCACAGGTTTGTCGTGGCCTATTCCAGGTATGCCTTCAACAAAATCATAAATACTTGTTCCATGATATATAACTGTTCCAACTCCATGCATTTCAAAAAAGCAAGGATTTGGAACCATATCGACATTTGGTAATTCGTATAATTTTTCTGCATATTTTTTTTCCACGGGTAATTGTGGTTCTCCATTTCTCGTTGCATCGTGATTACCTGGGGACATTATTATTCTAATCCAGTCAGGAACCATTGAAAGAAGCTCGTATAGCCTTTCATACTGATCGTATACATCAAGTATTTTCAAATCCTTTTCCTGATTTGGATAAGTACCAACACCATCAACAAGATCACCAGCAATAACTAAATATTTTACTCTGGAAGCTAACTCTCTTTGAGCAGGTGAACCCATCCTAATATTTAACCACTTAATAAATTTTAAAAAAGATTTTTCAAGAAAGGCATTTGAACCAACATGTATGTCTGAAATATGGACTGAGCATAAGTCAACTTCACTTCTATGGATTTCTCTAGAAACAGGCAGATCTGGAAACTCAAATTCCTTTCCGAATATGATGCCGTCTCCAAGGACACCCTTAATCCAGATGATTTCATCTAGCATGATAAATTTGACTTTCTCATCAAGTTCCTTTGTACCTGAAAAAAATACTTTAATTCTTCCTGTATCATCTTCAACAGTTAAAATTAACTTTCCTTTTTTTGATTCATTTTTTTCTGTAACCATGCCAACGACATTTACTTCTTCACCTTTCTTTAATCTCAGAGCGTCTCCAATAGACATAAAGTCTCTTGTAGATTGTCGCTCTCTAAACATTTTTTTCATCTTGGCATATCTGTCATTGAAAAGCTTAATAAAATCTTCAATAGATCCCGGCGATACATTTTCTGACTTTATGTTTTTTGTAAATTTAATATCTGCTTCATGTTCTTTAGCAGGGATTTTCCTAGCATTAATTGACCGTTTAATCTCTAAATTATAATCTTCTAATTCAACTTCTACATTTCCTTTTTCTGATGTAGTTGGAATTTCCTTTTCGACCTTTTCCTTTATAAAATCATCAAGGTCATTATCATCGACAAAAACTCTTCCTTTTTTCTTTTAGGAATTCAATTAATTCAGAATATTTATTTTTTTCAATAGATGACAAATTGTCGACGGAGTTAACAGTAAGAATAAGATTATTTTGTAAAAATAAGTTATAAATTTCTTTATTAAACGATGCAGTTTCTCCCACCAAATCACCATAGGATTAATGGGATTAGTTGTCGTAAATTAAATCTTCTTCTAGAGTGTCCTCAAAGGTTTCTTCCTCTTCGTACCATCCCAATATCTCTTCTTTTTCAATAAGTTCCCAATCTTCTTCAAAGTTGACTAAAATGAGTTCTTCACCACAGAATGGACATTCTATGTTAAGGCCATCCTTTAGTTCTTTAAAATCTATAATTTCAAGACATACTGGACATTCAATTTCCTTCATCTTATCCCTACCTATACATATTTACATAATTTTTAAACTTATCTGTGAATTCCAAAGAACGTTTTTACCTTCTCTTTTAGCATTTCTTCGGAGTCTGGAATAAATTCTAAACATTCTCTAATCCACTTTGGTATATCTTTTGAAACAAATTTATTCGCAACTCTCTCATCAAGAAAAACAATTAATGCTTTGTCAGATAAAAGTCTATGGGCTCTTCCCGCTGCTTGACTCAATTTCCTGTGGGCTGGTAGATAGTAACCGTAATATTTTCCCTTACCTAAAAAAACTTTTTGATAGTAATCAATTTGTGCTTCAATCCTTGGACTTGGCCTTGCATAAGGCACTCCGACTATTATAACAGTATTCATCTCGTTGCCGGGATAATCGCCGCCTTCAGCATTTCTTCCTCCCATTACTCCCAATAAAACAGCACCTTTCTTCCCAGAGTGAAATTTGAAATCAGAAATTAACATGTCATTTTCTCTTGAATCCATGTTCCTTCTTTCTACAAAAACTGGTTTATCTGACATGAGTGCTATGCCTGAATTTAATAGCCCATCAAGAACTTCATATGAAGAACAAAAAATACCAACATTTGCTGGAACTGAATGGATTATGTCTAATGCTTTCAATGTAATTTTTTTATACATTTCTTCATTTCTATGAGTTCCTTTTGTTGTAACTCCTTTAGTGACAATTCCCTTTATATTCATTGGAGAAAATGGGGATGGGAATACTTTGTAAGCTGGATTTTTTGTCCCAATCATATCAGAATATGCATTAAGAGGTTCTAAGGTACCTGACATATGAACCGCTCCAAATACATAATCTAAGACTTGGGTTGTTATTGGTCTTGGGTCTAATGACAATATTTCTAACTTCAGAGTATCTTCATCCTTCTTTGTTTTAGTTTTTTCAAAAATGTAGCAATAACCTTCGTTACCATGTACCTTAAACCAATTTTCAAGAAATGTTGCAATTCTATAAATATGAGATCTTGGCATTTTATTTCTCTTTAAACGCTCTTTCTGAACTTTTTCTCCAACTGTCTTCATATACAAGATCAAGTCAAACAAAGTTTTTTCAAAATTCTTTGAAACAAATGGACCTTTGGTACCTTCTAATCTAGTGAAAAGATCTTGGTAAGAAATAATTACTTCCTCATCAAGCTCAAGTCTGAATTCATTTTCTAACTCTAAAAAAACTTCATATAATCTATTTAAAAATTCTGAAACAATGGATTCTTCAAATTCAATAGATTCATTTATTGCATTTGTAATCGAATAGATAGAAAGTTGGTCTGAACCAAGATTTATAGCGAGATCAGGTAGATTATGCGCTTCATCTAAAACTAAAATTATATCTTCTAGAGTGGCCCCTATCCCCTCAAGGAAATTTTCCCTTATTTCTGGATGAAAAATATACATATAACTACAGGAAATAACTTCAACATTTTGTAATATCCCTTTTACAACTTCATAGGGGCACATATTTTCTTGAATACACAGAGTAACAACATCCTGTGATAAGGATGGTTTTTGAGATAAGCTTACCTCTATTTCATAAGCTCTATCATCTTTTTCTTTCATGTTTTCATAAAATTCACACTTATTTTCTCTTCTTAATAATCTGCAAACATGAAGTGCCATAGCAGTATCCATGTCGTTATTAACAATTGTTGGATGTAGGCACATCGAATTTCTACCTTTTATTGAAATACCAGATACTTCTACTTTCTTACCAATTTCCATTAGTTCTTCCATTACTCTGTCCATCTGTTTATGCGTTCTACAACAATACACTATTTTTTTTCCTAATTTCTCAGCTAGGGGTAAAATAGCCGATAAGACAGAAATAGTCTTTCCAAATCCAGTTGCTGCTTCTACTATTGGATTCTTTTTTTGAATTAAACTAGTCTGGACAAATTGTATGAACTCCTCTTGATTTGCACGAAAATTATCATATGGAAAGAAAGAGTTGTCCATAAAATGAATGATATCCTTTTATTAAAAAATGTTTGGATAGGTATTTATATTCTAATTTCCAAATATTTAACATGCTTCTCCTAAATGAAAATGACCTTAGGTCAGTTCTCAACTATAAAAATGTCCTCGAGGCACTTGAATCAGGATTTGTTGGATACAAGAGAAAAGGTAAGTTCCCTCTAAGAATTAATATCGAGTCAGAAGAAAATAACTCAAATGTCTTATTCATGCCTTCTTCGTTCCTCGATTATTCTGGAGTGAAAATTGTTTCTTTGTGTGAAAATAATCCTTCAATTGGACTTCCGTATACTAGAGGTATTTTTGTGTTGACTTCACTTAAAGACGGTAAACCCCTATGTGTTATGGACGGAACATATCTAACATATCTTAGGACTGCAACTACTTCTCTTTTAGCATCCAAATATTTATCTAATAAAAATCCTAACTCTTTAGGAATTATCGGGACTGGCAAAATTGGAACAATGTCCATTGAGGCTCATTTATCTTATTATGAAATTGATATTATATATGCATTTGATAAGTTAGAAAAATCACTTGATACATTCATACAAAAATTTGGTGAAGATAACTCGATTCAAATAATAAGTTGTAAAGACGGAAATCAAGTTGTATCTAATTCGGATATAGTTATTACTGCAACAACATCTACTTTTCCTGTTTTTAATTCTAGATCAGTGAATGAGGGCACGCACATAAATGGAATAGGTGCATACAGAAAAAATATGCAAGAGATACCAGAAGGATTAATAATTAGATCAAAAATATTTGTTGATACCCTTGAAGGTGCAATTTCTGAGCCTGGCGATATAGTTATACCTTTGGAGAATGGATTAGTAAGCAAAGAAGATATCAATGAGATCTCAGATGTTATTCTAAAAGGATTTTCTAGAAAAGAGAGCGACATTACTTTTTTCAAATCTGTTGGATTTTCTCTAGAAGACATTGTGACTGCAGAACTGGCCTACAAAGAAGCAACTAAGAACGGGATCGGTTTTGAAGTAGATATGTAATTAAATGGCGCCCTCGCCGGGATTCGAACCCGGGGCTTCGGCTCCGCAGGCCAATATTTTATCCAACTAAACTACGAGGGCAACAAAAAGGTCAAAATAGAAAGATTAATAAACTTTTTGGTAATAGGTTTCATTGGTGAGGCAATGGAAGATGAAGACATCGATAATGTAGTTATTCAGGGAGAGCCATCACCTGAAGAGATTGCAGAGAGTGATAGAGAGGGCATTAGAATTGCAGCAAAAGAAGTAAACTACGAGCTTACACCTGCTGAAATCGAGGACATTAGAAAAGCAATGTTAAAATCATTGATACTTAAAATAGTCGCTGCCAACTCACTAGTCCCTGATAATGTTAAAGAAGACGACTTTGAGACTATTCTGGCCTTGTACACAAATGTTCTATCAAACATGCTCAAAAAATAATATTCTTTTTATTTAATTTCTAAAGCGTTTACTTAGATTGAGTACTATTTCTTTAATATTTCCATTGTTAAATAATAATTATTTATTCTAGTGTAAATTCTAATTCTTCTTCTTGGAATATATTATTGCCTTCAACTTTAAACTTTATTTTGTAAGTCCCAGGATCGCATTTTGTATTAATTTTCACTTCATAGTAGTATGTTGACTTAGGGAATATATCTGCTTTTTCTGGCTTTATGCTGATATCAATACATGATGGACAGTCTGTAACTGATAATGTAACATCTTTAGCTTTAAGAATGCCCCTATTTTGAACACCCATTTGAATAATATTTTCAAGATTTCTAGATATTATCACTCCTTGGGCAAATCCTCCTCCGGCAATATAATGAATATTTGATGAAGGAGTAAATACATCAATTAGTTGAACATTGTACAATATCGTAGGCATCAATTTCTTTTTACTTGTTTGGGTTTCTACACAACCATTGGCGTATCCTATTGTATAATTTGAACCACTTTTTCCCGTAAACCACATCTTTAGATTTGGGCAACTCCCAGTCTCGAAACCGTTTGGATCATATAGTACCAAAGGGGTGTATGTTCTACCATTTCTCCATAAAATTCCATCGTTGCTATGAAATACTGGATTAGAGTCTTTTGCCCAATTAATGCCATCCTTTGAAGTTGCATGGCCTATACCTTGAGCGTAGTACTCTGAGCCTAATCCATTTGCACCACTATACCATAAGTGATAAATATTTCCTACTTTAACGATGCTTACCTTATAAGAATACTTTCCATCCCATTCGGTACTATTACCTGAGGATATCAACACTGGTTTGTCACCATATCGAATCCAGTATATACCATTTACTGAATACGCCAAAGAAGTATCTTCATTAGTATGACTTGGTGAAGTTCCTTCACTAGATGAATCATAGTACATCACGTATTTATAAGTAAACACATCATCATCATTTTTATTATCTGGAGTCATTGAGCCAACGTTAGTTCCAAGTGGATTGTAAATAATGTAGCTAGGGCCATAAAGATGGTAAAAGTAATGATTATATTCGGCGTATTCTGTTACTAATTGGAGAGAAGAATCAGTAGGATGTTGTTGAATTGGCTGATCATTAGTCCAAGTCACACCATCAGTTGATTCTGCATACCTTATGGCATTGATTGAGTCAAGACTTCCCCCAACCCAATACCATATTTTATAGTAGATTCCTCCCCCAAATCCTTTAACATCGTATACTACTATAGGGTGATATCCTGAGCTTAATCCTTTAAGAATATTACCTTCACTCCACAATATTCCGTCCGTAGATTGTGTCACATAAATTCCACCAGAACCATCATTGTACCACATCTTGTAGTATGCGGCAGTACCGTGACCACTAAATTTATTGATATCAAAAATAACTGACGGATAATAAGCTCTCATAGAAGGATCAAAGACTGGGTTATTTGGGTATTCTTCAAAAGTTATTTCTTGGGCCATTAACATTGGAAAAGTAAGCAGTAAAACCGATAAGAATAATCCAATATATTTCATAAAATTAATTAAATTTGTCTATTTATATTATTTACTATCAACTTTATGGAAATTTTAATGAGTTAATAAACTCAGCATTAAAATTTTTCTCTGAAGCAAGTTCAATATAGTCAATTTTTTTTATAATGATATCCTCTTCACATCTCATTTTTCGTGAAAGGAGAGATATCTTTGCGCCTTCTCCAGCTGCATTTCCAACGGACTTTATTTTCTCAAGCGGTATATCCGGAATCAAACCAATCTTTATGGCATTATTAACATCAATGTAATTACCAAAAGCACCAGCGAGATATAGATTATCAATATCATTAACTTTAATATCAAGTTTCTCAAGAAGAATGTTTACCCCAGTCATTATGGCTCCCTTAGCTAACTGAATTTCTCTGATATCCGAAGCAGTTACCACAATGTCTTTTCCAATGTCCGTTTTTTGTTTCCACTCGACTACAAATTCCTTTTGATTATTTGAAATATTTTTTCTTATCCTTTCATTACCATTCTCAATTATTTTACCTGAATTATCTAGTATACCCGCCCTTAACATCTCCGCCACTAAATCTATTATTCCAGAACCACAAATACCCCGAGGGCTTGAATTATTTATAGTTTTATAGAATGAGTCTAAAGAATTCTTTTCAATAAATATGGACTCTATAGCCCCACTAGAGGCTCTCATCCCAAAATTTAGATGGCCTCCTTCAAGAGCAGGACCTGCAGCACATGAGCAACTAACCATTTTGTCTTTGTTTCCTAGTACTAACTCTCCATTAGTGCCTATATCTATAGCCAACGAAATTTCATCTTTTTTATATAGACCAGTTGCAAGTAATACTCCTAATGTATCTGCCCCCACAAAACCAGATATTATTGGAAGGACATGAACATTTCCTGAAGAATTTATTTTTATATTTAGGTCTCTAGCTTTAATATCTAAACCTTTTGAGATAACAGGCGTGAACGGAGAAACAGAAAGGCTCTTTGGATTAATATTTAAAAAAATATGATGCATCGCAGTGTTACCTACTGCAGTCATTTCATATATTGAGTTAATGTCTATATGATTTCTATCACAAAGTTTTTTTATCATTAAATTTATTCCACCAATAATTGAATGGTGAAGATCAGAAACACCTTTTTCTAATGAATAAGTTATTCTAGAAATTACATCTTCTCCATATTTCATCTGTGGATTTAATATAGATTCAACATCAATCTGGGCCCCTGTTTCAAGGTCAATTAGATAAACCACAACAGTTGTTGTTCCAATATCAACTGATATCCCATATATTTTATCTTCATCCTTTAATAAATCTATAATTTCATCTTTAAATATTATCAAATTAGTTTCTAATACTTCATAATTTATTGCATCATTCATTTTTATTAAGGTATTATAATCAATCTTCAATTCACTTTTCAGTTCCTTGTTAATATAATTAAAGAAACTATCTTCGCCACCAAGCATAGGCTTTGAAATTTTAATTTTATTTTTCTTTATTAGTGGCTCAATATCAATTTTTCTTGAAATCCCCTCACAAAGTATTCTTTGTTCTTTTTGCAAAGATGAATCCGGTATTATAATTGAAATATCTTCTAGTGGCCGAACAAGGCAACTTAATCTGATACCCGAATCTATTTCTTCTTTGGAAAGTATTTTCTTTTCTTGAAATGTTATTTGATTTGCAGCATTGGGATTTTCTATTATCACTTTACATTTTCCACATTTTCCCTTTGCCCCACAAATTGCTTCTATTTTAATCCCTATACAATTGAGAATATCTAAAAGATTAGTTTTATTCTCTATGACATCCTCCATTTCAATACCATTAATTCGAATTTTTATTTTAGATACCTCCAGACTCTAGATAGATATTATTTATAATAATCATTTCTAGCATTGATCATAGCAATACAATTTTTTATTGGTGTCATAGGAGCAAGACCACATCCGGGGGCCAATACATCTGTGCCTTTTTTAATAGCCGTAATACATTCTTGGTATACTTCATCGTAAGTTCCATTCAATAGAGTACTCGAAGATGAAATATTCCCTATTATTTTTATTTTATCCCCAAGAACATCTTTTGCCTCTTTAATATCAGTTTTTTCTTCTATACTCAAGCCTAGAAATTCACTTTCTTTTATGTATGGCAATATTCTGCTGATTTCACCACAAATATGTAGTATTGTATGACCTTTTAGTTTTTCAGAAATCTCATGATAAAATGGCATAACAATCTCATTGAAGTCTTTTGGATTAATTAATTCAGGAGAAGCCACAGGATCCAATACTGCAAAAACATCAGCACCAGCATCAAACAGAGCATTGGCATATGCTATCATGGCGTCCGTTCCGTATTTTAAGTATTGAGATAATCCCTCTTTCTCCCTTATGAACCATCGCATTAATGTTGTAACTTCTACAAGTCCACTTGCTATTGTAACAGGACCTTCTGCACCGGCAATTATAGGTACTTTATCTCTAGTTGTTTCTTTGATTATTTTAATAGCTTGTATCATAGTCGGTATTCTACCTTTCTTTAGAATTTCCTTTGAGAATTCCCCTATGGGAATAGGTTTTCTTGAATTGTAAGGATGACCTCTCACAGAAGTTTGGCGTGTTACATCTCCTATTTCAATCTCACAACCCATAGCTTCAAGCAATACGGTAAGGCAATAAGGTATCCTGACAGCCTCAAAACCAATTTCCTTGTGTGCACTTATAGCAAGCTGAGCTAAAGCATTTGCATTCCAATGGGCCTCTGGCCAATAATAATGTGTCAAATTCATAAGGTCTTTAGTACCTGTTTGCGTAACAGCTAAAACTGGAACTCTGTCAACTTCTTCGCCTTCTAATGTTTTTAGTAATCTCTCTTTTAGCGTATAGTTGCTCATATAACTCCTCCAACTAAAAATAAAAATAAAATAAAAAGTTTTATTTGTAAACACCAAACTGTCTCGCTGCATCAAGAAATGCCATAGGTTTAATTGGTTCGGCCAATGGTGGGAATTCACAACCAGGAGCCAACATATATCCTCTTGGATTGTCCATACCTTGTTCAATGTTTTCTTTACACAATTGAACCACTTCTTGATATGATTTTGTCTGTATTGATGGTGGGTCTACATTCCCTCCAATTATATCATGGCTACCAAATTTTTCAATTTGAGTTTTAATTGGGGTTTCAGGGCCAAAAATCCAAGCATATATCCCCTTCCAGTTAAATGATTCCCTCAATTTTATATAGTAGGGTATGTTAAGATTTTGGTCAGCACAAGGATGCATTAAGGTAACAGGTATGTCTAATTCTCTTATTTTTTTATGAACCTTCATCATGTAGGGAAATGCAAATTCTTCAAATTTCTGTGGCGATATAACTGTATTTGCTTCTACAGGACCTCCATCAAAGACAACACATTTTTCTGGGCCGTACCTATTAGCAAAATACTCTATTTGATTGATATACATCTGGGCTACTTTATCCAATAAAGCATGTGCTGATTTAGGTTCAGTTTTTGTCCACTTTAAAAACTTTGAAGTATCGGCAACAACTGCAGCGGCTGTGAAGACACTTCCCCCTTGAAACATTGCAGGCATACCCATTTCAACACATCGGTCACAGAGTTTTTGTGCTTCAACATATCCTCCAATAGGTTTATCTGAATCTGGTACTTCTAGTTTATCTATATCTCCAATTTCCATTACAGGATGTTCAATAACATAAGGGGCGCTATGACCTTCACCATATGGAAATCCAATTTTCCCTCCAAATTCCCATGGGCCACATGAAGCATATCCATACATTGGGGTTGCCTCATATCCATATAGTCTCATGCACATAAATTGAGCTTCAAAACATTTATTTCCATCTGCATAAAAATCCCCTAAAGGCATACCTAATATTTTAGCAGAAAATCCTAAAATAAAAGGAACTACTGGCACTCTATCGGGCTTTTCACCCATTAATACTGCATGGAATCTTTCCGGGGGAGACATTTTATCCATTTTTTTCACGCTCCAATTAAGCTTTTAGCTATCTTTACTGCTTCAACAGCATCTTTCCCATATCCATCGGCACCTATTTTTTTTGCAAAATCAGCATTTATAGGAGCTCCCCCAACAATAACTTTGGCTTTATGGTTCTTTGCTTTAAGCTGTTTTATGACTGGTTCCATATACAGCATACTGGTAGTCATCAAAGCTGAAATTGTAACAAGCTCAGCGTCTTCTTCTTCGGCTTTCTTAACGAATGTATCAACAGGAACATCCTTTCCAACATCTATTAAGATGAAACCCCCCACTTCAAGCATCATTTTTACTAAATTTTTACCTATGTCGTGTATATCCCCTTGTGCAACACCTATGATCACTTTAGCAGGTTTTTTTGCAGAGCTATCGACCTTTAGATGTGGTTTTAATATATCAATCGCTGCATACATTGCGTCGGCCGATAGCAATATTTCTGGTACAAACATTTCTTTACATTCGTAGAGGTCACTTACTTTTGCCATTCCTTTATTACAACCTTGCATCAAGGCTTCATATGGGTCTATTCCCATTTCCAAAGACTTTTTTGCCAGTTCTTCACTTTTACTTTCATCCCCGTCTACTACAGCTTTGGCTAGACCTTCAAATATTTCTTCTTTAGATACCATAATAACACCTAAATTTTAAAATATTATTCGGTTAAATTAGAATTCCCTAACTTATATAGTTATTTATGGATGGCCAAGCCATCCATTGAACAATTGCTAAATAATATAAATAATAAATTGACATCTATATTGTGTCTATATCGGAAGATATCGAAAATGCCTTAGAAATAATAAAAAAGTTAAAAGATGAAGATGGGGTAATCCTAGTTGAGGGTCAAAAAGATATTGATTCTTTAATAAATCTGGGAATTAAAAATAGAATTGTTCCAGTTTCTCAGTATAACATTTTTGATATTATTGACATTATATCTGAAAAAGAGGTAATAATATTAACTGATTTTGATAAAAAAGGGACTTATCTTTTCAAAAGGTATGTTAAAGAGCTTCAGTCTTCTGGTAAAAAAGTAATTACAATTTATTATCGTGACCTTAAGAGATATCTAAAGAAATATATCACCGGAATTGAGCAAATATACCCTTTTCTTAAGAGAAGAGATTTAATATATAATAATGAAGACTTAATTTTTTAATAAAAAGAAGTGCGGTCGCCGGGATTCGAACCCGAGTTGCGAGCTTGGCAAGCTCGCGTGCTAACCACTACACTACAACCGCATTGCTAAGAGTATTTTTCTACTTCTAAAAAATATATATAAAGTTTTTGGTTATCTATCGTTAAATCTAGGCAAAAACTTTTATTGATTTATTTAGTAAATTGTTCGTGGAAACTACTTTCGTACTATTAAGGGCAGAATCTTTTGATAAAATTTTAACATCTCTCTCAGATATGAAGAGATACGGAGATTTAAAAATAATTGGAAAACCAAAAGTTATTAATGAAGAATTTGCAGAAACTATCCTGAAAAAAACTTTAAAGGAAGAAGTGAAAATAAAATTTAATGCCAATGTCATTGCATCCGTTGAAGGTGAGGGGGGTTTAATAATTGATAGATTGAGAAAAATTCATCCACCTGCCCATATGATAGCTATTACTAATAAGAATGAATTGTATTTCCTTGTCCAAAAATCTCTTAAAGATTTCGAATTTCTAAAAGGATATACAAAACCTAAGGTGAAATTATGAAAGTAATTGCATCTGGGACTTTTGATAGGTTTCATGAAGGCCATAAACATTTCCTTAAATCAGCATTTAATATTGGTTATGTATATATTGGTCTTACTTCAGATTCTATGATTAAAAATAAACCATATGCCGAAAGTATTCAAAAATACTCTACAAGAAAAGAGATACTTGTCCAATATCTTTTATCTGAAGGAAAGAAAATAAACAATGATTATGAAATCATTGAAATAAATGATAAATATGGCTTTGCCGTTGATTCAATGGATGCAGATGCTATAGTTGTAACTTCGGATACAATTGAGGCAGCTGAAGAAATTAATGAAGCAAGGGCTGAATATGGGATTTATCCATTAAAAATAATTGAAATAGATTTAATACTAAAAGATAATAAAAAAATTTCTTCTAGAGATTTAAGAAAAGAAGAAAATTATTAATCTTTTCTCCAGAAATCTCCTTTATAAGCATTAGTTGCAGGGCATCCAAGACATCTACCGGATTTATAGTAGGGACATCCTTCACAATCTAGGTCACATCCTCTTTCTCCCTCTAAAGTTATTTTAACAGGCATAACTAGATCTTTTACAGGACTAACAATAATATTAAAATCAACTTCTTTTACATCGGGATTTAATCTTAGATGGTAATCTATAATAGATTCAAGAGTAGCTATATTCTCTCCCATAAACAAAAGAGTCATATTATATCTTCCTGAAACCATCAAGGCATTAATGAAGAATGGGCATTTTGAGAAAGTATCAATAATGTTTTGTGAATTCTTTGCCGCAATCTCAACTTTAGCTAGAAAAAGATTTACTTTTTTGAAGTTCATACCTACAATGTGTGATAATATACCCCTATCTTTTAATTTTTTTATTCTCATTCCAACTGAAGGTTGTGAAAGACCAATGATCTCGGCTATCTCACTCTGAGATATTTCTGGATTTTTTTGAAAAAGAGTTATTATTTGTCTATCTTTTTCATCAAGTCGAACATTACTATTCATATATTCACCTTATGTTATAAGATATACTTATATACTAATAAATCTTTCTATACAATACATTAATATTTATATTGACTTATATCTTATTTGAGCATAACTATATAAAAATGTATGCTTAATTAAGTAGAGGCGTGTTTAATGACTAATGTCTTGAGATTTGGTGTTTCAATTCCACCCGACCTTTTAGATAAGTTTGATATGATAATTAAATCTGAAGGATACGATAGTAGGTCTGAGGCTATCCGTGATATGATTAGAGGTTATATTGTCAAACGTCAGTGGATTTCTGGAGAAGAAGATGCAGTATGTACAATATCTCTTGTTTATGATCATACTAAAAGGGGAATTGCGGAGAAAATAACAGATGTTGAGCACCACCATATAAAAGAAATAGTAACAACTTCACATGTTCATCTTGATGAAGAAAATTGTCTTGAGGTCATAATAATAAAAGGAAACAGTGAAAAAATACGTGACTTCGCTAGATACCTCCTATCTATTAAAGGTATTAAACATGGAGATTTTATTATTGTTTCAACGGGAAAAGGAATTGAATAGTTGATTATATGAAAAAATTTATAGCGCTTACTGTCATAATTTCATTATTAATAGTTCTTGGTACCTCAGAGCTTTTCAACAAAGCAGAGATTAATGGAACCTACGTGTTATTCACTGTCGACACTGAATATGATTTTCCTCCAGTACTTAATACTGAAAAAGGACTTGACGAAGGTATACCTATTCTTCTTTCCATTTTTGAAGAACACGGTGTTAAAGCAACTTTTCTTGTTACAGGTGAAGTAGCAGACAATAGACCAGACATTCTCAAAGAAATATACCTAAAAGGTCATGAAGTTGGTTCTCATAGCTATCATCATAAATCAATAAAAAGTCAGACAAAATTTGAGATTGAAAATGAAGTTACTTTAGCTACAAAAGCGATAGAAAAAGCAATAGGGAAAAAACCAGTTTCATTCAGGGCTCCTGGGCATAGTGCATGTAACGATTTAATGGAAATACTGCAAGAGGAAGGATACCTTGTTGAGGCTTCAGCAGATAAAATTAACTCATATCCTTACCATCCAAGTGAATCTAATTGGAACACGGAAGGAAACATGAGCATTCTTAGAGTCCCTATATCACATACCCCTTCATACTTTTACCCACCGACTACTTATAATAGAAAATGGATAGATTGCTTTAACAATGCCGTAGCTAATCAGTCAGATAAAGATTTGAAAATAATTGTTATAGGTCTTCATCCTTGGGAATTAGTTCAGATAGAGGCGCCTGAAGAATATCAGAGTTATGTAAGGGCTTGTGGGACTTATACAATTGATAATTTGACTTCCTTATTAAATTATCTTGACGATCAGAATGTTACATATGTTACTATGGAAGAGATGTATCATATCCTTGAAAATTGATTAAATAGCACCGTTTCTAAGTTTTTCTTCAACTTCTTGAATTTCTTTTATTCTTCTTTCTCCATAGATCTCTTTAATGTATTCTTTAGTTTCTTTTGGTACTTTATTTTCCCAATTTTCTCCTTTAGAGATAAGCTTCCGAATATAAGTTCCATTTAATTCTTCTTTTTCAAAGAAACTTACTTCAGCTACTTCATAGCCTCTCTTTTCCCATAGGAGTTTTACAAGTTTATTATTAGAATACACCGTTTCAAATTTAGGAAAAGTTTCTATAATATTCTCTACCCAGAGAATATTACTATCGATATTTTGGCTTGATAAGATTATTACTTTGTTTCTCAGATTTTTAATAGACCTAAGAATCATCTCTATACGTTCTCCACAGGAGAATGGATTATTGATTGTATAAGAAAATTGTGAAGCAGCTACACAAACAATCAATTCATCTTCTTTTTTTAGAATTTCCTTTATAGCATGATAATGGCCATTATGAAATGGCTGGAACCTACCTATAAAAAGAGCCCTTTTCATTAAATCACTTTAAACTTTCAAAAAGTGATGCAATCATAATGGGTAATATAACTGTGGCATCACCTTCAATTGTAATAAAATCAGCATCTTCTTTTACTTTCCCCCATGAAATAGCTTCTCTTATTCTTGCACCTGACAGTGAGCCATCCCATTCTGGTGCGGTAGTAATATAAATAGCATAGTCTAGGCCACCCCTAAATTGATTCCACCAAATAGTATGGTGTTTAGATATCCCACCTCCAATCATAAATGCACCTGTTTTATCCGCAGAATAAATGAAATCACTTAGAAGTTCTTCATCTTTCATTATGTTAACATTGAAATCTTTGTGCCCATCTTGCCAGAAATAATAAATTTGCCATCCCCATGAACCATCCAAAGGCCCAGGAATTACCATAGGTATCTTATTCTTGTAACACCAATATGTTATTGAGTCCTCTTTGTTTTTTTCTTTTTCAAGAATTTTACCAAATTCCCAGATTAATTCATGGGTTGATATATCCCTTATTCCTTTTTCATAGAGGTCAACCATAATTTTTCTAACCTTTTCTTCTAAAATTTCTGAATATGATTCATTTGGAATAAGTACGTTGCCTTCTCTATTAACGCCCTCTTTGTGTAGTTTTCTATCGTCCATTTCAAATGAACCATGATAATAATCACGATAAATTCTAGCAATATCATGGTCTAAAGTTCCTGTAGTTGTAATAATTAAATCAAAAAGATTTCTTTTTATCAATTCCATTATTATCCCTCTGGTGCCAGTTGCAATAAGAGAAGCTGGAAAAGATAAGATTCTTTTACATTCTTTGTCTTTTGTCATCTTTTCCAATATTTTGCACCCGTCCCCAACTTTTTTTGCAACATAACCACCTGAAAGCATCATTTGGTCAGTAAGATCTTTTATACTTTTAACTTTATTAAGATCAATATCTTGTACTACTTCTCTTTTCATAAATATACAATTAGTAAATTATCTTAAATAACTTTTCAATAACTTTAAATACCTTTTATCTATCTCAATTTCATGGAATTTAACATCCTTATCTGTGGTGTTGGAGGGCAGGGAACAATTCTTGCTTCATATGTACTTGGAAACGCAGCTTTGAAAGAAGGATATAAGGTTAGACTTGGTGAAATTCATGGAATGGCTCAGAGAGGCGGGTCAGTAGTTTCACACGTGAGAATAGGCGACGAAGTTTATGGAACTGTAATACCAACTGGGAAAGCAGACATAATCTTGGCTTTTGAACCCCTTGAAGCTTTAAGGAATATTTCATTTCTAAAAAAAGGTGGAAAAATAATTCTAAATACTGAAAGAATTAATCCAATCTCTGTGTCTCTTGGAGAATCTGACTATCCTCCTATAGATGAAATTCTTTTCAATTTATCAGAAAGAGGTAAAGTTTTTCATTTTAATGCTACAGAAATCGCAAAGAATATAGGAAACCAAGTTACAATGAACATGGTAATGATTGGAGCAATGTCTTTTATTGAAACACCAATAAAAAATGAAACTTTACTAGAAACAATTCAAATTGTATTATCAAACAAAGCAGATATAAATCTAAAAGCTTTTGATGCTGGAAGAAAAAAAATGGAGAGTATAAATTAAGTTATTTCTGCAATTATAGTTTCCCCGGCTTTTACTCTGTCTCCTATTTTTACCCTTGTTAAGAAGCTGTCAGGATAAATAACAACTACTTGGGACCCTAGTTTTATTCTCCCGATTTTATCTCCAATAAATAAATTCTGGCCTTGAGTTACATAGCATTCTATTCTTCTTGCAACGGTACCAGCAATTTGAATCGTAATTACTTTTTCTTCCCCTTGTATTACAATTATGTTTCTCTCATTTTCAGAGAGAACACTACCAAAAGCAGGTGAGTGCTTTCCACTAATATAAATAATATCTGTAACTTGACCTGATATTGGGGACCTATTCACATGAACATCTAGTATATTCATAAAAATAGAAATCATAGTACAGTTTCCTTCAAGCATTCCTTCTAATTCTGGTAAAAATATTTTCTTTCCATTTTTCGTTGTATATTGGACTGCATCACTATGTATTTTATCTATAGAAATCACTTTACCATCTGCTGGCGAAACAATAAACCCTTCTTCTTTAGGAATTGTCCTTTCTGGGTCTCTATAGAATATAATTCCAAATATGATAATTCCAATTAAAAAGAAACTTAATAACAATACATAATTTCGTTTTAAAAACACCACAAATGTTAAAAACATCTTTATTTATTTAAGATTATCGTGATTGGTGTTCAACTAACGAAAACTATTATAAACATTAGGCAGTGAATATCATTTGTTATTACTTGAGGTGGTCTCATAGTATTCATAGAAAAAGTTACAATGAAAGGATTTAAGTCATATGGCAATAAAACGATTACTCTTCCTCTTTCCAAGGGCTTCACTTGTATAGTTGGCCCGAATGGTAGCGGTAAATCAAATATTACTGATGCTATTTGTTTTGTTGTTGGTAGAATTTCTGCAAAGTCTATGAGGGGAGAAAGATTATCAGATCTTATATTTTTGGGAACAGAAGATGAGAAAAAAGCAGAAGAGGCCATTGTTTCAATTACTTTTAATAATGAAGATGGCGGTTTTCCTATAGAGGAAAAAAAAGTAACTATTTCTAGAGCTGTTAATCTCAAAGGAGAAGGAGAGTACAGAGTTAATGGAAAAAGGGCAACTAGATCATATATTTTGGATATATTTTCTTATGTTGGAATAAGACCTGACGGCCACAATATTGTAATGCAGGGAGATATAGCACAATTTATTAATATGAATCCTATTGATCGAAGAGGCATAATAGAAGAAATATCGGGGATAGCTGAATTTGATGATAAAAAAGACAAAGGATTGAGAGAACTTGAAAAAGCTCAAGAAAATATCACACGAGTTGAGCTAGTTATTTCTGAAGTTAAAACTCGTCTTGATAAATTGTTAAGAGATAAAAAAGATGCTGAGAGATATCAAGAAATTGAGAAGGAAATAAGAACTAAATGGGGCATTTATTACCATAGTAAATTGAAAATTTCAAGAGAAACTAAATTAAAACTAGACTCAAATATTGAAAAAGGTCAAAAGAATATAGAAGAATTGAGAGCAGCTTTATCCAAATTGACACAAGATATCTCCGATAAAGAAAAGGAACTTTTAGATTTAGATGAAGAATATAATCGAAAAATGGAAATGGAAAGTATAAATATTACAAGAGAAATTGAACAAATTAAAGGTAATATTTCTACTATAAATCAATCTCGAAATTATGAAAACCGTGAGATTACTTCTCTTAAGAAAGAAATCGAAGATATAAAAAAGGACATTTCAGACAACGAATCAAAAATCAAAGAACTATTAGAAAGAAAAACTAACCTAGAAAAAGAAATGATTGAAGTTGAATCTACAATTAAAACTAAAGAAGCGGAATACCGAAAACTATTGGATTCTCTTTCAGGAAAAGATGGAATGTTTCTCAAAATCAAAGAGAGCTTATTACAAACTGACAAAGCTCTCGAAAAAAGTAGGAAGGATTATCTTATTCTAAATAAACAGCTTGATTCATATAATGCATCAGTTTCGTTATTAGATCAAGATATAAATAGGATTTCATCCGATCTCAAAAAAGTTGAAGATAAATTAGTTAATATTGATTTAAAATTAAATGAAATAGAGTCCAAAACTTCTCAAAATCAATCTAGCCTAAATAATACTGGTAATGAAACAGACACATTAAATAAGAAGTATAATGATTTAAAACGTGAATTAAATCAAGTTGAAATTGAATCAAAACAGGCATTGACACAGTACGAAAATCTAAGGGCAAGAATAAATGTAAAGAAAGAAGTGCAGACTGATATCACAGGAGGACAAAAAGCAATCGCTGAAATTTTAAGGGCAAAAAAAGATAAACTGATACCAGGAATTTATGGTACTATTTCAGAACTTGGAACTACAAAAGAAGAATATAGCATTGCTTTAGAAGTCGCCGCTGGTTCTAGGCTGACAAACATTGTCGTTGAAAACGATGAAGTTGCAAGAGAATGTGTTAAATTTTTAAAAAATTTAAAAGCAGGTCGTGCAACTTTTTTACCATTAAACAAACTTATATCCCCAAAAATATCGAATGTTCCTAAAGTAAAAGGTGTAGTGGGGCTTGCAATTGAACTTGTATCTTTTGATGAAAAATACAGAAAAGCCTTTGAGTATGTTTTTGGAAGAACTTTTATTATTGAAAATATTGATGTTTCTAAGACTATTGAGAACACTAGACTTGTTACTCTTGATGGCGATTTAGTAGAATCCACAGGAGCAATAACTGGTGGCTATTATAATAGAAAAAAATTTGCTGTTTCTTTTAACATTGAAGAAGATAATGTATCTCTAAAAGATTTAGAAAAGAAACTTTCTGAATTTGAAAATAAGAAAAAATCGCTCAAAGCAGAAATTGAAAAATTAGAAGAAAATTTGAAATCACTTACTGTTAAGAAAGCCGAGATGTTATCTGAGACAACTACAATGAAAAGAGAAAAAGAGGAACTTCTTAAAGAAAAATCTATATTACAAAAGGAAAAAAATAATCTTGAAAAATCTAAAGAAGAATCATTAATGAAACTTGATAAGCAAAAAAATCTTGCATCAGATACAATAATTAAAATTGACCCTATTCTAAAAGAAATCTCAAGACTTGAGAATGAAAAAATAAATATTGAGAAAGGTATTGAGGACTCTTCTACAGGAGAGATCGGGGAAGCTTTAGAAATAGATCTTGCTGAACTTCGTAATAGGAATTCTAGCATAGGGTCTGAATTATCTTCAATTAATTCTTCACTTGAATATCTAAAGCAGGCGAATATCAAATTAAATGAAAAAATAGAATCAAAAAAACCACAAGAAGAAGAGATTTTGAAAAAAATAAATACTTTAGAAGAACAACTAAAAGAAACGACTTCTATACTAAAAGAGAAAGAACAAGAAGATATTAGAATAAAAAAAGAAGTATCAAACTTTAATCAAAAAAAGCGTGAACTTACTACTCAAACATCTACTTTAAGGGCAAATAAAGATGAAAAAGTTGAAAAAATTTCAAAACTTGAGTCAGATCTTAATTTATGGTCTTCAGAAAAAAAGACCGTTATAGATGAAATAAATGAGTTTTCTAGATTAGCTAAAGATTTTGAAGAACCGCAGGAATTCTCAAAACATCCAGATAGACTAAAAATTGAAATAGAATCTCTTGAAAAAGAAAGGGAGAAGCTACTACCTATTAATATGAGGGCTATAATTGAGTATGAAGAAGAGGAAGGGAGATATAATACTTTAAAGACTAGGAGAGATACTTTAATTCAGGAAAAAGAGGCGATACTTAATTTCATAGGTGAAGTTGAAAAAGAAAAATCTGAGGTCTTTCTCAAAACTTTTAATGAAATTGCTTCTAATTTCTCTGAGATATTCTCTGAAATATCACCCGAAGGAACGGCCCAATTATTATTGGAAAGTGAAAATAATCCATTTGAGGGTGGAGTTATTATTGATGCCAAGCCATTAGGTAAAAATGTAAAAACAGCAGTTTCCTTAAGTGGCGGGGAGAAGGCAATAACGGCTTTATCCTTTATTTTTGCTATTCAGAGATACAAACCATCTCCATTTTACATTCTTGATGAAGTAGACGCAAATCTTGACGATGCAAACGTAGAAAGAACTGCAGATATGATAAAAAGACAAGCAGAAAAAACTCAATTTATAGTAATAACATTGAGAGAAGGAATGATGTCAAGAGCAGAAAGATTGTTTGGTGTTTCAATGTACAAGAAGGGATTATCCGCAATGGTTTCCCTTGAAGTAGAAAAGGTAGTTAAAGAGGAGGGGGCTTTAGCCTGATCCAAGAAGAGATTCTAATTCCTGAAATAGGCCCAATAGATGTCCTTATGGATCTTGTCCTATCTAGAGAAATTGATCCATGGGATATTGATATTAGAGACCTTACAAACAAATTCTTGGATAGAATAAAAAAATTAAAAACGTTGGATCTTCGTATTTCTGGAAAGACAATTTTAACCGCATCGATTCTTTTGAGAATGAAAAGCGAACATTTAATGAGAGAAGAAAAAAAAGAAGAGGAAGATGACGCCTTCTTTGATTTTTGGGAAGATATTGAAAATGCCGAATTTGAGATGGACGACATTAAACCACCTTTAAGAAGAAGAAATGTTGGAAAGATGACTTTACCAGAACTTTTTGAAGCATTAATTGAAGCCTTGGATGAAGGGGAAAAACCAAAGAAAAAAATAATTGAAAAACTTGGCCCACAAATTTACCAAATAGATGAAATAAAGGCAGATATAAGAAAGCAGGTAGAAAAATTATATCAGCATCTTCTTGAATTAAAAAATCTTAATGATAAAATATCATTCTATGACCTTTTGGGAGAAAGAACTACTCTTGAAATAGCAAGAATCTTTTTATATATACTTTTTTTATATAGTGACAAAAAGATTGATGTGATACAAGAAGTAATGTTTGGAGAAATATTCATTAAAGTTCTGTAATCTTTTCAATAAATCCCATTTTATATAAATTATAGAATGTTGGTATATCAAAAAGTTTGGGTATTTCCTTTTCTGTTACTCGCCCTTTGACCGACATTACAGAAAGAACTTTTATTTCATGATCAGTAAATCCTCTAAATTCTTTCAAATATTTTATATCATGTGACTTACCCTCTTCTGAGAGAACATAGAAGGTCTTACCCAACTTTTTCTTTGAAATTCCCCCTTTTGGCAATATTGAAAGTATGAACAAAAGTATTGTAATAACTGAAGTTCCAATTAGTATAGGCTCAATTGTATTTATTATATCCTCTCTAACTACTTCTACATAAACTGAAGATATTTCTAGAGAAATAGAAGCACTTGACGCAAGTAATGGGTCAGTTTCAAAAATAAAATAATAAATGCCTGTTTCTTTTGGTACAAAACTAAAATCAATCTTTTCAGATTGATAAAAGAATTCTAAGGGCTTGATATTCTCGGGATCATTTTGCCAAGCAATAAATTCATTTTGGTCAGCTATTGACATATTAACTTTTTTTGTGGAAGACATAATTATTCTATATATTATTCTCTTTTCCATGTTTAGACTAAGATAATTGGGATTATCTCTTGATACCAATAAGTTTTCACTTAGTTCAATTTGCGTGATTTTTTTCTCAACTGCTCTTTCTTGTCCAGTGTGGTAAATATAGAGAAGAGGCAATTCTATAAAAAACAACAGAAAGAAGAATATTATTAGATACTTGTATCTCATTTAATCCCCTCAATTGGTTTCAGAGCTCATAAGCTTCATCATCTTTTATCAGGATAGCTTTTTCATCACGCTTACTTAATTTGGATTTGAGATATATAAACTTTTGTTCATTAATTTATTAATTTTGGTCGTTACCCTCTAATTTTCTTTCATGAACTAGACCAAGAATATCTTCAACATCTTTAGAGGATTTAATCTCCTTCTGAGTTAGTATTGGCACTCCTTTAATGTTTTTCTTAGTTTTCTTTGCATCGACTACAAACATTGCATCTTTTTCAGTAATATCTGAGATACTTGCTACAATTTCTGCCTTTTTTTCAAATAGATGTGTTGTAATATTTGTAATTCCAGTTATCAAAATCTCTCTTTCCTTCAAAAGAGCGTTGAAAGGAGTTCTTTTTGTTGGAAAAACTTCGAATCCTTTATTACTCAAATCTACAAGAATAGTTTTTTCTAGATCACTTTTTGCATTTTCAATCGAATTATCCTTTAAGTTTTCCAATTCCTTTTTATCCATCAATTTGATTATGTATATGGGTTTAGTTATCCCCACATCAAGTTCTTTTTCTATCTTAAGGACAGATTCAATACTTATTCTTTTATTAACATTTTCAAATTCATAAATTGAGCTTTTTGAAACTCCTACTAATTCAGCTAGGTGACCAATCGACATCCCTCTTTTTTCTCTTTCTTCTCTTAATAACCCCCCATCAACTTCTACGAAGAAACCTCCTCTGTCCGCATACACAAGAGGCGGATTCCCCTGAATAAAAAGGTCTTCTAGGGTCTCAAGTGATATACAGTTTACTCCGTGTCTAGAATAAACAGTGCTGTTCTCTATAGGCCCCAGTTTAGTTTTAGTTCCTACAACAAGAGGAGTTGCTTTAAGTGCCTTTGAAAGTATTTTAAGGTCCCATGCATGCTCTTCAGAAAAAGTATCGAGATTTACTAAAGCTTTGACTATTAGTACAATTAGATTTCTTCTTGCTACAATATCAAATGAGCATTGAACCCTAGATAATGCTACTTCAAAACCACTTTTTTTCAGAGTTTCTTTTATACTATCTAATAATTCTTCTTTCTCCATCTTAAAAGCACTATAAGAAAGGTTATATAAATATATATCTTCAATTTTTTGTGTTAATTGGACTGGATGATACAGACTCAGTATTTGGAATGTGTACAACTTATATTGGTACTCTTATTATAGAGGCTATAAAAGATATTGATATAAATCTAATTAAAGAACCCCCTAAATTGATACGCCTTAATCCTAATAATCCATATAAAACAAGAGGTAATGGGGCAGTATCTATTCGAATAGTTGAAAATGTAGATTCAACAACCATTAAAAAAATAAAATCTCTATCATTTGACATAATTAGGAATTATTCTGAATCCGGAGAAAATACTAATCCTGCCATTATCTTTGTTGAAGATAATTTAATCAATAATGAAGTTGAAATCTTTTCTGAAAGAGCACTTCACGAGTTACTTTCTATTGACGAAGCAGTTTCAATATTGAAAAGAATTGGAGCTGATTACGAATTTATGGGCAATGGAAGGGGATTAATTGGATCATTGGCTTCTTGTGGATTAAGATTAGAAGATTTCACTTATGAACTTATAGTTTACAGAAATCACTATAAGAGAGGAAAGAAAGCTGTAAGTGAAAAAAGTGCAATGGAAATTGAGAAGAAATATTCTCCAAGAATATTTTCAAGTTATGATTTTATCAATAATAGGATGATGATATCCCCTCATTCCGACTGCCCAATATTATACGGTATTAGAGGCGAGTCACCTGAAATTCTCTTAGAAGCAGCTTCGATAATAGACTCTGAAAAGCCGTACAAAAGAAATCTTTTTATAACAAATCAGGGGACCGATATGCATCTTCAAAAGAAAAACATTGAAGAAATCCTACCTTATTCTTCTGTAATAACTGAAGGCATTATTTCAAAAAGCCCATATACTGTATTAGGTGGACACGTATTTTTTGAAATAAGTAACGGTAAAGAAATATTATGTGCCGCTTATGAACCTACAAAAGGATTTAGGGATATAATAAGAAAGTTAACAAAGGGGGACAAGATTAAGGCATATGGTGGTGTCTTAGAGACTCAATATGGATTGACTCTAAACCTTGAAAGAATCGAAATATTAGAGCTTTCAAAAATATATAAAATAGAAAAACCATTATGCCCTATTTGCGGTAATCAAATGAAATCAATTGGCAAGGACAAGGGATATAGATGTAAGAAATGCCATACTAAGAACAACGAATTTTCAAAAATACCAATATCAAGGGATGTTGAACTTGGATTATATGAAGTCCCAATGTGTGCTAAGAGACATCTTTCGAAACCCCTTGTGCGTTATGGCAGGGAGAGAGTTTATGAAGAAGAAAGATTTAAATTCGATTATACCAAGTTTGATATAAAATTTGAAGGGATATAATGTTTTTTACAGCATCTGAAGAAGATATTAAGTCAGGTAAAACTACTGATTTTTATTTTATTAATACAAAAAAGATTCTTGATGAAAAAAATATTAACAAAAAAGTGGTAGTTGAAATTACTGCATCAGGACTACCAAATAATTATAGATGGGGAATAATGTCAGGACTCTATGAGGCTTTAAAATTACTTGAAGGATATAATGTAGATGTAATGGGATTAGACGAGGGATCTTTATTCTACCCGCAGGAACCAGTGCTCACCATTGAAGGAAATTATCGAGAGTTTTGTCATCTTGAGACAGCTTTATTAGGATTCCTCTGCCAATCTTCTGGAATTTCAACAAAATCTGCCAGGCTAAAAAAATTAGCCGGAGAAAAACCTGTTCTTAGCTTTGGAGTTAGGCGGATGCATCCTACAATTGCACCCATGATTGACAGGGCAGCTTATGTTGGAGGTCTAGACGGATTTTCTTGTATTGGAGCAGAGAACGTAATTGGTAAAAAAGCTTCTGGGACTATGCCACATTCTTTAGCATTAATACTTGGAGATTCCAGGGAGGCATTCATTTTATTCGATGATATAATTGATAAAAGCGTACCTCGAATAGTGCTCGTAGATACATTTTGTGATGAGAAAAGAGAAGCCCTAATCGCAGCAGAAAGTATAAAAAATCTCACAGGAGTTAGACTTGATACTCCAGGATCAAGAAGAGGAAACATGTCTAAAATAATCCAAGAAGTAAGGTGGGAACTTGATATAAGGGGTTACAAAAATGTGAAAATCTTTATCTCAGGAGGATTAGATGAAGATTCTTTTAAAAATTTAAATGGGGCAGATGCTTTCGGAGTTGGGACTTCAGTTTCTAATGCAAAAACTATTGATTTTGCTCTTGATATCGTTGAAATAGAAGGAGTTCCTTTCACTAAAAGAGGGAAATTCAGTGGTAAAAAGACAGTTCTTCGATGTCCAAAATGTCTTAGTGGAAAAATTGCTTACGGCACTACTCATGAAAAATGTACATGTGGAGAAAAATTCAAACCAATCCAAAAACAATTAATGAAAAATGGAAAGATTTTACTTGATTTTGAAGAAGCAAGTAAAACTAGAGATAAGGTGTTGGATCAAATAAAAATAGTTGAACTATGATGAGAATTCTTCTTGCTACGGCCTGTGGTGCAAAAAAGAAAAAAGGAAGAATGTCAGCCATTGATTTGTACAAATCCTCAAGAATCAAAGCTGTATACAATAGAAAAAATGGAGCTGATTTTGCAATACTTAGCGCTAAATATGGACTTATACCACCTACTAAAATAATTAAGGATTATGAACAAATTCTTGATTCAAAGATTTCTAAAAAATTGATACCGCAAGTTGTGGAATTTATTAAAGATTATGATTTAGTTATTTTTTTTAAGGGTGGATCTAGAGAAGAATATCGTAATTTGATTAAACAAGCATGTATTAATATAAATAAACCTTTAGTCCTTGTAGGCAATAGAAACCAGGAAGACATTGGAAAATTGGAGGATATTATCCTTAGATGTGAAAAAGGAAATTATGAAGATTTAAAAACAATAGCTTCATCAGTAGAAATTTATAATCTCTTATAGAAAACTATTTTAAATCTCAAAATATTTTGTTTTTATGAATCCTCTTCTGATTAACCCGTTTCGTGAGGAGGCCAAAGAATTATTAGATATTAGTTTTGAAGATCTGTCAAAAGATATTTTTGAGTTTGGAATAAAAAAACTTCAAAGTTCTTTAAATGAAACTAAGATAAGAAAATATCTTTATCCAACTGAAAGTGATGAAATTATTGATGTCGTTTCTTTTTTTATTTATTGTCAAGCTCTTTCAAAAAGACCTTTTTCTAGCGAAGCTAGATTTTTTGCCACTCAATCTTCAAAAATATATAAAGCTCGCCTTGAAGAATCATTAATTTTAGAAAAGGATAATAAAGATCAATTAATAAATTATATAAAAGAAATACTTCAAGTTATACCTTTTCAGATACTTGACTTAAGAAAAATACTTGAGTACAGATTAAATAAAATGAAAGGAATACCACAAGAAGAAGTTTTTCTTTACTATGAAGAAATTGATATAAAAATAAATGATGAAATAATAAGAGACCTAGAGAAATTGGATTTCATAAAAATATCGGGTGAATCACAAAATCCTAAACTTTTGCCTGATTATTATTTTATAAAATGGACAGATGCTGAAACTCTTGTCCAATATACGGATAGTTATATCATAAAGGGGTATATACTAGTTGATAAGGCAACATTACTTCAAGCATACAGAAAAAAAATGGAACAGAAAATATTATCATATATCAAAAAAATTTCTGAAAAAACTAAAGATCTAAAGATTCCCTTATACGATGAAATTTTTAAAGAAGTTTCAAAAATATCTGGTACTTTATCTGAGATAGAAATTCAATCAGAGGAATTAAATCCAGAAGTTTACCCTCCCTGTGTTATAAAAGCACTCTCCGGAGTTGGTGCAGGAGATAGAAACTACGCAATAACTTTGTTTTTGTCCTCATTTTTATCTTATTCTCGATTAATCCCCTCAACAAAGATATTTTCAAAAGACGAAAAACCCTCTTTAAATGAAAAAGAGATTAATATCCTTATTAACGAAGTTGTTCCTTTAATTATATCGGCTGCAAATAAATGCAATCCACCTCTTCTAGTAGATCAGCCACAAGAGGAGCTTAATATTTATTACCATCTTGGATTTGGTCTTTCTTATCCTACACTTGATAACTTTGGAAGGAGTAAATGGTATCTGCCTCCAAGTTGCGCCAAAGTAAAAGAAAATGCGCCTTCATTATGCGAGCCAGATAGCTTTTGTAAAATGTATTTTTATGAAGTAACTAATAAGGATATACTCCAAAATTTAAAAGGCAGCACTTCTGGTGAAAAGATTTTGTTAGTTCTTAAAGATAGAATGAAGCCAATAAGTGAAATCATTGAAAAGACAGGATTACCCGAAGACGAAGTTAAAAAGCAGCTATTGGCATTTATCAAAAATAAAACTTTAACTGCTAGAAGAATCAATAATCCTTTCATGTATTACTTAAGAAAAAAACGGGCCTTAAAGAGAAAAGCGGATATTATCCGTTAATATATTTATAATCCGCAGATATTTTACTATTTAAATATAAAAATGAATTTCTGACGAAAACTATTTAAATAATGAAAATATATTGATATCATGTTTTTATCAATTTTGTTTTTTAAAAATTTATATATAGGAGGGATTTAAACGAGTGGAGCTATTGTCAAGGAAGTTACTTTCTCTCAGACAACAAAAGATCCTAGGGCAAAAGTTGCAATTGTTGGGAACCCTTGCGAAATAAACGGTGTCAGAAAACTTTTGGCATTAACTGACGAGTTTAAAGAGTTCTATAAAGATAGAGACTCAGATTACCCACACTGGCCAAAAAGAATTTTCACTATAGCAGTATTTTGTAAGGAAAACTTTTCACCAAAGACAATACCATCTTATGTTGAAACCGAAATAGGATTGCCGCTTGAAGAAGTCAATAAAATGAATATATCAAGTGGAGTCTTCTATGCATATACTGACAAGGAAGTAAGGTCAAGAAAAATAAAGGATGTTTCTAGATATGCAAGAGGAAACTGTAGACAATGTATGGATTTTACAGGTGATTTTGCTGACATTGCCGTAGGTAGTGTTGGCACTCCTGCAGGATGGTCAACTGTCATCTTAAGAACTAAAGAAGCAAAGGCATTGTTCAAAAAACTAGTTGACTATGATTTAATAGAAGTATCTGATAATGTAGAGATGGAAGAATTAAACAAAGTAATTGACCTAAACAATAAACAAGCTAAAAAATCTATAAAACTTGCTCAGGATAAGGGATTCAAACTTCCTTTTGTAGATTTGGAAAAAGATGATAATCTAGAAGGATTTATTGAAAAAGGCCATAAAAAGGCATTCATGAATCTAGAAAAAGAGATTTTGCAACCGGGGCTTTGTGTTGCATGCGGCACATGTGCACTAGCATGTCCATGCTACAATATAGAAATTCTTGAAGATGGAAGGCCTTACGCTATAAATAAATGCCTCCCAGATTGTGGCTGCTGTTACATGTCATGCCCAAGAACTCATTCCTTTAAGAATATACTGTTGAAGGAACAAGAAGAGCCCAAAATTGTTGCAGCAAGAGCAAAAAATCCATCGGCCCATAGTCAAGATGGTGGAGTTATAACAGCCTTATTAACATTTGGTCTTAAAAATGAAATATTTTCAAAGGCTGTAGTTGCTAAGACCGATTCAAAGTGGAGGGCGTATCCATTAATTACAAACGATCCTTCATTTATTAAAAAAGCTGCAGGTTCTAAATATACTATTATACCGCAAGTATACGGATTAAAATTTGGTAGGTGATTTAATTGGTAGATTTAGGTGTCGAATTTTTAGGTGTTGAGTTTAAAAGTCCAATTTTACTTTCTTCAGCCCCGCCCACGTTGGATGCCGATCATATTAAAAGGGCTGTAGAAGCTGGTTTTGGAGGAGGGGTTACAAAGACTATATCCTACAGACAATTCCATGATCCAAAACCAAGATTCCAAGGAGTTAAAATTAGAAACAGACTCTTTGGGATGCAGAATATAGAACATATATCCACTTATGTATTTGATTGGTGGATAAAGGAGTTTAAAATATTAAGAGATCTAAAGAAAACCCATGGTACTCCTATAGTTGCCAGCATCATGGCAGGTACAGATCTGGACGAGTGGGCAAAATTAGCAAAAGCTGTTGAGGAGCAAGGTGCAGATATAATTGAGTTAAATGTTTCATGCCCGCATATGTCAGATAGTGCAATGGGAGCCTTCATTGGTCAGGATTGTCCATTGACGGGGGAAGTATCAAAGGCAGCAGCAGAGGCAGTAAGTGTACCAGTTATGACTAAACTTACTCCCAATGTAACAGACATTGCATCAATTGCTAAAGAGGCAGTAAAAGGTGGGGCAAAAGGAGTAGCAGCTATTAACACTGTCCTTGTACTTTCAGGAATCGATATAAACACTGGAAATCCTTTGCCAGATGTTTGGGGAAAAGGAGGATTTGGTGGATATTCTGGTCCTGCTGTCAGACCAATAGGACTTAGGATGGTTGGTGAAATAGCTAGACAAGGAATCAGTGTATCTGGTATCGGTGGAATAGAATCTTGGGAAAATGTTTTAGAGTATATGATGATTGGGGCAGGTACTGTTCAGCTAGCAACAGCTGCAATGTGGTATGGATTTGACATAGTAAAGGGATGGAACGAGAATATCTTAAACTTCATGAAGGAGCATGGATACGATTCACTTGCCGATTTGAAAGGAATCACAATACCAAAAATCACAGAACTTGAAAAACTTGATTATATCAAGGAAGTATATTCTGATGTAGATACTGAGAGATGTATAGATTGCAGAAGATGTGTAACTGCATGTAGGGATGGGGCCACAAACGCAATGAAAAATCCAAAGTTAAATGACGTTGACTACGAAAAATGTGTGGGCTGTGGGCTCTGTAAAATGGTATGTCCTCAAGACTGCATCTCAATGATAATTAAAAAAGATTAATAAAATTTTTTTTATTCTTTAATTTCTATTGAAGCATTTGGGTCAAAAGGATTCATTCTTACTGCTAAAGAGAATAAATAGGGGTATTTGTTTTTTAAATGTTCCATGTATTCTAACCATTCATATACCAAAATAACATATGCTCTTTTCATGTCTCCCTGTAAATGGCCAAGATCACTATCTGTACATTTACTTAGGTCTTTTCTTAACGATAGCTCCTCAGTAAGATGTGTCACCGCCCACAATAGTTCTGTAAAAGAATCATGTTCCAATAAATTCGGATTTTCTAAAAGTCTTAACATGAATTCCCTTTTTTCAAATAAGAATCTTTTTAATGTGTCCAGATCTCCCTTGTGGATATCTATCTCATAATTAATTTTCTTTGCCATTTCAAGTTTTTCAGGGAAATCTTTTTTATCCCATTTTCCAATATCAATAAAATAATCTTTAACTTCATCAAAATTCTTATCAAAATCGTTAAGTCTATCCAATAAAGTTCTTCCCACCTCGACAAAGAAAGTACCGACAACCATATTCATCTTTTCGATAAGATCTTTTCTTTCTCTCATAGTTAATAGTTCATGAATAACGAGAGTTACCATCAGTACTTCAATGAATACAAAGGCTATATCTCCTATCAAATAAAGAAATATATGGTGTAAATCTCTAAAAATAACATAATGAAGGATATATACCAAAGCCGATAAAATTATTAAGATAATAGCCCATTTAATCTGCCATTTTATTCCTTTCATGAATTAATAACTAATACTCTTAATTTAAATATTACTCTTAATAAAAATAAAATAAAATATTCTATATTGCATCTTCATTAATATCTCCAGTTCTTACGCGATATACTTTCTCAACACTAGATACGAATATTTTTCCATCGCCTGTATTTCCAGTCCTAGCACTTTCGATTATTGTATTAACTACTTTGTCTACATATTTTGTTTTAACAACGAGCTCTATCTTAATCTTTGGTATAAGGTCAATGTGATATTGTCTGCCCCTCCACTGCTGTGTAATGCCTCCCTGTTTTCCCCTTCCTTTAACTTCTGTGATAGTCATGCCCACACATCCAAGTTTATCTAATGCTGATTTAACATCTTGGAGTTTTTCTGGCCTTATTATAGCTTCAATTTTTTTCATCCATTTCACCTCACATCTTCAAGAAGTCTGGGTAGGCATCTCCACCAAATTCTGTTACATCCAGACCTTTTATTTCTACTTCAGCAGGAACTCTTAATCCCATAGTTAAATCAAGTACTTTTACAATTGCCAGTGCCGATACAAATACAAGTCCAAATGTAGCCCCTGCACCAATTAATTGAACTATCAGCTGTGAACTTGATCCTGTGGTAATAAGTCCATTTGAACTCGAGAAGAGTCCAACACATATTGTACCAAATACACCACAACAACCGTGCACTGAAATGGCGCCTACGGGGTCATCAATCTTTAGCTTTGATTCGATGAAATCAACTGCATATACTACAATTATTCCACCAAGTATACCTATAACTAGCGCCCATTGAGGGGATACAACTGCACAACCTGCTGTGATAGCTACTAGACCAGCCAATATACCGTTTAAGAACATACCTCCATCAGGTTTTCCTCCTTTAAGCCACGACACTATCAATGCCGATAGACCGCCTCCTGCAGCAGCCATGTTTGTGGTCAATGCAATTAATGGAACTTTAGTATCAAATGCAAGTTCGCTACCTGCATTAAATCCAAACCATCCAAACCAGAGAAGTAAACACCCAATAGATGCAAGCCCTATGTTATGACCTGCAATAGCTTGTGGCCTTCCTTTTTCATCAAATTTTCCAAATCTTGGTCCTAAGATTAAGACCGATGCAAGAGCTGTCCATCCCCCAACACTGTGAACCACAGTTGAGCCGGCAAAATCATGGAATCCCATCGAAGCTAACCAACCTCCTCCCCAGACCCAGTGTGCGATGATAGGATAAATCAACGCTACAAGTATTACAGAGATTATGATGTAAGCACTGAACTTCATTCTTTCTGCAATTGCACCGCTCACAATTGTAGCTGAGGTGGCAGCGAACATAGCTTGAAACAGAAAGAAAGCCATTGCAGGTATAAAAAGACCTGGCCACGGGTCAGAATTTAATCCGTTAATCATAAAATAGGACAAATCTCCTATAAACGAGCCAGTTCCTGAAAAGGCTAAGGTAAATCCAATTATCATGAAGACAATACTGCCCATGACAACTGTAAATATATTTTTAGTAATGATACTTATAGTGTTCTTAGATCTTGCAAATCCTGCTTCAATTGTTGTAAATCCAAGGTGCATTATAAATACCAGAAAACTGGCTATTAGCACCCATGCAGTATCTAGTAAATTTATTTCCATAGACATTTTATTCCTCCTTATTAATATCTCCAATTTATTCTAATTATATTGTTCATATGTATAGAATATGGATAAATTTATGGTGTAACCTTCAGTATTTATTAGTATTGCATCGATTATGGTCAATTTAGGCCTAATATAGATATAAATAGTTATATTTTGTCCAAGAATTGCTTATTTAATAGTATAGAAATGATTTTATTAATTATATGCTAAGAAACAATAAAATAAATTATCAAGTATTAATCTAACCCTTTGACTTCAACAGGTCTAAATGAAAAAAGGTCATTAAATTCTCTTTTTTCAATCATATTAATAATATTTTGTTTATTTTTATCAACCTGTTTTAGTGCTGTCATTATGTTTAAACTTTTTGTTCCGATTAGTACTATTACGAATTTATCTGACAAGGGTATAGCAACAATATTTTTATCTTTAGAAACAACAGAAACCACTTTTGGGATAACATTGTCCAATCTTTTTGACGATTCAATTACTCCTGCCATCCGTGCAGCAATTCTTTGATGTTCTTCTTGTTTATCAAGAACAGCTATTAAAAGGCCGTCCACACCCATTATAAAAGCATCTTTGATTTTCTTGTTTTCAATTGTCAAATTTTTCAAATGCTTAATAAGAATGTTTTCCCTCATCAAATCACATAACAATACAGCATACTATGTTTATAAATTTAATCAGAGAACACAGATAGCTTTAAATTCAAATTATATTACTTTGGCCTATCAGTTGTGGTGAGAGTATGTCAGAAGAATATCAGGGCAGCGGGAAAATGAACTTTAGAAGAGACATGTTTATTCTTATTGCTGTAATATCCATTTTAGTATTAACACTCCCAAGATTTGGATTTAATAATTCTCAAATAATAGCCACTTCAATTCTTATATCCGCAGTTATTGGATCTTTACTTTTTTGGGGATTCAGAGTTGCTATAGCTTTTTTGGGGATAGGGGTCCTTTTAGTAACAAAAACAATGGACATAGAGCATTTTATTGAATTTGCTTCTTTGGACGTCATTGTTTTCTTAGTTGGTATGATGACGATTGTTGGAATGTTAAAAGATGTCGGATTTTTTAGATGGCTCATGATTAAGATTGTTAAAATTACTAATTTTGAAGCAGGAAAACTGATATTTGTCTTTTGTCTTCTTTCAGCTTTTCTTGCGATGGCAATTGATGAAGTTACTTCTATTATTTTTGTCACTGCAGTATTATTAGAAATTACTGATTATTTTGATGTTAACCCAGTTCCCTATGTTATAGCATGTGTTTTGGCCACTAATATTGGAAGTTCTGGGACTGTTTTAGGAAATCCTATTGGAATTTTAATAGCCATGAGAGGTGGACTATCATTTGAAGAATTCTTGGTTTGGGCCTTTCCAATAGCAATGCTTTCACTTATCGCCACCATAATAATTATTTTCCTTTGGTATAGAAAGGACATCGCTCTTTTCAGGTCAAAGATTAGATTAAAAATGAGGTCTACTGATAAGCTTGCATTCCAAGATGAATGGGAGTTTGTTCCTGATAGAAAGGATTTCAAGATTGGTCTGGCCATATTTGTAATAACTATTGCTTTAATTGCTATGCACAGAAGATTTGAAACTATGTTTGACTTGCCCCATAATACACTCCTGCTCTTCTCTTCTTTAGCAGGTTCAAGCATGGTAATGTTTTGGAAGAGAACAAAAGCAAGAGATTATATAGAGAAGGATGTAGACTGGTGGTCACTAATATTCTTCTTGATGCTATTTGCTATTGGAGGAACTTTAAAATTCACTGGAACTACAGATATAATTGCAAAGGCTGTTGCTGGTTTAGCCAGTAGTACTCCTATATTGGCAACTATAATCCTTTGGATTGCATCTATTGGTTCTAGTATACTTGATAACGTCGTATTAGTAGCTGCTTTAATACCCGTTATAGAAAGTTTCAAATCGCTTGGGATTTATACCTATCCTCTATGGTGGGCTTTACTGTTTGGTGGATGTTATGGTGGTAACATAACAATGGTAGGAAGTACTGCTAACATAGTTGCACTTGGTATACTAGAAAAAAGAAAGAAGTACAGTATGAGCTTCCTAAAATGGTTCAAGATTGGACTGATTGTAGGACTAATATCAACATTGATAGCAAATATAGTCTTAGTGCTTCTAATTCCATATATGCCAATATAGATTTTTTATTTTTCATTTCTTCCTTAAATCACAGAAATATTTTACCTTCGCGCTATGTTCCATCATTGTCGTATGGACATACGCTTCTTCTAGTATTTTACCCACGGCAAAAGTACCATGTGATTTCACAATACAGCCTTTATGATGTTCAAGAGATTTAGCTACGTTTTCAGCTAGCTCTTTTGTACCTATATGCCCAGTGACTATTGGAATTTCATGGAAAAAGAACTTTCCCTCTGAATCATATGGTTCTATTGAAGTATCATTGAGCAAAGATTCAATTACTGCAAAAGGGCAATGGGCATGTATAACTGCAAGAGCTGATGTCCTTTTATATATCTCTCTATGAACAATAGTTTCACTTGAAGCTATAAGATCAAGAGAAGATGGTTTATGCAGGTCTACCGTAACTACCGACGCTTCAGTAATTTCATCAAGCATACTTCCGCTTCGGGTCACAGTAATACTGTCCCCAACTCTGACACTAATATTGCCAAAATGAGAGCTTAAATAACCGCCTTCAACAAGTTTTTTCCCAAATTTAGATATCTCTTTCCACAAGGAATTTACCCTCCTTTTTTAATTCCAATGACTCAAGCTTCTCTTTAGTTGGAATCCCTTTATTCCATCCTCTGTAAATGTAATATTCTTTAAGCACCGAATTAAACTCTTCTTTTAGTATACCATCATTTTCAAAAAATCTATCTGGAAGTGTATCTTCACTGTATGAAATATTTTCTCGGATATTAAATAGTCTTTCTAGATTGTATATCCTATCGCCAGTTTTAATGAATTCTTCAGAAGTATAAGTTTCCCCTACTCCTGCAGAGAGTAAATTTGAGTATTCTTCTTCGGATAAAGCAAATGAGGAGAACTGGCACATTACGAGCGAGTGAACACTTGCTGAAATATTCTGGAATATTTGTATCAAGCCACTTTTGCCCGAAAAAGATAGTCTGTCTATTAGTTTAGGTTTACCAAGTATTTCTGGACCAACCATATATGCTCTCAAATGGCATGCCCCTCTATTTGATGTAGCATAACTCAATGCCAAACCTAGTACTCCTCTAGGATCGTAACCTGGTATCTCAAGACCTTTAACAGACATTGAAGAATTTTCTTTTCCTTTACCCTTTGAATATCTAAATGAACCTTGACTTAATGGACCACCTTCGATTATTTCTTTCAATGGTGTTTCGATATCCTTTTTACCTTCAAGTTCAATATAGCAACTGACTGAATTACCTGCAGAAATAGTGTCAATTCCGTAATCGTTACAAATAAAATTTGCTTGAATTATTTTTTCAATGTCATCATTCATTGAGTTTGGCCCAAACATGGCTATAGTTTCATATTCTGGTATTTCAATCCCTCTTTTCTTATCTTCACGTTTACATGCGATAAAGCAATTATAACAAGTTCTCTTTTTTATATCATAATTTTCGGCGATATATTCTCCAGAAACTTTGTATGCATTTTCAAAATGTGTTTTTCTAAAGTTATCTGTTGGCATTATCCTCATAGTGTTGATTAGATTAACTAGAGAGGGAGTTCCATAATATGCTAGGCCCTTTGACGCAATTGGAGAAGCATTCAATAAACGCATGGATTCTGATATGGCTTTCTTCATTTTTTCTTTATCAGAAACTTCTAATTCTTTATCGCCTTTCACCAAAAAAGCTTTCAATTTTTTTGATCCCATTACTGCCCCTAATCCACCTCTTCCGCAAGCATGACTATATTCACTCATTATGGAAGAAATTGGAATTAATTTTTCACCAGCTTTTCCAATACAAGATACTTTGTACCCGCCATTTGAAAGGATTGAAGTAACTTCTTTTACGTTTTTTCCCCATATATCTTTGGCGTCTTTAATATCTACATGTTCATTCTCAATTTCTAGGTAGACTGGTTTTTCCGAAGAGCCTTTAATAATGACAACATCAAAACCAGACTTTCTTAATTCTCTTCCGAAGAAACCACCAGCACTTGAATCAAAAACAGTGCCTGTAAGAGGTGATTTTGATACTACGACATGTCTACCTGATAATGGTACAACAGTTCCCGTAAGGGGGCCAGTTGCGTAAATTAAGATATTCTCACTTGAAAGCGGGTCTACATTTGGTGAGAGAGCATCGAATAGTAGTTTGACTCCAATTCCTCTACCACCAATATATTTCTTAACGATCTCTTTTTCAAGTTTTCTTGTTTTTATAGATTCAGTTTCTAGATTTATCTCAAGAAGTTTTTCAATATGGGGCAAATATATCTACCTTTCGATTTTTATTAGATGTGAGTTTAAGAAGTTTTCTTTTTAATTTACTGCGATATTTTTAACTATATTTGTAAATATCTCAATTATAATAGAAACACATAAAAAACTATCTAAAAATCGTATCTTGGATAAGATGTTATGAGTAACAATAATGAATTCACTCCACCTACTTTTACATTTACTAATTCTATCTCAAAAAATTTTGCTTTGCCAATGGCTGAAATAGTTGTAGATAAAATAGTTTTTGCTAATGAGGCCTTTACTCAATTGACGGGATATTCACATAAAGACCTTGAAAAAATGAATTTTTCTGGATTATTATCTCATAGTGTAAGAGACTCTATAATGGAGGTATTAAATTCAATCCATAAAGTTAGCTTATTCTCTTATACAACAATTGCACCTATAATAAAAAAAGACGGATTTGATACTTTATGTGAAATAAAATTTGATTTTTTAGAACGTGATGGAATCAAATCAGTTCTTGCTTCATTTAAGGAACAGAACCAATCCAAAGGAATTAATCTCTCTCCTTTAATCTCAGAAAAGCTTGATTCAATAAAAAGACTATCAGCAAGTTTATCTCATGAAATCAATAATCCTTTAAATGTCATTGTTAATTATCTATACATAATTGAAAATACTAAAGATGAAGAAAAAAGAAAAGGCTATATAAAAACGATATACCAAGAAGTTGAAAGGATAGCTGGAATACTTAACTGGCTTTTGGACTTCTCTTCTTATATCCATGGTGAAATTTCTGCAGTTGATGTAAATGAAGAAATAAAAAGGGCAATAGAATTAGTTGAAAATGATTTTTCTTCAAAAAATATCTCTATTTTTTTTAATACATGTGAAGATTGCATAGTTCCTTTTACCGAAGGCCAACTTCAAAGAGCAATACTTAACCTTCTGTTAAATGCAAAAGACGCAATAAAAGAAAATGATAGACAATCAAAAGTAGTTATTAATGTGACAAAAAATGAGGACTATATCGATATAGAAGTTCGTGATAATGGAATTGGCATATCCCCAGATAATTTAGAAAGAATTTTTGATCCATTTTTTACTACAAAATCGTTCACTAATAATAGAGGTATCGGGTTGCCCATGACCCATAGAATAATTGAATCTCATGGCGGCAAAATTTATGTCGATAGTATTTTGGATAAAGGAACTTCTGTAAAAATTTGTCTCCCAAGGAGGCGAATTAATGGAAAAGTCTGAATTCAATATTCTCATTGTTGATGATGAAATAAATATTAGAGAAAGCCTAAAAATTATTTTAGAAACTGAGGGATATAAAGTATTAACTGCGGAAAGTGGAGAATCCGGAATTAAAGAATTTCAGAATAATAGGATTGATTTAGTTCTTCTTGACCTAAAAATGAAAGGAATGTCTGGCGAAGAGACCCTAAAAAAAATAAAAGAATTAAATCCAGATACCATGGTAGTAATTCTAACTGGGCATGCAACCCTTGATTCTTCAATTGAAGCTATTAAATATGGAGCTTATGATTATCTAAAAAAGCCAGTAAGTGTCGAGGATATTCGCAGACTCGTTTTCAAGGCATATGATAGATGGAAACTAGCGAGCCTTGTAAAACATTACAACATTGAACTAAGACAAAGATATGTAAAACGAAATAAAGAGTTGCTCTCGGTAATAACTTTAGCAGAACGACTAAGAGAAATTGATTCCTTAGAAAAAGGTGCAAAACTTATTGTAGATACCATAAACGAAGCAGGTGGCTTTGATAAAGTTACATTTTTTTTAGAGGAGCATAATGGCAATTCAAAAATCTTAAGTAAAAAAGGATTTGGTCATAAACAAGAAGCAGAACTTAAAGAAATTTATCAGAAATTCAAAAGTAAAAATACCAATGGATTTAAATCCGATAATTACTTTTTTTCCCCTATATATTTTGAAAAAGATATTATCGGAGCAATTTATGTTGAAAAATTAGATACTAAGTTAGAACAAGAAGACGAAACTCTAATAAGATTAATTTCAGGGGAGGCAACTCCGTTTCTTTTAAGATTTAAATACAATATTCTAACTAATGGAGAAGAGGAGGCACCTTTTCCAATAAAGTATGAAATACCTATAGGTAAATCTTTTATTGTATATGAAAAGAAGTATGATAAAAGTTTTGAGATATTTAAAGATCTTGTAACACACAATATTTCTGGACTTGCAATTACAAGAACACCTCCTGAATCAATAAAACAGACATATACTCTAGAAAAAACTCCTTTTATATGGTTGTCAAAAATAGAGGGGCCAAACTCAATTTCTCCTTTGTATCTTAATAGTCTTATAAATTTAATAACCGATTTTATTAGCAAAGGTAAAGATTCTGTTATTATCCTTGAAGGATTGGAATATTTGATATCTCAGAATAACTTTGATATCGTTCTAAAATTTATACAAGCCCTACGTGATTATATTTTAATTGAGAATTCTAGATTAATAATACCATTAAATAAAGATACATTTAGTCAGAAAGAAATAGCTCAATTGGAAAAGGAAATTGAAGTCCTTAAATTACAAAATTGAGAAAATCGCATTTTTTAGCCAAACATTTTTAAACTTTTCGCTACAATTATTCTAAGATTTGCATGAGTAACACTACTAGTGATGAAGAATTAAGGAAAGAACTTATTAGGCTTATCGAAGAAACAAGACACCAAATTCCTAAAAAATCAGAAATGAAGGAAGCAGTTATAGCTAGGTCATTTATTGTATTTGCTCTTGGATGTTTTACAGGTGTAGAGATGTACACAATCAACCTATTCCTAACTTCAAAGATTGAAATAAGCCTTGCTCTACTAATGTTCTTCTTTACCATAGGATTTCTAATAGGCGTATTTGTCGAAAAAATAGATTTATTAAATATAAAAAATAAATATAGTCATTTAGACTATTAATTCTTTAAAATTATTTTTGCTATATTTCCGTAAGCGGGCCTTGTGATTGTTATACCGATCAATAGTCCAATTATTGTTGTAACTGCAAATCCCCTAAGCATTCCTAGACTTAAATATGCTAGTGGGGCCATAGCTCCGATTGTAGTAAAGGCTGAAGTGAATATAATGAAGAAGGCTTGAGCAACTCTCTTTTTGATACTCTTTCTTCTTCTCTTTTCACCTTTTTCCATAAGTGATTCATCTGTGATGACGATTTGGTGATCTACTCCAGTACCTATGGAAGCAATTATACCTGCCATAGCAGCAAGATCTATTGTCCAGTGAATAACTGAGGCAACTCCAAGAATTATTAGCACCTCTGAGAAAGATATACAGATGATTGGTATAGAAATGAAGATTTTTCTGTATCTTATGAAAACTAAGGCAGCTACTGCAATAAGTGCTGCTGCACCTGCAATTAGAATTTGTCTGATAAACTCTGATCCTAGTGTCGGTGAAATGAAGCTCTTACCGGCAATCTTTGTTGCAACTGGCAATGCACCCGATTGAAGAATAATCTTTAATTCTGAAGTTTCTTTATTTGCTTCTTCTGCAGTTGCTGATGTTCCCTGTATTACATAAGAAGGTGTAGCAGAAGCCTCTCCAGTGGCAAGATTTTCTGAAAGAATAGGAGAATTCATTAATCCAACTATCCTTGAAAAGAAGGCATAGTCATTTTCAGATTCTCCTCTAACCTCTCGCTCTGTTTTGAAACCCATTGCTGTAATCTGGTTTATTATATCTCTTCCAACTTCTTCTTCACTTGCAAGAACTATGACCTTATCTTTTTGACCAACATAGGATTTTAGAAGCGAGGGTATTTCATTACTGTTTGTAAACTTTAAAATCTTTATATCTTCTCCAACTCTTCTTTCAATTGAAAAAACATTTTCTATTTGTGGGATTGATACATTTGCATCAATGCTTGATATATTAAGATCAGATTTTGGAACTATCAATGAATTGTACATAGCATTGTTTAGGATAATTACAGAATTTGCTGGTCGGTCAAGAAACATATCTACCGGATATCCGCCCTTTCCTTTAGCAACTTTAGCAAAGATCTGACCTGCTTCTTTTGTTATAGTAAAAGGTACATTCCATTCTATACCTGCACCATAACTTGATTGTCGAACTTCAGGTGGATCTACTCTGACGATATCTGAACCTTTCACAGCAACTTGGCCATCAATTCGTGCTTCATATACTCCTTGCTCTTGAAGAATCTTAATGACACTTTCTTCCTTTTCAGCGGAGGTTCCCGAAACTTCTACCATTATATTAGAGTCTCCCCAAGGTCTCACACTAACGTCAGATATACCAAGTCTATTCAACCTTAGCTCAAGTCTAGTTACGGTATCTTCCATAACATCCGCTGTTACCGGTTTATCAAGTTCTAAGGTGACAAGCGTTCCACCTTCAAGATCGAGCCCAGTTGAAATACCATTAAAGTATAGAGTTACAATTGACAATACGACCGCAGTTATTAACAAAAGTACCCTGCCATTCTTTAGGATTTTATTCATCTAGCTCACCTCCGGCCCTCCTTAAAGCATACCATTTCAAAACTCCAGCATTAAATATCCAGGTCATCATAAGATCCGCAATAAGACCAAATATTAGAACTATGGCAATATCGTCAATAACTTCTGAAGTTGAGAATAAATATAGAGAAGTTAATGCAGCAAGAGTTGTAAATGTCATCATAAGTCCAGTTTTCATAGCATTTCTTACCTTTTGATTTACCGTATCCCCTTTCTCCTTTAGTACTCTTGTTGTAAGAAGAATATCTGTATCAACAGAATAACCAATTAACATTAAAATTGCAGCTATAGTATATCTTGAAAGTTCAATTCCTGCAATTGACATAAATGCTAGTGCAATAAGCATATCAGAAAATGCTGAAAAGACGACTGCAACGGAGGGTATTGGAATTCTAAATGCTAAAAAGACGACTATTGCCATAAAAAGAAATGCTAAAAGAATTGCTTGGGTACCCTGCTTTAAGAAAGATGCCCCTAAGGAGGGGCCAACGTTCTGAACACTTACTGCTGCATCAGGATATCTAGCATTAATGAGGCCAATTAACTTTGATGAATCGACATCGGGCCCCGTTTCTACTATAAAGCCTTCATCTATTGGGCTGTATATTGATCTTACTTTGATCGTAGAATCTCCTAGATTTGTGATAAGATAATTTTCAATATCTGGTGAATAGGAAATACCGTTTACTGTTGCAAGTGTTCCTCCCCTTAAATCAACACCCAAGTTGACTCCCATTGTTCCTAATATAATAATAGCGATTAATACTAATCCTAAAGGAATAAATATTAGTTTTTTATAATCATGTTTCGTAACATCAATTTTATCAAAAATTTTTTCGAAGGCTTTCATTAAACCCCCCAAAGGAAAACTCTTAAGAACTATTTAAATAACTTTGTATTATGGTTTTTGAGAGATTGGTCGTAATAGGATTACTTATGGTTATTATAGGCGTACTACTAATCTTTATCGCAACAGTTTTTTCTACATTTAAAGGAACTTCAGAAAGTAACATCGAAACTGGAGGGATATTGTTAATTGGCCCAATTCCAATTATTTTTGGAAACTCAAAGCCTTTAATAATACTATCAATTGGAGGAGCTATCCTCATGGTATTAGTATATTTTTTATTTTCAAGGGGTGATTTTTTATAATCCAAGAAAACGATAGAGTTTTACTCTTAGATCCTAAAGGAAAGAAATATCTTATTACAGTTACAAACAAAGTCTTTCATACAAACATTGGAAAACTTGATTTATCTGAGCTAATAGGAAAATCTTATGGGGACAAGATTAAATCTCATATGGGGAAAAATTTTTCAATATTAAAACCAAACTTGATTGATTTCATTTATATGATGAGAAAAATGCCTCAGACTATTAATCCAGATGATGCATGCCAGATAATTGCAAACACTGGTATATCAAGTGGAGACACAGTCGTTGAAGCAGGAGCCGGTTCAGGCGCAGTAACACTTCTTTTATCATACATAGTTTTCCCAGGAACTGTATATTCATATGATATTAACGAAAGTTTCCTAAAGGTGGCCAAGGATAATATTGATACGTATGGAAAAGGAAATGTTTCCTTTAAGCTAAAGGATATTTATGAGGGTATAGATGAGAAGGAAGTAGATCTTGTATCTCTTGACCTTCCAGAACCTTATCGGGTAGTTGGGTATGCTTATGAAGCCTTAAGGGCTGGTGGATTTATTTTCTCTTTTTCTCCGTGCATTGAACAAGTTATTGATTTTAGAAGAGAATTATCTAAATATGATTTTACTGAAATTAAAACAATCGAATCCATAATTAGAGAATACGAAGTCAAAGAAAAAGGAACAAGGCCAAAAACAAGAATGCTTGGGCATACTGGTTATATGTCATTTGCAAGAAAAGCTTAGATTTACCACCAGACTTCCTTTTTACCGGCTAGATACCAAACAACATTTGATACAAAATGGACGAAAGGAGTAATAATTATAGATATAAGTACTACTTCTGGTGCGGGAAGGCCCAAAGGAGAAACAAGTATTATTGCACCTGCCATAAAGTCAAGCTGATCTAAAATGGGGGCAGCATCTCCACTTTCAATATTTAATCGTCTCTTTATGAAACTACCAAAAATATCCCCTCCGATTGCACCTGCACCCATAAGAAATCCTCTCAAAAGCGCATACCAAAGAGATGGAAAAGGCAGAGCAATATGTTGCAATAGACTGATTATAATTCCCGCCAAAATTCCAACAATTGAACCTTTTATAGTCTTTCCTTTGCCAAATAATCTTCTTCCATCAGAAAGAATTCTACCGCCATCAAGGGGAGGACCTCCTCCCCAAACTGCCGGTGCCATATTTGCTATGTAAGGAGGCAGTATAAACCAGATGATGTTGAATATCAAAATCGGCGTTATTTCGATCATAGCCTGTCTCGTTAGTTTTTTATAGCCAATGATTATGGAGTATTTAAACCTTATTAGTGGTGTCACTATGATCAAAACTATTTACTTTGAAGATAACAAGGTCAAATATATTGACCAGACCCTTTTGCCTTCTACATACAAAGTTGTTTCTTGTTCAGATGTAAGGGAACTTGAAATAGCAATTAAGACTCTAGCCATAAGAGGAGCCCCTGCAATTGGTGTCGCCGGTGCATATGGAATTGTTTTAGCTGCTTTAAGTTACAATGGTGATGATAAAGAAGAGTTTTTCAAAGTTATAAAAGACGGAGAAAAAATAAAAAATGCAAGACCAACTGCTGTTAATTTAATGTGGGCAGTAGATCGTATGATGAATGTTTTTTCAAGAATAAAAAATCAATCCATCGATGAAATAAAAAAAGAGCTTTTTTTAGAGGCTGAACGAATAAGAAAAGAAGATGCGGAGATTAATAGAAAAATGGGGCAACACGGGCACCCCCTTATTTCTACTGGAGACGGAGTCTTAACACATTGCAATGCTGGAGCACTTGCAACTTCTGAATATGGCACTGCACTAGGGGTAATTAGGGCAGCCGTTGAAGCAGGCAAAAAGATTAGAGTGTTCTCAGACGAGACAAGACCTTTGTTACAAGGAGCTAGACTAACTACTTGGGAACTGAAGCAGGATAGAATTCCTGTTACTTTGATATGCGATAACATGGCTGGGATTTCTATGAGACGAGGATTAATCCAGAAAGTAATCGTTGGAGCTGATAGAATAGCAATGAATGGAGACACTGCAAATAAGATTGGTACATATCAAGTCGCTGTTTTGGCAAAGGAAAATAATGTCCCATTTTATGTCGCCGCACCTATCTCAACATTTGATCCTAAAGCAAGAACTGGTGACGATATACCCATTGAGGAAAGAAATAAAGATGAGGTAACACATATCCAAGGGATAAGGATAGCTACTGAAGGAATAGATGTATTTAATCCAGCCTTTGATGTGACTCCAGCAAAATATATTTCTGGAATTATAACAGAAAAAGGAGTATTAAAGCCACCATATGATAAGAGTATAAAGGAACTATTTTCCTAAATTCATTGCCTTTTTTTCTCTCCAAATAGATAATAAAATCTGAATTAATTATGAAGCCCTGGGCGGGGATTGAACCCGCGACCTCCTGCTTACCAAGCAGGCACTATACCACTAAGCTACCAGGGCATAAGATGTAGTTTTTCATATTATTATAAAAGGTTTTTCTATGGTAAATAATTATGGTAGTTTGTATCCTATTTTTTCAAAATTTTGCATCTCATGCAAATTCCATCCATCGTGGGTTCCCCACATATTTCACAAACACCAATTGACTCAGGTATAAAGTATTGATTCAAAGTTGGGAGTATCTTATCGTAACCTGAAAGAAGAGAATATTTTGTTGTGGGTCTTAAATCCTCCATTTTGTCAAGAAACTTTCCTACCTCTCCCCTCATAGCATACTCAGCATAAGGGCACTCTGATGAGTCAAAGCAAATCTTATTATTAAGTGCAAATATCACTATCTCTTTCTCTAGAAAGTATCTCAAAGGCTTGATCCTTTCCACAAATTTATCACTTATTTTCTTGTAGTAGTTTTGTCCTCTAGAAAATCTTATGATGTCTCCCCTCATCAGATTCATTAAAACAGATTGATCCTCATCGTCAAGGTTATGGCCAGTCGCTAGCTTTGTGCAGGACAACTCTCGTGCTTTCTTGTTTAGTACATATCTTCTTAAAACTCCACATGTAGCGCATGCATTTTCCTTGTTTTTTTCAACAAAAGAGTCAAGAGTTTTCCCAAAATTATCTTTAAAAGATTCTATATGATAACTTATATCCAATTTTTCAAGCTGGGCCTTTGCCGCTTCAATTGTATGATTCCTATAATCCTCTATGCCTTCGTCAACTATAATGGCCTCCATATCAAACGGATATCTTTCTTGAAGATTTCTTAGGAGAAATGCCAAGGTAAGACTGTCTTTACCACCACTAACAGCGACTGCAATCTTCTCATTCTTTTTTATTAGCTGGTCTTCCCTAACGACTCGCATGAACTTTTTAATGAAATAACTGTTGAAATGGTCACTACAGTAATATTGGCCAGATTGTCTCTGAAAATAGATTGCGTCTTTTCTACACCTAGAGCACTTCAATCTAACCACCTGATGCAACTGGGAAAAGCTCTAAGGTGTCTCCGTCTGAAAGAGATTCGTCCTCGCATACAATCTTTCCATTTTTAATAAAAACATATTGTTCTCTGATGATAGAAAGTTTTGATACAATCTCAGCTACACTACTTGCCTCGACTTCTACAATTTTCTTTCCCCGTAAAAAAACTACAGTTATCATAATATCATAAGAGTGAGGGCAGCATGTTAATTGCAAACAATAGTATGCCTATGACAGCAAATATTTTCTGTATGGCAGTAGAATTTGCCTCACTAAATTTAATATCAATTATCTCTTTGAAGATCTTCCCACCATCAAATAAAAATGGTAACGGGAATAAGTTAATTAGCCCTATATTAAAATTCAAAAGGAATATCCAGAATAAAGCCCCATTTATCGGCGTCAATAACTTCATGTTAATTGGTGAGCTATAGTTCTGTGAAGTTACAATCCCTATGTATCCCTTATCCAACTCTGTCGGATGATCTTTTAATAAAACATTGAAACTTCCTTTGTCAGTTATTATACTCAATGTGTCCCCAGGTTTTGTATTTTCCATCAAGTCATAAAAGTCCTGTAATGTTTCAATCTTCATTCCGTTAATTTCTGTAATTATATCTCCCTGTGATAAAAATCCATATGCATTAGAGGTATCCTCCACAGAAACGATTTGTATGCCAGAAGGTGTTAAAAGTGGATTAACGAGTCCAACAATTAGGAGAAATGCGACAAACGCTGTGACAAAGTTAGCCATTGACCCTGCGGCATAAACTTTCATCCTAACAAGTCTTGAAGTTTTCTTTAGCTCTTCCTCATCTGGCTCGACAAATGCGCCGGGTATTGCGACAAACAATGCCAACCCTACTGACTTTAAGCTAATGTTATTTGCCCTTGCAATTATCCCGTGTGATGCTTCATGAACGATAATCACTACAACAAGCCCAATTATGCTATACCAAAATGGGACAGTAATCCCAGGTATTACAAATCCAAGGCCTGGAGATGGCTTTGGCGATATAACTACCTTAAGGGCATTTGAGAATAAGAAGTAAAATACTAAGATCATACCTACAACAGCAGCCACAATACCTAAAGTGCTGTAAGCTGCCCAGAACTTCTTACCTTTTTTTGACATTGAATCAATGAAGTCATTAAATCTTTTTGTCCTCCAAAGTAAGATTATGCCTTGGAAATCAATACCATACTTTGATAGATTGTATCTTCTGTTTAGCTCTCCTAAGAGTACCCAGAACAAAATTATGGCAAAAAGCACTACATAAAGCGGGTTCATACCCAATTCCAAAGATAATGATTTATATTTCTAACTGTAATTTTTTATAATGAAGGAGAAAACTGTTGCCTTTCACAGAAAAAAGATTGTTTATGACCATTCTCAGTGGGAGCTGCTAGACTCAATTAGAAAAAAAGCCATTACTGTAATGGAAAAAATATCTGATTTTCAGCCGATCCTTTATGGTTCTGTAGCGAGAGGTGATGTCCATAAGAACTCAGACATCGATTTTTTCATAGAGCACATGCCAGAAACTTATCTCCTGGAAATGGCATTAGAGGATATTGGTATCAAAGAGAGATGTATCATTCAAGCAACTCCGTGGCATCTCGTTAAGGGTTCAATCACGCTTTTTGGGGGCGAAACCATTACTTTCCCGATAACAGAATCAAAGAGAAAAGAAATCGAGTTTTACTATTTCGGCGGGGCTATAGAGCTTCATGACCTTGTTAAGGGTAAAAGAA
>Ga0067045_1027733_pt1 | contig 65751 bp, 39 predicted proteins | sample TerdegcTABiofilm_FD_59184 | JGI IMG/M metagenome (GOLD analysis project Ga0067045, IMG submission 59184) | Combined Assembly of (Gp0054472, Gp0054536) Wastewater bioreactor microbial communities from Singapore -Terephthalate degrading...
CCAGCCATATCATCCAATGGAGTACCATCGATGTTGGTTCGTGGATTGTGCCAGGTGAATTTTATCTGCTGGGTAAGATTGGCAATGGTTACATTCTGCGGCGGTTGTGGAATAGGTGATCCCCCCGCAATCCAGGAGGTCTGCAGGGGTGGACTCTCCATTCCGTTGCTATAGAGTTTCGCATAAATTGTATACTGATATAATTGCCCATCATTTAAACCACTATCAACATAATTTTCTAAACCGGCCGGTAGACTATCAATCAGGATTCCATCCCGTAACAGGCGAAGGTGAAAATCAGCTGGCAGTAAGGTATCTCCATTGGCCAGATATTGCGGATCTTCCCAGGTCAGATGAATGGAAGTTGGTGTGCGATAATCGCTGTAAGCGGTGAAATTTGAAGGAGCAGCCGGACCAATCAGTGGAATGATGACCTGATATCCGCGTTGAGTGAACCAGTATTCAATAGGTACCAGATTGGCACCTCCATGCAAGGCTACATCTGCTTCCACAAAAGCCTGCGCGGCATCCTGCTGATTGGATGAAGAATTCAGCATGGATAAAGCTTCTAAAAAATTCTCATCACAGGCTCGACGTCCAATATCATCCCAGATTTGCATCAGCGTAGACGCCCAGATCTGGCCGTCGGTGTGGATTACACCGGTTAACCCTCCCGGATAAGTAGCCGTATAATTAGTAATTCTGCCTGCCCAGAATTCATTATGCCCGTCCCAGTGAAACACCCAATTATATTGAGGGTCAGAGGGCAACCAGAATCCACGGCTGCGATTATAGGAAGTGGCCCAGTAATCCCCGCATCCTTCGCTCAGGCCGGTAACTTGCGACAGATTTCCGTTAGTGATCCAATCGTGTATACCGTGTCCTAATTCATGAAGTAATACATCCGGATCCTCCGCATCATCCACTCCTCCTTCTCCCCAGGCGATTTGTCCGGTGGAAGGAATATAATGTGAATTGTCGTCTCCATTGAGGCCATGGGGATCCACCTGAACTCCGGTCGTATATTGAAACGGCATCAGATTAAAATGAAGAGTATCGTTGATATAACGCATGGATTTATCGATGTGATAATAGACGTTTACTGCTTCGAAGGCATCCGGGAAGCGAGTAAAGTTCCAAACGCTATCGGATTGAATGAATAATCCTTTATAGGGTTGTTCAAAGTCCCTGATATAGGCAAAAGGTCCTTCCAGATGATACTGGTTATTATAAAATTCTATATCCAGTAAGTCGCGCCACACAATTTGGGCGACCAGTGAGTCGGTGTCGTTGTCACCATTATCTCCGAACTGGCCGCCGGCCTGATACAGTGCCCTGGCACGGGTTAACGGATCTGGATCGAATACCCGACCTCTACCGGTGGTTGGACTGTAAACAGCGCGATCCTGAACTCTGATGAGCTCACCGCTCATGGCATCTACTAATATTTCCCAGTCGCCAATCAGATATTCCGCCGGCACCAGAGTAATTTTATGAACCAGTCGAGTAGTCCCTTTATAATAATAAACGACGGTCTCTTGTTTCTCAAAATTCAACTTCCCTCTCAGCTGCAAATAATGGCGAGCGATTGCCTCGGCTTGCGAAAGAGAAATAGCAGGAGTAAAATGGTCAAGTCGGGCCAGTGGCTTATAACTATTCATCACAAAAGTAATCTGATGCTGACGATTGATATTCACCACCACATTTCCCTGATACACAGGATAGTTCTCAATGAATTGCTGAAAACGCACATGATAACCACCGGGAGTTTCCCGCAGGGAAACAAACCGGAGATCACTGAGATCTTTTTTTATTTTTAATTGATCCGCATTTTCTTTTAAATAGTATCTGGCCATATTTTCCGGTGTGTCAGGTTGAACGGCATAATTTACCCGATATAATGCCAGAGGTGCCCCCGTTTCTTTACTTATCCGCATATTCAGTCCCTGAACATAAGCCTCCTGTTCATCGGGAATAATTTCCAGATGCGTATGAGGAGCCGGCTTCTGGGCCAATAGAAATATGGGTGCCAGACATAACGAAATCATACTGATCACATACCAATTTCTAATATCCATGATGTGCCTTTCCTTTGATCCTAAGTAAAAAAATTTTTCCAAGATAATTAAAAGCTTTTTTAATGTCAATACTTTGTACAGACACTTTTAACTTCCGAATTGCCTCATATTAAATGTCATCCTGGCAATTTTAAAAAAAGAACGTTACCGCTAATCATTTTTAACCTCACAATTTGAGTAACATAAAATAGAAGTCAACTAATTCTCATCACAAAGTGTTTTCACCTTATGAACTTAGAAAGGGATATTCATAATCGATTTTCTATTGATTCTTTCTGTTGAATATGAGATCGTCATCGTTCACGCAAAGCCCCAGTGATAAACACTATTTATTCACAAAAAAATATTACCTATCATTCATGGACAATTTTTATTTAATTTTCATCAACAGATAAGCACCTACCATGATTTACCAGAGTGTGTACCGCCATAAGTAAAAATGAATTCTTAATTAAAATTTCCTTTGGCTTCCTAGCGTGCTATTCTTATTTTTGATGCCGTTTTCTTAAACAACAAAGAATGAAATTATTCAAGGAGATAAATATGGTAAAACATCATGTCAAGGATATTAAACTGGCGGTAGAGGGAAAACGTCGCATTGAGTGGGCGGATAATGATATGCCGGTGTTGGCAGCGATTCGCAGACGCTTTGCCCGGGAAAAACCATTAAAAGGAAAAAAAATGAGTGCCTGTCTGCATGTAACCGCTGAGACCGCTAACCTGGCTCGCACTTTAAAAGCCGGTGGAGCAGACCTGGTGCTGGTGGCTTCTAATCCCTTGAGCACTCAGGATGATGTGGCAGCTTCCCTGGTGGCTGACTATGGCATTTCGGTATTTGCCATCAAAGGAGAAGATCATAAAACTTATTATGAACATATCCACGCCGCTCTGCAGCACAACCCGGTGGTTACCATGGATGACGGAGCGGATCTGGTTTCCACTCTTCATCAGGAATATCCCGGAAAATGTAAGCAGATTTATGCTTCCATGGAAGAAACGACTACCGGAGTCATTCGTTTGCGGGCTATGCATAACGATGGTGCCCTCAAGCTGCCGGTATTCGCCGTAAATGATGCTCTAACCAAATATCTGTTCGATAATCGCTATGGCACTGGTCAATCGACAGTGGATGGTATCATTCGAGCGACTGATTTGCTGATCGCCGGCAAGAACATCGTGGTGGCCGGTTACGGCTGGTGTGGTAGAGGTTTTGCCATGCGCTGTAAAGGAATGGGCGCGAATGTGATCATTACCGAAGTGGATCCAATCAAAGCGCTGGAAGCCGCTATGGATGGATTCCGAGTGATGCCCATGATTAAGGCGGCGGAGGAAGGCGATCTGTTCGTAACCATCACGGGTGACATCAATGTTTTGCGCAAGGAACACTTTCTGAAGATGAAAGATGGAGCAATAGTGGCTAACTCCGGACATTTCAATGTGGAGATTGACATCCCGGCACTTGAGAAATTAGCAGTGAAAAAAAGAGCACAAGTTCGTCGATACGTGGATGAATACACGCTGAAAAATGGCAACCGTATTTTCCTATTGGCCGAAGGCCGCTTAATCAATCTAGCTGCTGCCGAAGGTCATCCCGCTAGCGTAATGGATATGAGTTTCGCCACCCAGGCATTGACTACCGAATATGCCCTGAAAGAAAAGAAAAAACCCGGTGTCTATATGGTTCCCAAGGAAATTGAAGATTATATTTCTCAATTGAAATTGAAAACTATGGGCATTGAAATTGATGAGTTAACTCCTGAGCAAAAGAAGTATCTGAGTTCCTGGGAAATGGGGACATGATTTCAGAAAAAAAGGTAAAGAATTTTCCAGCCCTGTCAGGTTCTGACCGGGCTTTTATTTTTACACATATCATCACGACCAACCGTTTGAGTGTCTTTACAAGAACCGGTTTAGAAATAGTTTTTTATATATCCCAATGAATACCGTAAGCAAAAAATATACTGTCAACGAAAACGACATTCAGCTCGAAATAAAAACGCTCAACGAGAACGGAGAAGGAGTTGGATTCTACCAAAATTATAAATTATCGGTCGAAAAAACCCTACCCGGTGAGGAGGTGATTGTCCGTTATCTCCCGCAACAACCTCGGAAAAACCGTATTCAATTACAAACCATTGTAAAAAAATCTCCATTCCGAATAGATCCACCCTGCCCTTACTTCTCCGATTGCGGCGGCTGTCAGCTGCAGCATGTTTCCTATCCTACCCAGCTGGAATTTAAAAAACAATTTGTCCAGCAACTGCTCAGTCAATACCCATCATTGAGAGGAATAAAAGTAGATGATGTAGTGCCCATGCCGGGAGAAACTCATTTCCGAAATAAAACCCAGCTTCCATTCCAAAGCAGGAATCAGAGGATAGTTTATGGACTTTACCGGAAGGGCACGCATGAAATTATTCCTGTTGAGCACTGCCTGGTGGAAAGTCGTGATGCCAACCGGGTTCTCGAAATAGTCAAAGAATGGGCAGAACAATATCAGATACCGGTCTATGAAGAGACAACTCATTCTGGCTTACTACGTTACGTGGTGGTCCGAAAGGGACAATTCACCCTTCAGATTATGGTGATAATAGTCTGCAGCCAGGTTGAGGTTCCCCATCTAAAAGAGCTGTTACAAATGCTCAAGAGTGGTATCACAAATGTAAAAAGCGTTATAGTGAACTATAATCCCGCCCGAACCAATCGGATTCTGGGTACCTATAACCAGGTGCTGTGGGGCAGAAGTTATATCGAGGAGAAATTGGGTCGGGTATATTTCAGAATTTATCCGAACACTTTCTTTCAAGCGAATCCGGTTCAGATGTTACGTCTGGTTGATAAATTGTTTAAAAAAGCCCAATGGAAACCAACAGACAAAGTCCTGGAGATTTATTGTGGAGTGGGAACTATCGGTCTTTTACTTCATCCTCATATTCAGCATTTATTAGGATTAGATTCTAATGTGGAATCTATTCAGGCGGCTCGTCAGAATGCGGAACTCAACCATCTGTCCAGAGCTGAATTCCAGGTCTGGGATGTAAACAGTGGATTACCTTCTCCATTTCCCGGTAATTTCCAACCCAATCTGATTGTTGTCGATCCACCGCGTAAGGGATTACCCCTGAAACTCCTACAAGATATGACGGCATTACAGCCTGAAAAAATAATCTATATATCCTGCAATCCCAAAACGCTGATTCAAAATCTGGTCGAGTTCCAGCAGTTGGGATATGGTACCCAAGAAATCTTCCCATTCGATATGTTCCCCTATACTGCACAAGTGGAGTGCTTGACAATACTTACCCGCCATGATGATAAAATGGGATGAAGGATAAGGGTGAAAGGTAAAGGATTAGTGGTGAAAGGAAAAATATTATATTTGTACTTCGTATTTTGTATCATTTAAAAACTCAACTTTATACCCTTTATTATATTGTAATAGTGCCTATGAAATTGTTAGCCATTTTTGCGCATCCTGATGATGAGTCTTTTGGTCCGGCAGGAACCATTGCCCGTCACGCCTATAGTGGACATCAGGTAGGAATTGTCACCCTCACCCGCGGGGAGGCTGGGTCATTAGGTATTTCCAGCCAATTATCCGCCGATGAATTAGCCCGTCGACGAATAGGGGAGCTGCATTGTGCGGCCAGAACTTTGGGAGTCAACTATCTAAAAATTTTTGATCTGCCCGATAAGAAACTAAGCGGCGTAGCGAACCAACGCGGGATCAATCTTATTCAAAGTCAGATTGATTCTTTTAAGCCTGATGTCCTGCTTACTTTTCATGAACAGGGAATTTCGGGACATCCCGACCACCAGACGGTGAGTCGCTGGGTAGTGGAGGCCATGAAAAATTCACAAGAAAATATAAAGCTCCTTCTGTATGGGATCCTGCCCGAACAGGCGGCACAAATTCCGCAACGAAAATTTTTCCCCATGCAGCCATCTGAGGTTACTCATCGGATAAGTGTCAAAGATTATCTGAAATTCAAAATCGAGGCCATTCAATGCCATGTGACGCAGGAAGAATTATGGAAGGCCATGCCCCAACCCATGGAAAAATTTATTCATTTTGCCCAATGGGAATATTTCAAACAGGTCTGGCCAACACCTGCTAAAAAGGAAGTCCAGTATGAATTCGAATAATACTGGCCATCCACATCAAAAAGAGAATTCGTATAGAACAAGTTACCGTCTTCCTCCTGCCTTGAAAATCGCTGCTGATCAGTGAAATCTAATAAACATCTTGCTTTAACCATCAATTTGGTTTTATTTATTTCGTTTTTAATAAAAAGTTCACAGAATAAAGATAAAAGGAGAATCCAGTGAAACAGGTTATCAAAGGATTAGAACCCCGCTCAGTGTGGGAACATTTTTATGAAATCGCCCAGATTCCACGATGTTCAAAATCGGAGGAAAAAATTCGCGACTATATTATCAGTGTTGCCAAAAAGAACAAGCTGAATTACAAAATAGATGCGGTTGGCAACATTGTGGTGAAAAAACCGGCCAGTAAAGGTCTGGAAAAAAAACCAGGTATTGTCTTTCAGGGCCATCTGGATATGGTGTGTGAAAAAAATAAGGATACCAAACATGATTTCACTAAAGATCCAATAAAATTGAAAAAAGAAGGTGATTGGATGAAAGCGGATGGAACCACCCTGGGATCGGATAATGGAATCGGAGTCGCGGCGGCGTTGGCTTTGATGGAAAATAAAGTTTTAAAACATGGTCCACTGGAATTTTTATTTACTATAGATGAAGAGACCGGATTAACCGGGGCCATGGAGATTTCCCGTGATATGCTGGAAGGGCGTATGCTGTTAAACCTGGATTCAGAAGAAGATGGGGCGGTATATATTGGTTGTGCTGGTGGAAAAGATGCCGAGTTGTTTCTGAAAATTGCCAGCGAAAAGGTACCCGATGGGTTTAAAGCTGTCCAGGTGAAATTGGGAGGATTAATGGGTGGACACTCCGGTCTCAATATTCATGAAGGCCGCGGTAATGCCATTAAGTTATTAAATCGTTTTCTGTGGAAAGCCATGCCGCAAGTGAGCGGTCGCCTGGCCTCCTTTGAAGGCGGCAGCAAGCATAATGCTATTCCCCGCGAAGCCGAAGCAGTGGTTTTTTTACCACAGGACAAAATACCTGCACTCAGGGCAATGGTGAAAGAATATGACGCGATCTTTAAAGATGAATATAAATTAGTCGATCCGAAAGTATTTCTAACTATCAACGAATCGGGTTTTACCACACCGGATAGGATGTTTACCTCTGAACTGCATAATCGCTTATTGAATTTGCTTTATATTATTCCCCACGGTGTTATAGCCATGAGTCATGCCATTCCCGGACTGGTGGAGACTTCTACTAATCTGGCCGTCGTTAGTCGAAAAAATGACCAAATCGCTATTCTCACCAGTCAGCGCAGTTCAGTGGGATCGGAACTGCAAGAGATCCACGATATGGTATTAGCCTGTGGCTATCAAACCGGGGCAGAAGTCCGCAGCGGCGGTGGCTATCCGGCCTGGAAACCCAATCCGGAATCTCCGCTATTAAAAAGAGCAAAAAAAGTATATAAGAAACTCTTTAGAAAAGAACCAGAGGTAAAAGCCATTCATGCCGGACTGGAATGCGGAATCATTGGCGATAAATTTCCCGGGATGGATATGCTTTCTTTCGGACCTACTATTCTGGGAGCCCACTCACCCGATGAACGGGTACAAATTTCCACTGTTGCAAAATTCTGGAAGTTTGTGGAAGCGATGGTAAAAGATGTAGCAGCATAGTTTGAGATTTCCAAGTTCCGAGAACACCTGGAAATAATAAATTACTTGGTGCACATTGAAACAAAAAAAGGCGAAACAAAATTTCGCCTTTTTTTATGGTCAGTTGTATTAAAACTCATTCAATCAGAGGTTTTCTGGACTGGAAACCAGATTTCAATTTTAAGGCTTTCAGGTTCCGCTCCCAAATTCTCATATCTTTCCACTGCTGGCCCGGCGGGTGAAAGATTCTTTTTCGACATATATTCATCAAAAAGTCGATAAACAGCAGCACTACCTTCCGGATCTCCAAAGTAATCATAAGACAATACATCCGGAACATCCCATTTGGCGAGCATCAGCGGTTTAGCGACCGGAATGCTGTCCGGCACGACTGCTCCAATCCCCCATTCCAACTCTTCTGGTCTAACTCGGATAGGATCATTATAATAAAAACCCAGGATAGGTTCCTGTATGATAATATTCTGTTTTTGAACTTCGTTAAAAAAATTATTGATCACCTGTGGCTGATCACTATAAGGCCCACGATGTACCAGAATAACATAATAAAAATTTGGTACTTTTTTCTGGATAACTTTCCCAGCTTTTTTATCCGATTGCTGGGAACAGACAAAGACTAAAATAGCCAGAAGGATAGAGATTGTTAATAATATCAACCGTTTCATTACTTAAAAATCCTTTCTTAGGGCTCTTAAGTTAGAGGATGCTTATGACATTTCCAACCCAATTTTATATTTTTCTTCATTGCTGTCCAGAATAAGGGAGTCTTCACTCAGAAACTTGTGGAAATAGAGGTTTTGGGGACGATTTTTATTGGTGTCAAGAATCAGTTTTGATTTTTTTAAAATTGGATAAACTCCCTCTATTATTAGGAAGTTGGTAATATACTTCTTCTATTCGAAATAAAAATTCATCAGGACACTGGCCAGCTATAGACATATCGCTCCTGAGGGGCTACCAGTTTGAAAATATACTTCTTGGTTGCTGTCAAAAACCGATAGGTATGAAAAATTGTTTTAGATATGAGTGATTTTTCTTTAACTCCACTGGTTTGAATAAATACTTCCTTATAAATTATAAAAAAATTCTTTTTGCAGGGGACTATCTTGGTACTTGAATTCATTCACTGCCGAATTTATATTGAAAAGGTGAAACAAAGAAGGTTACCAATGAAAAGTAAAATTCTATTAGTAATGAGTCTGCTGGGGGTTTTATCGGCCGATCTATGGGGACAACAATTGCAGTGTCAGATCCAGGTGGAGATGCCGCGTTTACAGCCTCGCGATCAGGAGGAGTTATCAGATCTCGGACAGAAGCTGACCGATTATTTAACTAACAATAATTGGAGCGAAACAAATAAGGATATTTTAATCACCAGCAACTTAAACTTAATTATACAAACCATTACTTATAGCGGATCGGAGAAAAGATATCTGGCTCAGTTCTTAATCAGTTCGTCCAGCGGAGAAAATTTTTATGATCAGAATTGCGAGTTTACCTACATTCCAGGTCAGGCCTTTGAATATTTCCGGACCTCTTTCGATCCCTTACTGGATCTTATTGACTTTTATGCTTTTATGGTGATTGCCGGCGAGTTAGATACCTATGACCTCCTGGCCGGCACCAGTTTTTACAACAAGGCCCAGGATATCGCCAACCGAGGTCAACTGAGCAATTATGCTACCGGCTGGAAAAGCCGATTAGATGAGGTTATCTTGATTACCGATGCCGATCATATTCCCTTACGCGAGGCAAAATATTATTATTATGCGGCACTGTACTATGTCGAAAAAGAGAAAAATGCCGAGAATGCCCAGCAGTACGCCAAAGGAGTGGTCGATCGTCTGCGAAATGTGGCCACCAAGCGCCCAAACAGCAAAGCCTTAAAACGTTTCTTTGACTCCCATTATCAGGAAATATGTACGCTGTTCGAGTATGACCTGAATCGCGATAATATCAATACTATGATTGATATTAATCCCACCCATAGCGATGTGTATCGCAAATGTGAGATAGGTGGTTTCCGTTAATTCTTAAAACTATATCTTACACATGAAAGCGGATGGTGATAATATCTCCATCCTGAACGATATAATCTTTCCCTTCCAGGCGAAGCACACCATGCTCACGGCAATGGGCAATGCTTCCATACTTTATGAAATCATTATAATTAACTACTTCGGCTCGAATAAAACCACGCTCCATATCGGTGTGAACTGTACCGGCAGCTTTCTGGGCTGTGGTGCCAGCCGGAATGTGCCAGGAACGACATTCATTTTCAGTAAAAGTAAAAAACGAAATTAATCCCAATAAACGGTAAGATTCATGGATAATTTTGTAAAAAGCAGGTTCCTTTATTTTCAGTTCCTCTAGAAATACCTGACGGTCCGCTTCGGCTAATTGAGAAATTTCCAATTCGATTTTAGCACACAGCGCTGTTATTTTCAGATGAGGCCGAGACTGAAACTCAGAGAGGACTGCTAAAATTTCATTCTCTTTCCCCAGCTGAGATTCTCCATAATTCACCACTACCAGCAGTGGTTTAGCCGAGAGAAATTGGAATCCCCGCAAACGCAACTGCTCTTCGGCGGTGAATTGAAATTCTCGCAAAGGTTTCCCCTGCTCTAAAAAGGTTTTACACTTTTGTAGGAGCTCTTTTTCCCGGATATCCGCTTCGGACTTACTCTGCAGAATTTGCTTCTCCAATCGAGCCAGGCGATTTTCTACAATTCCTAAATCGGATAATATGAATTCACTTTCCACCAGCTGCAGATCTCGCACCGGATCGATTGAGCCTTCCGGATGAGGAATGGCTTCATTCTCAAAAGCCTGCAGTACAAGACAGAGCGCTTGAGTCGTTTTTAAAATTGCCAGAAACTGAGGATCAAATCCCTTGCCTTTCATGAGATGAGATTCCAATCCCCCTACTTCAATGTATTCAATGGTGGCATTCACCTGCCTTTTAGGCTTGAGAATTTTAAATAAAGTATCCAGACGTTCATCCGGAACATGAACCGTTCCACGATGAGCTTCAAACTTTCCGAGAGCATGAGAAGTTTTCATCTCTAATCCAGTTAGAGTAGAAAATAAGGTCGTCTTTCCAGAGAATGGCAAGCCGACAATGCCAATTTCCATAATTATTTCTCCAGATTTAATTTTCTATCGATGGCTGAACTTAATTTAGGAATATTCTCGCAATTTTTCAATGAACAAGATGTGATTCTATTTTAACCACTGATGGTATTTTCCAGGATGATCAGCAGATAACAGATCTTTATCACCTTCCAGTGAAGCAACCCTGGTGAAGAGATTAAAATTTTTTTTAAAATGAAATCTCACAAATTGAACTGAAAATAAAAAAGCCCGGTCTATTTACAAACCGGGCTGGGTGGTGCGTTCCAGAACTATTAATTAAAATTGGCTTGACCATTAATATGAAGAGTTTTATTGATGATGATGCCATTGGAATTGACTACCGAACCGTGGCATGTCGCACAACTGCCGGGTGTGGTATATATCCCCTGACCAAAATGTCCGCTAGGAGGAAGTTCATGGCAGAAATTACAGCCAGCCGGATCAGGATTCAGCTGGGTCCAGATGACTGGCTCAGATTTGCCTTTAATCTGTCCGCCCGAACCCAGTGCAAACGCTCCGTGGCAATACACCTCACTGCAGGAAGCTGCATCGCGATTCCAGCTGGTCAGGAGTTGACCGGAACGAGTGGCCAGATCATCGAAAATCACTTCAGCATTCGGTGTATTATCAATATGATCGGCATCATCAAAATTTTCTATCTGTGGATGACACATCGTACAGGAATAGGTGCGGGTAACAACAGTATTCGCGACGTGCATCTGATGAGCACCTACCCCGATAGAAGTATGAAGAGTATTATTGCTCAAATCCTGTGGCGGGGCAATATTGGTGGAGCTCCCATGACAGGTGTGACAGGCTTCCGGGCCATTGGCGGCCGTGTGACAGGTCACACAACTGGAGGCATAGCTTCCCCCGCTATAATCCAAACCATGGCAGGAACGACATTCGCGAATCTTCCAATTGATTGGCGCTTGTTTAATGACCTCTCCATGAAAATTAGGAGACGAGGTGTTAGTAAACCCAACTGGATGAGGAAAATTTCCATGGCACTGGTAACATGAGACACCACTGGTTCCACCCTTATAATCCGTTCCATGGCAGCTCTGGCAGCCCTCGTATCCTGATTCCAACACAACTCTGGCATGGAATTGTTCCGCTTGAGGATTATTCCATCCTTCTGGATGAGTCCCTACACTCAATGAATCCTGTTTTTCACTACAGGAATATAGAAAAATGGCTAAAATAATTAATAATCTAATTAATGTCTTCATTCTGGCTTACCTTTTTATTTAAGATGGCATCCACTTTTTTGGCAATTTTTTTCAGCGTTTGCGGCATGGCAGCTCATACAATTTTCTAAATCATTTTGAGCTTCCGCGACATGATTTCCTCCAATGCTGGGAATCGCCCAACCCACTCCGTGGTTATGCGGCATGATAAAATTCTGGGCATGGCATTCAATACAGAAATTTCTATCCGTATGACACGTGGCACATTCCCGTTCTTTCCCCCTGGCATCCAGCGAGTGAGTAAAAGCATAATTCAAGGGATGAGTAACTCGATCTAAATTATCTCCTTCATGGCAATATTGACAAAAACGTTGGCCATGACAGACTCCACAGGATTGGCTGTTCATCACTGGATTGGATTTACTTCTAGCTTCATCTCCATGAATATGCAAATAATTTGCTCCATGAGAGGCTGGTTTCACTTTTTTATCTGAATGGCATTGCTGGCAGGCTTCCAGGGTGGGGAGCAAATAAGGTTCGACTACTTCTTTCTTTTCAATACCAGCATGGCAATCGGCACAAATCATTTGAGCGTCGAGGTGCATCTTGTGAGAAAATCCTGGTTGGTAATTTTCGATGCGGGGTACGGAACGCGGATTTTCAGTATCGCTATGACACACCCCACATTTATCAGTGCTCTCCACATCATGACAACTCCCACAACTTTCCATATTGGGTAGGAGATTGTCCTGGCCGCTCTGGCTGGTTCCGACCATAGAATGGCAACTCTCACACTCCATCTCATTGTCAATAACATGCTTTTTATGGGAGAATTTTAACTCTGCTTTTTCTTTGCTGGCATTTGCCGTCAAAGAGAACAAAATCAGACTTATAGCCAGGATTGCTAAAATAATTTTAAGATGATTCTTCATTTTATTATTTCTCCACTGATTTCATTTCATGTCTGAATTTTATTTTACCCGGCGCCGTCACAATCAATTTCGAAACAAATAAGTCAACCTGAGTAAACCGCGGGTATCATTTTTATAAATGTTATTGCTGGACTGCTGTAATTCACCTTCCAGCAATAACACTCGTTTATACCAATAACCCAATCCAACCATAAAAGCCAGTGCATCTTCACTGATATTGGTGCTGGTGCGTTCATAGTTAAAATAGCTGTTATATAAACGAGCGGTTAGATTCGGAAGAAACTCATAACGCGCATCAGCAAAGTAGCCAATGTTTTCACCACCGACGCCGTTCTGCACGATCATTCCCACCGTACCAAATTTCTTATGCCCCACGCTTCCCACTACCCTGAAATCATTATCATCTTTGAATAACACATAGAACTCATGAACGTCATAAACCGTGTGCACAAGCTGTAAACCCAACTCCACACCTCTTAAATCATAGTTACTTCCCAGGCGAATTTGATTGTATGGATTTACTTTAAATATATTGAAAAAAGAATCTTCATAGATTCGCGGCCGCTGACTGTTAAATTCGGCATTCACCGTCCAGCGATGAGTTAAATAACTTAAGCGTCCGCGCAAGGTTTGATAGGAATCTGCCAATAAATTATAATCCATTCGAAAATAATAATTTACTCTCTGCTGGATGGTGCCTTGAAATGTTGAACCCAATTGCTGCCAGTATAGATCGGATTCACGCTGTTTTTGGAAATAGCTCACATCCAGGCTATTGCTTCCTGGAAGTTTGTAAGAGGCAAAAGCACCCAGCACATTGCCCTGATCCCACTCTACCACATCGAGCTCACGGGAATAAGGTGCTTCGGTACCTATCACGGCATGCAACTGCACATTCTTCAGAAAACGACCGGAGAGAGAAACCCCATCTAAATTGCCGTTAATTACACCCTGGTAAAGAAATTGGCGACCGACTCGTACTCGATAGTTTTCTCCCACATTCCAATTCAGATAGAGATTGTGGACTTTTTCTTGCATTTCATCCAGATCTTGCCGATAAGCTAGACGAAGATAAGTGTTTAAATAAAAATCAGAATAATTCTCGGGAGAAATCCGAAATTGGAGACCCTGGTAAAAATTATAATAGCGGGCATCATCAGGATTTTCCCAAACATATAGATTGCTCTGCCACCAGCCATTATAGGTGACCTGAGCAGATGTCGAGTTAAGCAAACCGAAACTGAGGAGGGCGATAAAAAACAGTATTGTTTTCTTCATATGCACCCTGGAGGTTATGTTAGGTAAAGGATTAATTACAGAAAATCTGGTTGAATATAATTCGAAATCATTTTTTTGTCAATACTCTAATTTTTATTCTCGATGAATAATCAAAAGCGCAACTAAAATATAATACCGAACAACTTGTAGTGCTTAGTCCGTGTAAAAGGCAAGTTTAATCGTTGACTTATGATCAAAAGAATCATATATTAAAAATGCTTTTAACGCTTTTTAGAAGTTGGGTCATTGCAATAAAAATTTTGGAATAAAGAGTTAGAAATTTAAAATTCCATTTCAAGAATAACCTCATCTTCGGCGGAGGATTATGGGGATTGGAATGCTGAATTCCAATTGGTTATATCTTTTTCTCCCTAACTTGTTAGTATCGTAAAGATGAACAATTAGTAGTCTCTTATTACAGGGAGCAAATAATGGAATAAGATTAGTCAACTGAGGATGAATCGATGCTGCTCAGGTTGAGGTAAAATTGAAGCATAGAATCATTGACTTACAACTTATATCTTCCAGAATTTTATTAATACCTTGGCAAGTAAAAATTAGGATTGAAAAAACAAGTTTATATACTTTTAAATTGATGAATGGTGCTCAGATTAAGCAAAATAAAAAAGCTTCTTACCATATTAAGGAATATAACTACTGGGCAAAAATTTATATAGGAAAGAAAAATGAACCACAAACTAATAATTACTAAATATTAATTATTAATTATTATTTATTATTTTAGGGAGGGAGTCTAATGAAAATCGAAGAACCAACTTTTTATCGCAGTCGCATTAAAGATTGGCCGGAAGATGAACGACCGCGAGAAAAATTATTAGCGTTAGGTCCAGAATATTTATCCAATTCTGAATTACTGGCTATTCTATTTCGCACCGGCAGTCGACGTCATACCGCAGTAGATTTAGCCAAAACATTGCTACAGCAGTATGGCGATCTTCATACCCTGGCCGAGATGGATTTCCGCAAATTTGCTCAGGTGAAGGGACTCGGATCAGCCAAGACATTAACACTGGCCGCCTGTTTCGAGATTGCCCGTCGATTAGCCGCTCTACCGCAGGTGTCTAAACTCAAAATCACTTCACCGGAGGTAGTCTTTCAAAAGTACGGCTCCCATCTGGGTGCCTTAAAGAAAGAAGTGTTCATGGTTTTATTATTAAACAGTGCCAACGTCCTGATCCGTGAACAACGGATATCAGAAGGTACTCTGAATGCTTCGCTGGTTCATCCACGGGAGGTATTCCAGCCAGCTATCAGTGAACTGGCAGCTTCCATCATTCTGATTCACAATCACCCTTCAGGAGAAAAGCAACCCTCCAGCGAGGATAGGCATATCACCCAGCGATTGGTTTCAGTGGGAAAACTTCTGGATATTCCGGTGCTTGATCACATCATCATTGGCAGAGAGGGATATTTCAGTTTTAAAGAGGAGGGCGAGCTGGGAGAATAATTACTTTAAATCAATCACCAACGGGCTGAATTAAAAAATCAATTTCTTAAGTTGACGGTCTAAACTGCCCGAAAATTAACGTGCTAAATGAAGGCACTATAGAGAATCAATGAGCTTCCAGCCAATTTTTGCCCACTCCCATGTCCACCTTCAAGGGCACATCCAAGGTGATGGCATTCTCCATCTCGTGCTTTACCAGTTTTTTTACCTTTTCCAGTTCAGCCGATTTTACCTCAAATACTAACTCATCATGAACCTGTAGTATCATTTTGGTGTGCAGTTTTTCTTTCTCCAGTCTGTTCTGGATGTTCACCATTGCCACTTTAATCAAATCGGCAGCACTCCCTTGAATGGTGGTATTTATAGCCATTCGTTCTGCATTTAGACGAATGGTCGCATTAGAGCTATCAATCTCCGGGAGATATCGTCGGCGACTGCGGATGGTGGTCACATATTTATGCTTCTGGGCGAAAGCGATGGTATGGATCATGTAATCATTCACCCGGGGAAATCGCACAAAATAGTTAGTGATAATTTGTTGCGCTTCTTCATTTGATATACCCAGACGAGATGACAATCCATATTGGGATATCCCATAAATAATCCCGAAATTTACTTCTTTTGCCTTGCGTCTGTGTTCGGGATTCACCATTTCCAATGGGATATTGAAAATAGCGGCAGCGGTGGTGGCATGAATATCTTCTCCACGGGCAAAAGCCGCTTTTAATCCAACATCACCTGATAAGTGCGCCATCACTCGCAGCTCAATTTGCGAATAATCAGCGCTCAGGATAAAATCGTCAGGATCTCCGGGAATAAACGCCTGACGGATCGCCCGCCCAATTTCGGTGCGAATAGGAATATTCTGCAAATTCGGATCGCTGCTGGAGAGCCGACCGGTGGAGGTAACTGTTTGATTGAAAGAGGTATGCAGGCGACCGGTGCGTTTGTTTACCAACAGCGGCAATGCATCTACATAGGTCGATTTGAGTTTACTCAGTTTTCGATACTCCAAAATTTTTTCCACCAGCGGGTGATCGGCATACTTTTCTAAAATTTGCTCGGAGGTGGAAAATTGACCGGTGGCTGTTTTGGATGGCCGCCGTTTTCCCTGCTCCTTGTGAATTTCAAGTTGTTCGAAAAGAACCTTACCTAACTGCTGGGGTGAATTGAGGTTAAATTCAGTATCGGCTTCCTGATAAATACGAGTTTCCAGTTCTTTCAGAGCATGATCTAATTCATTCGACATTTTCTGGAGAAAAGGGATATCAATCTTTACCCCAGTTTTCTCCATTTCGATTAAAACACTTACCAATGGCATCTCCAACTCTTCAAATAACTGAGCGGTTTCCGTCCTCTGCAATTCTCTCTCCAAATATTCTTTCAATCGAAAGGTGATATCAGCATCCTCGCAGGCATATCGATAGACGTCAGCGACAGGAATATCGGCCATATTTTTCTGCTTCTTACCTTTTTCACCAATCAATTTTTCAATCGGAATCATTTTATACTTTAAATAACTATAGGCCATACCGTCCAGATTATGTTGTCGAGAACCAGGATTGAGCAGATAATCGGCCACCATTGTATCGAATCGAATATTCTTCAGATGAATTCCATGCTGATAAAGCATCAGGGCATCAAATTTAATATTTTGTCCTCCCTTACCGATTTTCTGGGATTCAAAGATTTCCTTCAAAAACTGCAAGGCCTCTTCGGCTTTAAAATCACTATCCGGATCATTCAGCGGCACATAATAGGCCGTAAAAGGTTTTAAACAGAAAGAGAGGCCGATGATATGCGATTCAAAAACATTTAAACCTGTAGTTTCGGTATCAAACACAAAAAAGGTGGCTTTTTTTAACTGATCGATTAGATCCAGCAAAATCGACCGAGAATTTACCAGAACATAGTTCGTATTAGTTTGGTCCAGGCTGGAGGTACCCATAGTGGATGCAATTGACAATTCTCCCACCTGCTTTAACAAAGAACGGAACTCCAGTTCTTCAAACAGGCGAATTACTTTCGGAACGTTAATCTCCTTCAGCTTCATTTGTTCTAAATCCAATCTTACCGGGACATCGGTGTCAATCGTCACCAGCTCGCGGGAGAGGTAGGCATGGTCTTTATCGGTCTTCAATTTTTCCTGAAGACTCTTTTTGGGGATCCGATCCAGATTTTTATAAAGATTATCCAGCGAAGAAAATTCTTTTATCAAATCTTTGGCCGTTTTTTCACCCACCCCTTTCACCCCTGGAATATTATCACTGCTGTCCCCCACCAGCGCCAGATAATCCACTACTTGCTCGGGTTTTAATTCAAACTGTTCAAACAGAGTTTTGTCATCCAGAATTTCAACATCTTTACCAGGGCGAATGTTGTATCTCTTAACTAATGGTGAAAGCAGTTGAAGAAAATCTTTATCGCTGGTAACCAGATAAGTCTCAATACCTTGTTTTTCGGCTTGTTTGGCCAGGGTAGCGATGATATCATCGGCTTCATAACCTGCTTTTTCAATCAGAGGAATATTGAGAGCTTCAACCAGTTCAACAATGCGTGGATATTGGACTGCCATTTCCTCCGGCATTTTTTGGCGGGTGGCTTTATACTCTTTGAATTTTTTATGCCGAAAGGTAGGTTCCTTGGTATCAAAAATGACCGCCAGGTATTCCGGTTTTTCATCCGATAAAATTTTTAACAACGAATTGGCAAAACCATAGATCGCACTGGTGTTTTCGCCTTTGGAATTGAATAAAGGTTTCCGTATAAAAGCGAAATAAGCCCGGTAAAAAAGTGCGGATCCATCAATTAAAAATAAACGAGGAGCTTTTTTCATTTTTAAGATTCCTGATTGTTTGCGAAAATATAAGTGATTTTTAAAAATGACGAAACCAAAACTTTGTAAATAATTTAATTGGATCAAGCGGTAATTGATCGATAATCACAGTATCCCACAGGGTTGGAATCAATGTAAAAATCTACTTTGATTGAAATATTTTATCTTTTATTATTGATTATTAAAAATCAAAAAAAAGATGAAAAGAGGTAAACCTATGGCGAATAATTTCATTGAGAAAGTGTCCAATCAATTGCTAACAACGGCGGAAATTGACCGCAACTTATATGTGAAGTATTCAGTCAAACGCGGTCTTCGCAATGAAGATGGTTCAGGAGTACTGGTCGGATTAACCAAAATTTCCAGCGTGATTGGGTTCAAGATTGTGGATGAAGAAGTAATTCCGGTGGATGGTGAATTATACTATCGCGGAATCAACATTGTTGACCTGGTGAAAGGTTTTGAGAAAGAAAAAAGACACGGATTTCCAGAGGTTACTTATCTGTTGTTATTTGGAAAATTACCGACGGCCAATGAATTAAATGAATTCAGGGAATTTATTAAACCGCTAAGCAGTCTCCCACCTGGATTGAATGAAACCTCCATACTAGGGTTTCCCAGCCCCAGTGTAATGAACAAATTGCAGAGAGTAATTCTGGTTCTGTATGGATTGGATCCCAATCCGGACGATGTTTCAATTCCCAATGTCATTTACCAATGTATCAATCTTATTACTAAATTTCCCACCATCATTGCTTATTCGTATCAAGCCATGCGACACAAATTGCATGGTGAATCTCTTTTTGTGCATCCACCTAATCCCGATTTATGCTGTGGTGAAAATTTCCTGTATATGTTGCGGCCTGATCGCTCCTATACTAAACTGGAGGCCGATTTGTTGGATTTAGCATTAGTTCTACATGCTGAGCATGGGGGCGGAAATAATTCTTCATTCACCTGTCACGTCGTCACTTCCAGTCATACTGACACATATTCCGCCATTGCTGCGGCGGTTGGTTCCTTGAAAGGCCCCCTGCATGGTGCCGCCAACTCCAATGTGATGGCCATGATGAATAACATTAAAAGTAATGTGAAAGACTGGAAAGATGAAGATGAAATTTCCGCCTATCTCGAAAAAATTATTAAAGGAGAAGCTCATGATAAAAAGGGCCTCATTTATGGAATGGGCCATGCTGTATATACCAAATCTGATCCACGAGCGATTATCCTGAAAAACAAAGCACGGGAGTTAGCAGAAGTGAAAGGCAGATTGGATGAACATGAACTCTATTTAAATGTGGAAAAATTAGCTCCAGCTCTTTTTCAGCGAATTAAAAAATCGAGTAAAATTATTTCTCCCAATGTGGATTTTTATTCTGGTTTTGTCTACGATCTGCTGGGATTCCCGCGAGAGATTTATACCCCGATATTTGCCATGGCACGGGTGGTCGGTTGGTCGGCCCATCGGATTGAAGAACTGATCAATGGTCGTCGTATCATTCGCCCAGCTTATAAAAGTGTCGCCGAACCGGCTCAATACATACCACTCGAGAAAAGGAAGTGAGAATTTATAGTATCGTATTTCTTATCTTGTATCTTGTATCTTGTATCTTGTATCCCCAGGAGGTGGATGGGGACCGGTGTCCCCCCCGGCCTTCAAAGCCGCGTGTTCCCGCTTTAAAGTGGGAAGGTGTGTTCGACTCGCACCCATCTCCGCTACTAAATACATTTTAGATTTTAGAAGGGGTTAAGTATTATTTTTTTACGAATTAGCACCCGACAATCTGAAAAATCACCTCTTTTAGACCTTCACTGCAATTGTGATTGAGACACACCCTGAATAATATATTCAAAAATTTATACCAAATTCAATTCTTCAATCCGTAGATTACTGCTGAAAAAATGAAAGCAGAAATTGAGGATATTGTATGCTGAACTGGACGAAAATCATCTGGTCACAATTCGGAGCGGCCATCGATATGCTGGAGAATGCCATCAATGTCTGTCCGGAAACGCTTTGGTTTGACCGATCCCGCCAGCCGGAATTCTGGTATCTGACTTTCCACACACTTTTTTGGCTGGATTTATATCTCTCAGATTCGGCAGAGAAGTTTATTCCCCCATCTCCCTTCAGCTTGACAGAGTTGGATCCGACTGGAATCTTGCCCGAAAGACCATATACAAAAAAAGAACTTCTAAATTATCTGAATCATAGCCGTCAGAAATGCCGAGAGGTCCTTGAAACCCTTACCGATCAAAAAGCCAGTCGGCGTTGGGTATTCGATACCATAGATTTCAGTGTTGGGGAGCTACTGTTATATAACATGCGTCATGTTCAACATCATGCTGCCCAGCTGAATCTGATATTGCGAGAAGTTACGCATTCTGCCCCACGCTGGGTGCGCCAAACGAAAGAAAAATAAAATTTTACATTTAAAATTGTAATTTCACCAGAGATAATTTTTGCTTTATTTTCCACTGACTATTAAAGATTAAATTTCACGATTGTTTACGATTAGATTTTAGTAGATCCTATGGAAACAAGTTCGTACCAGCATTCGACTATAATCATTCCTATATTTAAAAAAATTAATGAAAATTTTCTTCATCATCCAATCAGTGCCTGTCTATCAGATGGCACTCTCAATGAATATCCCCTCTTTCTAAACTTTCTTCCTTTTTTTGCCTTTCTGAAGAAATAAAAAGGCAGGTTGGGGACTTAAGAAAATCAATTCCTCTCGTTTTAGCCTAGCACTGATAAAGTGTAAAGACAAAACATTTTTAAAAACAAAACCCCGAACCTGGGGATTCGGGGTTTGCGAAAGATCTATGAAAGAGCTCAGATCTTCTTCACTTTAGTGGCTTGCAATCCTTTCGGACCCTGATCGACTTCGAACATTACCTGGTCGCCCTCGTTCAACGTTTTGTAACCATCGCCTTCGATGGCATTGTAATGCACGAATACATCCTCACCCTGTTCACGAGTGATGAAACCATAGCCCTTTGAGCCATTAAACCACTTTACTGTACCTTTTTCCATGGAAACAATCCTTCTTTAAAATTATACCTTGTGTACCTTTCTGTTTTCAGCTTTTCAAAAAAAAACCGTTTTGAACAGCGTGACACTATTCTCCACGATTTCTTCTTGTTTTTATTAGAGATGTTTTGACACACGACCTAACTAAAAACAATAAAGCAGGAAAAACAGCGTACTGTTATTAGCGGGCACAAGTTATCATATGATTACCTTAAAAACAACAATAAAAAAGATTTTTTATTATGATTAAAAAATTGGAATAGATTATCCCCATTCCCATAAAATAGCACAGCCCCCAGGAGGGGGCTGCACTTAGTATTTCGATTTTAGACCTTTCGAAATACAGATCGTAGATTAATCCGTTTTTTCACGCTTTTATCTGGTTTTGGCCACACGCGGCGAATTATTGGCCTGCAATCCCTGTCCGATGCTGATCATCCCCGTCGTGAAATTAATCGTAGCCACCGACCACCAGGCATTTGGATTGGTACCATTATAATCACATACTGCGATCGCATGTGGACCAAAGGTCTGTCGTACCTGATTGGCACTGCCTTCATGCAGGGTGATCGTTACCGTGGCATAAATGGGTTGACCGGTCCACCCTTCATCGGAATAATAATTTACTTCCACGTAGTAGGTGCCTGGAATAGCCTCACCGGGTTCCAGCACAATATTCTCCGGCCCATAGCCATCCACATCATCCACATCTAATTCGGCACCTATGGTCGTAACGGAATGACCGTAATAGCACCTTTCACCGTTTGGATCAATTAAATGCAGATCCACATCAGTATACTCTCCACCCGTCCAGGTCAGGGTCACTCGAATATCTGAAGAGATGATCAGGTTTCCATCCTCACCGACCAGAATATTGATGATATCATCATTGGTCATCGGTTCCCCCACGCGATTTGCCCATATTTTATATAACTCTGTTGCCAGCCAACCACCAAAAACTCGATTGGAAACCGTGGTAGTGCCGACCACATAGGACATTAGTGGAGTCTGAGAACTCGCTGAATTATAGCTCAAACCAGTTGAAACGCCGAAACCTAAATATAATCCAACCAGTCCGAAAGTATTGCTCCCAACAGAATTTGCTCCCTGAGCATCAAAAGTTCCTTTGGAAATGGGAGTATTGTACCAGGCCATCAGAACATCATTCACTATCTGAGCCGGCTTGCTGAATTTGTTAGTAGTGGAAACTTTTCCCAGGGTGACATCTGTAGGATGATGTTCAGCTAAAAAACGAAGAGATGAAAGTAAAATCAGCGATTTGTACGCCTTGAAAGTAGTGTACTCACTAACAGCTGGTATGGTGGTTGGCAGATTGCCATTCTCATCCATCATCATATAAAGTAGTGGTAATGATCGAGGGTCATTGGGTTTGGTCAAAGCGACTTCAAACAGAGCCTGTACGGTACTTACAAAATCATAGGAACTGAAATCATAACCATCGGCATCTTTCACACCTGATACGCCCAGTTCCTCGATAATCTCATATAAAGAGAGATTTTTATTCAGGTTATCAAGCGACATTAACATGTTCAGATGCGCATTGGCATATCCATCATTGGTTGATGGATTATTATTTACCTGGAAACCACAATAATCAACTAATTTCTGGTAAGCATTCAAATTCGATAAGGCAGCTACCTCTGCCAATCGAGAGGCATTATAGCTGGGCAATACCACAGTATCTAGGACTGCTCCTGATTTTGAGATATCGACCGTGCCAGAAACTGATTGGTAACCATTTGCTGCAATCAGCACATTCTGATTTCCGGTAGAAACTGAAAAAGAGAAAGAACCAGTTTGATTGGTTGAACCCTGTTTAGTCCCTACTGTTACCACCGCTCCGTACACGGGATCTCCATCTTGATTTATTACTACACCACTCAACGTCGCAGTATCTTTCGACTTGGTGGAACTGTCGCCGCACATGATAAACAAAACAATCATCAGCGGAATTGCAAAAATCAACAATTTTTTCATATAAATACCTCCAGATAAAATAATAGATGAGTAAAAGGAATTAGTTATTTATTATTTGTTTCTTTAATGTTCAGAAATTTATCACGAGCCGGTTAATTAAAAGTTAAAATTTTCAACATATAATATTAAATATGGAAAAATGTAAAACATAACTTTTTTTATTATTTTTACCTGTACTGTATCAGAACTTCTTGTAAAATTAACCCGAAAATTACAATTTTTATAATACACTCGACACGATTTTATAATTATTTAGCTCTATTAAAAAAAATATTCTGCCTATCACAATATGAAAAAACATCATTATATCAATCATGATAAAAAATCATCTGATTATTACCTTAATTCATAATAAACTTGAATTCAGTCATTTAAAAACGATTTTAAAATTGGGATAAATTCGTTCCATTACTCGTACCCTTTTTTCCTAATAGTGTTAATATACCTAAATAAGTTTAACACCTTGTTCATTACTAACTTAGAACTTTTTTTACTCCTGTTTGGTACAGGCGAGCGAACCCTCCCTTTACTAGTGGAGAGATATCCAACAGGTTTGGAGGAAGTATAGGGATTCGGAGCAAAAGCTTTAATTATACTGAATTAGTTATATTCGATTTCTTCATAGAGCATATAAAAATTTTCTAAATTAGTTCCTAAAAAGAAAAACAGTCAATAAAGTGTTAAAAATCATAGTCTCATTTTTTTAGTAAAAATTCCTCCATATCATATTTAAATTTACATTGTTAATTTCATAGAAATGATATATATTGATGCAGTTAATTTTTAACAAGGCTGCTAATCTCTTGTCAACTTTTAATCTCCATCTTTTCATCATTGTTTCATATCCATATCGATATAGATCATAACTAAGATTTCCTGCAATTTGATGGGATATGGTTGGGGGGCAATTATTTATTGCAATGTAAAAGACACACCGTTTTCAATTAAAGTTCTTTTTCATTCACGGAATTAATTTTGGGATTGGCTGGAAATAACACATTTACGAACTTGCATCATCTGCTATAACCGATTAGCTATGGGTTTACAATACTGTCACTTAAGTGATTTGTGCTAATAAATAGGTTATAAGCAAAAATGAACTCACCTCAGAAAGTTATTTGTCATCACCTATGGTAAATAGTTCTGAAACTATTAATAAACCATACAAAACAAATCCATAACCGGGTCTTTGACAATCATAACTGTACATTCTCAAACAATTAATCAGAAAGGGAGAAGTTTATGAAAAAGCTTTCATTTTTTCTGGTGTGGTTCTTTTTATGGCATTTGAGTTTCATGGTATACGGTCAGTCCAGTCCGATGGGATTCTTTATTGGAGGGAGTGGTTCCCTTTTAATGATGAATGCAGAAGCAGAAGTTGAAAATGAGTCGGTAGATGTAACCGATGATCTATTCACCATGATGGTAGATGAAGATCCTTACGGAATTGATATCACTATCGCTTATGATGGCTGGAGTTGGGATAACAAGATGCTTTATGGATTTAAACCGATAGTTGGTTATCGATTCTCTCCCCGCTTCGCTGTTTTCGGAGCCTATAGCTATCTACTGAAAAAAGAATCGGAAAAATCACAAACCTTCAATTCTCAATATATGAGTGGATTTAGTATACGAATGGATGCCAGTATGGAATTCAGTCAGCGTTCAATCCAGCTACTGGGACAATTTTATCCGGTAGCGGGTTCGGGTTTATTCCTGTTAGGAGGTATGGAATTTGTCTCTTTAAGTGCTGAACAAAATTTTATATATGATGTGAATAATGACCCGTATTATGGAGATTACAATTATCCATGGAAAGCCAAAGGAAGCGATAAAACAAACGGCTTCATATTCGGCGGTGGATATGAACTACCTATCTCATCCGGAAATATGGCACTGACAGGTTTATTTATGTACTCAACCAGCACGTATGACAACGATAAATTACTGAAAGTGAAAATCCCGGAAGGTGTAATGGATCCTAATATGGATATTAACCTGAAGGTAGGTGGATTGATGTTTGAAGCAGGCCTTCGTATTTATCTTACCAGACCAGCAGGAATCTAAATTTTATCCTCGACCTCCTGAAAATTTTTATTTTCAGGAGGTCTCTTTCCTATCATCTTCGCAACAAATTAAATTTCAGCTCACAAAATCCACTTTTTAATTATAAATTTTAAGGTTTTAAATAAGAAGCAATTTTTTTAAAACTGAGCTATACCGTTTATTTGAATAAATTCTGTTCAAGTAAAATATTTGGAAAGGCCTGAATTAAAATTCGATAAAAACAACGCGCTTTTAGTACAGTGGTGAATTTACGCATTGAATATACTACGATTCTGTTTAATCCATCTCATCCTTTTCTCTCTCGTCCGATGTAGCGTATCTGGAGAACTAACGAACGTGAAGAGAGAATTTTTCTTTTATCACCGCTTGAATTACGGTAGTGATGGTCTCATCCATCCCATCCGTCTGATTCTGAATGGTGGCTACGGTATCTTGCAAATGGACAATCGTGGAAATAGCATTGTCAAAATTGAATATGCCAATGGTTTTGATAATGTGTGGTGGAACCTTACTCACCCTATTGCTTCCATAGAGGAAGCCGGATGGAAACATTTTATTGAAACCCAGATGATTCCTATCAGTTTCGATAGTAAAGAAGCTTACTACTGGCCGAATTATACTCTGCACACCATTGGAGGGGGAATGTCTTTCCGGATGATGGATGAGTGGTTTTACGCCCACCGCTTCTCCTATCCAAAGATTCAGGCTCTAATCACCTTAACCGTGTATCATTTTCTAAATGAGGCGGTAGAAAGTAATGATTTCGTCGGCTACGATCCTGATCCGATTGCCGATATGCTTATTTTTAATCCTCTAGGTATTTTACTGTTCTGGAAGGATGGCGTATCCCGATTCTTCAGCCATACCCTAAACATGGCCGATTGGTCCTATCAGGTATCGTACGATCCTTTTAAACAAACCATCGAAAATGTAGGACAGAATTTTGTGATGAAGTATTGGTTGACGAAAAAGCAAAACTGGGGTTTGTTTTATCATTTCGGCACACATGGAGAATTAGGCGTATCTTATAAAAAAGAAGATGGCCAGTGTTTTTCTTTCGGAGCTGGTCTGGTAGCCAACAAGTTGGAAAATCTCAGCAATCGGGCGGATCTGCGCGAACTCACCGCCGCCCTGGTCTTAACGGCCGGAGTATTTTACGATCGTAATAATTCCCTGCTGGCCTCTCTTATTTACTCCTATACTCAGGACTTTAAACTGCGAATGAATGTGTATCCGGGTCTAATAAAGATTAAAAAGATTTCTCCCGGGCTGTACTGGTCAATTAACCAGAGAAATCATCTCAGTCTCGGCCTTACTCTACGTTTTCTCCCCATCGGCCTGTCTATCTCGCCCTGAAAACAGTAAAAAATTGCAATCATAAGAATTAAAAAATAAATTATCACCGTAAACAATTTTCGACCATTTTAAAAAAGGAGTATGAATGATGGATATTCTATTTCTGGTAGGAAGAATTCTATTCGGAGGATTCTTCATATTTAATGGAATCAATCATTTTCAGCGCTTGACGATGATGTCTAACTATGCGAAGTCAAAAGGAGTACCGCTTCCTACCCTAGCTGTAGTACTCACCGGCCTTCTTCTCGTCCTCGGCGGACTGAGCATTCTCCTGGGAGCATTCCCGAGAGTGGGTATTATTTTATTAGCACTCTTCTTAATCCCAACTTCTTTTATGATGCATAATTTCTGGGCCATAACCGATCCGCAAATGAAGATGGGAGAAATGATTAATTTTATGAAAAATATGGCTCTCCTGGGAGCACTCTTCATGTTTCTGGCCATTCCCGTACCCTGGCCTTTCGGATTATGGTAATCATAATTTAAAATTTTAGTTCATGCTCTTCATTTCAATCGATTGTTATGCCCGGACCTTGATCCTGTGAGCAGACCTGATCACGCCATACAGAATCTGTTTTAATCTTTATTGTCCTCTTTCCTTTTCTTGGACATTGTTCGTAGCGGCGACTTGACAAAGCAATCTAAATTTAGTAAACTTAATAAAATCAAGGAAAAAGACGAAGATAGATCAGTATGCATATTATTGAACTTTCCAGAGATAAAATACAGGTAAGTGAGGAAAAGTTATTCATTCTTGGCTATCACAAAGTAAAAATACAGATGAAATTTTTGTATTTTGTCATCACTTTTTTTATTATAAACTTTATCTCACCTGTTTCTGCTCAGGTCAATTTTACTTCCTCCAATCTTCCGATAATTGTGATCGATACCTATGGTCAGCAGATTCCAGATGAACCAAAAATCACCGCCTCGATGGGAGTTATCTACAATGGTCCAGGTCAAAGAAATTATTTAACCGATCCATTCAATCATTATGATGGCTACATTGGAATTGAAAAACGCGGTTCCAGTTCCCAGATGTTCCCCAAAAATTCGTATGCGATGGAAACCCGGGATTCGCTCGGAAATAATCTGAATTTCCCTTTGCTGGGACTACCGGAGGAAAACGATTGGATACTTTACGGCCCTTACACGGACAAAACCATGCTGCGTAACATTCTGGCTTTCAAGATTGGCCGCGATCTTGGGCATTATGCCAGTCGTTTTCGTTTCTGCGAATTAGTTTTAAATGCGAATTATCAGGGAGTTTACATTCTGTTGGAGAAAATCAAAAGGGATCGCCACCGGGTAAATATCCGTTCCATTCAGCCCACTTACATTTCCGGAGATGAGTTAACAGGCGGTTACATTCTAAAGATTGATAAATACGAAGGAAGTCAGGTCGGAGGGTGGAACTCAACTTTTCCTCCCTATCCAGGTGCCTGGCAGAGAATTTACTACCAATACCATTATCCCGATCCATCTGAAATCGTCCCTGAACAACAAACTTATATTCAGGGCTATATCTTCCTGTTTGAATCATTGATGAACTCGACCCTCTATCGCGATCCCTTTGCCGGTTATTATGACCTGATTAATGTTCCGTCTTTTATCGATTTCTTTCTGGTCTCTGAATTGGGTAAAAACGTCGATTCCTATCGACTGAGCACTTTTATGTATAAGGATCGCGACAGTGAAGGTGGTCAACTAACCATGGGGCCGTTGTGGGATTTTAACCTGGCCTTTGGAAACGCGGACTATTATGAAGGTTGGCAAAATAGTGGTTGGCAGCTGAATGTATCCATTTCAGGAGATTACTGGCAGAATCCCTTCTGGTGGAAGAAGTTTTTGGCTGATCCGGTGTTCATGAATCGTGCCGCACGACGCTGGTATGAATTGCGGCAAAATGCACTGAGCACCGGCCGATTACTGGCTTTTATTGATTCCTGTGTAGTTGAACTGCAGGAGGCCCAAACCCGAAATTATCTGCGCTGGCCGATTTTAGGAACCTATGTCTGGCCCAACTGGTACATCGGCCAGACCTATCAGGATGAAATTAATTTCTTAAAAACCTGGCTACAAAATCGAATCAACTGGATGAATCAGGCACTAAATTCTCAATATACCCGTATTGATTGGGTCAATACCGATTCGCTGGCCTTAACTTCCCCTGTGAATGTATCTCTGAAAGTACCATTAAACACCATTGCCAAACAGGTGCTGAATGTAGATTCTTTCACCTTTGTCAGTCGACCAACGGGTCTCTCGGTGCAGGTATCTAATGATACGGTGATTTTCACTTCGGCCCGAGCAGATCAATATCTTTTTAAAGGTCTGGGATGGAGAAACGGCGCCATAGTGGAAATTTCTCCCTGCTATACCTTTCAGAGCTTCACTACAATTTTAGAAAATGACCACTTACCGGTAATAAATGATTTTGTTCTCCTTCACACGTTCCCAAATCCATTTAATAACAGAGTTACCATTGAAATTTACCTGCCCAGCTCCCAGCCCATCAAATTACAAATTCTCAATAGCAATGGCGGTAAGGTGGCGGATCTCGTCTCTGATCTTGTTTCCGCTGGTCATCACCGCTATGGGTGGGATGCCAGCCTGATATCCAGTGGATTATATTTTGTAAAATTGAACACCTCCCAAAAGATGCTGATTCAAAAAGTTATTCTTGTGAAATAGAAAATTATTTTAAAAAAGGATGATTGGATCAGTTATAAAATTAAATTAAACCTGCTCATACCATAAGCATTGGAGGAAACTATGTGCCGAATTTTTCTAAAGGTCATTGTTACTTTTCTGAGTATCATTTTCTTTCACCAATCCGCCTGGAGTCAATGGCAGAATCTGCAATTTGGAATGAAAGGAGGTTTGAATTTAGCCAGCACCAATCAAAGTAATTTTGAAATTGGTGGTGTGATACCGGTCGACTTTGAAAAAAAAGTTAAGCCAGCGTATAATGTGGGAGCGATAATTGAATATTCATTATCCAAAAATCTTTCCATTCAATTCAATCCAGCTTATAACGTAAAGGGCACCAAATTTGAAGGTACGGAAGTAGAGAATTTTATTGGACTCATCGATTTTAAGGTTACCGAAAAATTTGAATATCTGAGTTTTCCGCTTCTAGCCAAATTCAGAATTGAGGCCGGACAATCCCGACCTTATGTGTTTATTGGTCCCGAACCGGCTTATTTACTGGCAGCTGAAATGAAGATCGAAGCAGCCGCGATGGTCGGTGTAAAGTTTGATTCTACTTTAAATATGAAAGATGATCTGCAATCACTGGATATGGGGTTTGATGCCGGCATTGGCATTGAGTTTCCGGTAAGTTCTTTCAATGCTTTTTTTGAAGTCAGTTACGGCTTTGGTTTCATCAATGTCAACAAAATTGAAGGTGAAGAAGATATCAAGAATAGATCGATCTATCTCAACGCCGGTGTTCTGTTTTAAAAAAGAAAATATTCAATTCTTTCTGTCATCCGGGACGGGAGAGGGAATTTTTTATCGATCAGAACTGCAGCTCATCAAAAAATAAGCTTACCTGGCTGATCTCGCTCAACTGGTCAAGCGCTTTGACAAAGCGGTCGGTTTTTCCCTTATCTTTCAAATTGATATAAAACGATAATTCCAGAACTTGCCCATCCTCATAAGATTTTACATTTATCAATCGGTACGATTTGCAGTAGTCCTTAAAAACCTGCAAATAGGGAACCGCTTCTTTATCCTCCGATTGCAACATGAATTGTAAAAGAAAATCCTTTTTGCGAGGATTGGCATAATCTAGTTGATAGAGAACCCAGATCACCGAACTGATAAAAAGTGTTCCTATCAGCGCCAGGGAGTGTAATCCCACCCCAGAAGCCAATCCTACGGCCAGGGCGAAAAAGAGAAAAACAATATCCTGGGTATCCTTTACCGCCGTGCGGAAACGAATGATGGACATGGCTCCGACCAAACCGAAAGCTCGTGCCAGATTGTTTCCAATAACCATAATGACCACCGCAGTGATCATGGAAAGAATGATCAGGGAATTCACAAAAGTGCTGGAGTAATTGGGACCACGGTAAGTCCACTTATAAAACACCGATATGATTAAACCACATAATAAAGCCACAAAAGTATTAAATAAAATTTGGCTGATGCTCAGCGAGAAATTAAAGATGTTTTGCAGATCCTGATACATTTTCAGTTGGTCACAATTTTTTAAATGATTTTATTTACATATTTTATTAAAAAGCCTCAGTCCTATGCCAGACAATACCCATTCTTTCCGAAAAAATTCATCTTAAAATTAATACAAACTTGCCTCAATTTACCATCTTAAACCCGCATAAAATAATTTTTCAAAAGATTTTTATTGGATAGCACTATTCTGGATTTAACTCTTTCCCGGATGAGATGTTTTTCCAGACAGATATTATATTTTGATAATGGTTGCTGCTGCAGCTGATAATTCGCAATAATCGAAAGCAGCCAGGAAGGAAGTCCACCAAAGAATTTCACTTCCCAAATAAAATGGCGGGGAATCGATACCATCATTTCTTGTTCCGTGAAAAGTCCATTGATATCCGGTTGGAGATTACTTCTCAGGTGATAATCGAAAGTTAAACGCAGGGTGCGATTGAAGCGATGAAAAAAGGCTTCGCGTTTATAGGAAATCTTTATAATCGGCCGCAAAGCATCGCGATAGATTAAATGCATAAAATAGGGAAGTTCGTGACTGCCATCTGAACGAGAATTCGTTTGCGCTTTTATCAATTTTAACTGTTTCTGATTTTCCAGAAAAGGATTTTTCCCCACGTTCAGGATTAACCGCCGTTTTCGAATAGTCTTTTGATTTTTTTCCTTTATCTCCAAAAACACCAGGCTGTTTTCATCCGGCTGATTGTACCGTCGCAGGCGAACTTTTTTCCGAATATCAATTCCTTCAATTTTGTCATAATAATAACTTAAATCAGGAGTATCGAAATAGAGGCTATGCACGATATAATAATTTTGGCCATTTTTAAGGACGTAAGGATCGACCTCTACAAAGGGGGCCATTTCCTCTCTGATAGTGGGCAGAAGTTCCAGCGGTACAAGATATTTATATTCCAGGCGATTCATCCATCTTTCTATTTAATGATAACAGATCCAACCATTTTTTTAATATGAGCAAATAAGCTCATCGCCGAACAATGAATTGAACATTCCACCGGGATTCCCAGCAAAAAATCACATGGTTCACACATAATAACCGCATTCACTAATACCACCGGTTCGTTATTGATAAAACGCACTCCCCCATCAATGCGAGAAATCAAAGCTTCATATTTCTGGCCGGTGCGGGTGTCTTTCACATCAACCCTGGCCGAATTCGTCACATAAGGTAAGTCATGCAGTTTGACCATCATTTTCACAATCATGGAAGTCGTATCCACTACAATTAAAGTTGTATCAGGTGCCATGGAATGAATCAATCGTCCACTGATGGGTGAGAGCAGAATGAAAGTCTGCTCGCGCAATTCCAGGGTGTGAATTTGGTTTTCTAAGGCTTGAATCCGTTTGCGTGAAAGATCGAGTTGCGCGCTTTTTGCACCGGTCGATACAGTTTCTAGGCGGGCTTCCATGGCTTTTACAGACAAACGATACTGTTCGGCTATGCTGCGAGCAATTTCTAATTCTTCTTGTGATACTAAACCTTTATCAAATAGCGCTTGCTGGCGCTCATAAATTTTTTGCTTTTCATCGGCCAGGACACGCGTCTGCCACAACTGCTGTTGAGCTTCTTCAATGACAGAAGACTTTTCTCCGGTAAGATAAAAGTACAACAAACTTTTTTCCACTTCCAATTCCCCTCGCAGTTGAGCTAATAATCGCGAAAGCTCATTAGAAAAAAATCGGCCCAGCGTGTCCCCTTTAACAACTCGCGAATGCAGGTAAAACTGAGAGGACAGTGAAAATTGACCCAGATCTCCTCTTTCAAAATTTATGACACTGCAATTTTCCACAAAATTATATAAATGATTAAACAGGGTGTGGCTGAGATTTCCATTGGTATCTCTGATCAAGATTAATTCTCGGATGGGAAGAATCTGTCCACTAATATCAATCGAATGAGAAATTTTTAGCTGTGATACAAGAAATAGCACAACCAGACTCAGGACAACCAGAACACCAAGGAATATTTTTTGATCATTCTTTAAATTCAATCTGGACATCTGTTAAATAATTTCATTATTTGATCCAAAAACAACCTATCAATTTAAAAAAAACACTTATTCAAAAACATTACAAATTAAATTATCTATTGGACTCATTTTATTAACAATAATTTTCCCGATTTTTTAAAGGTACGTCCGGCCTGAAAGGTATAAAGATAAATACCGGAGGGCATTTCAGATGGAGCCTGCCAGGACAATTGATAAACTCCAGCCGTATATCGATGTTTGGCCACAATGGTAACCTGCCGACCCAGAATATCAAACAAAATGATTTTGACGTCGGCCATGGTGGGCAATTGGAAACGAAAAGTCGTTACCGAGTTGAAGGGATTCGGGTAATTCGGAAATAATTCAAATGAAGAAACTGGTTGTGATATACGCTGATCCTCTACTGATATAAATACATCATTGATTTCTCCCGGCGTTCCATGATTACCAGAAGCGGCCCAATTTTCTGGTAGAGAATTATCCAGATCTGGATTTTTCAAAGATAAAGTGGGACCTCCTCCATCTGGTTCAAGTGGCCATGGTGCTCGATCGTCATAGAATACAGAATCAATCAATCGATCATCAGCATCATACAACCGAACCATATCTCCTTTGTTATCCAGACCAAAATTAAAATTGCCCATATAATTTGTCACTGCAGGAAATAAAGCCGTGAAAGCACTGGTGTCACGACAAAGAACCAGGTAGTGGCCGGAATTCAAAATAGTATTCAAAGGGAAAGTATAGAGATGAGTATCAAGGGTATCACGCAATTTCCAGCTTGATAGATCGATGGGAAACGGTGTATTGTTATACAATTCTACCCAATCTTCTGGATCAAAATGAGGAGCGGAATTGTAATTGATCTCATTGATGACAATTGGTGAAGAAACACTACTATCCGGTTCGAACAATGCCGTAAAAGTTGAATCACGGGATAACAGCACTTTTAGACTGATGGAGTCGGCCGGGGAAATTCCCTGCCAACCAGCAAACCGATAACCAGGTTCAGCCAGAGCGGTGATACGAATCGGTACCCCTTTAAAATAGATTCCTGTCCATGGATAGGAGGCAGGGATCAGTGAATTTATTTTAATTTTACCGCCGGTGAGGTCCGAAACGTGAAGTGTAATCTGAGAAGTACCGCTTAGATAAAATTTATTCAGGATGAATTGACGCATATAGCCGGGACGCAAGGAGGCAAAAGTACGCATCACCTGTATATTGCTTTGCCATTCTGATAATGAACTTCCCCAGCGATTAAAATGCCGGGTCATCTCACCCCATACTTGAGCTTGTTTTTCAGCGATTTTTTGTAAAACGGTATTGGTAGAAAAATAACTATTCAGATAATCAGCAAAATAATTGATAAAAGAATTTCTAAAATTTACATTTTGCAACAGACGGCGCAATAGAAAGGTAGACCAGGGGGGATTTGGCCAGGAGGGGCCATTGGGGTCGGTCGCAAACTCCAGAGTATTATGGCTATAAGCCTGGTTGTCATAAAGACCAAAGCCAAAATCTGTATCGAAGATGATCCAGCGCCAGCGACCATCAGCCGTCCGCGGACGCCAGTATCGGATGTTATTTCCTGGCCAATCGGTATTGTCAAAATAAATCTGAGAAACTTGATAACGAATAAAATTTTCCACATCCATTTGTGACTGCACATACTGGTAATTCGCGTTATCACTCAGGTTGTGAGTATTGATAAAATCCAGTAAATTCTGATAATGTTCAGCGTCGCCTTCAATCACCTGTCTATCATTTTCTAACAAATCAATATTAGTAGGATTGAGCTGGTGTTTGAAGCCCAGGTAATATTTGGAGATCTTCTCGCGCAGATTATAAACACCCCAATATTCTCCATTGAGAAAAACGATCACTGGCCGAGAGGCCTGCAGATCAAGATCGCATTCTTCCACCAGGCTCTGCATCAACACATCCCGAAAATGGGTAACATTCCAGTCATTTCCGGAATTCCGAAATACAATTGATTCAAATTCTGTGACAGGATTATCAGGAAAAAGCGGATAGGAGAGGTTGCTGACACCATAGACATTACGAAAATACAAGGCCATCGACCGTTGAGGAAAGGCGCGACTCCAGCCGCCGAAAATTTTAACGCCGGCATCTAACTGAAATCCCGGCTGACCACCATTTTCGTAAAATTCGATATGAACAGGCTTTTCCCAATCCTGCCAGAAATTGGCCCCGAAATACGGAAAATCGGGTTCCGCATTGGGCCCCAACACATAGATACCAGTTTGCCAATCCCAAAGATTCGGCGGATCAGTCGTGAGCGAAATGACCGGAAGCGAGGCAGAAAAACTGATGAAATAGGTCGCCGTTATCACTGCACTGGGCAATAGAGAATTTTCAAAACTGCAGACTCTTAAAACGGTTGTTCTATCCAGAGTGATAGGTCCGGTATAAATGGCGGAAGTATCGCGTGGAATTGATCCATCGGCAGTATAGCGGATGATGCTATTCAGAGAACCCGGGGTAATGGTGACCGTGACCGGTGAAGAGTAAAAGCCAGGCGCCGGAGTGAGAACAGGATCAGCTGAAATCCCGGGATATCCGGTGGTATTGTTGCTATGTCCTGGAGTCGGTTCTGGGAAAATATACCACTGGCTACTGCCATCAGGCTGACGACCACTAGAAAAATCAATCTGCAGCGCATTTGAGAAAACCCGATCGATGACATTTCCAAGGTTATCGGAAAGAAGCAACGGCTCACCTTGCGCATCAATTTTAAAATTAGTGTGCAATCTGGGCAAAGAAAAAGTTAATAAGGGATGCATCCCCCGAGGATTGGGTGGCGTCATTCTCATCCCTAAACTCAGGAAAGGAATCAGACTGAGATCACTGGAATTAATTCCATAATTATGGACTTGAATAGCCAGCAAATTATCGCCGGGTTGCAGCAGATATTGAATAGCCTGGATGGAAAATACTTCCGGCAATCCTCCCTGATAGATTAAAGCTTCACGGGGAGTGTTGGCTGGATCATTATAAGCCGGCCGAATACCCGGCTGTCCGATATTCGCCCGGGCAATTTCCACGCCATTTAAATAAGCCACGAAGGCATCATCGTAATCCACATGCAGTTGAGCCAGCTGTATAGCCGAGACATCATCCACATAGAATTTTTTGCGCAGATAAAGTGAATTGGTGGGGGCAACAATGGTTGAATCGTCCCCATCGCCGTAACCAAAACCGCTGGGACCCCTGCTCCAACCGCTGTCGTCATAGTTCAACTGGACCCAATCCGAGGGAGGTTCAGATGTCCCCAATCGGTAAGCCCACATATCACCCCAGCTGATCACCGTCTCCCAGTGATAAGCATAATTCAAGCGATCTTTTCCAGAAGCAAAAACTAATAGATATTCAGCCGGAGATAAGATGATTTCTGGAAAGGCCCATTTATTCAGGTTAGTCGAATCGTCCGATAATTTGTATCCCAGCAGGTTAACAGGAGAAGTGTCATTATTGAATAACTCTATCCAATCAACATATTCGCCATCCTCATCGGAAATGGTGGTGAAATTGGATGACATGAATTCGTTGATAACAACAGTCTGTGACCAGATTGGCCCACCTAAAATAAACACAAGAAGTAAGATTTTTTGTATAATACGCATTTCGATGAAAACTACACTTTATCCTTTTCATCCCATTGACATAAATCATAATAAATATAATATAATTTTAGACAATTTTTCCCTTATTACCTATTTAATTATCTACAGGACGACGAAGCTATCGGTTAATTTTCCGATAGTTACTTTAAATTCACCCGGTTCAACTACTTTTTTGTTCTCTCGCCCAATAAAACTCAGGTCTTCACCCTTCAGAACAAATTCAATAACCTTACTTTCACCAGGCTGCAGGTACACTCCCTGAAAGCCCTTTAGTTGCTGAACAGGTGGAGTAATACTGCGCACCAGATCGCTCACAAATAGGTGAACGACTTCTTTACCTGCTCGGTTTCCCGTGTTCTTCACCATCACTTTAATATGCAGTTCTCCATCTCTTTTTATTTCTTTTTTATCGAGCTGTAAATCACTGTATTCGTAAGTCGTGTAGCTCAGACCAAAGCCGAATGGAAACTGGGGATTATAAGAATTTGGAGAAGCAATTTCACTATTTTTATAATCATAACACAGCAGACTATTGGCATAACGGGGATAGGTAATGGGTAATTTGCCACAGGGATTAAAGTCTCCAAATAAAACATCAGCAATTGCATTGGCGCCTTCCAGTCCCGGAAGATAGGCCATCAAAATCGCATTCACTTTATCAGCAATCCGGGTAATCAGGCGCGGCCGGCCTTCGACTAAGACCAGGGTAATAGGTTTCTGGGTTTTCAGCAACGCTTCGACCAGCTGCAACTGCACTTCTGGAAGATTGAGATCATCGATATTGCCGGGCGTCTCACAATAGGGCATTTCTCCCAGGCAGACAATGAGTGAAGCCGCCTGTTTTGCGGCATTGACGGCCGCTGGGATATCCACTTCTTTATCAAAAACCGTTCCGGGGTAATACAGCACATTCTCTTTACCAATCTTCGCCTGAATGGCTTCCAGGATGGTGTTTTTCTCCTGTGGATACAGACTCTCTTCATTTCCCTGCCAGGTAATAGTCCAGCCACTGTTTAGCACCGAAAGCAAATTGGCGGTCGGACCGGTGATCAACACTTTTTGATTCTTATCCAATGGTAACAGATTTTTTTCACTCTTCAAGAGCGTGAGTGATTCACGAGCCGCTTGACGATTTACCTCAGTAAATTCCGCTGAGGCAAATTTGTTTTTAAGTTTTTTATCGGGATACGGCCGTTCGAATAATCCCAGCTGATATTTGACCATTAAAATGTTTCTCACGGCTTCATCGATTCTCGAAAGAGGCACCGCTCCTTCCTTAACCAATTCTAACAGATCGTAATAAAAACTTAAATCGTAAGGCACCATGCTCATATCAATTCCTGCCATAACGGCCATTTTCACGGCTTCTTTAGGTGTGGCGGCTACTTTCTCCCGTTCGTATAAATTGATGATATCATGCCAATCGCTCACTACCAAACCTTTAAAACCCAACTCCTCTCTCAAAATATTTTTTAAGATATAAGGATCGGAATGGACGGGAATTCCGTTTATTTCCGAAGAATTGATCATCACAGTTTGACAACCGGCTTTAACGGCCGCCTGAAAGGGAGGGAGAAAAATTTCCCGCAGCATTCTCTCAGGAATCCAGGCTGGTGTGCGGTCTTTACCGCTAAGAGGCACACTATAACCCAAATAGTGTTTCATGCAGGCAGCAACCTTATCAGCCGCCGCCAGATTAGCAGGATCCCCCTGCAGGCCCTTTATATACGCTTCCCCCATAGTAGCAACCACCAGCGGATCTTCGCCATAGGTTTCAAACAATCTGGGCCAGAGCGGATTTCGACCAACTTCCAGGACCGGATTAAAATTCCACGGGATGCCAGATGCTCTGGTTTCATAAGCAGTAATTTCTCCATTTTTCCTCACTAAATCTATGTTCCAGGTGGCGGCCATGCCGAGGCTGTGTGGGAAAATTGTAGCCCCCAGAGTATAATTAGCACCATGTATGGCATCAATGCCATAAATAACCGGTATTCCCAGTCGAGTTTTTTTGGTTGCCAGATCCTGAATCTGGGTAATCACCTCATGCCAGTAATCCAGGCTGTGAGCCACATCCCATACATTCAAGATGGATCCCACATGGTGGTTGACAATCGCGTCTTCCAGCTTGGCCTTATCCAGTTGATGGCGGGAATTTACCGTACCCTGTGAACTGGAGACGGCTTGAATGGTAACCTGGGTCATTTGTCCGACTTTTTCTTCCAGGGTCATTTTGGCCAACAATTGATCAACTTTTTTCATCACTGTTTCCTCTTTCGGCTGTGCAAAAACGTGAATATGATAGCATACAAATAAGATAATACAAAGGACAGTGAATACAATTTGCTTTCTCATAGCTTCCTCTTTTGCAGTTGAGACAATGTTTAGTCGCTTAACGAATATAAACCATTTTTTTTATTTCCGAACGGGTATCACTTTCAAAAAAATAATAATAAACTCCTGACGCAAGATCAGTACCCAAACTGGTGGTGGCCGTCCATTGCAATTGATTATTTCCAGCGGGTAGATTGCCTAAATGCGAAACATACACCAGCTTTCCCTGCAGGTCATAAATCTTTAATACCAGCGGTTGATTTCTCGATAATTTCACCCGGAAGGTGGTTGTATTGTTAAAGGGATTTGGAAAATTTTGTTGCAGTTCAATATCGCGCGGGAAATTACTATGAGCTGGATTTTCAATACCGGTGTATTTCTCACCATTAAAATACCCCGCTACAAAAACCAGAGGTGCATTCCAGTTAATGCAAATTTCATTGGAAGCATAACTGCCTTGATCGTCGATATAACAGAGAGCAGGAGGCGTGCTGGAGGTGAAATGCGTCTGCAACACCGGATCATTGAGATATTGATTTGGACCGCCAGCCAATAATCCAGGAACCGGATCTACCACGCCATCCGAAGCCGAGGGTCGATGATGAGGATGCATGGGTGACTGCCATCCCACTCCGGTAACAAAGCTCATTCGGTGGGCATTGCTTCCCAATAAATAATGCAGTTGATCTAATGCCGCATGCCGATAGAGAGGATTTTGAAAAATTTGATAACCCATTAAAAGTAAAATCGCATTATTGAGAGCTAATGAATTCGAACCCCAGTAATATTCACCGGGACTGATCAGGACATAAAATCCGTTAGAGTCCCTTTTATTTACCAGTTGCTGGCAATAGTTGAGCAGGGAATTTCTGAGTTGATTTTGAATGGTCTGATTTATTTGTGAATGTGTTCCGAATACATAGGTCAGATGGGCCAGCGCAAGTACATCCTGCCAGGACATGGCATAGCTGAATAATCCCTTATCATTATAATGAGATTGATAATATTGATGAGCACTTTCTTCGCCGCTGGTCATAAATAATTCGGCCGCTGCCCATAGCCGCTCATCGCGATCGTCACTATCGCCATACTCACCAGTAGCCGTACCGGGAGGATTGACAAATCCACCACCGGGAACAATGGTAGGATTGGCCTGCAGGAATTGCCAACCGAGTTGAGCAGCTGTGAGACATTGACTGGCAAAAGCAGTATCGACGGCCTGAAAGATGCGGCTGGCTCTGGCCATCACCGCCACAAAATTGCCGGTGGCCGCCGAAGAAATTTGATAAACGTAGCGAGCGGTATTATCATTTTGTGGCATAATAAAAGGTTCAAACTGAGTGCGTGTCAACTTATGATAAACGCCCCCGTCTTGATGCTGCATTTTCAAAAACCAGTCTAATTCGTACCGTGCTTCGTCCAGAATATCGGCAATACCGTTGCCGCTTTCCGGAAGATTTAGATCATCAGATTGAAAGTAACTCGGAAAATATTCATAGGCCATCAACAAGGTTCCAACGCTTATTCCACCATTGACTATATATTTGCCATAATCGCCGGCATCATGCCAGCCGCCGGTCGCCGGGAGATATCCAGATTGACCAGTAGAGGTATGAAAAAGCCCATCCGTTGAATGGCACACCGGGTGGTAATAATCTCCTGCGTAAGCAGGGAGTAGACTCATTCCACATCGCTGGAAATAAAATCCTTTAAGAGACTTATGGAATAGCTCATGGTAGATGTCATTACCAATGGCAAATGGATAGGATTCTCCCCCTCCGGGTATTTCTATTCGATAGTGCCCACTGGTCTGAAATGCCGAGAAATCTCCAACGTAGAGTGTCAGTCCGGTCGCCGGATCATAATTTGTGAAAAGGTGCAACGGACCCTTATAAGCGATGTGTGCCGATAGTGTATCCCGGATATAAAAACTATCGGCAACCTGACTGACAAAAGCAATCTTGGGTTCATCGGGAAAATAACCTGATTGATCGATGTAAATTTGACTGCCTCCCGAAGAAAATAGCCATAAGATGAGAAACCAGATGACAGAGGTGGTATTTTTTCTCATCAGAAATCAATACCCACACTATACTTATAGACATTATCAAACAGACCAAAATCCACATAAGCAAAATCAAATTTAAACATCACATTGCCCACAATTGGATAATAGACACCTGCTCCAAATGTCAACGACTCTTCGGCATCGGGCAGAAACAGAGAACGGTAACCACCGCGCAAAGCCAGACGGTTTTTAAATACATATTCTGCACCGACATTTACGCTTTCATAATTATTATTGGGATGTTGAGCATCGGCGGAGATAAAGGCACGATGCATTTCATTCTTAAATAATTGATAAGCCAGACCCAACCGGAAATTTAGCGGTAAAGGCCAGCTGCCCATTTGTAATTCAGCCGGGATACGTCCATTATTACCGACCGTTTGCTGATCGGGATCATGCAGGATCACCGAATTGGGACCGGCCATTTTCATCGAAGTCCCAAAATTGGTGATGGCCATTCCCAGATAAAGTCCTTTGAAAGGAGTGAGATAATGGACTCCTAAATCCACTGCAAAACCGGTGGCGTGCATTTCCCAGATTCCCTGCCGGATTACTTTTCCATTGGCACCGATGGAGAAGCGATCGGTGAGACGAAAAGCATAGGCTAAACTCACCGCAAAATCGGTCGCTCGGAATATCTGACCCGTCCCTTCGGGTTCAGCAATACTGGTCACCTGCATTTCATCCATGGTGAGTGAGGTGAAGCTGAGACCGACAGCGCCATATTTTCCTAAATTAAAAGCGGCTCCCATGAAGTCGAAACCAATATCAGCTATCCATTCCGTATGATTAAAAATTACCCCATGGCGATTTAATTTACCCAATCCGCCAGGATTCCAATAAATAGCACTGGGATCGTCGGATAAAGCGGTAAAGGCTGAACCAATGGCCAGTGCTCTGGCTCCAACTCCAATTTCTAAGAAATTCGCGGCGGTGGTTCCCCGTTTGGATACATTCGAACGGTAATTCTGACTTTGCGCCTGAAGATTGATAAATATAATCAACAGCAGGAATAATATGTATAAGTGTAATTTTCTGTTCATTTTTAACCCCGCTAATTTATTTAATGACCGCAAACTTGTTAACATAACTTCCTAATCCTGGAGCATCCACATGATAGACATACACACCGAAGGCGACTTCCATACCATCTTCGGTCATCAGATCCCAGGAATGTGCACCATCTTCCACCGGGTTATTATGATACAGAGTTTTTACTAACACCCCGGAGACGGTGAAGATGCGAATGGTGCAAACGGCTGGTAGATGAATGAAATCAATTTTGCGTTGACCTCTGCCTGAGCCATAGAGATTTCGGGGTTCCCAGGCAGCGGTGCCAATATACGGATTAGGTACCACTTTAATTTTTGATAAACTTTCCTTCGCCACGGCCAAGTCAGTTCGCGAGGCTCGGGTTGAAAACTGGAAATAGTCTCCCTGATAAAAAGGTCGATTAATAAAAATCAGATATTCATCACCTGGCCGGGGTTCACGAGGGATAGCATTAAACGGTGGATAATATCGAATATCCCATGCCTCGTAGGGGACATTGCCAATATATTCAAAGATGGAAATTGAATCGCCAATTGACAGGCTATTCGAGCGATCTTCATCCCACAGAAATACCGCCGCTTTTTTATTCTCCGTGATATTTTGAATTTCAAAATTCAGCAGAATATTATTTCCCAGTGATGTGTCCCTAACCGAATCATAAAAAGTCATTTTATAATGGGCTGGCCAGGGTTTAGGCCCAGGTCTCACGCTCAAATCTAAATTGGAGTTTCCGATCAGCCATCCAGTTTTATCGGGATTTACAGCCAGAGGAGTGTCGATATTAACACTCACCACAAATCCATCCACAAGGGGACTGCTAATTCCAGGCCCAAAATTGGTCGCATCAATATCACTGGCTAATGGTAGTAAAGTATCGGGCTCAACTTTATAAATACTATAAGAAGTAGTTGAATATTTGGGAAATTGTCCCTGTGAGTTAAATACTACCCGATAAGTGGCATTTTCCTGGATAGCAGAAGGATTAATAATTTCAGGGCGAATAGATCCTGTCCCATAACCGGCCGTGACCTGATCAAAATCACCCACAAGTTCAGGTGGGAGATAGCCTGCGGCTGGGGCATTGGGAGTAACCACCGCACAATTGATATCAATGAAATCGATATTTCCGGCAAAATCCATGCTGATATTTTTAGTACACTCACTGGGAGTTAAGCCCAGAGAACCAAAATTTGGATCTCCCTGATCATAAGAAACCAGAGCATAATAATAGGTTTTCCCATTCAAGACATCGGTATCCACGTAGGCATGCCGTAATCCGGTATCACTTCCCCGCCAGAAGCGGGCCCCATTAATACCAATGGGATCGGGACCAACGATACCATCAATGACATCAAATTGCGCGATAGGTTTCCAGTATCGGGGTTCACCCTTGGAATCGGTAATTATTTTTATATCCTGAAATTCCGGTTCCAGGCTGCGGTAGATGAGATATCCTTCAAAATCACGACGGGGATTTCCCAGAGAATCGATGAGAAAACGATCCACCGATTTTTCGGCCACATCGTCCCAGTAGAGATAAACTTTTCCATCGCCGGGTACCGCCGTGAGGGTAGGTTTATAAGGAGGAGCGGCAAAATTATAATTGGCGTTATAAATGGCCTGGACCGTTATTTTATTAAAAATGAGATCTTCCAGATCACTGCCAAAAGCCAGTGCCATCGAAAAGCGTTCCCGGGTATTCTTTCGCAATTCGAAAGGACCGGAACCAAACAGCAGGTGAATATTGGAATTATGCAGACTGGTGTCGAAATTTTGATAGGTCATCCGCCGCCACAAACCTTCATCATGTTTGGGCCATCCATCTCCTCCACCTCCCTGTACCAGGAAATAAATTGAAAGGCTGGTCAAACCGATCTGATCTGACTCATCCTTATCTGTTTCATCAAAATTAGGTTCACCGGGAGTAGGTAATCCATCTCCTTCACCTTCATCAGGACCGTTATATTGTCGATCATATGGTCCCACTCCATCTTTTCCCAGATCATCATTCAATGGTTCAGTGGCCGGGTCCCACTCCCCATTACCATTCAGATCTGAAAATGGACGCCAGTCTCCATCATTATCAATACCATCATCGCGGCGCTCATCGATAATCCCGTCTTCATCATCATCAATTCCATTATAAGGCTTACCGGGACTCTCCAGGAAGGCATACCCCATATAACCCACCGGACTCCAGGAGCCTGGAGTTCCAATACCGTTTCCATCATAACCATAGGCTAAGTCTAATTTCAGGTCGAAGGAAGCATTGTCATCATCCGAATCGTTGGTTCCACCAATCCCCACATCAGAAAGGAATCCGAAGACAGTCCGTTCATAAGTGGTATCAGAAATATTCACAATATCATAATGCCAGAAAATATTATCTTCTGCCAGCACATGCGACCATTGAAATCCTCGCACTTCTACTCGCAGACCCAAACCACCGCGGTTCGAATCTGATTTAATAGGATAATAATTATACGGCGGTCGTTTAAATTCCGCGTCTTTGGAATCATCCATCACAAAGAATGTTTCCAGATCGGCATTAGTCACTCCTCTCCCAAAATAACCATACCAGTAGGTAAAGTTATCCACATAACCGTCTTTATCATCATCTACTTTAGGCTGGCCTTCAATTTCTTTCATATTCATCCATAGGGTAGGCGAAACGCCCATCTCAACGAAAATAGGATCGGGCCAAAGCTCAGGCCAGCTTTTGGGATCATTGCTAATGGCTGGTTTTTCGGATTGGGGATGAACATAACCTGGAATGGGCTCCCATCCCCAGGGTGTGCCGGTGGTAGGATCAAAGTCGAACCATTCGCGGTAAGCCGTTTCCATGGGGTGAATTAATTGATTGGTAGCGGTGAGCACTTCGGCACCCACAATCATCGCCACTCCATCCAGATAAGAATGTCCAGATCCCTTTGGCCATTCACCCGAAGGTTGATCGGGCCAGTGAGCCACTTCTGCCTGATTATAATAGATGGTGCGGACTAAATTCCCATCCATAATGCCTTTCTTTCGGTACAACCGATCACCATACGGATCGCTGCGGAAAGATTCAATGACATTCTGCGGAATCTGGGCACCGACTTCGATGAACAGACTGAATAGAATTGTTGTAAAAATTATAATTGATTTATAACCCATCGGTATTTTCCTCCACTTCAATGGCTAATAACTGACGCTCAAACCGAGGCGAATTTCGCGGGGATTGGAATAAAAAGTCGGATTAATCACAAAATCCCTGATGGTATGCAATCCAATCAAATCACCGGCAAATTTAGTATTGTAATCCACGCCGGCTCTCCCGCTGGAACCATAAACATTGTATTCATTCATACGATCGAAAACATTGTAAATCAGCATGAAAAGAGATAATCGGGTACGTTGAATTTTAAAATATTTTTCCAGTCGCACATCAAAACTGGAAGTAGCTGGTTTGGTACGGTCATTGCTGAAAGTAATATCCACCGGATTAAAGAAACGGTCTGCTGTATAAGGCGTACCACTGCCCAATCTGCCAATGAGACCAACCAACCAATCCCCCGGTTTTCCCACATTCAATGCAAAATTAAGCGTATTTCGCTGATCCCAATCCAGGCGGATGAGTGTTTTTTCGGGTTCCACATTATTTTGCTCACGGGTGAGGGCATCCTGTGGATCAGAGGCATTCCCTTTGGCAATCTGATAGGTGTAATCCAGATTGGCAGACCACATATTGGAAAATCTTTTTTCCATACTGACAATGAATCCAACCACATTGGCATAATCCCGATTGATAAAACGGGCATATTTCCGCGTATCATAGGTCTCGATTAATTCCACCTGCACCCAGTTGCGAATGTCGCTGTAATAGGCGGTGAGATAAGCCACCAGATTGGTATAAAGCAGTTGCTGTAAACCTATCTCATATTTAGTAGTTATCTGCGATTTTAAATTGGGATTCCCCACCACGGTTTCATACTCACCTTTTTCACCGGTGGAGGAGCTAATAATAAAAGTCGTTCTTCCATCAGGTAAATCATAAATGCCACGGTATAATTGATCGAAATTTGGGATCTGAAAAAAGTGACCATAAGAACCATAGATTACACCAGAAGCTGAAATCGGAAAAGCCACGCTTAAACGGGGACTGAGTTGTTGTTTAATTTCCGCTTTTTTGGATACTCCCGGGAACAAGGGGTTGTAATCGGGATTTCGTTTATCAGAAGGAATTTCGGTATTGGGATCAAAAAAATCATAACGCAGTCCCACATTGACAATAAAATCCTCATACTCCATTTTATCTTGAAAATAAGCATTAAATTCAAATGGTTTGCGTCGATATTCTTCGCGACCAGGTGTACCTGACATCGGGTAAATAATATCGAAGATGCTATCAGCAGGAGTAGAAGGATCGGCATTAAAAGCCGTATAGAATTGATAAAGATTGTGAGTACGGAACTCCGCTCCAATGCTGATTTTATGCTCTTTTGTTATTTGATCGACAAAGTCCAATTTGGCAATGGTGCTGGTCATATCACGCTTGTACCGATCATTCTGATTCCCACCTGATCGAAAAGTGTAAGAAGATAAAGGATTTCCTGTTTCAGGTTTAACATATCTGGGATCCAGAGGATCTTCATACACATAACCCTTATATCGACTGCTGTTAATAGCTAATTTGAAAGTGAGAAAACTGCTTTTGGTTAATGAGTAATTCACAATCCCATTATGATGCCAGTTGGTATTAAAGTGAGTTTTTATTCCGTCAGGTGTTAACCGATAACCATGATCATAATATTTTGCTTCATCATCATCCCAAAATAAGGTATAGCTTAATTTTATAGCAGAGGTTAAATAATAGGTAAGTTTGCCTTGCAGAGAATATTTCCGATAGGGATCCATACTGACATAGGCTCCATCACCACTGGGGAAAAATGGATTATTATCGGTAGTCAGATAGACCCGTCGGCCATAAATTGTGCCGGCTTCATTAAAATATCTTCCGGTAAGAAAATATTTAATTTTGTTATACAATGGGAGGGGACCGGAAATAGTACCTTGAAAATTTTCTGACCTCCCGCCTTCCCCGATACCCACATAGGGAAAGATATCATCGTGGGTCGTGAAATAATTGCCCAGGTATCCGGAAAAATCGGATTCAAATTTTGGTGAACCTTCCTTGACCACAATGTTCACCACGCCGGACATTGCCTGACCGTATTCCGCATTAAATGTTCCACTGATGACTTCCAATTGAGCGATAGAAGAGTTTTCGACCTGAATCGCTGCTTGATTATTGAATTGGTCATTAACCGGAATGCCATCCACCAGATAGGCGACTTCACCGGTTCGACCTCCTCGGAAATGGCCAGCCACAACTCCCGCCTGTAAATTGACAACTTCATTATAATTCTCGACTGGCATGGCAGCTATTTCATCCGAGGAGACAGTGACCGAAGTGGAGGTCACATCCTTTTGGATCAAAGGTCGTTCTGCCACTACCGTAATTTCTTCTCCGAATTCCAGAGCTTGCTGGCGTAATTTTAAATCGAGACGGGTTGTCAGGTCAATATTCACTTTGACATTCGATACACGAGCATCCTGGTAATTCAGCATTTGTGCCACCAGGGTGTAGGTGCCCGGCGGAACATTAATGATATAAAAAAATCCATCGGCATCCGAAGCCGCCCCGTATGGATACCCATCGATATAAATATTTACGCCAATCAATGCTTCGCCGGTGTTGGCATCTATCACTCTGCCGGCAATTTTACCGGTAGTTCCGGCCCACAGCGTCCCTAACCAGATAGACCCAACTATTGCCAACAAGAATAAAATTTTCAAATTAAATAGTAGCCGTTTCAATGGAACACCTCCAATAGATTTTACGAATTGCCATAAAAACGTATGGGGCACAATCTGAATTGTGCCCCATATTTCAGATAATAATTATTTCATCAATACCATCTTCCGAATTTGTGAAAAATCTCCAGCTTTCAGATGATAGAAATAAATTCCAGAAGCCAGTGCACTACCATCGAACGGAACCGTGTACTGACCAGCCAGTTGTGGTGCATTCACCAAAGTGGCTACTTTTTGCCCTAAGGTATTATACACGCTCAATTCCACTTTGCTCTGTTTTTCCAGACTGTAGGTGATGGTTGTCACCGGGTTAAATGGATTGGGATAGTTTTGTTCTAAGCGGTAAGAATACAGAATCGGACCATTTCCGTTATCAATACCGGTTGGATAAAATCGGCTGCCAACCCAGGTGTATAACCAGTATTGAGGTGAAGACCAGGACGTGTCATCATTATAGGGTGAATAGGCCAGAATTCCTTCGCGGGTTCCACCACCATCCGCATCATTGATAGAGAAATCGATCGGAATGCGGTAACCGTTGACCGGATTGAATTGAGCATCACCAGAAATAGCTGCAATATCCGCCCAGGCAATTTTCCCTTCAATAATATAGCCTCCAGTCGGGAATTTCAGTGTCCAACTGTAGTTGGCTCCGACCCGCACCAGATACGGATCACCTCGTTTGCCTTCAATCACACCATCAGGCAGGAAGCGAATCTGATATTCAGGAGTATTGCTGGCAATTCCATACGCCGTGTGATAGGGTCCATGGTAATTGTATAATCCGATAAACAGATCCGGACTATCTTTTAAATATGAGGTGGTCGAACTGGTATCGATGATATCATCCCGGATATCAAACGCGAAGTAAAAATAATCGGCATCACCTGCCAAATACACCAGGGCCGAACAGTCGCCATCTCCACTGATGCTGGTATTGGTCACAATATGGGCGCCTTCCGAGGGAAGAATTCTTAGTTCTTTCACACCACTCCATTCACCCAGATTCCCGTCAGCCACGAAATTAGCGGGAACATTCAATGAGAGGGTTCCAATGCCTTTGCCTGTATTAGTCACCGGACCACTGGTAAGTCCCGGTTCCGATTCATTTCCAGCGGCATCCACACAAGTAACGGCATAATAGTAGGTAACCGAAGAATCAGCCAGAGGAGCAAATAACAGATCGGGCCAGGAGCCTTCATTTTCCGGACGACCCAGACCATTTTCCACCACATCCACTCCTTCGGCATGTACATCCGTAATTGGATTTTTGCTGTAGTAAAGATTGTATTTTTCTCCATTTTCACCGGGTACATCCAGCCAGGTGACCAAGTTTTGATAAACACCGGGAACAGCAAAAACTCCGGTGGGGGCAGCGGGCGCAATGACATCGATGACTGGTTTGCCGGTCCATATCTCATCAAAATAGATGGTATAGCCGTTGCCGGTGCCTTCTGCCATAAATTCAAATTTCGAGACTGCTGAGGTATCAAAACTGGTACCACTCTCAAAGGTATCGATATCTCGCAATGGTACGGCGACAAACGTCCAGGTATCATTATACCCGCCTGGAGGTTCGTTAATTAGTTCCTTCACCGAATTCCCGTGAATATCACCAAACTGCACACGCAGAGTGCTGGTTCCGGAGGGGGCTTTTATCCAGAATTTAAGGGAGTCTTCCATCCAGCGATAAGATAAATACTGGGGATCGAATTCCATGACATTCCCCGTCCAGCCCTGTCCTGGACTCTGTACCCACTTCAAACCATTGTGTTCAGGAATACGGCCCATTCCCGGTTCTACCGACAGAGAACCGTTCCAGGCAAAATAATTTTTCACGAAGGAAGGAATGACTTTGCCATTGAAAAAGATCAACGGCAAGGGACGGGAACCCTTGAAACTGAGTTGATCGAAAATGATCTGGCCGGTATGATAAACTCCTGGTACCTGTGGAGCATCAATTGAAACTTCGAAACCGATGCCTTTAATCATATTGAGGTCGAGCGTATTGTTCCCGGTAACACCTGCCCAGCCGGTACGCCAGAAACCGTTCGAACCTTGAGTTGCTGCAGGACCGACATCTTCCAGCGGCAGAACGATTTCATTCCAACCCTGTGGCTGATCCAGGACATACTCAAAAGAGTACCAGAACTCAACCTGTCCGGCATCACGGGTATTAATTGGCACATCGCTCACATCATAGAGTTCAATCCGGAGATGAACACGGGTGGGATCAGTGGAAGGAACATCATTGTAGTACCAGACACTCAGATTCTGGAAAGCTGATAAATTCCATACGCCATTATCGTCCGGATGCCACATTTCGACTTTAGCATAGCCTCCCCAGGATGCCGCCCGTTCCACCTGCCAGGCATATCGCCAGGCGGCGCTACCATCATGAACAATGCTGGTCTCGAGCGAGGAAGTAATATAGCTGCTATCTGACACTGAACCGTAATAGACCGGTTGGTAATAATTTGGATTGGAATCGGGAATGACCTCAAACGGATCAAACACGAATTGCGCCTGGGCCAACTGGCCAATAGCAAAAACACATAAGAACATTAGAAATAATTTGTACATACCAACAAACCTCCTATTTTAGTGTTTTAAATAAAATTACTTAGGGTACTGACAAGATTAATTCGTAAGCCTCTATTTCTCCATAGGCATCCTCCTCCACATATTAAAGTTCATGTTAATAATATAATTCACGAACTATCATTGGAACCGGGTTTTCTTTTATAATCATTTCAGGATTCTTCAGGTTTTGCACCAGACGACTGGTATCTATTTTGACCGTATATTTGGTTTTCAGGCTGTCTGCCCATAAACCCTTATAATGAGATAATTTTTGTAAGTGCAAAAAATTATAGATGAGTTGATCATCAATTTCTTCTGAACTGTTTTTTTGGAATTCCAGAAAATCCGCTGAATGCTTAAACGATTCAATTTCATCCGCAGTCACTATAATCTGCTGACTTTTCTTTTGCACCCAATATCGAGCTAAAATTTCATCCGATTGTACCTGGATTTCCCATTTTACATTGTCAGCCTTATCTAATTTTTTTCGGCGGGCTTCATTAGCCAGATATTTATTTCGGACAATTACTCCAATCGCATCTTTTAATTGCGGTGCCATTTTCAGATTCGGTCGTAAATCGGGAGGCATATAACTTAATTCCCTTAAAAACTCCGCTACTGTCATCTGCCCACCCCGAAAGGTAATCAAAGTCTGGGGTAACAGAGATGACAAATTATCTCGGGCTTCCTGCAATTCTGAATCGTTTACATAGATCGGTATGGGTTCGGCAGAAAATTTATTCTTAATGATCCGTGAAAATTCCTGCGAAAGGGCAAAAAATACAGGCGGATTCAATTGCAGATCTTTATCAGCCATCAACTCTTTCACATAGGCGTTAGATACTTTTTCAGCTTTACGCTCGAAAATGACTTTTTGAATTTTATTCTTTTTCTCCGCAAAATCTAACTCGGACATGAAGAGATCCACGCGACCATCGATCACTTTTACCACCATATAGCCATTATCGATGGCCAGTGGTGCCGAAATTTCTCCCGGAGCCAGGGTGAACACTTTTTCTTCCACTTCCGGTCGCAATTCCCCATAGGGGATGAATGGCGTGGTTCCTTTCATATCTTTTGTCGGTTCAGAAAGTTGGATCTCTTCTATGGTCTTCGTTTTTAACTCCTGCGCATACAGTTCAGCCTGTGAAAAGGAAGGAGTATAAATATAGGTAAACTTCACCTGTCTTTTGAGTTTTTGATAAGCATCCTGGTATTCCTGTTCGCTTATCTCCACCTGTGATGCGACCTCCCGACGATATAATTCTTTAACCAGTTCTTTTTCCTGGATAAATTTTAAGTAACCAGCCAGCAGAGAATCCCGCAGTAAACCGTCGGATATCGCTGCCTGAGCAAATAATTTTTCATTAATAAGATAATCCAATTGTTTCAAATAAGCCTGTTTTTGAGTCACACCCTTTTTCCATTGCGGATTCAACTCAAAATTGCGATGCACCAATTTCCAATCGATAGTGCGTTGACCAGCATGAGCAATGATGGAATCCTTTACTATAGAATTTTTCTCACATTGGAATGAGATGAAAAAAAAGATGAAATAAATTATAGATTTCTTCAAATTGCTCATATATAAATAATCTTATGACATAATAATCTTAAATACAATTTTTTAAAAAAATACTCCCCATAAGCTGAATAATACAATAAACAAAGCTGCTGACAGAAACCAGGCATAACGATCGGTCTTCGAAGAATGAGTTAAAAAAGCTTTTATTTTAAAAAATGGTTCTAAATTGGTTTCAGGAATGAGAAGAGTGCTGCTTTTCTCCCGCGGTATGCTTTGTCTGAATAATTCAAAAACAATCATCACCGAAAGGGTGAAAGTAAAAAGAAAGATGGCAAAGTGCAGAAAATTAATGGCAAAGAAGAAGTGAAGCACTGGAAAATCAGAAAACCATTGACTACCTGACCATTGTTGAATCATTCGCAAAACACCTAATAAACCTCCCGTTATCAAACCGACCAGAGCGCCTTTCCCTTCTAATTTTTTCCAGAATATACCCGCTAAAAAAACGGCAGCGATGGGTGGACTGAGGTAGGCCTGGATACTCTGTAGATAAACGTACATGTGATTATCAAATATTTTTACCAACGGAATCCACAGCAAACCAATTATTACCATGACGGTGGTGGCTAATCGACCAACCAATACAAATTTTTTTTCTGAAGCCTGTGGTTGGAAGTAGCGATAAAAATCCATGGTAAACAGAGTAGAAGTGCTAATAAACGAAGCCGCCAGAGAGGACATTAAAGCCGAAAGAACTCCCACGATGGCTAATCCTTTCAAACCGGCAGGAAGCAGACTTGAGTTCAATAGAATAGGAAAGGCTTCATCACCTTTTATACCGGGAAAAAGGGCGACCGCAATTAAACCGGGTAAAACCAAAATAAACACCGGAAGCAATTTTAAAAAGGCGGTAAGGATGGCTCCATTGCGAGCCGCGATCACATTTCGTGCGCTGAGAATCCGTTGAACAATATATTGATCGGTACACCAATACCAGATAGCCAGAATAGGCGCTCCCAGAAGCACTCCCAACCAGGGGAAGTCTGGATCGGATAGAGGTTTGAAAATGGAAAAATAATCGGCAGGAAGTCTGGCATATAAACCACTGAATCCTCCCACTTCCAATAGCCCGCAAATGGTAACAACCGAAGCACCAACAATCAATAAAATCGCCTGAAAGACGGAGGTGAATACTACCGCATTTAATCCCCCCACAATGGTATAAATGCCGGTAATGGTCATCATGATTACCGCCGAGGTATACATATCCCACCCCAGGGTGGCTTTCAACAATAATCCCCCGGCGAAAAGACTGATGGAAATTTTGGTCAAAATATAAGCGATGATGGTGAGGCCGCTGAGGTAAAGACGAGTGGAGGTATTGAAACGTTTACCAAAAAATTCAGGCATGGTGTAAATGTCTGCTTTTAAAAAAAGCGGAGCGAAACACCATCCTAAAAGAATTAAAGCAAAAATGGCAATCCATTCAATGTTTCCAACCGCCAGACCCTTGGTAGCACCATAACCGGCCAAGCCAACAAAGTGTTCACTGGAAATATTGGTGGCGAATAAGGAGATCCCGATCGCCACCCACCCTAAATTTCTACCAGCTAAAAAATAATACTCGGTCGACTCCCTCAATCGTGAACGAGGAGTAGCCAGATAGCTGATGACAACAATGGCCACAAAATAAAATACAATAATGAAGATATCCAGCGAGGCAATAGTATTCACTCTTGTCAGTCTCCTCCATCCCACTACTATACATACTTTATGCCAGCCTCATCAACTTTTACTAATCATTTAAAATTATTGAAGTTATAACTAGATATTGATAATGGAATTTACTTTCTTTTTATTAATATGATAAGGTCGAAATTATCAAATTAATAAGGCGAATCTCACCTGCTTTTCCTGATTCTTTCAATTCATTTTGCCGGAGATTCAATTTTCGATCGACAAGAAGCAAAGGTAGATCAGGATTTTCCCGTCCCTAAAAAATGCCGGGTGGAAAAAATTGATAAGTGCGTTTCTATTTTAGAACGAAATTGACCTTTACTTTCTGCCCATCCGATTCCTGTGAAGAGGATCCGATCAGAATTTCAAATTCACCCGGGTTAACATTCCAATTTTTCTGATTCGGATCGTAATAGGCCAGATCATTCATATCCAGTTGAAATTCTACAATCCGTGATTCTCCCGGATTTAAAAATATTTTCTGAAATTTCTTTAATTCTTTAGGTGGTCTTAGTACACTGGCATTTACTTCACTCACATACAGTTGAACCACCTCCGATCCTGCGTAAGATCCTGTATTTTTCAACGGAACCTTAATTTTTATTTTTTGCCCGGGAGAAAATTGGGGACTCGAAATTTCCACATCTCCATAACTGAATTCAGTATATGATAATCCATAACCAAAAGCAAAACGGGGTGAAATTTTATAATGGTCAAAATGGCGATAACCGACTAGAATATCATCATCATATCTGGTCACACCACTTTCTTTTTTATAGGTGGCGTAAGCAGAACAATCTTCCCAGCGACGTGGGAAGGTGATCGGTAATTTTCCCGAAGGATTATAATCACCAAATATAACATCTGCCAGTGCATTCCCCATTTCCACTCCTCCGAACCAACCCTGCAATACTCCTTTTACCTCATCGATCCATTCTTCTACCAATACCGGTGAGCCGGTGATCAGTACCACTACCAGATTAGGATTAATGGCAGCCAATTTTTTGATCAGCTGATCCTGACCATTGGGAAGCAAAAGATTCTCGCGATCGCGACCTTCCGTTTCATAATTAGCGGATGTGCCTGCAAAAAAAAGTACCCGATCAGCCTTGTGGGCAATGTGGATCGCCTCCTGTTCAATATTTTCTCCGGGAAGCTGCCAGCCTAATAAAACGATCGCATCTCCTCCATGTTCATAGTACTCAAAAGTGAGCGGATAAATTTTCCCTTTTTCCAGAGTGATAGTGGCACTGCGGGCTTCCACGGCATGATCGTTCCAGTCATCGATCAGCAACCGATTATTTATATAAAGTCGTGTGCCATCGTCACTGGCAGAAGTGAATACATATTTTCCGCTTTTAGGCGGTTTAATGACGCCACTCCAGCGTACAGAAAAATCATCAGATGGAAAATCGTCAAATGGTGCCTCATCATGCCATTGAAAATCAATATTGGAATCGATTCTTTTAAATGTGGGTTCACCCTCCAACTTCTTGTTGTCATAGTATTCGGCCTGCAAACCATTTTGCTTCATACTTTTATCCGTAAATAAAAAATGTGATTCAATCGCTTTTTCATCACCATCTAAACGGATGCCTGGTGCATAAAAAATTTGAATTTGTTTCCCGACTTTATTTTTTATTCCTTCCAGAGGTGAAACGGGATCGATTGGCGTCACTTTTGAACTTCCTCCCCCACCACTTCGAGCGATGGCGGCATTTGGGCCTATCACGGCAATTGATTTTATCTCTTTCAAATCAAAAGGCAGAATCCGGTCCTGATTTTCTAGCAAAACGATTCCAGCCTTCGCCGCTTCCCGAGCCACCTGACGATGCTCAGCTGAGTTAATGACCCTGGTATCGCCTGCAGGATAATTATCAAACAATCCAATCGTAAACATCACCCGCAGAATTCGGCGAATTTTTTCATTGATTTGTTCTTCACGAACTCTCCCATCTTTTCTCGCCTCTAATAAATTGGATAGCTTCAGGTATTTCCCGGATGGCATTTCCAGATCCAATCCGCTCACCGCCGTGGGAATAACCGAATGCACTGCTCCCCAATCCGACATCACCAATCCGCTAAACCCCCATTCCGTTTTTAGCATATGATCGAGCAGGTATTGATTCTCACTGCAATAGGCGCCGTTCACTTTATTGTATGCAGCCATTACCGCCAGCACGTTTGCTTCCATTACTGCCGCTTTAAAAGAAGGAAAATAGATTTCATTTAAAGCGCGTTCACTCACCTGCACATCCACAAAATCCCGTTCATATTCCTGATTGTTCGCCGCATAGTGTTTAATCGTCGCCACTACTTTCTGTTGCTGCACACCCTGAATATAATTCACCGCCATCCGTGAGCAGAGATAAGGGTCTTCTCCGAAACTCTCAAAATTTCTTCCTCCCTGCGGAATGCGTGCGATATTCACACAGGGACCAAGGATGACGTGGCGATCTTTCCCTTTCAATTCACGAGCAATGCATTGACCAACTTTTTTGGCTACTGCCGTATCCCAGCTGGACGCTATGGCAATCCCGGAGGGGAAAGCGGTGGATGGTCCCCAGCGAACTCCCAGAGGACCGTCTGCCATCCGCAATTCGGGGATACCCAAACGGTCAATGGGCTTGGTAGCAAAACCGGTTCCTCCCAACAGCTCTAATTTTTCCTCAAGCGTTAGACGATTCAGTAAATCCTGTACCCGATCCTCAATGAGGACAGTTGGATTTTGATATGGATACTTTTCAGCGGGTTGGGAAATTCCATAAGAAATCCAACTAAAAAGAAAGCCTATCAGCAGGATCGGTGAGAAAAATCTTTTAAGATTCTTCATGATTCATCTCCAGTAATTACCATCAATATTTATTTTATTCACAGGCACCTACAAATGAAACGAATGGCGCAATAACTCAAATTTCTCCTCATTTAAAAAAAGAACATTCATCTAAAAACAATTCTTCACTCATTGGACTGGCGAATAGGCGTCACTTTTTTTTAAAAAATAATATCATTTTTTCATATTCAATTGACGGCTGAATTCCAGGACGGCCGCCGCGAATTCAGCATTACACCAGGAAAGGGGAGAAGCGTCACTACAGTCTGATCCATCGCTGAATATTCGTTCCGGCATCAATCCATAACTATTGGAGTGATTGATCATCCAGTCGATTTGATTTTTAGCAATATTCACATCTCCCCAGCGACAGTTATATTGTGCAGAAGCGGCGGTTGGGAAAAAGAACGCATCATCACCGTAATCGCTAAGCCAGGAGTTATCACCCGCTTCAAAATATTGCAATCCACCTCCCAGCACCGTGGTATGGTTGAGAATAAATTGATTGGTCAACCTAAATTGCTCATGATCTGGATAGCCCCAGAGCGGTCCATAATAACAACTGGTATCCCACATGTATTTTAATTTTCCACTCTTTTCGCTCAGACTACGGTTGTCGTCTGTTTTGGTAGTATGATAGCGTAGAGCAGTATACGTTTGGCGCTTGGTATCGAACAACTGGTAAAGAGAATCTGAGAGCGTGCGAGATGCCTCAGAAAATTTCTCGGCGCGAATAGAATCACTAAACATTTCCGCCATGTGAGCAACGGTGCGCAGGGCAGCTGCACAGATCATATTGGTGGCTGGCAAATAACCTGTCCATTCTACAATTCCACCCTCATACAATAATCCTCGTTCATCAATCCGAAAGACCAGATAATTGCCAAATTCATAAAGCGTCTTTTTATCAGCGAGCCATTTGCCGGTTTTCTGGAAATAATCATAAATCAATTGAATAAAATAGCCATTTGAATCCCATTCGGGTTCATCATAACGTGCTCCGCTGCCGGCATCGACCGCTTGACCATAGGCATCATAGCGTGCATAAAATTCGTTGCGGTGCTTCAAGGGCAGATCAGGATTATTCCAGAATTCGATAATCTGATAGGCTTCCTCCAGATGCCCGCTTAGAAGTAAAACTCGCGCACACATTAAAGCATCTCTGGGGTATAGCTGCGGCATGTTATTGGTGAGGAATTGGCCGGTAATATCGGCCGGAATTTGTCCATTCAGATTGGCCGCCTTTACCGCATACAGATTGCGCTTATACATTTCCAGATACCGAGGACCATCTGGATAATCTTTTTTAAACGAGGGAAGCACTCCCTTTTTTATCCAGGCCTCCCAATATTTTTTTGCATCGTTATAATAATTCCTATGTCGGCTAAGGTGCGACCATTTTCCCAGAACCTCCTGACGATTCTTTCCGGCAATCAAAACCAGACTGCTCCATTTTGTGTCGGAAATTTCTCGCTGGATAGTAATCAATGAATCATCCATTCGAATGAGCCCATTCTCAAATGCAGGAGCAATCAAAATAGCTACCCCATTTGACCATTCAGCGACAACTGCATTTCGAACATAGGTTTGGGAAGCCAGCAAAGTGCTGCGGTCAGACAAAAATTTTTCCCGCAATTTCAAAACATAAGCAATCTGAGTTTGTGGATCAAGATTGAAACCGCGGAATTGCAGGACAATCCCATCATCAGGAAGCGCAAAACAACGCAATTCAGTTCGGACCTGGTTTGGATATCGAGTCATGGTAAGCGTGGAAAAAAAATCTACCAATGCCAGCGAATCCTGTCCATTTAATTTTTGGCCGTTCTGAACCACCTCCACCCAGCTTGAGGAAAGGTAATCTACTGTGTAATCTTGAAAATAAAAATGCTGGATTCCTTTTGCTTTTTTGGTTTTTACTATTCGAGGATCATCTGAATACACCGCACATATTTTCCCATTTCCCAGGATGGCATACCCTTTATATTTTGCAGACAGTGGAATCGATTCTCCGGCGGCACATAGATTAGGAAAAAAGTATATAATCAAGATGAAAAATATTGATTGCTTCATAGATTCTCTTTCATTTTTTAATTTTTTTATTCCAGGAATTCTTTAAAATTTTTGATGATCCTCAACTTAATCTCAAAAGCTTTCTATTTTCCGGTTTTTTTCTGGGGTTGATTCAGTTGATAAAGCAATTTCTGAGCAGGGACATAGGAGGGGTGTTCACGTAGAATTTTTATTAAGAGCTCTTTGGCCTGTTCGACACGGTCCGCCTCTCCTAAAAATCCCGCTAAGTAATACCGGGCGTTAAGCTTTTGTTCTTGATTTAGATCGGGGGCATAGCTGGCGGCTTCCATATTTTTGATGGCCTCCGATAATTTCTTCTGTTTCCACTGCGCAATCGCAATCTGATAGAGTATCATTCCATTACCAGGCTTAAATTTCAATGCCTGCTGATAAGCCGTTTCACACGAGTCCCATTTCTCCTCAGTGCGATAACTTCGAGCTGACTGAATATACGGTTCAGGATCTTCAGGAAAATAACTGCTGATTGCCTGATGTTCCTTTCGTGCCCGACGATAATCTTTTCTCTGCAGATAAATCTCTGCCATATCGTAATGCGCTTTGCCCCAATTTTGATGATTGAAAAGATAATCATAAGCCAGCTGACCAGCAAAAGATTCTCCGTATGGTTGATATTCACTATAATTAACTTCTTTTTCGGGAAAAGGCCAATGGTGCACCATTTTAAAAATTTTCAATAACCCAATATTCCAGTCTAAATCGGTCACTCCAAAAGGAAATGGTGGAGCTGAAAAAGCCATGTCTGGATTCTGCAAAAGACCCAATTCTTTAATAACATCATAATAGCCTTTGGCTAATAAATAATAACCCTGCGGATTGGGATGAAGATGGTCACATATTAAATGACTACCAATTAATCCTTGCGAAGAATGCTGGCGAAAAAGAGAGACTGCATCCACTACCAGTTGTTTATATTGCCGGGCCACCTGCTGGATGACCTGATTAAAATCCTCACTGGCCCGAAAACGAATGACATCACGATCTTTCGCCGCTATTAAATAATTATAAGCCTGCTGCGAATCAGCCAACATAGCGAGACTCTTTCCATACTGATATAAGCTCTGGGCATATCCGCTATCTAATTGTACTGCCAGGCGGCTCTTTTCTAAGGCGTCGGACCATAAGTTTTTATGCATCATTTCAGAACTCTGCACAAGGTATTCTTGAATCTCTTTTTGCAGATCCCTATCCGTCACCAGAAATTCACTTCCCAGAGGAGGTAGATCAAAAATATTAGAGATTAATGTCGCGCTGATCACCGGAATATTTTGATCAGTGCATTTTTTATAGATCATCTGCAGATTATCCCTAAAATTAGTCAAGGTGTGTTGGTATCGGGGAGATCGATAAAGTATTTTCTTTTCCGCAATCACCTGTTCCATCAAATTAATGTCCCGCAGGCTTGCTGTTGAAGAAGAACTAAATAAATTTATAACGGATTTGAGCAGTTGCACTAAGTGGAGTTTTTGTAACTTCAGGTAAAACCTGATCCACCCGCCATTCTCTCCAATTGAAAAAGTCGAAGCACTTCCATAAGCCCCATAAAATTCATTGTGGCCCATGTACATAAGTATGAGATCAGGCTTTTTGTTTAATACTTCTGGCAACAGATCGAGTACTGAAAAACTATTGATCGCAGAAAGTCCGAGGTTGATAACTTCAAAGTGATATTGAGGATAGGTTTGTCGTAACAAATGAGATAACTGGTGAGGAAAAGGAACCTGAAAATCGAAGGGAAAGCCTGCCATACTGGAACCGCCCAGACAAAAAATCCGGATGGTATTGAGGGATTTATTTTTTTCAAAGGTCTCAGGATAGATGGTGGGAACCACCACTTTCCTGGGATTAAAATAGCGTCTAGCCACATATGGATTCAGCTGATATACTTCTTTTCCCCCTTTATACGATTCAAGGAAGAGTGGTTCAGGTGAAAACAGGCCAGCGATGCGTAGCAATATCTCTAAAACACCCAAAAGAAGCAGAGGTGAAATGATTAATATTGAGCTGAAAATAAATCTTTTTTTAGAGGCCATTTTTTAGATTTCACTCATTTGCTCATTTGACAGACTATGTTCCCTCTTCCCTAATCCTAAATTTTTGACAGGATAATATGATCAATATGATTGATATGCAACCTAATCGGTCTTTTAGCAAATTTTAATTCGATAAAACTTGTCTCAATTCATCCTGCTAATCATGTTATGAAAATCCTTTTTCACCTTCATCCAGTCTTGCGCAACGCCGTATCTTTTTTTCACACCTCCCAAGGATAAACCAGTTATTTTCGTCTGACTTTTCATTTCAAAAAGACTACTTTCCTGGTGCCGACTATCTGTTGATCAATTTTTAAAACCATCAGATAAACCCCACTGCTTACATTTGGCATCTGGAAGTGTTGGGTATAGGCGCCGGAAGCTTGTTTTTCTTTTAAAAAACTTTTTATCAGTTGACCCTGTATAGTATAGGCTTGAATTTCAACTTCCTGCACGTATGGTAATTGATACTGTACACTAAAGTGGGAATTGAAGGGATTCGGAAAAATATGCCAATTAAAATCTTGTGGAAGCAATTTCCGATCCGGGATACCGGTGGTGATCAGTTCTACTTTAATTCCACTGAACACCGGTTTTCCAGTGACAGATTTAAAATATAAATCCAGTACTCCATCGCGTACTTCGAAATCTGAAATCACCTTTTCCACGGCTGTATTCATTTTCAGACCGGCTTCCACAAAAATATTCAAATGGTCAACTATTAATTGATTCTCCGCAAAAACATCAAACACCCGACTGGAGGCAGAGTTATATTGCGTCTCGGCAAATTGCAAAGTGATATGGTAACGACCTTCCGGTAATCTTATTTCATAAAATGAAAGATCTCTAATTTCAGAATGATATACTGTATCTTCCACCGTATTAAGAATTTGGAGCGTATCCGGATGTTGAACTACTGTTCCCCCCACACGGCCATATTCTTTATCTTCAGTCCAGACCTGATCGCTCAGATACGTTTTCCATTGGGTGCCACCCACATTTATATGAATTGGAAATTGGGGGGTAACACGAGTGGCGATTGATTGGGGGCTCATCGCATTGGGGGGAACTGCCAGATCATTTACGTTCGAGACCGTTAGGGTATAGGGCTGAGAAGGATCGAAGTTATTCACTCCCAGATTAACGGTGCGACCATCATTTAAAAGTCGCGCCTGCTGCACGGTGAGGGATGGCAGACTATAATTTGCCGGATTCTGGGCCGAGACTGGATCGAGGGCTTCGGAAAAAAAGACTTTTACAAATCCCGGATAATTCCGTGCCCATAGTATATAAGGAGGCTGAGTATCCTGATCGATAATTGGCGCACCAGGGTATCCAATATTAGTCTCTCTGGTCAAACAGAGAATAAGGTAACCATCCTGAAACACCGCATTCTCTGGAATAAAATCACACAGATTGCTCTGCCAGGTATGGGTCCCCTTGCTCCAGCGAACCTGATTCCAGGAACTAAAATCATCGGTCCATTGCAGAGTAAAATTATCACCCGTACCGGGAGTATATTCATAGTACTTCACCCAGTCATAAAAAGCAAAAACGGGTAGTATGACTGGATTTAATGAACCTACCCAGGCCGGATTATCGGGTGGCCAGATATTCATCATCACTTTCTGGGACAAGGTCAGCTCCTGTACGTGCAGACCAACTTCGCGGTACAGCTCATACCCATCCACCAACCAGGCCACATAATCGGGGGTCCATTCAATGGCATACACATGAAAAGAAATGTGAGGAATAAAATTTAAGACGGTGTCAATGACATGATTGACCTGTCCGGTGGTGATGATGTTATATTGAATTCGGTTGGCATAGCGTCCTAAAATTTCGATGTCAATTTCATTCCAGGGGGCGGGATAAAAATCGGGATCATAATAAGTAAAAAAGGAAGAGAGCAATCCACTACCGGCGGCGGACTTCATACGTACTTCGAAACGGCCATATTGAAAAACAGAATTGGTGCGCAATTCCGCACCTTTATATGCTTTGCTGAAAATTTCCGATGGAACTCCAAAAAAGAGGACGAGAAAAATTAGACTGAGCACTAAATAAAAAAATGGTAATCCTTGAAAGATACATCTTTCTTTAGCTTTCAGATTAGTGGGTAATGAAATCATAAAAACTCCAGATATGAATATTATTAAAACTCAGAAGGGGAACAGGATGAAAGCCATCCCCTTCCTCATTGACAGAAATTTTCAAATCTCACTTGAGAAGCAGCATTTTTCTGCTCTGCTGAAAATTTTCACTCCTCAACTGATAGAAATAAACTCCACTGCTTAAAATCGGATTTTCAAATTGAACTGTATGCAAGCCGGCTAATTGCTTTTCATCCTTTAAGACCGCCACTATTTTCCCGGTGGAATCAAACACTTCGATACTCACCATTTCCGAGTTGGGCAGATAATAAGTTATATGAGTGATGGCATTAAAAGGATTGGGATAATTCTGATCCAATCGATAGCCTTGCGGAAGTGGATTCTCTTTATCGTTTAAATCGGAGGTCAGAATAAACTCCAGGCGATTCAGATTAAAATTTCCCTGCAGAAAAATGATCATCAATTTGTGCGTTCCGCCGGAAATATTCAGGTTGAATTGATTGATTGGAATCCAATTCTGCCATCCGCCGGTATTAGGAATATTTATCATCGACCCCAATGGCTGATTATCCAGATACAAAACCATTTGTCCCCCGCCCACCGCGCTAGCCGCTCGCACCTGAACTTGATAAATTCCGCTCTGCAAAACGTTCACGGTATAGATAAGCCGTTCACCGGTTTCAATCCACCCCACATTATATCCAAATCCCAGAGGATCACCAGACTTTTCGATATCCACCCCATCATTGCGGTACTGCCGACCCTGATTGTACACGGTTCCGCCCGGTCCATTTATATTCTGATATTCCTGATCGATATAGCTTACCGCATTACTACCAAAATCATATTGTACTGCATTAATAATTCCCGGTATGGTCAATGACGCATATGGTTTGGAGATACTGCCAAATTCCGAATCCATGAGTGACTTTATAACATCGGGACGTTCGGCGCAATTTTCCAGACGCAAATCATCCGCCATTTGCAGCAGAGCCGACAGGGCATAACCCTGGCTGGGTTTACTCCCCTGCCCGCCCCAATAATTCAAGAGCACCTGATAGGCTGAATTAATATTTGCCGATAAAGGACTGGTAATAGTGTCCAATTTTTTATGAGCCCACCAGCACCAGCCAATATTATTTTGCTCCATCAATCGGACGACGGAGAAATACCAGTGGTTTGAATTTTCGCCGCTTTCTCCTAACCACAGCGGCACATTGTATTGGCTGCGTATACTGAGGTATGATTGGATGGTACTGAGAGTCGTTTCATTCCAATACTTATGAAAACTGTAGGCCATATTGCTATCCCAGGGAGGGGTGAGCAAACCAAAATCGGTGGCATACCAGTTACCCTCAATAAATAGAAGATGATTTGAATCCACGGTGCGGATGGAATCTGTCAGTGTCAGATAAAAATTTCGCAAGATTTGATTGCTGTACCCATCCGGTAGCACTGGTTCGTTCAACAGGTCATATCCAGCAATGCGGACATCATTCGCATAACGGCGGGCAATTTCTTTCCAGATTTTGATGGTCATTGGTTGATAGAGGGTTGGTTGTGTCCAGAGGCGTGCTTCAATGCCATCGCTATCGCTGATGTTATCCTTGTTCTGGCCGCCCGGCGCACAATGCATGTCCAGAATGAGATACAGGTTGGCATCTTCACACCAATCCAGCAAAGAATCAAGTAAGGCGAAGCCTTCCGCTCGAAAAACCTGATTAACGGGATCATAGAAATTTTTATAATGAAAAGGTAAGCGGATGGAATTAAATCCCCATTGCGCAATTTGCTGGATGTCCACCCGGCGAACATAATTCGCCCGATATTGATTCCAGAAAGTAACTGCATTTTGATCGCCAACCACATTGCGGACCAGACTATCGATATAGGAAGGCGAACCATAGCCCGGGGTGTGCAGCATATAGCCTTCCGGCACCAGCCAACCACCCAAACCATACCCCCGCAATAGAACCGGAGTTCCGTTGGAATCGACTATCTGTTGACCACTGGCATGGAGAAACGCATAAGAGCGACTTATTGGAAAAGAAATAAGCAGTAAAGACAGAGAAAGCCGAACATAATTTTTTATTTTCAATTTATTCTCCTCTGATTAACTCCCGGAATCCAATCTATCTCAGTTTACTTCAATAAAATCATTTTGCGAGTCTGCCTGAAGTTTTTTGTATGCAATTGATAGAAATAAATGCCCGCCGCCAGTTCCTCCGCCTCAAAATGAACCGTGTACGAGCCTGCGGCCAGATATTTTTTTACCAACGTTTTTACATTTTCACCTTGCAAATTGAAAAGCACCAATTCCACTTCTGAATTTTCCGGCAACGAGAATTGAATCTCAGTGGAAGGATTAAAAGGATTGGGATAATTTTGTTCCAGAGCGTAGGTGGTTGGCAAAGCAGATAGATTTTGTCGAGTCTCGATACCGGTGACCGTTCCCCCATGATAGAAATAAGGTAAATATTTGTTTTTAGCTATATTCGTGACCAGTTTGGTGG